>Ga0209581_1000198_pt1 | contig 186033 bp, 165 predicted proteins | sample Coa_R2_FD_187160 | JGI IMG/M metagenome (GOLD analysis project Ga0209581, IMG submission 187160) | Surface soil microbial communities from Centralia Pennsylvania, which are recovering from an underground coalmine fire - Coalmine... | ecosystem: Environmental > Terrestrial > Soil > Unclassified...
TGACCAATCTCCTTCACGAGGTCCTTGCCTCAACAAAACATCCAGCCTGTGACCTGTCTACTCCGAAGGCTATCGTCAGCCTTCGAAGCGTACCGCCTCCGAAGCTAAGCATTCATACCATCTCCTTCCTCTCCTCTAAGAATCAGGCCCGCACGGGAGCTCGACGGGGTGTCACTTCAACGGAGCCTGCCTGAATCTGGAGGATTTTTCCAATGGCCTCGACGTGGGCCGAGTCATTACTTGCAACCGAACCGGGCGCTGCTGCGGTCCGGCCAGTCGCCATTTGTTTGCAGACAGACCTAACGGTTTCCAGGTGGGCTTGCCTTTCATTAGAGCCTCCTTCTCGCCTCCCCTGGCAACTTTATTATACCTCCCCTTGCGGGAAGGGGTGACAGCCTTCATTCCTGCCTCTGGAGCCGCAAGGCAGCACTTTTGGCTGCTCGCGTTCATCCCAGCGCAGGGTTCCAGTGACTACCTGCTGTCCATTCGCCCCTTCCCGTCAAAGTCCTCCCCACCGGCTTCATGCAGCTAACTTCTCGATCGTGATCTTTTTTGCCGGGACAGCCTTGGGCAACGTGAATTCAAGCACTCCGTCTTTCAAGGTCGCGGTGATGTTTTCCGTGCTCACTTCAACGGGCAGATCAATGACGCGCATGATCTGTTCGGCTCGCCGTTCCGAATAGATCGTCTTTCCCTTCTTTTTCTCCTCCTTTGCAGCTTCCCGCTTGCCTGTAATGGTCAGCCGACGGGGTTCGACGCTTACTTCCAACTCCTCCGGCTTGAAGCCCGGAACTTCCGCCTCGACTTTCAAGCCCTCGTCGGTCTCCTCCATGCTGATGTTGACCGGATGCAGGACCTCTGATTCCGCCCTGAGCCAATTGTCGAGATCGCGTCCGAAGATCCTGCCTTCCTCTTCGAACAACTCGAACGCCCGGCGGGCAACCATGTCGTGTATTTCGCGCATGCGGTCGAATATTCTGTCGAAATCTGTAAGTCTCAAGGGAACGATGCCTTCTTCTGATCTTAAAGCTAAACTCTTTTCAGCCATGGAAACGCTCCTTTCCAGCTTTCGCGTCGACGCTGCCGAGTATCGTCGCTCCACCCGACTCCGCAGCATGTCGCTTCCGTATGGCCAGCGTCAACTCTCAACTTTAAACTAGGCCGCGGTGCACTGGAATTCAGTGAGCGGACTCACCTGTTGAGGTGAGAAATATCACACGCCGACAGAAAAGCACTCAAGCGTAATGGCCGAATTCTCTGGTTGTGGTCTGGAAGGAAAGCGGGCCGCGGGAATAAACGAAAGGCTGTTCAGGAAATGATGTTGAAAGAATGGGTTTATCCTACGCTCGCCAGCCTCGGCTTCTTGCGGGGCGGTGTTGCCCCATGTACTCGTCGAGCTCCTGACCGGACAAAACGTAGTGGTGAGGGACGGGCCGACTGTCGCTCTCAGTGTCAAGCGCCTTTTGCAGTTTCTGATAACAAATGGCAGCGGCGTCCTGGTAAGGAACGTGATGCTCCGCGAATGCCTGATTCGTGATGCTCAGGACGAAATCGCGGTTCCCTTCCTTGGCATCGACGACACGGTAAGTGTAGTCTCTGCCCTTCGGGCTGAGTTGGAATCCGAGATATTTGATTTGTGCAGACACGGCGCCTTCGAGTGGGCTTGCGCCCGCGCCACGGCTGGATTGCCCGGCGCGGGCACAAGGCGATGGTTCGTCTTATAGCTTGGTTACATTCTCAGCCTTCGGGCCTTTGGGACTGTTTGCGACCGTGAATTCGACGGCTTCGCCTTCTGCAAGCGATTTAAATCCCTCTGCCTGGATGTCAGAATGATGCACAAAAACATCATCGCCCGTCGAGCGCTGGATAAATCCGTAGCCCTTCGAGTCATTGAACCATTTCACTGTTCCTTGTTCTTTGGTCATATGCGTTCTACTGTTCCTTTGTTGCTTTTAGATTAACTTGTTCTGCTCTCGCAACCACCCTCCAAAAACAAGAAACGCCACAAAATCGGGGATTCTGTGGCCTCCAGGGTTCAATGGCATTGGGTCACAAAAACTGATCAAGTGTTTTTAGTATAACACTTCGGCCTCAACTTCGCGAAACTTTCCGCTGCCTTGAACCATCAGGCGATGGCTACCGGACAAGGTCGTCTGGACTCTGCGAGACAGCAAATCCTTGCCTTCCCGCCAGCAGTAGAACCAGGGCCAGCGCATATACAAATGAATCCGCGCAGATTTCCAGGCTGTGTGCGACCCTTAATGCGGTGGGCAAGAAAGAAGCCTGAAGCAGAGGAAACCATCCAACCATCACTGTCAGGGCGAGACCCAGCCTCACCGCCAGCCGTCGCCGTGTGCCGTTCCACAATATCAGCACCGGGAGCGTTGCCAGCAAGTACAGGATGCTGCGTCCGGATGCAGTGGAAAGCATCGTGCCGAATTTGGGAATGATCAATCCGAAGCCGGCCTCACGATAATAAGGGACAACGAAAGGCGCAACGGACATTCCGAAAACGAAATAAACCACAGGGAAGCAAGCGACTGCAGCCAGAATCCGCCACGACCATGACAGCAGTCCACGCTGTGAGAAAAAACGTTTTAGCGTGGCCGCGAAAGAAGATGACCCGTTGTTGCTTCCTGACCAGAGTGCCATGGCGAGTGCAAATAAAAAGCAAGGCAGAGCCTGAAACGCGGCCAGATTCAGCGCTCCTCCTTTCGCGTAAGCAACCATGAATCGCGTGGCCTCGATGACGTTGTTGAGGCTCGCGCAGACATAAACAAAGATTGCGAGAACGACAGCACGGCTTGCAAAGCTTCCGCGCAGACCATGGGCTAGCGGCGCTGTACCAACCGCAAGCAGCAGGCTGGCCGCAAGCAGCATGAGCATGGGATGCTGCGGCCCGGCAGCATGCGGGATGGGAGAACCGGGAAGAGGGAATCCCAACAGACGGAAAGCAATCCCGGAGATCATGACTCCTGCGGGATAGGCAATCGCACAGGCAGGAATTTTCCAGATCATGGCAACTTGCAATCCTCGGTTCATAACCCCCCTCCTCTGAAGTTAAGGCCATGCGCGTCCGCCGTGTCCATGCCGTGGATTCTGTCGAGTCAGAAGCAGGCGCCATGCGGCCCGCCACGCTCCTGCGCTCCGTGTGCTCTTTGAGGAATTTGCGAACCGAAGCAGCGTCTGCGGAAAGTTCGCGTTCAAAAGCTGACAGAAACATAATTGTTTCCGATCGGATGAAAACTTCAAGCACGAAAACAGGGCGGAGCGTGAAGTCCGGCGGAGACCACTACATTCATCAAGTAGCCTGGTCCAAATGTCTTGTCTGAGTTGCGCCGGCCCCGGCCAGATCAAATCCGGACTGTCATTGAAATGCGTCATGGGCGACAAAGCGAATGGCTTGAGACAAAACTCGGATGCGGCATCTGCTGAATCAGCGCGAGTAGCCTCTTCGTCAGGGCTTACTGGATATCACCATGATGGCAGAAAGTCCCGGCGCAGAGGGAAATGGCCGCGGGTTATTTAAAGGCTTCGGCGTGATGGCGCACGTCGGCGCCCTCAACAAGGAAAACCACGTCTTCGGCGATATTGGTGGCGTGATCTGCAATGCGCTCAAGATTTCGAGCGACAAACATCAGGTGGATGCAGCCGCGTATGACTGTCGGGTCGGCCTCCATGTAACGCACCAGTTCGTCGTAAACCGCGTCCCGCATCTGATCGACCGCATCGTCGGACCTGAGGACGCTGCGGGCGAGGCTGGCATCCCTCTTGATAAAGGCGTCGAGACTGTCGCGAAGCATCGACTGCACAAGGTTGGCCATCTGCGGCAAATCGATCAGGGGCTTGATGGTGGGTTCATGGATCAGGGAGCGGGCCCTTTCCGCGATATTCACCGCGTGGTCGCCCATCCTTTCAAGGTCGCTGTTGATCTTGATTGCGGAAGTAATGAAGCGCAAGTCGGTAGCCATAGGCTGTTGGAGTGCCAAAATGCCCGTTGCCAAGTCATCGATCTCGATCTGCATGCGGTTGATTCGAGCTTCGTTCTCCATCACCTGCCGGACCTGGTCTTCGTCTTTTTCAACAAGCGCCAGAACGCTCCGGTAAATGGACGATTCCACCAGCCCGCTCATCTCGAGGAGCTTCCTCCTCAATTCATCAAGTTGCATTTCAAAATGACGCAATCGGACCGCTCCTCTCGGTTACCCAAACCGGCCTGTAATGTAGTCCTCGGTTTCTTTTCGCGCTGGCTTCTTGAATATGACATCCGTCCTGTTGAACTCAATGAGCTTTCCGAGCAGGAAAAACCCGGTGTGGTCGGCCACACGGGCTGCTTGCTGCATATTGTGGGTCACAATCACGATCGTACAACTGGCAACAAGGTCAAGTAGAAGGTCCTCGATCTTTGCGGTCGCGATGGGATCGAGTGCCGAGCAGGGTTCGTCCAAGAGGAGGACCTCCGGATCGATAGCCAGCGCTCGTGCAATGCACAACCGCTGCTGCTGTCCACCGGAAAGCGCGTAAGCAGACTTGTGAAGCTGGTCTTTAACCTCGTCCCACAGGGCGGCTCGCCTCAGGCTCTTTTCAACGACCTCCGCTATCGTCACACCGCGTTCCAGGCCGTTTATCCTTAAGCCATAGGCAACGTTCTCGAAAATTGACTTGGGAAATGGATTCGATTTCTGGAACACCATCCCAACCCGACGCCTGAGTTGAACGACGTCCATATCGAAAATACTCTGCCCATCCAGCAGAACGGCTCCTTCGGCGCGTGTGTTGGACACCGTCTCATGCATCCGATTCAGCGTTCTCAGGAACGTTGACTTACCACAACCCGAGGGACCAATCAGCGCCGTGATCTTTCCTTCAGGTATCTCGAGGCTGATGTTAAAGAGCACCTGGCGAGGACCGTAAAAGAAATTCAGCCCTTCCACTGAAACTTTGGCAACTGATTTCGCCGGCGCTTTTTCGGGTTGGTCCACGCCCCGGTCTGGTCCTTGAGCGCTGATCATAACCCCCGATCCCGCAACGTTTTCCATAGCCTACCCCCGGGCTGGTGACGCCCGGCGCGACAAAATAAGCCTCGCACCGATGTTAGCAACAAGGACCAGCATCAGCAAGATAAACCCCGCCGCCCACGCCTGCCGATGCCAATTCTCGTACGGTGAAATAGCGTACGTATAAATCATAACAGGCAAGGACGCCGTGGGCTGGTTGAAACCCTGACTCCAATACTGACTCTGGAAACTTGTAAAAAGAAGAGGAGCCGTTTCGCCCGCTACCCGAGCCAGCGCCAGCAGCACACCGGTTGTAATCCCACGCCCTGCTGCCGGAATAACCACCGTGGCAATTGCTTTCCACCGGCTTGCGCCCAGGGCTAGGGCCGCCTCACGCAGGGAGCGTGGAACAGCCCGCAGAAAGTCCTCGGTGCTGCGAAGCACGATTGGGACGAGCATTGCACCCAGCGCCAAACCTCCTGCCAGCGCCGAAAAATGATGCATGGGAAGAACAATCACGGTATAGATGAAAATTCCCATGACAATAGAGGGCACTCCGTTCAGCAGATCCGCAACATAACGGACCGTAAAGCCAAAGGTCTTCCCGCTGAATTCCGCCAGGTAAATTCCAGCAATCAAACCCACCGGAACGCCGGAGAGCAAAGCAATCAGGAGAAGCTTTGCGCTTCCAATGATGGCGTTGGCCATTCCGCCTCCGCTTTCCCCGACCGGTGCCGGCAGCTTTGTAAAAAAGTCCCAACTCAGGGCCTTGAATCCGTGGACAAAGAGGTAGCCAAGGACAAAGAAAAGGACTGATACGCTCGCGAGGGCGCAAAGTCCCGTCAGGCTCAGCATCACAACATTGATAATCTTTCTTCGGTAGTCGCGAAATCTCATGGGTGGGTGCTTCCCCGGCGAGTTGTCGCCAGGACCAGTAGGCGCGCCAGCGCATTGATCACAATCGTGACTGCAAAGAGCACGAGGCCCAATTCAATTAGCGCCTGCAAATTCAGCATGCCCATCGCCTCAGCAAACTCGTTCGCAATGACGGATGCAATCGTGTTTCCTGGAGCAAAAAGGGACGTGCTGACGAGCGGTGCGTTTCCGATGACCATCGTGACCGCCATAGTCTCACCCAGAGCGCGCGCCAGGGCCAAAAATACGGAGCCGATGATCCCAGACCGCGCGTACGGAACCACCACCTTCCAGGTTGATTCCCATTTGGTTGCACCTAGTGCCAAAGCCGCCTCACGTTGATCGGCAGGCACGGCAAGCAAGATCTCGCGGGAGACAGTTATGATGAAGGGAACAATCATAATGGCGAGTACAAGCCCGGCAGCCATCAGCCCTACTCCGTAAATCGGGCCCGCGAAGATCGGTAGAAATCCAAATACCGACTGGAGTGCAGGACCAATATAGATACGCAGAACAGGAACCAGAACAAAAATCCCCAGCAGGCCGATGATCACGCTGGGAATCGCAGCCAGCAGTTCAATCACGAATGTCATGACTTCGGAAAGGGCTCGTGGCGCGAGCTCTGCGAGAAAAATCGCAGCGCCAAGACCCAGTGGAACAGCGACTACCAAAGCCACGGCGGAGGTTACAAGAGTGCCATAGATAAAAGGCAGCGCCCCGAATTGTTCTGTCACTGGGTTCCAGACGCTGCTTATGAGAAATTGCCACCCGAACTTTTCCCGGGCCAGAGATGATTGCCACCAAAGCTGTAGAACGAGCAGCACGCCGAGTAGCACTACCCCGACAGCAAACGCCAGAGTGATCAAATAGGCGATATCATCGCCGGTCAGGAGGCGCCGCTTCCAGGAACTGAGGCGACCACCGGCACCGTTGCCGGATCTGCTGGGCAAGATGTCGGTGGTCGTAGCCATTTCAGTGGATCTCCTGAATCTGCTTCAATTCAATATCTACCACCTGCTGCGGCAATGGCGAATAAGAGAGTTTCTCCGCGTCGTTTTGGCCGTCAGTCAGCATCCAGTGGAGAAAGTCTTTGATCGTGGCACGCTTGGAGGAATCATTAATCCGGGCGGGAATTAGCAGGTAGGTGAACGTTGAAATAGGGTAGGCATCCGGGCCTGGCGCGTTTGTGATCGAAACGCGAATGTCCTTGGCTAGATCCTTGGCCGCAGATTGTGCGGCCAGCGTGACGTTATCCAGACTTGCCTTGATGAATTTGCCTGCGGGATTCTGAACAAGGCCGTAAGCCAAATGGTTCTGGATCGCGTAGATCAACTCAACATATCCGAAGGCGTAAGGAGTCTGTTCAACAACACCAGTGACTCCTTCGCTACCCTTACCGCCCAGACCGACCGGCCAGCTTACAGAGGTGTCGCTGCCAATTTTTGCTTTCCACTCCGGACTCACCTTCGACAGGAAATCGGTCCAGACGAAAGTGGTGCCGCTGCCGTCGGAACGATGAACAGGGACAATGTCTTTGTCTGGGAAGCTGATTCCGGGGTTGGCACGGGTGATGGCGGGATCGTTCCATTTTTTAATGTTGCCCAGATATATTCCCGCCAGTGCCTGCGGCGTAAAATGCAGATCGGTCTTTATACCCGGAACATTGTAGATTGGCACGACAGCCCCAAGCACCGTGGCAAACTGAACAATCTTGAAGCTAAAGGTCCCCAGCAGCTTGTCATTGAGCGGCATGTCGGAAGCACCGAAATCGACGGTCCCGGAACGAAGCTGTTGGATGCCCCCACCCGAACCGATCGATGCATAGTTGATTTCCACGTTGGGATGGATGTTGTGATATTCAGAAAACCATTTGGAATAAATGGGGTAGGCAAGCGTCGAGCCCGCAGAATTTAGCGTGAGAACGCCGGACGGGCCTCCGGACTTCTGCTGAGAACATCCCGTCAGAAGTCCCAAAAGCGCCAGAGTAACCGCCAGAACTGGGATCGTACCTCTTGTCCTGATATTCATTCTTCATCCTTTTCTTATTTGAGATTGATCGTGAATTGTTACAGGCATGTTAAGGCATTGTTACGGATCCGTTAAAACCTGTTCGGAACGATTTGCCCAATCCATGATCTTTCATCCTGAGCAGGGCCCCCTCGAGCCACGCCCCGAACGAAGTCTCCATCACTTTATGGCGGGAGCCGAACCCGGCAGCGTATAGTGCAAGTCCACGAACACCATGTGGAGACTGGCATTGTTGGGTTGCCCTGGCGCAATGTACCAAGGGTTTCGCGTCACGTACGAGTACTGTCCCAGGAGGTTCAACGCACCCCATTTGGGGTCTTTCCAAATCGTCTGGTTGAAGCCGAAGGTCGCCTCCTGGATGGCGCGGTTCTGGCTGGTCGGAGAGCCTGCGTAGCCATATCCCACCAGCTCACCGTTCTCATCGATGGCAACATTCCGTCCGATGTAAAGGCCGCCGTAATAGCCGTAGAATACAGTGTTCTGATGAGTGTATTCAAACCCCGAGACCGTTGAACTCGCATGGATCAGGGAGGGGCTGCCGTCTGCTTGCACAATCAGATCTGGAGCCTGGCCAAAAATGTACCGCCCGCCGCCATCGCTGTAAAAGTTGTTCGTGAGGAGCCGGAACCCTTTGAATAACTCAAAGTTGAAATTGGCAAAGGCCCCGCCACCTGTGGCCAAGTAAGTATCTCGATTGGTCGGGTTCCAAAGCTTGAAATTGCGCTCGACTCCGCCAACCTCAAAGTGAATTCTGGATGACGGATCAAAAGCGACCTTTGCGATAACATCGGGAGCAACGTTCGGAACGCTGTAGGTATTGGTTCCCACATTCAATTCGCCTGAGTAAGTGGATTTAAGCGCCGCTGGAAAGGTAATAAGGCCGCCTCCGGCCGATCCGCCAACGTATTGTTCAGGGCTGTCCAAAGCAACCGCGAAAGCGACGGTGCGCGAAGGATGGTAAACAAATCGCAGTTCGGGGACACGTGCCCAGAATAAACCGAGCTGATAGTTGACATCCATGTCTTGGGTGTAGAAAAGATCTCCCGGTAACGGAGAGATGCCGGCCCGACCTGGAGTAATCAGGCTCCAAGTCTGGCCGCCAAGGACCTCCCACTTGTCCTTTCGGACATCGACCCAGTACAGACGCGACCGGAGGCTGTTACTGTTGCTGCTGACCGCAGCGTTTCCCGGGGAAAGCCCCAGAAAGTCCGCCTCCATGTATCCCAATACATGAGCGCCCTTGACGTTCGCGTCCACGCGGAAGCCGACGCGCGAGTTCTGCATGCTAAGGCGGACCTCACTCAAATTGTTATTGAAAACATCACCATAGGGTATGCCCCCGAAGTTGGTCCCGATACCGGTTCCAGCGTCATGGTTTCGCCACACGCTCGTAAAATCCATAAAACCCACCGGTGTTACATAGGCAGTGCCGATGCGGAACTGCAGCGGCGATTCAGGAATCTCGCCTTGGCTTTCGGACTGGCCCCTTCCCACTGCAGAAACCGCTGGCAAGCTTCCCGGTAAGGCACTTGCTGCTGTCTGCTCGACAGCGGTTGTTGATGAATTCGGCGGGTTCAGTTTTGCCACAGTTCCTGATATGGGGACACCGGAAGTAATCCGACTTCGCTCCTGGGCGCCGTCATGCAGGCCAATTGTACGTTTCACTCGCTGATAGTCGCCGGGCAATTCGTCAAGATTTGAAGTCGGCATGGGCGGGAGGATCGGTGCAAGACTTGCGACTTCGTTTTCGCTTGAAGGCCGCACACGCGAGGCCACCGTTGTGCTGTCGAATCCCTTTCCAGGCGTGCCCACGTTCACGGGCGTTTGGCTCGCGAAAACTTGAGCTTGCAGCTTATTCATTGCGTGAAGAAGCTGTTCAATCTGCTTCTGCTGCTGAGCGATTTGCTGTTTAAGCTGGGCGATCTCTTTCGCCGAATCAGCCTGCGGCTGATGGTTGGGTCCAGCCACTGAACTGGAATGCCCATCGCTTGCTTTGCTAACACCATTCTTTGGTTTCCGCTTGTTAGATTTTGTACCCCTGGTTGGAACCGTGTGCTTCTCAGAAGCCTTCGATACATCTGCGGGCCGGCTTAGGTTTTCAGCTCCTTGCACGACAACCGTCCCCGCAAGCCCCAGAGCGACGATGGCGGAACTTGTGAGGAGCCATGCTTTCTTGCTTCTTCGCGACATAACTACTCCTTCGTTTAGGTTCAGTTCTGGCATAGACAGCAAAAGGGCGTCGAGCAACTACTCGTTGTGTCTTCGGGTAACGATACTCACTCTATGGTGGTCAAATGAAAACATGATTACACCCTGATTACGTTTTCGTTACAAACCCGATACCGAAATTGGGCACAGAAAAATGCAGGGCTGACGGTTTTTCCGCCAGCCCCGCCAGGAGAAGGGGCATTGCGCCCTGTGGGAAATTCCAGTTCGTCTTCAGTAAGCGGCTACCCCCGTGGGAAGGTTACGAAGCGAGACGCTGTGAATTGTCGAGAGCGGTTGGTCCGGCCGCCCGCAATTTCCGCCGTTCGACCACGTTGTCCGTTGCGCACCTCAAAATATGGACAATCTGTGGGACGGTGAAGGAGTCTGTCATGAAATCGAACGCCCCGTGATCCATGGTATCCAGGCAGAGCCTAGTGTCCTCTATCGGCGAAACGATTATGACACTGACAGGTTCAACCGCTTTGGCCGCGACATCCAGCACATCCATCCAGTTGCCGTCCGGCAGGACGGTGTCGGTTAAGACCAGTTGTGGGCATGGCACCTCGCAGAGTTTCTTTCCCGCTTCTTTCGCGTTCCTCGCCCGCACCACTTTGACGGAAAGGGCCTCAAGAACCATTTGCAGAGTGTAAAACCGATCATTTCGGTAGTGGACCAATAAAGCGGTGATTTTCTGGGCCATGACCAGCCTGCCTTGTTCGTCTTCGAATGTCAGTTCTATCTTCACAGTTTCAGGATGAACGACGACTGTTAAGCCTTGATGACAAGCATGTGAATATGCGGTTACGTCCTGCTGAAACCCGCCCATCGATTTCGAGCGGGCCGGCAATAAGATGGGAAAAGAAGTTCAGAACGAGGAAACCAAGCTAAGCGGGCTTGATCATCCGCACATGGCAATGCCGAAGGGCACCGATGCTTTTACCAGTTTGTGATGGAGCCATCGGGCCGGTGCAGCATGGGGATGGGTCTGGAGCATTCAGTAATTTCCGCTGCCAGTTGCAGGGGTTTCGTGTCCAACTCCACGCCGAGGCCAGGGCGGCGGTTGGGCCACATTTTCCCGTTTCGGAAATCGTAGGACTGCGGAAGGTGAGCATATTCGTGCTCCCCGTTGCCGAGCATTTCCATCATGACCGGCCCGGAAAACACCCCGCAGCAATGAACAAGCGCCGCCTCAGCCACAGGACCCGTGAAGTGAGGGATCAGGCCCACGTAATGCGTATCACAAAGAGCAGCGATCTTCATGTATTCGGTTATGCCCCCGACGTTGGGCAGTGTGACGCGCGCGTAATCGATCAACTGGTTTTCGATAAGCCACCGAATGTCCCATTTGCTTCCAAACTGCTCGCCTACGGCGATCGGAACCTTGACATGCGCGCGCAATTCGCGGTAAACCCCGGGATTTTCCGAGCGGACCAGGTCCTCAGCGAAATACGGTTCCAATGGTTCTATTAGAGTGGAGAGCCGCACGGCATCCGGAAAATCCAGCCGTGTGTGATAATCAAGCGCCCAATCACCATCAGGGCCAACGCCATCGCGAATTTCGACGCAGTCCCGATACGTCTTCCGTACCGCCTGATGAGAGTTGAACGGCTCTCCCTTCGAAGGGTCCGCGGTCGCATAGCGGAAGGCGCGAAAACCGGCTTCCATGCAGGCCCGCGCAGTTTCTTTCAGTGTGCCGCGGCTGGGGAACCCCGTTGAGTAACACTCCACGTAATCGCGCGATAGTCCGCCCAGCAACTCATGAACCGGAACACCCAGCGCTTTGCCCTTGATATCCCAAAGCGCGAGGTCGATGGCTCCCAGGGCGTCGAGCTTCTCACGTCCAGCGGGATAGAAATAACCGCGAAACATCATCTGCCACAGATGCTCAATCCGCGCCGGGTCTTCGCCGATGAGCATTGCGCCGCACTGCTTGATCGTGTCCGGAGAACCTCCCTCGCCCACTCCTGTGATTCCCTGATCTGTTTCAATGGTTACAATATGAAAGCTCTGATTGAATGCGGGAGGCGATTGAGGATTGAGGTAGAAGCGAATTCGTCTGATTTTCATCCCTGAACTCTTCTCCGGCGTGTGTGATGACGAAGCGCTGACGGTTGGTTGCGAGGCAGCCTTTGAGCCTGCAACTCCCTGCCCGGCGACTGTGGCCGCTCCTCCCAGTCCAGCTGCTCGAAGAAAGGTCCGACGGCGCATATCCCCTCCAGAAAGACCCGCGATTCTGAGGCGCTCACGGTGCGACTTTTCTACCTGCCAGTGCTCCGTTCGGTTTACCGTGTGCTGACTTCGAAAAGAGGGAAATTATCCCTCCGAAAAGCAAATTGCAAGCAGGGGCCGCATTCGACATACTGCGTGCATGCTCCGTTGTGCACTCAAATTGCCGCGCTATGCGGTTTGCAGCGACTCATGCGGTTGGACAGGCAAAAGAATGGTGAAGGTCGAACCCTTCCCCAACTGGCTTTCCACCGTGATCGTGCCGTTCAATCGCTCGACAATGTGCTTCACGATGGAAAGCCCAAGGCCAGTCCCGCCCATCTCACGCGAGCGCGCTTTGTCCACCCGGTAAAATCGTTCAAAAATCCGTGACAGGTCCGTAGAAGGAATGCCAATGCCCGTGTCTGCCACCGTGATGCGTATTCTATCCCCCTCTCGAGTAACTGCCAGACGGACTTCACCGCCACGGCGGTTGAACTTGACGGCGTTGTCGAGAAGGTTCACCAGCAACTGCTCCAACTGCCCCCGCTCGGCCAGAACCTCGGCCCTTTCGAGATGACCCCGGATAATCTTCACATCGCGAAGCTGCGCTGTTGGCTCAATCATCTTAAGCGCTGTTTCAACGGCGTTGCTCACCGAGACGGGTCGGGCCTCGCCGGCGGGTTTTTCAGCTTCCAGTTCCGACAGGGCCAGCAAATCTGAAGTGATATTACTCAGCCGAGTGGCGTGCGACTTGATGATCTCAACAAACTTGCGGTTGTTTTCCGGGTCTTCAAGCCCGCCTTCCAGCAGCGTCTCCGCATATCCGCTGATGGCCGTCAGGGGGGTGCGCAACTCATGCGAAACATTGGCCACGAAGTCCCTTCGAACACGCTCAAGGCGCTCCAGGTCAGTGATGTCATAAAAAATCGCGATGGCGCCGGCCTGGACCGTTCCAGAAAGCGGTGCTACCTGAACCTCAAACGACCGTCCCTCGGCCCCGGCCAGGCGGACTCGTCGCTTCACGGGCTGGCGGGAATCAAGCACGCTTGAGAACATCGCCAGGAGTTCAGGATCACGCAGGATTTCGAGCAATGGCTGCCGTTCACTGATGGGGGCTGTTGCGGCAACCATTCGGCGGAAGGAATCGTTGCAAAAAGTGATGCGGAGGTCCCTGTCCACGGCCACGACCCCTTCCACCATGCTGGCCAAGATGCCCTCACGTCGCGCAGATTCAAGGGTCAGTCGTTCAACAAGCTCACGCAGTCTCGCGCCTGTCCGGTCGAGCGAACGTCCAAGTTCACTCAATTCGTCATTCCCTCTCAGCCAAGCCCGTTCTCCGGTTGGGACCTTATCCAGTTGCTCGGCAAAGAGTTTGAGGCTATTGACCCTGCGGGTGAATGATCGTGAAAAGAGATACGCAATCACCAGCGCGAGGAATAGCGCGATCAGCGTGGCAATCCAGATCTCACGGTGGAGCGCTTTGGTCGCCGTCCTGACGTCTGTCAGCGGAACGGAGAGTTGCAAAGCAAAACCCGGCTGCCCAAGATAGCGTAGGGGCACCGCCAGGTAAAAATAGTCCTCGTGGAGGGCCACCTCTGTTCGCACAGCCGTCCCAACACTTCCCGTGAGGGCGCTCCGGACTTCGGCAAGGTCAGCGCGGCTGGATGATACGTTTCCAGGGTCCCTCGAATCCGCCAGAACGATCCCTTGTGGGTCGATAACAGCAACATGTGCTCGGGCCCGGGCCGCAGATTGCCTGGCCCATTTATCCAGGTCCGAGCGCGGGACGCTTGCCAGATCCCCTGCGAGTATCTCGGCTTCGGTTCTCAGACGCTTTTGTATATTCTCAGTTTGCAGCTTGACGGTGAACCGCGTCAGATAGAAATTCAGGCCGAGGAGCGTGCCAGCCATCAGCACAAATGCGGCAATCAGCAACTTGCGAAAAATCGGGCTTGTTAAGGGCATGAGTGTCAGAAGCCGACGCGGGCGGCAAGTTCAGTCTTCTTGAGCATCGGCGTCGCCGGGAGAAAATCGATATCCCGACCCGCGCACAGTCTGGACGTATCTGAGTGCGCCTTTTTGGCCCTCGATCTTCTCACGAAGACGCCGGATATGTACATCAACCGTACGGGGAGTCACAAAACGGTCACGTCCCCAGACATTGTCCAGAAGTTGCTCCCGGTTGAAGACGCGCCTGGGTTGTGAAACCAGGAAGTGAAGCAGCTTGAACTCGAGCGCGCTCAACTGGATGGGATGTCCGTGGACAGTCACCTCATGGGTCCGTGAATCAAGCCGCAGCCCGGAGACTTCAATCACTTCTTCTTTGGCAGGCACCTGTTCCCGTCGGCGAAGCACCGCTTTGACCCGCGCAATCAACTCCCGAGGGCTGAACGGCTTCACAACATAGTCATCGGCCCCGACCTCGAGCCCAACCACCCGGTCGATTTCTTCGCCTTTGGCCGTCAGGAAAATGATTGGCAGACTTTTCAGTCGCTCGTCGGCGCGGACCCGTTTGCAGATTTCTATTCCGTCGAGATCGGGCAGCATGATGTCGAGCAGGATCAGGTCCGCCGGATTCTTGCGCAGATATTCGAGCCCCTCCTTGCCGCTTGAAAAACTCTCGACGTCGAACCCTTCCTTACGGAAGTTATAACGGACAAGATCGACGATGTCTTTTTCGTCTTCGATAATAACAATACGCTGGCGCACGCAAGGATTATAACATTCAGACGATTGGCGGGCCGCGACGGGGAAGTTGCAAGGCTCTGTGGAACACGGAAAGCCCCTCGATGAATCGATGTGTCGTTATGACCTAAGTCACAGCGAACCCTCTGCCTCAATGGTGAAATAGGAAGCGGTAAGGGTTTTTCAGGAAAATGTCTATGGGCACAATGACAACCACAGAAATTAGCCGAGAGGACGGTCTGCCTCTGTTATGGAGAAAAGCGTTCCAGCGCGATCAGACCGGCTCATCCGACTACGCCGATCCCGCTCCGGAGCGCCAAGCCGGGAAAATGCTTGCGGCCTACATCGCAACGGGACTTTTCTTCTTCATCCTTCCCGGAACCTTCATTGGCGTCTGGAACCTCGTCGAGATCTCGACCCACCACGCAATAGCCGGAGCCAGCGCGGCATGGATCCAGGCCCACGGCCACGCGCAACTGTTTGGATGGGTCGGAAGCTTCATCCTCGGAATTTCGTTCTACGTGCTGCCGAAGTTTCAAGGTCATCCGTTGAAGCGTTTCGGGCGCGCCTGGCTGGTTTGGGCAATGTGGACGCTGGGAGTAGCGCTGCGTTGGTGGGCCGGAATTACCGATTATCTTTGGCGTGTCAGCCTTGCAACTTCAGCCGTGCTGGAGCTTGCAGCGTTTGCGATCTTTTTACATGTTGTAGTGCTCTCGAAATCCTTCAGCACTCCCGCGAAGCAAAAGAGGCCTGCCGACCTCGGGTCGTGGCTGGGTATTTTCGGTTTCAGCACGCTGGGCACAGCGCTCACCCTGAACCTTTTCATCGCGTTTTCGCTTGCGCTGAAAGGGGCTGCGCCACTTTATCCCCAAGCCTCTGACCGGGCTTATCTCCTCATAGCCATCTGGGGTTTTGCGCTTCCGGTGGCGTGGGGCTACAGCACCCGGTTCGTGACGGTTTTCCTTGGCCTCGAGCAGCCCCGCCACAGCGCTGCCGCATGGCTGTGTGCGGGCGTTGCAGCAATCGTGCTCGCCGCGCTGTTTCACAGATTTCTGGTTGCTGATGTTCTGGCGCTGGCGATTACATTTCCCGCGATCAGCGCCCTCCGAGTGTTTCGGCCATCGACGCGGAAGCCGAAAACAATCGGGGTCTATGCGTCTTATCCAGTGTTCGTCCGCCTCTCATTCATCTGGCTCGTCGTCGGCGCAGTGCTGGGCGTGCTGGCTGATGTGGTCCCAAGCGCCCCCGGTTTGGGGGGCGCCTCGCGCCACGCCGTGACCATCGGTTTCCTTGCAACGTTCATCTTCGCAATTGCACCTCGGCTGCTTCCATCTTTTCTGAATGGGCGCGAACTCCAGAGTCCCAGGCTGATGGCCGCAAGTTTGTGGCTGCTGACTGCCGGATGCATGCTGCGGGTTTCGAGCGAAGCGATCGCATATTCATCGGGCGGCGCTGCTTGGTCACTTCTGCCTGTTTCCGCGTACCTTGAGCTTTCCGCAGTGGTGTTCTTTGTGTTGAACATAGCGCTTACTTTGAAGCAGCCCCTGCTCGCCTGGCTCGAGCCTGAAGGAGTAACCACGGCGCTCCCGGTTTATTGGTATCTGACGAGCTTCCCCGAAACCAGGTCGATCATGATTGCCTCTGGTCTGAAGACACTCAAAAATGCGCGGGAAGTTCCCCGCTCATTGACGCTGGCGGAAGCGATTGAAGCAGACGACGCGGATCCGGACCAGGTGCTGAACGCTTTAAAAGATTTTTTCCGGCGACGCCAGCCGCGAAGACTGGGTCGCTGAAATCAGCAAGCATCCCGCCAAACATGGCATCCCCGGCCTGCCGGATACCTGCTTGCAATCATCACGAAGCGGGAGAAAAACCAATCCTGAACAAGATGGCATATGCGGCTGGCAGGTTGCCAACTGGGTCTGCAGCTAATTCGTGAAAGCAAACAAAGAATTTTCCTTCCTTCACACGTAATTGCTTCGTGCAAGGAATTTCCTTCAGCCGCTGTGGTCGCGTCTCACTTTGTGGAACATCGGCAGCACATGAGGCGTATTAATTGATAAGAGGCGCCGCAAGTAAGGTTGATGGAAGGTTGCAATGGCGAACAATCATCGCAATTCCAAGCGCAGACGCTGGATCCTGATCAGCGTTGCTGTTTTTGTTTTGGGCGGATCCGGGTTGGGCATTGCCAACTTATTGCGACAGGACAAAACCGTCGACCCTTCCAAGCTGGCTGCCGTTAAGCGTGGAGACATTGCGCAATCGGTTGTGGCAACCGGCAAAGTGGAACCGCTGACCAAGGTGGAGATCAAATCCAAGGCAAGCGGCATTGTCCAGAAAATACTCGTTGATTACGGCGATCGTGTTAGAGAAGGGCAAGTCCTTCTTGAATTGGATAAGGAGCAACTGAGGGCGCGCGTGAAGGAAGCAGAAGCCTCTCTCCAGGCCGCCCAGGCCGCGGTTCAATCATCACAAGCCATCTACGAACGAAACGTTGTCGATGCCCAGGGACCGGACATACCCTTTCTCAAAGCCGCGCTTGAGCGGACCCGAAAACTCGCCTCCGAGGGGCTGGTCCCGGATTCGGCGCTCGACGATGCCAAGAGGGCTTATGAGGTAGCTCTCAACAAACAGATGTCCGCCAGGAGAAACGTTACCGTCAGCAAGGCCGACATTGCCCGTGCACGTGCGCAAGTATCCCAGGCGCAGGCGGCCTTGGACCAGGCCAGAGAAGATTTACAGAACTCAACCATTGTCAGTCCCATCAAGGGCCTTGTCCTCTCAAGGGATGTAGAGGTTGGTGACGCGGTCAGTTCGATCCTTGTTCTCGGGTCTCAAGCAACCCAGCTTTTCACTCTGGGAGATATGAGCACGGTGTATGTGCTGGGCAAGGTTGACCAGGCTGATATCGGAAAAGTCTATATTGGACAGCCCGCCCGCATTCGTGTGGAGTCTTTCCCCAGGAAAACCTATAACGGCAAAGTGACTAAGATTTCGCCGATGGGCGTGGAAAAGGATAATGTGACAACTTTTGAAGTCCGTGTTTCGATCCAGAATCCCACCGGCGAACTCAAAGCGAACATGAGCGCCAACGCCGAATTGATTATCCAAGAGAAGCACAACGTGCTAATCATTCCAGAAACGGCCGTAGTGTATGACGAGAACCATAAGACTTTCGCCGAGGTTCCCGACCAGGAGGCGAAGGTCGGGTGGAAAAAGGTCCCCATCCAAGTTGGTATTTCGAATGGGATCAACGCCGAAGTCGAAAGCGGCCTTCAGGAAGGGCAGAAAGTGATCCTGCAATAATCAGGATGGCCGGCTCGCTCTCGCGTAAGCATTTTCCCAGCCTGCCGTTAACGGTGCTTCAAGATGGCTTTTCGCGATCTTTTGCGTCACACAATCGAGAGTCTTTGGAGCCATAAGCTGAGGACATTCCTCACCATGTTCGGCATTGCGTGGGGAATTATCTCCATCATTCTGATGGTGGGCGCGGGGGAGGGTCTGCGGGAAGGCCAGGCAAAACAGATGGAAACCTTCGGCCGGGACATCATGATTGTCTTTCCCGGCCGGACCAGCATGCAGGCTGGAGGCATGCGGGCAGGCCGCGACATCCATTGGCGGAATTCGGACTATCTCACGGTCCAGATGCAGGCTCCCTCGTGCGAATACGTGTTGCCGGAACTTCGACGGTCGAACATCAGTGTTCGCAGCAGGTATAACAGTGCCTCGCTTGAAGTCACCGCTTCACTTCCACCCTTCGCGTACATTCGAAGCATTTCGGTGGCGCAGGGCCGTTTTTATAACTGGAACGATCAGGCCGGGAAGCATCGGGTTGCATTCCTGGGAAGCGATGTGAAGAAGCAACTCTTCGCCTCGCAAGAAGCCGTGGGCAGCACTGTCTATCTCAACGACATTCCCTACACCGTGATCGGCGTGATGCAGTCCAAAGAGCAGAACAGCAGTTACGATGGCATGGACGTAACCAAGGTTTATATCCCTTTTAGCGCGATGGTGCGGGACTTTCCGGATCCTCCTCCCGCCCCACCTGACGCCGTTGACAATCTTCTGGTGACGCCGAGGTCCTTTGCTGACGACGAGGCCTGCCAGGCGCAGGTGCGGCGCTCGCTGGCTCTGATACATCATTTTGACCCGCGCGATGAAGAAGCGGCTTCCATCTGGGACACGGTGGAGAACGCCCGAGAGTTCCGCATAATGACCGACGGGATGAAGTATTTTCTGGGTGCCGTTGGACTGGTCAGCCTGCTGCTGGGAGGCATCGGAGTGATGAACATCATGCTGGTCGCAGTGCGCGAACGGACGCGGGAAATCGGCGTGCGCAAGGCCGTTGGAGCTACATCGAGGGCCATTCTATGGCAATTTTTCGTGGAAACCTTGATAGTGGTTTTCATTAGCGGTGGAGTTGGAATGGGTTTTGCCTATGGCATTTGCTTCCTGGTGAATCAGTTGCCGCAGCCGGCCTTTTTTGCCGGCCTCCAACCTTCGTGGAAATCCGGGCTGTTCTCATTCGTTTTGCTGGGAATGGTGGCTCTGCTTGCAGCTATTTATCCGGCCAGCCGCGCAGCCTCGATGGACCCGATCGAATCGCTCCGCTATGAAGCAGGCGCCTAGAGTGAAACGGAGGTACGCGATGCCACTTGGCCCGCAATTTCCCATTCAACGGAGCACTGCAACATCGTGATACGCGAAGTTTTCTCTCAAGCATGGGATTCCTTGCGTCGGCAACCCTTGCGTAGCGGATTGACCATGCTGGGCGTTGTGTGGGGAATTGTTGCGGTAACAACTCTGATCGCTTATGGCAAGGACTTCCGGGGAGTCCTGGTCAAAGGTTTCGAAGCCTTCGGAAAGAGCGTCGTCATTTGCTGGCCGGAACAGACAGCCGAACAAGTGGGGGGCCAACGGGCCGGCAAGAAAGTCCTTCTCGAAGCAGAAGACCTGGATTGGGTACGTGCGCGTGCAACTTTGGTGAAACATGCCTGCCGTGAAACAGTCCGCTGGTTGCCGATCTCGCACGGCAGCCAGTTTGCCAATACGGCAATCCGAGGCGTCTGTCCGGAGTACGGTGAGATGCGCAGCGAAATCCCCAGCAGTGGTCGATGGATCAACCCGGAGGACATGGTCGAGCGCCGTCGCGTGGTTTTTCTTGGAGCCCGATTGCGACAGAAGCTATTTGCCAATCAACCAGCGGTCGGCCAGACTGTCACGATCGGCAACGTCCGCTTCACCGTCATCGGCACCATGAACCGTAAAATTCAGCTTTCGAACTATTTTACGAGCGATGATGAATCGGCCTGGATTCCGTACACGGCGGCGAGCGACATGTGGGATACTCGTTACGCAGATGTGTTAGTCTTTGAGCCCGTTGCCCCGCAGTTCGAAGCCAAAGCGCGGCAACAGGTGCTCTCCATCATTGCCGAAAGGCAGCGCTTTTCCCCGACTGACAAGAAGGCGTTCATGATGTTTGGAACCGAAGAGCTTCGTCCTATCATTGACGGCCTCACCATAGGTCTGGAGGTTCTGTTGACATTTATTGGCGCGCTTACGCTGGGAATTGGCGGTGTGGGAGTGATGAACATCATGCTGGTTTCCGTGGGCGAACGCACGCGCGAGATCGGCCTGCGGCGGGCACTCGGAGCACGCCGGCGGCACATTCGGGCCCAATTCCTTTCCGAGGCCCTGGTCATCACCCTGGCAGGCGGCATCCTGGGCATGGGGCTTTCCTACCTGCTGTCGGCGGCCATCGGAACCATCCCGTTGCTCGGACCGCTGTTCAAAGACACCTCCGGCCAGGGTGATATCCAACTGCACATTTCACTCACAACTTTGGCGCTCTCCTCCGGAATCCTGATGCTTGTGGGAGTTTTGAGCGGCATCCTGCCTGCGATCCGTGCGTCGGGACTCGATCCGATCGAAGCCTTGCGCTATGAGTAGCCAAGGGCCGCAGATCGCGGAGATAATGAGCGGAGATTTACGCTCCGCTCAGCAGTTCGTTGATCACGTGCTGTACGCCCTGGTAAGGATCGTCGGGGCCTTCGTACTCCACGGAATAGACACCCTGAAACCTTAAGCGTTTTGCGATTTCAATACATTCAGGGAAGTTGTATTTAGTCTCGTTGCCCTGACCATCAAACTCCAGCCCTTTGGCGTGACAGACGGTTGCGGCATAAGGGAAAAGAAGCTCCAGGCCGCGTCTGCGCGTCGCTGCATCCGGGAAATTTCCGAAGTCCGGAAGCGCGCCAAAAAACCTGCTGTTGACGGCTCGGAACAATCTGACCAGATCTTCGGGATGCTCTGAACCGACGTCACCGTGATTTTCAATCAATACGCGAATTCCTTTTCGGCTTGCGTAAGCGACGAGCTTCTTATATGAGTCAACGGTGGGCGAGAGATTTTTCGGGTCGGGCTTGCCGGGATCGCACCTCACTGAGCGGGCGCGCAGGCTGGCGGCGATATCGATCCACTTTTTTGCAGCCTCAACAGCGGCACTGCGAACAGCCTCACTGAGATCGGACAAGCCGCCCTGGGCCCACATCTCCTTAATGTCAACCGGAATGTTCACAAGGTAGGAACGTGCTCGAATCAACTGCCGTCTCAGTTCATCTACGTAGGCCGGCTCTGTAGAAGCAAAGTGCGGAGCCACGATTTCCAGGTGATGGACTTTATAACGGTCCGCAATCATCATTGGAAAATCGAGCAACGCCAGGGTCTCTTTTGGCCCCTGATAATCATCGCTGCGGGTCTGCGGAAAGTAGTTGCGAAAGCTCCAGGATGATACGCCGATGCGCTGGCTCAAAAGATAAGTTGAGTGCGAAATGTGGCGAGACCACTGAGGATGCCGCGAACGGGCCAGCAGTGAATCACCTCCTCCGCCAAGAGACGCGGCCGCCAGACTTCCCGCCAGATAACCCAGAAATTCTCTTCGTTTCATGGATCGCTCTATTTTCAATTCTCAAATCCTCTAAGCTGTAGTTTCCCTGATCGGCTGCGCACGCAGAAGACTCGACCGCAGGACGAAGGAACCAAATGTCAACAAGCTGAAGAAAAGTTGATTACTGCTTACGCTGGCGCAAGTCCGCTCTTCAGGAGTCCCAATTTCTTGAGTACTGTCCGCAAAGTACGACGATCTTCCTCAGGAAGCGGCGCCAGAGGTGGCCGCACGCGTCCTGCGTTCAATCCGCAAAGATTCATCGCTTCCTTTATGACAAGCGTCCTGTAACCTGGCCGTTTCACTCGAAGGTCGTATATTGCCAGTGTTTCTTGCTCGACCACGCGCGAAGCCTCTTCCAATTCTCCCGCCTCAAGATGAGAAAGAATCTTGCGGCAGGTTCCCGGCATGAAATTAACCAGCCCGCTCGTAAAAGCTTTGACTCCCAGGGCGTAATAACTCGGAGCGAGAATTTCCCCGACTCCGCACAACAGGGCCATGCGGTCGCCAACGGCCGCCCATTGCCGGACGAACTGGTCCATATCGCCGTGCTCGTCCTTCATTCCTATAATGTTCGGTATCTCCGCCAGGCGGCGCAGCAGCGACGGGCTGAAATTCACCGCGTGGGTTTGAAACAGAATTACCCCGAGCTTTGTGGCCTCTGCAATTGTGCGGTAGTAATCGAAAAGGCCGTCATCGTTGGCGTGCGTAAAGTAAGGAGGAAGGACCAGGATGCCATCAGCGCCGTAAGTTTCCGCGGCCATCGCCATTTCGCGCGCAAGCGGCATCGTGAGCCCCACGCCGACGACCACGGGCCTGCGGCCGTGGACCTCTTCAACAACAGTCCGTCCTATCATTTTGTGCTCTTCCGGCGAGAGCGAGTAAATTTCGCCGTTTCCGGCCAGCGGGACCACAACCTCGCAATGCTCGACCAGGAACGAGGCATTCTGCCTTAAGGCTTCGATGTCAACACTCAGGTCTTCGCGGAACGGTGTAACGCCGAAGCCGATAATTCCGCGCAAAGCTGATTTCAACACTTGACTTTCAAGCGGCATCTGAATCCTCCGAACATATTTGCGTAGTTATCTAAGATGGCATTTTCGCGCGGGAAATAGAAGTGAGAAAGTCATCCGGGCTGGCTGCGTGTTTTCCGCATGGACAATTGCGCGCCGTCTTCCAGGTCGATTGCGGAGTGCGATGGGCCCTTTAGGGATATCATGTTTATACTTCCGCCGAAAGATGGCATTCTGTTAGATTCATAAATCAAACGCTCAACGTGGAGTGTCGCTTCCGAATACTATGTCGAAAAAACATCAGGCCACGGTCCAAAGACAATTCACAAACACGGCAGAAGCGTTCTCACGGTTTGCCGTACGCGACAGTGCGGACATCGTGGCTGAGAAGGTCGAATTTATAAAGCCGCAGCCTGAGTACGTGGTCCTCGATGTGGCCTGCGGGCCTGGCGCTCTGGTCCTGGCCATGGCGCCGCGGGTCCGATATGCCTATGGCATGGATTTGACCCGCGAGATGCTCCGCCATGCCCGGGAGTTTCAAGCCGAAAAGCATGTCGAGAATGTATCCTTCACTCGAGGTGAGGGGGAAAACCTTCCGTATCCAGACGCCGCCTTCGACGTTGTATGCTGCCAGTACGCCTTCCACCACATGCCCAGGCCCGAGCTTGTCTTGCAGGAGATGGTCCGGGTTGCAAAGCCGGGAGGACGGATTTTTATCAACGACACGTTAGGGCCCGAAAGCGACGAAAAGTTCGAACTGCACAACAAAATCGAAATCTTTCGCGATCCATCCCACACTCTCTCGCTGAGGCTGACTACGTTCCTGAGCATGTTCGACAAGCTCAATCTCGAAATTATTTCCCAGTCGCTCAAACGCCGCCGTCGGTCTTTTAACCGTTGGATGCTTCGCGCAGGCCTTACCCCAAAGGACAAGCGCTACCAGGAAACGCGGAGGCTCCTCGAGAGCTCCATCCCTGGCGATCGCGCAGGCTTCTCACCACAGGCTGACGGCAACGACATCCAGATCGTGCACACCGAGGGGATCTTCTTGCTCTGCCGCCGCCATAGAGATTAATTGTGCCGATGGGAAGTCACACCTGGCCGCTGTTACCGACGGTCTCTTCTTTAAGAAAGGGCCACTCACCCTTTGTCCGTGCGCGGAAAAGGTAAGCGGCCGTGCCGAGAGCAAAAACTGCGAGAGCGAACAACAGCGCACTCCGGGCTGAAGTCATCAGGATATAAAGCCACCCCATAACCGAAATGAGCCCGGGAACAGGATAGAACCACATCTTGAATGGACGCGGCATTTCCGGCCGCGTGAAGCGCAAGACAAAAAAGCCGATGGCCTGCGGCAGATACTGCAAGAGGACGCGCGTCGCTACGAGGCTTACGATCACTTCCGGCAAACGCAGCAGGCTGAAGCCCGCCGCAATCAATCCCAGCGTTACCAGCGAAACATGCGGAAAATCATGCCTGGGATGCAAACGTGCAAACACTTTAAAGAAATTCCCATCAGCGGCGGCAGCATATGGAATCCGCGAATACCCCAGCAACAAGGAGAATGCCGACGCGAAAGCAATCCAGAGCATCAGGAGCGTCATCAGATCTCCGGCGAACCGGCCCTGGAGTTCCTGGATAAATTCCGAAGCGATGAAATGGCTGTTTTGCGCCTCCCGCCAGGGAATCACGCTGAGTATCGAAGTGTTCATTAAAATGTAGATGATAGCCACGGCCGCGATGGAAAACAGAATGGCGAGCGGAATTATCCTTCCCGGCTCGCGGATCTCTTCCGCCAGATAGCAGACGTTGTAATAGCCGAAGTAGTCGTAAAGGGCATAGAGCGTCGCATGGCCGAGGCCCGCCCAGAAAAGCACACTCATGTGGAATGCATGCGGAGGGAAATCAAAGATGCGAGCGGCGCTGAGGTGCGGCAAACCTGAAAGTATCACCCAGAAGCACCCCACCAGCACGCCGACCAGCATCACAACGGAAAGATTGCCAGCCGCTCGCACGCGCCGGTAGAGCAGCAGGACCAGGACCAAGGGAACTATCGACGCAAAGATACGAACCTCCCATGGCGTCATTCCCGGAACCAGGTAGTGGAAGTAGTGGGCGAAGCCAATGCTGCCGCTGGCGACCGAGAGTGGCGCAGAAAACATGATTTGCCACACCACAAGGAAAGAGAGCCATCGTCCGGCTCCGGCCGGCCCGAAGGCCTCCCGGAGATAGTGGTAACTGCCGCCCGCCCGCGGCATTGCTGCTCCGAGTTCCGCCCAGACCAATCCGTCGCAAAAGGCCAGCGCTGCGCCGACCAGCCAGCCCAGCATGGCCTGCGGCCCGCCCATCGTCGCCAGGAAAAGCGGGATGGTGATAAACGGACCGATGCCCACCATATCCGTGATGGCAATCGAGGTGGCCTGGAGGAACCCCAGGTCGCGCCGCAAACCCGGCTTGTGAGCAGAATCCGGCATGATTCATTCATCAGCCTTCATCAAGGTGACTCACAGGTGAAGACCCTCACTGGGTTTTACAAATTACAGGATGGCGTCCCCTGTAGCGGCGCTGTTCTCAGCGCCGCAATCCGCCGGCGGGAGCATCGGCGCCACACTGAAGATTTTCCCTGTAATTTGCAGTCCCCAATAGATGCGCCATCCGGCGCGATGAAACCGGCTTATGTGCGGTGCAGGCTGCGCAAAATCTCTGCCTTCGCATTCGGCGGAGGCTTGCGGTCCTTCGAACTGGAAAGAAGCAGATAGACCGATTGCGCAGCCTCGCGGAGATGGTGACCGCAGTACGGGCAGCCACGCTCAATGTGCTCCTCGACTTCGACCGCTTCCTTCGATTTCAACAGGCCAAGCAGGAACAACTCATAAACGTCGTCTAAATATCGGCACTCCATGTTCCCATCACGGCGCGCAGGCGGTGACGCAAGAAACGCAATCCGGCGCGCAACTCGTGTTCGATGCGGCCCGGAGGTTGTTCTATTTGGCCCGCAATTTCCGACTCGCTGAATCCCTCAAAGACCGCCAACTCGAGCAACCGGCTTTGCGGCTTTGGCAGGCGATGGACCAGCTTTCCCAGCAGATGGCGGCGCCTGTCAATTTCAGCGATGTCAACCGGTCGCGGCATCCAGAAGCCGTATTTCATGAGTGATTGAAGTCTTGAATGCGCAGTATTTCGAAGCCCTTTCTGGCTGCGTTTCCACTCAACGGCCCTTGCTCGGGCTTCGAGCGTCAGCCAGACCAAAACGCTTCCCCCGCCAGCCTGGAGGCGCTTCGCGTCGCGCCACAAACGAACGAAAACATCTTTGAGGATTTCGACCGCCGCATCGTGGTCTGAAACAATTTCGCTAATCAGTCCGTAGAGGGTTGGCGCCGTCAAGTCGTAAAGCTGGGCCAGCATTGACTCATCGTGCTGTGCGATGCCTGCCAACAGTTGTTCGGCTGTGCGTTCCTCGGCCATAATTCAGCATATGCAGGCTAACGCGGGCCCGTTTACCACTCCTCGAACCCCTGACTCACGGTGCGGAAGCGCTTTTAACGATCACCTTCATCCTGCGCCTGCCGCAGCGCCACTTGCCTGCTAGCCCTTGATCGTTCTGGATGCCTCATCCCATATGGCCACAGTTTTATTGAAGTAAGAATAGTTCGCCAGGTGGCAACCAATGGCAGCGTTGTTTCCGAAAACAGGATCCTCCACCGAGGGCTGCCGGGTCCGTACCGACAGGAAGAAATTCCAGAGGTGCTGCCGGTCCTCATTGTAGCCCGGCGGCGCGAGGAACGTGGTGGCCTCGATCGGTCGGGCAGTTCCGGGCGCGGCCGTATGTTTCATCTCCCATTCCTTTACATACTCGGCGTGCAGCTTGGGAGGGTAGCTCGAAACGTAGTAGCACGGGCTGTGGTCCTTACCGTCCTGAGGAAAGACGCTGACCTGCCGGCCCCGGATTTCCACCGTCCCGCGCGTTCCGAGAAATCGGACAACCTCGTCTTCCTCATTATCAAGCGTCACGCGGATCATAGTGCGGAAGTTGGGATATTCGTACACCGTTGTCATCTGGTCAGGATAATCGCGGTTGTCTTCCTTCCACTGGAAAAGCCCGCCAACGGAATACGCCCTCTGCGCCGGTGCCGTCACGCCCATGACATAGTGAATTCCCGTTATCAGATGAACGTAAAGATCGCCCGGAATCCCTTCGCCATATTCGCGGAACGCCCGCCAGCGGGCAAAGCGGATCGGAGAAAAAGGGTGCTTTGGCGCCGAACCCTGCCAGGTCTCCCAATCCATGTTTTGCGGCGAAAGGTCGGGCGGCGGCGGATAGACCCAAGCCCCACAGGGACTGTTCCTGCCCATCGTGTCTTCAACCAGCCGCACTTCGCCAATGGCGCCGCTGTCAATCAATTCCTTGGCCTTTGCATAAATGATCGAACTGCGACGCTGGCTGCCGATCTGCACGATACGATTGTTCTTGCTGGCCGCTTCGATGATTGAATACCCTTCCTTGACTTCGTGGGTCATAGGCTTTTCGCAGTAGATGTCCTTGCCGGCGTTGCACGCGTCCACGACAATGCGCTCGTGCCAATGATCGGGTACTGCGGCGATGATGCAATCAATCTCTTTGTTTTCGAGTAGTTCCTGATAGCGCCGTGTTGCAGGAACGGTCTTGCTGGTGTGCGCGCTGATAATGGCATTTGCAAGAGCGTGCCGGCCGTCATACAGATCGCAAGCCGCCACGCATTCCACACCTGGCAGCCTGATGGATGTCGCCAGCAGGCCGGAGCCTTGCATGCCGATGCCTACCATCCCGAAGCGCACCCTGTCACTGGGCGGAACAGGCCGAGGCGACGCTGCGATGGGTTCGGGTTCGAGCATAATGGAATTGCCCACCAGCCCAGCGCCTGCCGCAGTGGATGTTCTGAAGATAAAGTCGCGACGTGACATCCCATCCTTACCCATGATTTTCTACCTCCCTTATCTTCTGGTAAAAAAACTGCAATGCCAACGCTTGACAGGCCCCAACCCGAAAGCGCGAGAGTTCTTGAAGTGCGTGGGCCGGGTTTATGAGCGGATTTGTTTGGCCTGCTCGTCCCATATGGCCACTGTATTGTTGAAATATGAGTAGTTCGCCATATGGCACGCAGTCGCTGTCCAGTTGCCGAACACCGGGCCTTCATCGCAGGGTTTCCGCGTTCTGACCGCATCCAGGAAGTTCTGCATGTGTGCCAGGTCTTCGTCGTAATCGTCAGGCACGCGGAAGGTATGCGATTGTTCCACGGCCGTCAATGAACCAAGTGGCGGCGCGGGATGCTCCTCTTTCCATTTCGCCCAGTATTCCTCGCGCAGTTTTTTGGGCCATCCTTCGACGGAGTACCGTTCCGGCTGGGGGCGTGTATCCTGAGGGACAAACGTCACCGATTCCTCGCCACTGAACATAAGCGTACCCTTTGTACCGTAAATTCGAGTATCTCCGCCCGCCGAATCGTTATTCAGGTTGCAGCGCACGGAAACCGTGGTTCCCGGGAACGTATAGAGCGTCCAGATCATGTCCGGTTCGTCGCGGCCGTCCTTGTAATGATAAAGGCCGCCGCTGGACACGGCTTTTTGTGGCGGCCCCTCAAATCCCATCACGGTGTAAATCCCAGTCAGGATGTGAACGTACAGGTCGCCGGGCAAGCCTTCGCCATAATCCGAATAGCCCCGCCACCGGAAGAAACGCTTGGCATCGAAAGGCCGCTTGGGCGCGTCGCCGAGGAAACGCTCCCAGTCGATCGTCTTTTCATTGGCGTCGGGCGGAATGGGATAGACCCAGGCGCCGCTCGGATCATTGCGGTCGATCCATCCTTCCACGGCCGTGATCTGACCCAGCGCCCCGCTTTCAACAATCTCGCGCGCTTTGGCGAAGACCACGTTGCTCCGCCGCTGGCTGCCCACCTGGACGATGCGGCCGTACTTCTGAGCGGCCTCAATGATTCGGAAGCCCTCTTCAACTTTGTGCGTCATGGGCTTTTCACAATAGACGTCCTTGCCTGCGGCGCAGGCGTCTTCAACGATCCTGGCGTGCCAGTGGTCCATCGTGGCCACGATCACAAAGTCGATGTCTTTGCGGTCGAGAATCCGTCGATAGTCTTTGGTGGTATCAAGCTTTTTGCCGGCGTGTTCCTGAGCGGCAATCAGGCGTCCATCATAGAGGTCGGAAACCGCGACGATTTCAACGCCGGGAGCGCGCAGCGCGGTTGCCAAGTCTTCGCAGCCTCGCACTCCTGTTCCGATGGAAGCAAACCGAAGCCTGTCCGAGGGTGGTACGGGGCGCGGCGATGCCGCCGCCCGCGCGGGTTCAAGCAACGTGACTCTGGCCGCAGAACTGATTGCAGCGGCGCCCGCTCCAGCTCGCATGAATTCACGGCGTGACATAGTATCCTTCGCCATAGGTGGATGTCCCTCCTCGCAGAGATTATGCGGAGAAATCTAACATTTCGAGTAACGGCCAAGTTTGACAGAAACCAGGGCGAAGTAAAAGACTTTTGTGATGAATGACCGTCAGCGGGACATGCGGCGGAGTTGCCTGTGGCTGAAGCTTCCAGGCACCGCAGAGAAGTGGCCGGCGGTTGCTCCTTCAGGACTTGTCCAACGACGCGAGCTTCTTGAGCGGTTCTCCAGAAATTCGCATGGTTGACCACTCGTCCAGCGCGCGCGCGCCGAGCGATTTGTAGAACTCAATGGCGGGAGTGTTCCAGTTGAGCACCTGCCACTCGAAGCGCCCACAGCCCTCCTCAACGGCGGTCTTCGCCAGATGCACAATCAGCGCCTTGCCGATTCCCTTGCCGCGAAAGGCGGGCCGGACAAACAGATCTTCAAGATAAAGCCCTGCGCGGCCGAGCCAGGTGGAATAGTTGTAGAAGAAGAGAGCGAAGCCCGCCGGCTCGCCATCCCATTCGGCGATGACTACTCGAAACTTCGGGTTCGCAGAAAAGCCGTCGCGCCGGATGTCATCCTCCGTCGCCACAGCCTGCTCCGGCGCCCTTTCGTATTCGGCAAGTTCGCGAATTAGCTGCACGATCAGTGGAATGTCTCGCGGCTCTGCCGGGCGAATGCATAGCATCCAGAAACTCCCCGAAGCATCTTACATGGACGAAGCGACCTCGCATTAAGAAAATCTGTGCAAATGCGAAGCTTAATCAGCATCTTCACCCACACCACAGCCATGAGCTTGGCGCGCAGGGGAACCAACTCAAAGCATTATGGTGTAAATGACCCCTATTCCGACGCCTCCAGCCCTGTGACCATGCATGAGGCGAGCAACATGAGGGCCGCACAGAAGCAAAGCGACCGGCATTAATTGTTCAAGGCTTCGTGGACCGCGCCCACAAGTTCTTCGGAAGGCACGAGGGTCTTATCGCCCTCGTCTCTCCACTTCGATGGGCAGACCTCTGTGGGTTTACGGAACATATGGAGGCTGGCCTTGAACTTACGCATCAACTCATCAATATTCCGCCCCAGGTTATAGAAATTCACCTCGGCACTCACCAGAATACCGTCAGGGTTGATGATGAAAGTTCCTCGCAGGGCCAGGCCCGTGTCCTCGTCGTAAACCCCGAAAAGACGTGAAACCTTGCCCGCAGGGTCTGCGCCCATGGGGTAGCGAACGTTCGCCAGCTCTTTTTCAGTTTTGCGCCACGCAAGATGAACGTACTCCGTGTCTTTGCTGACGGTGACAACATCGCAACCCATTTTCACAAACCGATCATGCTGCTCTGCCAGAGCAGCGAATTCGGTGGCTCAAACAAAGGTGAAATCAGCGGGATAAAAGAAGAGGATTGTCCAGCGCCGCCGATTAAGCTGGTCGGCAAACCGGAAAGTCCCGAACTTCCCGGTGGATGGATCGTACGTAGCAAGTTCAAACTCGGGCACTTTGTGCCCAAGCTTAACCGTTTCCAACATTGAGCATGATCTCCCTTGTGGTTGAGTTATAAGTACAGGCCCACGGACACGAATTTTGTGCTCTGGGCAACCTTCCATCGTAATTCAGGACTTCAGGAAAACTCAACAGCGGCAAAAATGACCGGCGCACCCTGCACCATCGTTGACGAAGGAGCGTGGCCCGGGATGTGTCCTCCCACGCCTGACAGCGAATTGCAAAGATCAGCAAGCCAGTTCGAAAAGACCGGTGTGCTGAGCGTTATTTGAGACCCACCAGAACGCTCAACAGCCCGAGCCAATCGTCAGTTGACATCCGGCGGCATCTGCGATTTAATGGCGGCCACGCATCGGGAGGAGACGGTATGTTGACGCGTCGGGGATTTCTTGGAGTGCTTGGAGGAATTGCGGCGGGTGCGGCACTTGCAGGGGGCGACACCCTTGCGGCGGAGCATCCAGCCTGGGCGGGGCCTATCGGACTCGAACTCTATACGGTTCGCGACAGGTTTGCCAAGGATCCCGCAGGGACCCTGAAGGAAGTTGCCGGCATCGGCTATCGCGAAGTTGAAATTGGTCCTGGAACCAAGCCCGGCACTCTGAAGGAAGACCTCCGTGCCACGGGGCTGACCGCTCCCAGCGGTTATTTCGAAGCACCCAAGACCCTTGAAGATTGGAAGAAATCGGTGGATCAGGCCCACGCTTACGGCCTGAGCTATATCGTCGTCGGCGACAATCCCGTTCTGAGCGCTGATGCCTGGAGGCGTCGGGCGCAGTTCTTCAACCAGTGCGGTGAGGTCGCCCAGCAGGCTGGCATCCAATTCTGCTACCACGCGCATTTCCACGAGTTTGCCAAAGTTGACGGCACGACCGGCTACGACATCATGCTCAAAGATTGCAGCCCCAAGCTGCTGAAAATGGAGATGGATATCTTCTGGGCCACTTATGCTGGGGTTGATCCCCTCCATTATTTTCGGCTATATCCAGGACGATTCCCGCTGCTCCACATCAAGGACTTGCGGAAAGGCGTTAAGGTAAGCCCGCAGAAATTTCCGAAACCCGGTGGCCCCAACCCGTTTGCTCCCGTTGGGCAAGGACGCATCGATTGGCGACTCATCTTCGCTCATGTTCATGAAGCCGGGGCTAAACATATTTTTGTCGAACAGGATGAATGCGCCCCGTTGTCTGAATTCCAAGCCATTAAGATCAGCTATGAATATTTGAAAAATCTCCGCCTGAGCTGATCCACGTTATCTCGTTGTCAGCCCAAGGCAATCAGCCGAGCCTCGGAATTATCCGGCTCAATTGAAATGTCTGGGTCATAACGGGATCAAAGACAGCCCACAGTGAAGTCCCGTTTTGCCGCCATAAACCGAAAAAGCCAAAGCCGGAAGAGCGGCCAGGCGCGACCACAATACGTCACTCGGGCCAGCGCCTGGCCATAGCAAGCCCACGAATGCTTATCAGGCGGGCAAGGAGGGAATCAGTTTGCGGTCGGGGCAGGAACAGACGAGCTGATTTGGCTGACAAGATAATCTTGCGGGTAAGACAGCACTTGGATCCGCACGGGTGTCAGCCCTTGTCCCAGAAATCCCAAGCGCTTTGCTGCCGCCATGCTGACGTCCAGCATCCGGCCGGGGGCAACCGGCCCGCGGTCGGTCACTTTTAATATCAAACTCCTTGAGTTCAACAGGTTAGTGACCATGATCCGTGTCCCCAAGGGGAGTTCCCGATGGGCGCATGTCATATTGTTCATGTTGTATGGCTGCCCGCTTGCCATGGGTAGGCCTTGAAATTCAGCTCCATACCAGCTTGCCACGCCGGTTTGAGTTCTTAATCCCACGGACGCTCTCGACTCAAGCATCCTTACCTCAGGGGGTCTAGCTTCGGATCGCGCCGAAAGCGCCACAAGGGCGGCCACCGCGCAACCCATAACCAGATTTCTCAAGTCAACCTCCGCTCATTACAATTTGGTCGGACTTGCGTCCGACCAGTGCGTCTTCTTGCTTTTCCGGGATAACGTAATCAGGGTAAGAAGGCCGGAGAGGGGGTGTCAAGGCAAAATGGGAATTTCGCCTACCGAGCGGTCGGTCGTCTGATCTGACTCTTCGCTGCTTCCGGCAGGTGCTATCTGAGGATCTGCGTCAGCGGGTGTCCCTGCGCATCCGAGGGTTGGGTCAGCCCCAAAGCTGCAGCGAGTGTCGATGCCAAATCGATGGGTTGGGCTGGAGCCGTGTACGTACCCGGTTTGAAAGCCCGGCCCCAGAAGACCAGCGGCACCTGTGCGTCATAATTCCAAGGAGTCCCGTGGTTCGTCCCTGTCATCTTGCCGGTAACGACGGCGAAGGGCATTGGAATCAAGAAGACATCGCCGCTTCGCTTCGGGTTAAAGCTGTTGACGACCTTGCGGGCCAATGGGGTTCGGGGAATGTTTCCCGACATTATCTGAGTTTGCGTGAAAGCCGCACGAACTTCGGGGACTGACATGGCGGCTCGGGCCGCGAGCGCCTGCGCGTTGGGAGTATTAATTTGACGGCTGTCAAGGAGCCTGTGATTAAGGTAAATGTAGAATTCGTCGATACTTGCAATCCAATCACCCTGCCCGTAAGCCTTGTCAAGAGCTGACTGGACCGCCGTCATGACGGCGTTAACGTCCAACCGGCCTGACCCCAGCTTGTGCTGCACAATAAAGGCTGGAGAAGGTGCTGCGCCGTGGTCCGCCGAAAGCGTGATCCATACATTTTTCAATCCAACTAGCTGGTCAACCTTCTTGAAAAAGTCTGCAAGGTAGCGGTCAGTTCTAAGCGTTGCGTCTGCAACCTCCGGGCTGTAAGGCCCGTAGGCATGGCCGATGTAGTCGTTGGCGCTCAGCGAGACAGCCAGAAGATCGGTAGCGGGTCCATGGCCGAGGCCTTCATGCTCAATAGCAGCAGCGGCGAAGTTCAACTCGAGTTGATTTGCAAATGGCGTGGAAGGAAGATGCTCGGAAAACTTCGGGCTGGGGCAGGGCTCGCCGGGGGCGGTTTCAGCAGAATGCAGGACTTTCCCACCCCCTCCAGGCGTTTCCGGCAGCGCCTGCCAGGGTTTGCCGCAGTATGCTTTGGCAGGGTTGGCGGCGTTAAAAGCCTTCACCCAGTCGGGCAGGGCGTTCGCGTAGTAAGTGCTTGTAACGAAATGGGCTGTGGGCGGGTCAGCCCAATAAACGGCTGTGGGCGAGTGGCCGCCCAACATGATGGCTGCCCGGTCTTTCCATGAAATGGCGACCACGCGTGATTTCATTCCCGAGGCCAGTTTCAACTCATCCCCAAAAGTGTCGGCTGTCAGGTAGCGGGGCGACATTCCGGTTTCGGACTCAGCGCCAACCAAGTGGACGTCCGGATCAGCCACACAATAGATTTCCTTATGCGAAGCCCGGTCGTACCAACTGTTATTAATGATCCCGTTGAGGTTCGAGTAGGCGCCCGTCGCCAGCGCGGCATGACCGGGGCAAGTGGCCGTCGTAGCATAATCGTATCGGCAATTTACGAAGTTGGCCCCGCTCAGCAGCAGATTGAAGCCACCCTGCACAAATTCGGGCCGAAAGCGTAGCAGGTAGTCGTAGCGGAACTGATCGATTACCAGCATGATGATCAGCTTGGGTTTGGGCGCGGATGCAACCTCGGGTGCACCTTCCGAGACACGGGCAGTTGCCCTATGCAAGGTTGCAAATAATGCTAGAAGACCCAAGAAAATCAACACACGCCTTCGCACGAGACCTCCTGATGAAAGGCTGGATTTTAAGACTGAGTGGTAAGTTTAACACAGTCCTCGCTCGCTCTTGTGTACGCGTTGTTCTCACTGTGGCGGTTGCTTCATTCTTAGCGGTTGGATAGAATTTTTAGCAAAGAACAGAGCTCAGGCAGTAAATGCCGGAGGAAAACACTTTCAGGAGGTTGGCGCATGAGGATCGCACAAGTCGCGCCGCTTTATGAGAGCGTTCCCCCAAAGCTCTATGGCGGCACTGAACGGGTTGTTTCCTACCTCACAGAAGAATTAGTACGTCAGGGGCACGATGTAACTCTCTTTGCCAGCGGTGACTCGGTCACGAAAGCCCGCTTGGTTCCGCAATGTCAACAGGCCTTGCGGCTCGATTCTCAATCGGTTGATCAACTGGCCCCGCATATCCTGATGCTGGAACAGGTGATCAAACAGGCTGAAGAGTTTGACATTCTACATTTCCATATTGATTATCTCCATTTCCCCTTCAGTCGGCGGCAAAAGACCCCACACTTGACCACTTTGCACGGGCGGTTGGATATTCCCGAGCTTGCACCCCTTTACCGGGAATTCGTCGAGATGCCGGTCGTGTCCATCTCAAACGCGCAACGGACGCCCCTTCCATGGCTGAACTGGCAGATGACCGTTTATCATGGGTTGCCGTTGAATCTCTATCGACTCCAGGAAAAGCCGGAGCAATATCTGGCATTCCTGGGGAGGATCAGTCCCGAAAAGGGAGTTGACCGGGCCATCGAGATTGCCAGACGCTCGGGAACGAAGTTGCGTATTGCCGCCAAGGTTGATCGGGCCGACCGCGATTACTTTAAGGGTGTCATCGAACCTCTCCTGAACCAGCCTTTCGTCGAATTCATCGGTGAGATCAGCGACCGCGAAAAGAACGAATTCCTCGGCAATGCTTTTGCTTTGCTCCTGCCCATTGACTGGCCGGAGCCCTTCGGCATGGTGATGATCGAAGCCATGGCATGCGGAACACCCGTCATCGCCTTCCGCCGAGGTTCAGCTCCGGAAGTGATTGATGAAGGTGTCACTGGATTCATTGTCCGAACCGTTGATGAGGCCGTGGAGGCGGTCAAGCGCGTTTCTACACTTGACCGGCGAATCTGCCGCAAGGTTTTCGAGCAGCGGTTCAACGTGACGCGTATGGCGGAAGATTATCTCCGCATTTATGAAAGGTTGCGCGAAGCAGTTCCTGCGGAATCCACTGCCGCGTCTGTCAGTGTGCAGCCCGGGGTTTCCCCGTTTCGGAAGCTTGGCGAAAAGGCAATTCTTAATTTCCCAATGAATTCAGACGCAGCTCAAGATCTGATCGATGGCAGGTTCGAGGCGTTACGGATCAGGGCTCAGGGCATTGCTGCCACGTGTGAAAACAACTGAAATCCGTCGAATGCCAGCGTAGCCAGTCGTCTTACGACCTCTGAGACTTATAAAAATGCCGGAGCGCAAGCTTCATTCGGAGCCACGCACCGTTTTCTTTCAACATCAGCTTTGTTCCCACGATAAGGTCCCTCGTGTGTTATGCAAAATGGAAGGAATAGATATATCGACAAATCACGGGGACACGCAGCATGGCAAGGGGGAGCACAGAGAGGATTGGGAAACTGCATTGACTTCAGGGAATACAGGCGAAGAAATCATTCGCGTTAATGAGCAATTCTACATTCTTGCATCCTCGTCGCTAGCGGACAGCCGTACACAGGTCCTCAAGCACGGGGACACCTTCGGGGTCTTTGACCGGCGGGGCGACATTGAACCCGTTGGGCAGGGCGCTCAGGGCCTCTATCATGAGGAAACCCGTTTTCTATCCCGGCTCGTCCTGAAGCTGGAGGGCGAGCGGCCGATCCTGCTGAGTTCTTCGGTCAAGGAAGACAACCGGCTCTTATCGGTTGACATGACGAATCCTGACATCTTGAGTGATGGCACGGTCGTGATTCCGCGTGGCGCACTTCATCTTTCACGCGAAAAGTTCCTTTGGAATGCAGCTTGTTACGAACGTATTCGCCTCACTAATTACAGCCTTTCGCCGGTTTCGGTCAGGATATCCCTGGAGGTTTCTTCAGACTTCGCAGACGTGTTTGAGGTTCGAGGCATACGTCGGGACCAGCGGGGTCGCTGTTTTGAACCCGAAATAAGCAACCACAGTTTGACATTAATTTATGAGGGTCTGGATAAACGGGTTCGGCGGACGCAAATCCATTGCTCGCCTCGGATGGTTCACGTGAAGCCCTATGAGCTGCAGTACGAAGTCGCTGTTAAGCCCAAGGCCCAGAGTACACTTTATGTCGTGATTGCCTGCGAGACCGACGCCTCGCGCTCGGTGCATCCTGTGGCATCGTTCGAAACCGCTTTGGTGGAAGCCCAGAACGCCCTGGACGCTGCGCGCCGCAACCTCTGCAGGATTCACACTTCGAATGAGCAGTTTAACGACTGGTTGAATCGGTCCGCTGCCGACCTGCGCATGTTAGTGACGGACCTGCCCGACGGTCCATACCCTTATGCAGGGGTCCCATGGTTCAGCACTGCGTTCGGGCGAGATGGCATCATAGCAGCCCTTGAAATGTTGTGGGCGGAGCCTGGGTTGGCTCGTGGCGTCCTTGGGTACCTGGCTCGAACTCAAGCGCAAAAAGCCGATCCGCAGAGCGATGCCGAACCCGGAAAAATCCTTCACGAGACGCGCAAGGGTGAGATGGCCATTTTGAAGGAAGTTCCCTTCGCGCAGTATTACGGCAGTGTTGATGCAACGCCGCTCTTTGTGATGTTGGCGGGGGCCTATTTTGAGCGAACCGGAGACCGCCAACTGATGGAAAAGATTTGGCCCAACATTGAGCTTGCTCTGACCTGGATTGATGAATACGGTGATGCCGATGGCGACGGTTTTGTGGAGTACGCACGCCGCTCAAAGAAGGGGCTTGATCAGCAGGGCTGGAAGGACTCCAGGGACTCGATTTTTCACTCAAATGGTATGCTCGCCGAGCCCCCTATCGCTTTGTGTGAGGTCCAGGGATATGTCTTTGCCGCGCGACTGCGCGCGGCGGAAATTGCTGAGGCATTAGGCCATAAGGAGCGGGCTTCCGCGTTGCGCGACCAGGCGGCGACCTTGCAGGGAAAATTCGAGGCAGCCTTCTGGTGCAAAGATATTGGGACATACGCGCTGGCCCTCGATGGCCGGAAGCACCCCTGTCAGGTGCGAACTTCAAATGCGGGACATTGCCTTTTTACAGGGATCGCAAGCCCTGAACACGGCCGCCAGGTTGCAGAGTGCCTGCTGCAGGACGAAATGTTTTCGGGATGGGGTATCAGAACCGTCAGTTCGCGCGAGCGCCGTTACAACCCTATGTCTTATCACAACGGCTCTGTATGGCCTCATGACAACGCACTGATTGCGTCTGGAATGGCACGGTACGGGTTGCGAAAATCCGCTGAGAGGGTTTTTACAGGTTTGTTCGACACGGCCATTTTCCTGGACCTTCACCGCATGCCCGAACTCATCTGCGGGTTCGACCGGCGCACCGGCGAAGGACCGACCCTTTATCCCGTTGCATGTCTCCCGCAGGCGTGGTCCGCAGCAGCTGTGTTTATGGTGCTCGGAGCATGTCTGGGCTTATCCATTACAGCCGCTCCGCCGCGCATCTGTTTCAATCGGGCGTTCCTTCCCGAGTCGATACCGGAGGTCGAGATTAGAAATCTAAGGGTCGCAGACGCATCAGTGGATCTGGCCATCTCGCGATTCAACGAAGACGTCAGCGTCAACATACTGAAGCGCGAGGGCAATGTGGAGATTATTTCTTCGAAATAGCTTATAGCGCTTCCGTGTCCTGTTTTCGGCTTGAACGCGGGGGTGTTAGCCTGACGTGGAGTAAAATTAAATCAGATGGAGGTGGCACACCAGTGAGCACCCCTACCGAGGCCATCCGGGATAATTCGATGGCCAACAACTTGGAGTACCAGAGGCTCCAGGAAGAACACAGCCGTTACGCGGCCGAACTGGATCGGCTCGAAGCCAAGTCCTACCTGACGGAAGAAGAAAAGCTCGAGGAGATTCGGTTGAAGAAACTCAAACTCCGGCTGAAGGACCGGATGGCAGCGTTGCTGCGGAACAAATCGGCTGCGTAGCCGTATGGGCACGCGGAAAAAATGAATTTCCTCCCTCCGGGAAGAAGGCGGAAGAGGGGGTTGTGGATTGTATTGCGGCGGGTGATCGGGGTCTGCCGGGCTTTGCCAGGGTGAGGGCGGATTCCCAACAGCTATGGTGAAAGAAGGGTACTGGTATGGCTTGCCGCTCATCGTGGCGGGAGTCGGGCTGCTGGGTGTCGGCCTTGTCTGGCCGGGCAAGTTTTTCTTCCTCGCCGCAGCCTTCTTCTTCCTGCTTGCGCTTTTCGTTCTGAATTTTTTCCGCGATCCGGAGCGGCCAATTCCTTCAGGCGCCGGCTTGCTTGTGTCTCCCAAAGACAAGGCACGATGGAGGCGAAATTTAAGAGGTAGGATCGAAGGTTAGTCTTTGAAGCGTCTGGGGGAGGGGCTCATGTCCGTGTGATCACGGTCACTGCTCAGGCCCGGCAACAAATCTAACCTCTTCAGATAGGAAGCAGAGGCGGCATTGACGTGTCCGGTTTGTCCTCAGAGTTAAATCCACAGTCAAACCCAATCCCAGCCTCAATGCCGCGCGCGCATCCCGTATCTCACCCGGTCGACGGACCGTTACACAGAATTCCGGCGGGTTCCGGAAACCGCTGGGTCGTTGCGATCGCAGTGATGTCCAGCGCGGTAATGGAGGTGTTGGACACCTCCGTCGTAAATGTCAGCCTGCCCCACATTGCTGGATCACTTTCCTCCAGCGTTGATGAGGCGACTTGGGTTCTTACCTCCTATATCGTGGCCAACGCCATCATTCTGCCGATCACTGGTTGGCTTGCCAACTACATAGGCCGAAGGCGTCTGTTGCTCACTGTCGTGAGCGGGTTTACGCTCTCCAGCGTTCTTTGCGGGATCGCCCCCAACCTGCCGACGTTGATCTCTTTTCGCGTGTTGCAGGGCACCGCGGGCGGAGGTCTTCAACCCTTGTCACAGGCTGTGCTACTGGAGGAATTCCCAGGCGACGAGCGCGGGAAAGCGATGGCGTTCTGGGGGCTGGGGATCGTGGCGGCACCGATCCTCGGCCCCACCTTAGGGGGATGGATCACCGATACTTTTTCTTGGCGGTGGGTATTCTATATCAACCTGCCTGTGGGCATCCTTAGCCTCACCCTGATATCGCTGTTTGTCTTCGACCCGCCTTACATCCGCCGGGGGAATTTACGTATTGATGCTTGGGGGCTGGGCATGCTGGCCATTGGCATGGCGGCGCTGCAGATCATGCTGGATAAAGGGCAGGAAAAGGACTGGTTTGGCTCGGACCTGATCAGGGCTTTGGCTGTAATTGCCCTGGTATTTCTGGGAGCTTTTGTAATCCGCGAGCTTATAGTTAAGGATCCGATCGTCCGCTTCAGACTGCTGCGGGACCGCACATTTGCCACCGGGATCACGTTGGTTACAATGCTGGGTTTTGTCCTTTACGGCAGTTTGGTTCTGCTTCCTCTTTTCTTGCAAACTCTACTGGGCTGGACAGCTACGATCGCCGGAATCTGGACGAGCCCGCGTGGAATCGGGACGGCATGTAGCATGCCGTTGGTCGGGTACTTGCTGGGCAAAAAATGGGATGCTCGCTGGATGCTGGCGGTCGGATTCACTGTTTCCGGCCTCACGTTTTTCGGTTATTCCCACATGACTTTACAGTCCGGCACTTGGGATATTTTTACCTACCAGATCGTTCAGGGAATCGGCATGTCCTGTCTATTTGTGCCGCTGACGACCCTCACAATGAGCACGATACCGAAGGAAGCAACAGGTTACGCCACCAGCCTCTACAGCGTCATGCGCAACGTCGGGTCCAGCATGGGGATCTCCTTTGTGACTACCCTGGTCGCGCGCCGTTCGCAGTTCCATCAAGATATTCTCACGATTCACATCACTCCGTATGGCATCAGGTCTCAGGCTGCGTTGGCCCGCATGACGGCGTTGTTCGAAAGGCAAGGCTTCGATCCGGTAACAGCCGGCGAAAAAGCGCAGGCTCTGCTCTACCACATACTCCAACAGCAATCCTCCTTGCTGAGTTTTACGGACGCCTTCCATCTTCTGGGTTTTCTGTTCCTGTCAATCATCCCTTTGATATTGCTGATGCGTAAGGCGCACAGCGCCGCACCGCTTGGGGAATTGTAGGTTTGTGCGTGTATTCCCCGGACCTTATTGATTTGGGTGGCCTGTCTTTTCCGGCTTGAACACGGTGTCTGTGTGTGTTAGCCTGACGTGGAGTAAAATTAAATCAGATGGAGGTGGCACACCAGTGAGCACCCCTACCGAGGCCATCCGGGATAATTCGATGGCCAACAACCTGGAGTACCAGAGACTCCAGGAAGAACACAGCCGTTACGCGGCCGAACTGGATCGGCTCGAAGCCAAGTCCTACCTGACGGAAGAAGAAAAGCTCGAGGAGATTCGGTTAAAGAAACTCAAACTCCGGCTGAAGGACCGGATGGCAGCGTTGCTGCGGAACAAATCGGCTGCATAGCCGTATGGGCACGCGGGAAAAATGAATTTCCTCCCTCCGGGAAGAAGGTTCGCGGAAGAGAGGGTTGTGTATTGTATTGCGGCGGGTGACCGGGGTCTGCCGGGCTTTGTCAGGATGAGGGCGGATTCCCAACAGCTATGGTGAAAGAAGGGTACTGGTATGGCTTGCCGCTCATTGTGGCGGGAGGTGGGCTGGTGGGTTTCGGTTTTCTCTGGCCGGGCAAGTTTTTCTTCCTCGCCGCAGCCTTCTTCTTCCTGCTTGCGCTTTTCGTTCTGAATTTTTTCCGCGATCCGGAGCGGCCAATTCCTTCAGGCGCCGGCTTGCTTGTGTCTCCTGCTGACGGGCGCGTTGTTGAGGTCTGTGAAGAAGAGGAGGCCGGCAGCCCTCGGAGACGGATTAGTATTTTCATGTCGCCCCTCGACGTCCATATAAACCGCTCCCCCATTGCTGGAAGCGTCCAAAGCGTTGTGTATCGTAAAGGATCTTTCCGAATGGCTGCAGAACCCCAGGCCTCCGTCGAGAATGAGTGCAATACCTTTACGCTGTGCGGTGAAAGCGGCGAGGTTATTGTCCGACAGATTGCCGGCGTCCTGGCGCGGCGGATTGTATTCTGGAAGAGAGTGGGCGACGCGGTGGAACGTGGCGAGCGCATTGGAATGATCAAGTTCGGGTCGCGTGTTGACGTTTTGGTTTCTCCGGAAGTTGACCTGACTGTCAAGGTCGGCGACCACGTGAAGGCCGGGAGCAGTATCATTGGAACCAGCAGCCTCAAAGCATCTGAATAACAACGAAGGGACGGAAACGGTCGCCAATAATCACCGGCTGCGACGCGGGATGTATGTGCTCCCGAGTCTGTTTACCGTCGGAACGCTGATTTGCGGGTACTACGCGACTCTGACGACGGTCCAGGCAGCGCAGTTATTGGCCGGCGGCGCGGCGAGTACACTTGCCGCGAATTCTTTTGACAGTGCGGCGATTGCGATCGGTCTGGCAATTCTCTTCGACGGACTTGACGGCCGCATCGCCCGGCTTACGAACGCTACTTCAAACTTCGGGCGCGAATTCGATTCGCTGGCGGACGTCATCGCTTTTGGACTTGCGCCTGGACTTCTGGCCTACTCCTGGGGAGTGCGGCCGGCGATCGATGCCTCCGTAGCGCCCTGGACGCACCATCTGCGCCCCGTGGGATGGATTATCACTTTCGCATACCTCATCTGTGGAGCAGCACGCCTGGCACGCTTTAACATTGAGTCCGCAAAGCCCGGCGTTGACCGGCGGTATTTTGTCGGCCTGCCCATTCCTGCGGCTGCAGGCGTTATCGCCGCGGTCGTCCACTGGGCGAAAGACCCTCTGACAGACTGGCCGCTTGCTTTGCTGTGGCTGTTGGCAACGCTGGCTCTGGCCTTCCTGATGGTCAGCCGCGTCCGCTACTCCAGTTTCAAGGCGCTTGATCTGCGCCGCCGCCGTCCTTACGTGACGATTATCTTCATCGGGCTCATCATCTGGGCCATCATTTTCTATTCAGAACCTGTGCTGCTGGTTATGGCGCTGACGTACGCGCTTTCAGGACTTGTCCACCTGTTCCCCGGCAAAGCGCGCCCCAGCCCTCCCGCTCATGAGGAGGCAAAGGCACAATGACGGGAGCAGGTTATCGCGTCGTTGTCATTGGAGCGACTTCGCTTCTCGGCAAAGAACTCCTTGCCATTCTTGAGGAGCGCAATTTCCCAATCGCAAACCTGATCACAGTTTCCGACGAGGCAAGCGAAGCCGATCTGCCCATCGTGGACATCGGCCGGGGGAGCCGCACGGCTGAGGAATATCAGGATGAGATTCCTGCCAGTTTCGATTTCGCTTTTGTCTGTGCACCGGGTCCGCAACTCGCTTCCTGGCTGGAGCGCGCGAATCGTGAAAAACAACCCGGGCGTAATCCGAGCATCGTCATCGACCTCTGCTTCAGCGTTCCGGGAGGTGCAGCCGCTCCGGTCCAGATACCTTTTCTCGACGGCGCTTCAGCAGCCGGGAGCGAATTCGATGCGGACAAGCCGGTGCGCGTCATTACCGCCCCGCACGCGGCTACAGTGATGATCAGCGCGTTGTTGTTGCGGCTGGCCGCGCGGTTTAAGATTCGAAGTGCCGTGGCCCAAATCTTCAGCCCGGCTTCGGAAATGGGCCCGCGGGCCATTGATGAGCTTCAAAAGCAAACCGTCAATCTGCTCAGCTTCCAGAAAGTCCCGCGCGAAGCGTTCGGCGCGCAGATCGCTTTCAACCTGCTGCCGCGCCTGGGGCCTGGATACGAAAAGGCCGATGCGCTCGAGTCGCGTATCCGCGATCAGATTGCAGCTTACTTTGGCGAACGGGTGCCGACTCCAGCTCTGCGAATTTTCCAGGTTCCCGTGTTTTACTCCGCGGCCCTCTCGCTTTACGTTGAAACTCAGCAGCGCGTGCCGCCTTCTGATCTGGTCGTCGCGCTTGACGGCGTACCCATCGTGATTCGCCGCACTTCAGAAAAACCACCTTCGCAGGCAGACGCCGCGGGACGCAACGATATTCTCGTTGACGCCATTCAGCCGGACGCCGCGGTTCCTGCCGGCGTCTGGTTCTGGGCTGTTGCCGACAACATGCGGCTCACGGCTTTGAACGCCGTCCAGATTGCGGAAGGCATCCACCGGCAGCGCCAGCCGCTGCAACTTCGCAAATGAAGCATCTGACGCGCACCACGAGCGCCGCAGTTGCGGCGGGCCTGATTCTATTAACGGCTGCCTGCGGCTACCGTGTCGCGGGAACGGCGTCACGTCTCCCTCCCGACATCAGAACGATCGCAATTCCGGAGTTCACCAACAAAAGCACGCGATTCAGGATCGAGCAGAAAGTTTCCGCCGCCGTCACGCGTGAGTTCATCGAGCGCACCAGTTTTCGCGTCACTCCTGACCCCAAAGGCGCCGACGCCGAACTCAAGGGAACTATCAACTCCGTCCGCTCCGGAGTGCTCACGTTTGATCCGAACACCGGCCGCGCGACAACATTCGAGATCCAAGTAACCGCAAGCGTCGAATTGGTGGACCTCCACACAAAGAAGGTAGTTTTCTCGAATCCCAACTACATCTTTCGCGAGGAGTATCAGGTCAGTCAGTCCACAACCGCGCTCTATGAAGAGAGTGAACCTGCGCTCGACCGCCTGTCCCGCGACTTTGCCCGCACGCTGGTCACAGACATCATCGAGAACTTCTAACGCCGCGCGCCCCGCATACCGAGCTTGCCCTGTGAGAACAAGCAGGGCAGATTTTTCACGTTGTGCGCAGAACGGACAGTTTTGCCTGCCCGCAAATCTAAGCCATCAGACGGCATTTGTATAAGTGTTCTATAATCAATAGGATATAATTTTACAAGAGTGAAACAATGGAAATCCCATGCGTCCCATTCCCTGTCAGATTCCCTTGTGCTAGCCTACGTATATGTGCAACCGCGCGCTCTCACAAAAGAGCATGGATTCACCCGTGCCAGGAATTTAGAGCGCAGCAAGTTATTTGCACCTTTCTCTCTGTGAGAGGGTTGCCGCTTCAGCGGCCCTGGAGTGCGGGAGCGCCAGTTCCCGCCTTCGTTAAGGCGGCAGCTTCGCGGCCGCACTCCAAAGTGCACGAGTGGTCCGTCGCCTTCTTTGACAATTCATAATTGCCTTCGCAAGGCCTTTTGCGGTATAAATCCGCCGTCAGGTACTTTGTGACGGGCTGCCGCGCGGACACGAGGCCACCCGGCGCGGCGAGAGAAGAAACCGAACCGTGCGGAACAGAACCTCAGCGCGCGATCCGCGCGCCCGCTGAACCCCCGGCGAATCTAGAACCAGGCTGATCACGGGATGTACTTCTCTTCGCCTCTACCGCAACCTGCTCCTGACATACCATTCCCATCAGCTTGATCTTCTTTTGAGGAACGACAAAGGAAGCCCACGGCATGGAGTCGCTGCCGTGGCTACTCTCTCTCGCTCGCCCACGGCATGGAGTCGCTGCCATGGCTACTCTCTCACTCCGGGCGGTGGATCATTTGTGTTCGAAGGCCACGAGCCGGCTGAAGGTGTCACGGTACGCCTTGGCCACCGTGAGGCTGTCCAATACCTGGCCGACCGTGGGGTCCTGTTTATCCGCCGCTGCGATGTCGGCGAAGAACTTGTCGATGGCGGCTCCGTCAGGGAAAAAAATGGCGAGAGCGAAAGCGCCCGGCGGATGGGCGTGGACGTCCTCCTCGTCGAAGTTGTACATCAAGATCGTGCCGTCTGCGACTTCCTTGTCGAGTGTCGGTTTAATCTCTTTCAGTACATATCCCTGGAGTGCCTGCTCCGCACCCGGCCTGGCCTGCCATTCGCTTACGCGCAGATAACCGGTGGCGTCGGACACCGACTTTCCACCGTGGGCGATGGTGTGGTGAAACTCGTCAAAATGCTTGGTGGCTGCCACTAAACCGGGACTCGTCGCGCTGCCCCAAACCGTCTCAAGGGCCTTCAGCAGGTTGGCGCGGCTCGTGGCTGTGAAGAAGTCGGAATGCGTGTAGCCGTCCTCCTGGTGCACCCTGCTTGCAAGGGTTCCCCAGGCGACGATCGTCCCGTCGGCAACAAGTTTGCGCATGGTTGCCTCTGTGGACTTTTCCTGCTGCTCAAAAGTTGCCCAATCGGCGCGCGGGACAGTCCAGAAGGAGACGTACGTATAGTAGCCCTGGTCCTGCGCACCGGCTTGCGAGCGAAGCAAAACCGCACTGAACATCACTGCACACACCAGCATCATTCCTGTCGAGAGACGCTTGTACATAGACACCCCCTCCGCAAGCAATTCGCAGTGTCCCACACCGCGGGTCCCCGACCAGATTTCTGCTTTCCCCTTGGCTGGATTGCAACGATTATACGCCGTCCTGCGGCCACGTCAAACGAAATGTATAATGCCAACTATGGACGAAAGAAAGCGTCTCACGGCCATGGTGAAGGCAGCAGGTTGAGCAGCCAAGTTGAGCCCAAGTATTTTGGGCTCGGTGCTCAGCCGGATGCCGAAGCAGTCTGACCCCAACGTTCTCGTCGGCTTTGACACCGGCGACGACGCGGGCGTGTATCAGATTTCATCAAACGTCGCGCTGGTGCAGACTGTTGACTTCTTTACGCCCATCGTGGATGACCCGTACACGTTCGGGCAGATCGCGGCAACCAATTCTCTGAGCGACGTTTATGCTATGGGTGGCCGCCCGCTTACGGCGCTCTCAATTGTGGGTTTTCCCAACTCGGGACAGGACCTCGACATGCTGGAAAAGATCCTGCAAGGCGGCCTTGCCAAGATGCAGGAAGCGGGCTGCTCGGTGATCGGCGGGCATTCCATCGCCGACAACGAAATCAAATTCGGCTATGCAGTGACGGGCATGGTGGACCCCAGGCGCGTGCTCACCAATCAGGGCGCTCGGCCAGGCGATTGCCTGGTGTTGACGAAGCGGCTGGGCACTGGAGTCATTTCCACGGCGCTGAAGCACCAGAAAGCACGGCAATCCGACGTTGAAGCATCCATTGAATCCATGCGGATGCTTAATCGCAAAGGCAGTGAAGTGGCCCAGGAGTTCGACGTGCACGCCGTCACCGACATCACCGGCTTCGGGCTCCTTGGCCACGCCCACGCGATGGCCCTGGCCAGCAAGGTGAGCATGGTGTTCGATCACAAGCAGATCGAATTCCTGCCCGGTGCCGTTGAATACTCGCGCCAGGGATTCTTTTCCGGTGGGCTGAAAAACAACGCCCAATTCCTTGAGGGTTGCCTGGAGTTTGACGAGGGAGTTCCGGAGGAAATCCGCAGTCTCCTGGTTGATCCGCAAACCTCCGGCGGGCTGCTTCTCGTGCTGAGCGAAAAAGACGCCCTGGCGCTCGTCGAGAAGCTGCGAGAACACAGCGTTCCCGCCAGCCAGATTGGCAAAGTGCTCGAAAGAACCAGCCCGTTGATCCGAGTCATCTGATCTTTTCAGCAGGAATGCTCAACATCCGTCTTGCAACGTCTCTTGAAGGTGTCGCGATCGTGCGCAGGCTCTTGCGGGAGTATCAAAACGCGATTGGAGCAAATATCGGCTTCCGGGGATTTGAAAGTGAACTGGCGCGCATCCACGGCAAGTACGCACCTCCAGCGGGGCGGCTATATCCTGCTTTCGACGACGGGCAGGCCGTGGGTTGCACAGGCAGGAGAAAACTTGCTGAAGACATTTGCGAATGGAAGCGCCTCTATGTGCGCCCAGATTACCGGGGGCGGGGAATCGCACGAAAGCTGGTGGTTCGCGCCATAAACGACGCCCGGAAAATCGGCTATAGGAGTATGCGCCTCGACACACTGCGCTCGATGCTCCCGGCCCGGAAGCTCTATCGCTCCTTGGGCTTCAAGGCAGTTCGTCCATACACACATGATCCCGTTCCTGGTGCGCTCTTCTTTGAACTCGCTTTAAGGCAGGCGCTCGACCCATTGTGCCCCGCAAAACATTGCACGCTGCTTTCAACTCAGGCTAAGATGACCCCATGAAGAAGCTTTCAATGCAGGCGAAGTTCGCGCTGGGAATCATTCTGATTGGAGGCGCGGCCCTGGCCGCCGAGTTCGTTTACGTCAAATATTACCCTTACTACAAGGCCAGGAAGGACGAGAAGGCCCTCCAGCTTCTTCCTTATCAGAATGCCGCGCTGGGCATTGACATGCAGGTTGCCGCCTGCATCTACGGCAAGGTTGATGATTTTCCGGGCGGCGTGCGGATCTACCGATCCCATTTTTTCAGCCACGGCCCGGCGCTGATTATCACTTCGCAGCCTAATCCAACAAATTCCGATACGTTCCCGCCGGAATTGCTGGCCAAGTGGGAAACGGCCGGGACTTACCAGAACATTCCCAATTACCGGTTTGACCACCTCAAGATTCAGGGACGCGATGCGGCCATGATCTGGCAATCTGCGCCGCGTGCGCGCGTACTGCCGGCAATCAGCTTCGATGCGGCCAGTTCCGAAAATCCGACCCTGGTGACGGCCCACATCATTTCTCCTGACCACATTGTCGAGGCCAACTGCAGGCCCGGCTCGAGTGATCCGGCGCTCGATGTGCAGGCGTGTGAAGAGAGCATCAAATCCATTAAGGTCAGCGGGCCTCCTCCGAAAGACGCGCCCGAGCCTGGAGTGATTGAACTGAAAAACGTCAAACCCCTTCATTAAAGCTTTGGCGCCTTTTGCACTCTCAGCATACAAGCGGGCAAGGGTCACGATTCAGTTGACCAATCGCGCAACCGTGCGAGCGGATGCGGGCGGGACGACCAATTAGAATTCAAAAGGTCAAAGCAGGCATAAGACGTTCTCTGCGAAAGCGTGAATTTCTGCTAGACTGTGCAGCTCTATAGTTTCACCCGAAAGAGGAGTCTGTTTGATCTATGCCGACGTGGAATGCCATTGAAGGAAGTATTGCCACTCCGAAGGGCTTTCGTGCCGCAGCCGCAGCGGCTGGAATCAAGAAGACAGCGGGCGCGCTGGACCTGGCGCTGATCGTGTGCGATGCGCCCGGTGCAAGCGCCGCGGGCGTTTTCACTACAAACCGCGCCGCCGCCGCTCCCGTGCTTCTCTGTCGCGAGCATTTGAAGAAGAACCGTGGCCGCGCGAGGGCCATCATCGCCAATTCCGGCAATGCCAATGCGTGCACGGGCCGCGCAGGATTGATCGCGGCGGAACAGACAGCCAGGGCCGTGGCCGAATTGCTGGGCATTCAGCCCCACGAAGTTTTTGTTTCATCCACGGGCGTCATTGGAACACCGCTCAATGTTGACCTGATTCTTAACCAACTCCCGGGCCTGAAGGAAAGGCTTTCCGTTGAGCGTGCTTCCGATGCCGCCCGTGCAATTATGACGACTGACGGTTTCCCGAAAACGGCTGTACTCCGGTCTCAAATCGGCGGCAGAACCGTGACCGTGGCCGGAATCGCCAAGGGCGCGGGCATGATCCATCCGCACATGGCGACGATGCTTTCTTATATCACCACGGACGCCGCTGTCGCGCCTGCCGCGCTCCAGAGCATGCTGAGCACCGCCGTCAACCAATCCTTCAACCGAATCACGGTGGACGGCGACACTTCCACGAACGACAGCGTGATCGCCCTGGCAAGTGGTGAATCCGGAGCGACTATACGACCGGGGTCTCCTGCAGCGAAACATTTTCTGAACGGCCTTACTGAAATTTGCCAGGCTCTTGCCAGGATGATCGTGAAAGATGGAGAAGGCGCAAGCAAAGTGGCCCGCATCGAAGTGCGCGGGGCTCGCAACGCTTCCGACGCGGAGCGGGTGGCACGCGCGGTGGCGAATTCTCCTTTGGTCAAGACGGCGCTTGCCGGCGGAGATCCCAACTGGGGACGGATCGTTTGTGCGGCGGGATATTCCGGGGCGGCAATTGACCCGGCAAAAGTGGATGTCCGCGTCAACGGGCTTTACCTCTGCCGGCACGGGGTCTACGCAGGGTTCGATGAAGGAGCCGCAAAGGCGGAACTCGGCAAGAACGAATTGCTCATCCGGATCGACCTCCACCAGGGCAAAGCCGGAGACTGGATGTGGACCTGCGATTTTACGCACGAATACATCCGCATCAACGCTTCCCGATCGTAGCCGCACACGCAATGATCATGGGCAATTCTGCTATAATGCAGGCTTAGTGTGAGCACTCCAGGCACAGCCTGCTTAGCCGGGAACATCAATCCATGTCGGGAATAATTGGCTACATTGGGAACAAGCGCGTGGTCCCTGTTCTGCTCGAAGGACTTCAGCGCCTTCAGTACCGGGGCTACGATTCCGCGGGTATTGCAGTGATGAAGGACAGCAACCTCGCCATTCGGCGCGCGATGGGCAAGCTCCGCAACCTGGAGGAAGTGGTTCGGCTGAACCCGATCGACGGCACTTACGGCATCGGCCACACGCGCTGGGCCACGCACGGAGCGCCCACGGAAGAAAACGCCCATCCGCACCGCGATTGCCACGGCACAGTGGTGGTTGTCCACAACGGGATCATTGAAAACTACATGGAGCTGAAGCAGGAACTGGCGGAAGAAGGGCATGTTTTCACCACCGAAACCGATACCGAAGTGATTGCGCACCTGATTGAAAAATACCTCGACAGGCCGTCGTCCGCCGGCGCGCAGGTCACCCTCGATGAAGCGGTAAGGGTCGCCGTCCAGCGGCTGACGGGAGTTTTCGCGCTGGCGATCATGTCCACAAAGGACCTGAACAAGATCGTCGCAGTGCGCCAGGGTCCGCCGGCAGTGATCGGGCTCGGCAAAAACGAATATCTGGTTGCCAGCGATGTCCCGGCCATCCTTTATCACACGCGAGACGTTTTCTTTCTTGCCGACGGCGATATTGCGGTGCTCACGCCCAATGGCGTAAAGCTGATGGACTTCCAGGGGGAGCCTGTCACGCGACGCGTGCACCACATCAGTTGGGACCCGATCCTGGCAGAAAAAGGCGGGTTCAAGCACTTCACGCTGAAAGAAATTTACGAGCAGCCGCGCGCCGTCCGCGATACGGCCCTGGGACGTGTGTCGCCGGAAACGGGCCAGATATTTCTTGACGAAATGGAGATCACGGAGGACGAATTCCGTTCGTTCCGGGAGATTAAAATTGTGGCCGCCGGGACCTCGCGGCATGCAGGACTTGCCGGGAAGATCATGTTCGAGCGGCTGGCGCGAGTTCCCACGGAGGTGGACTATGCGTCGGAGTTCCGGTATCGCGACCCGCTGGTTGATTCGCGCACGCTCACAGTCCTGATCACTCAATCGGGAGAGACGGCGGATACCATTGCCGGCCAACGCGAGGCTCAGGCTAAAGGCTCGAAGACGCTGGCCATCTGCAACGTGCTCGGCAGCATGGTTTCTCGCGAGGCGAACGGTACGATCTACACGCACGCGGGCCCGGAAATCGGCGTGGGTTCCACCAAGACATTCACGTCGCAACTGGTGGGGCTTTACCTGTTTGCGGTGTACCTGGGCCAACTGCGGGGCCTGGTTCCTCTCGCCGAGTCGAAGGAGCTTCTGAGCGAGCTGACGATGCTCCCGCGGCAACTCGAGTCCGTCCTGCAAAAGGACGAAGAGTATGAGGAACTGGCGCGGCACTTCGACCGCGCATCAGATTTTCTGTTTCTTGGCCGCGGCGTGCATTTTCCTGTGGCCTTGGAAGGTGCACTGAAAATGAAAAAGGTTTCCTATATCCACGCGGAAGCCTACCCGGCGGGCGAATTAAAACACGGTCCCATCGCCCTCATCACCGATGGCCTGCCTGTAGTAGTTGTGGCAACGTGCGACGGCAAGTCGGCTGATTCGAAGGTGCGCTATGAGCGGACGGTTTCAAACATCAAGGAAGCCAAGGCCCGCGGCGCCGTGATCGTTGCGCTGGTGACGGAAGGTGACCGGGAAGTTCAGGACATGGCTGACCATATTGTTACCCTTCCGCAAACGAATGAGTGGCTCTCCGCAGTGCTTGAAGTCATTCCCTTGCAGTTGCTCGCTTATCACATTGCTGTCCTGCGCGGGTGCGACGTCGATCAGCCGAGGAATCTGGCAAAATCCGTGACCGTGGAATAGCATATCGGACGCTCAAGACGTGAAGCACACGAATCCGGCTCTGCCATGCCGCAAGAACTAAACGGTCCGGCTGATGACTCGACATCGATACGATCTGCCTTTCACGCTCACTGAATCCCATCGGCCCACGCGGCTGCACGAATTCGCCGGTTATTTTTCTTCAGCCGGCCTGATCGAGTCAGGCTTCTGCAAAGGCCTGGCCTGCGTGCTCGCTGTTTTTCTCCTCCGGGGAAGCGCCATGGCCCGTTCATCGGTTTCGACTGCGGTGACGGGAACTCGCCCAACTATCACGGTCCCACGTGTAGATACTCCGCCAAAGCTCTCGGACTTTCTGAATATGAAGCCCGATGCCGCAATGGCCGGCAAGCTGCTGGAGATCCGTGGCTTCATTCAGCGTACCCCAAAGGACGGCGTGGCGCCCAATCAACAGACCGTTGTCTATCTTGGCTATGACAGCGATTATCTCTATGCGATTTTTGTTGCATTCGATAACGACCCGAGCAAAGTCCGGGCACATATGACGGTGCGCGACCATCTCTCCGGCGACGAGCGGCTGGATTTGTTCCTGGACACATTTCACGATCATCGCCATGCATACGTCTTTACTGTTAATCCGTATGGACTTCAGCAGGATGGCAGCTACGAGGAGAACGCCAATCCGAACTATGACAGCTCATTCGATACGGTCTGGAAGTCCAAAGGCGTGCGCACCAGCCGCGGTTTTGTTGTCTGGGAAGCAATCCCGTTCAAGAGCCTTCGGTTTCCTGCCACGCCTAAGCAGACCTGGGGAATCCTCTTCATCCGCTGGATTCCCCGCAATAACGGCTCCGACACGTGGCCGCGTGTTTCAACACGCATTCAGGGCCGTCTGGGCCAGGAGGCAACGCTGAAGGGGCTCGACTCGATCTCCCGCGGGCACAATGTGCAATTCATTCCTTATGCGTATGAGCGCTCCTACCGCGCGCTCGACACCAGGGACCCCAACAATCCGCAATTCACCTCGCGCGGCTTCGACCCGAGATCGGGCGTTGATGGCAAGGCCGTACTGAAGGACAGCCTGGTGCTCGACGCTACGCTGCATCCCGACTTCAGCCAGGTGGAATCTGACCAGCCGCAGGTGACGGTCAACCAGAGGTTCGCCGTCAATTTTCCTGAAAAGCGGCCCTTCTTCCTGGAAAACGCAAATTTCTTCCAGACGCCTCTGAACCTCTTTTTTTCCCGCAATATTGCTGATCCCGAATTTGGCGTCCGGCTGACAGGCAAGATGGGACGTTACGCCATCGGGACCCTTGTTTCCGATGACAAGTCGCCCGGCGAAGTTGTTCCTTCGAACAGTCCGCTGGCGGGCGACCGGGCACATTTCGCAGTCGTGAGGATCAACCGGGATATATTCAAACAATCCACGATCGGTATGATATTTACCGACCGGGAGTTTGCTGGCACTTACAACCGAGTTGGCGGCATCGACGGCCATTTCAAATTCACTCCAAACTGGACGATGGACTGGCAGGGGGTTGCCAGCGCGACTACGTTGCCTGATGCGCCACGCTCTGCCGGGCCGGCTTATAAGCTGCATTTGCAGCGGATCGGATATCAGTTTTATTACGATCTTAATTATGAAGATCTCAGCGCAGGCTTCAACACGGAGACAGGATTCCTTGGCAATGATACTGTTGACCGATTTGTGCCCTACAGCCGTACGATTCCGCGGCCGGCCGTGCGTCCGGACTTCAGGAGCCTCGGTCAGTTCATCACATACAGGTTCCGGCCCGAGGGGAAGGCGCTGATTTCCTGGGGGCCGACACTCTACGTCGATCCGGTGTGGGACCATGCAGGAAACCCGCTTGACCAGTACTATGACGCGGGCTTGAGCCTGGAACTGACCGGCCAGACCTACGTCGAGTTTTACCAGGAGGGAGACCATGAACTTCTGCGCCCGCAGGATTTTTCTGTGCTGCCCTCCAACCGAACTTACGTCCATCAGCAGAAAGGGGTCTACGTAGGCAGCCAGTACTACCAACCTTTCACATTCAGTGCGACTTACGAGTGGGGCAATGAAGTGAATTTTGTTCCACCTTCCGGCCAGGCGCCATTTCTGGCAGACCTGACCCACGCCCAGGTGTCGATGACGATTCGCCCGCACACCAAACTCGAAGTTGACAACACTTACATTCTCGAGCGGCTCACCAGCCGCCAGGGTGGCGCCAGCATTTTCAATAATCACATCGTCCGCTCCAAGTGGAACTGGCAGTTTGGCCCGCGTCTGGGAATCCGGACGATATTCCAGTACAACACCATCCTGCCCAACTCTGCCCTCACGTCGCTTGAACGCACGAAGGAGTTCAATGCCGATTTTCTTGTCTCCTACATTGTGAACCCCTGGACAGCGCTCTACGTCGGCTACAACAGCGACCAGCAGAACATCAACCTGCTCCCTACTTTGACCGGCAGGCAACTCGTCCGCACCAACCAGTTCATGAATGACGGCAGGCAGTTCTTCGTGAAGTTCTCTTACTTCTTCGGCTTTTGATCTCTGCTTGGCTGAGCAAACGGGGATAAAGCATCGGAACAGGGATGGCCGGCTCCGTCGCACGCCGAACGGACGCATCGAGCCACCGGCAACCGGCTGGGGGCAACAAAAGCTGCTAAAATTAATCGGATGGCGACAGACCGGCTATGAGAGTTATCTACTCAGACCAATACGACCTGAACCTGGGCGATCATGTCTTTCCTTCGTCGAAGTACCGGTTAGTGAAGGAGAAGCTTCTCGAGGAAGGCGTCATTAAGCGCGAAGACATCGTTGAACCCCCTGCCGCAACGGACGAAGACGTGGCGCTCGTGCACGATCGCAACTACATATGGAAGCTCAAAAATGGAAAACTTTCCTACGTTGAAATTCTCAGGATGGAGGTTCCGTATTCTCCTGAACTGGTGAAGGCCGTGTGGCTTTCGGCAGGCGGATCGATTCTTGCGGGCCGGATGGCGCTCGAAGTCGGAGTAGGCGTCAACATCGGTGGCGGCTTCCATCACGCTTTCCCGGACCACGGCGAAGGGTTCTGCGTGATCCACGACGTCGCCATCGCCATCCGGCGGTTGCAGAAGGACAAGCTGATCGAGCGTGCGATGACGGTCGATTGCGACGTTCACCAGGGCAACGGCACGGCAGCTATTTTCGGCGGCGACCACACGGTTTTCACGGTTTCAATCCACCAGGAGAACAATTATCCGTATCCCAAGCCGCCAAGTAATATCGACGTGAATCTCCCGAATGGCGTGCAGGATACCGAATACCTTGCCGTTCTTGAAGACACGCTGGACCAGGCTTTGGCGGAATTTAACCCTCAGATCTTGTTCTACGTGGCAGGCGCTGACCCGTATCGCGAAGATCAGCTCGGCGGTTTGAAACTCACCATGCAGGGTCTCGAATTTCGAGACCGCATGGTGTTCAAGAAGATGCGTGAGAAGAATATTCCGGTCGTAGTTACTTTTGCAGGCGGTTACGCACGGCATGTTGCAGACACCGTCCGCATCCATTCCACGACCGTCAAAATCGCGGCAGAATTCGCCAATCCCGTCCCGGCACCGTCAACTCCATAGACTCACACAAACCTCGCGCACCTACCGCACGAGTTTATCCAACTGCCGCCATCCGATCAGAATGATGTGGTTTCCCTTGAGCGCCTGCTTGAACTCTGCGCTGCGCACGGCGTTGAAGTCGCGGTCGCGCCAAGCTGCTCCGTAATCGGGATGGCCCACCGTGATGGCACGCATCTCAGAGTCATCATACGCAAGGTGGACGATCATTTCGTTAAGTCCGGGCTTCAGCGACTGAATCGCCTTCACATAGGACTCCGTCCACTGGTTCACGGGGACACCCGGCGTGAACATCACCAGGCGATCAAGAACAATGTCGTCGGGTGAAATCAGTCTCATCAGTTCCTTGCCCTGCTCGCCCGGAAGTTTGACGGCCATAAATGGCAAATGATATTCATGCGCAACTTTGATCAACACCGAGTAAAGCTGCGGTGTCGCGGCAAGGGTCCCCATGTGGATATCGAGGTGTGTCGGATGGATTCCCATCGCCGTCGCACGTTGGATCTGCGCGCGAATTTCGCGCTCCGCCTCCTCAGGTTTTGCGCGTGCGGCCACGGGGCCGTTGTCGGGATAGAAATAGCCGTTCGGATCGAGGAGGCTTGACACCCGGTCCTTCGGTGCCACGGGCCCCCAGCGGTAGGTCTTCCATTCGCTGGTCAGCGTCAGGTGAAGGCCGATGTCGGCGTCGGGATGCGACTTTGCAAAGTCCGCAACCTCCGTGAACCACGGGCACGGGACCATCACGCTGGCGGCCGTGACATCCTTCTCTTCGATCGCTTTGAAGCTGGCCATGTCCTGCGAATGAGAGACTGCCAGATCATCGGCGTGGATGATCAGCAGCTTGGCGTCGGAAGGATAACCAAGCTTCTCGGCTATATGCTGCATCTGCGCTCTGGCCGCGCTTCCGAAGCAGACGATGATAAAGACGATCAGCAGTCCATGGGAAAGTATTCGCTTCAACGCATTGCCTCCGTTTGAAAAGAGTCGCCCTCGGTTTGGCCTCGACAGGATACATCCTGACTGCGGTCTTTGTCTTGTTGATTCCAGAAATCCTTCGCCACTTCCAGGACGACATGATGCAGGGTCTTATTGCAGATGGGTCACGCGACGACGGCGGGGCTTAGCTGGCGATTTTGATCAGGTGGGTATTGAGCGAGCCGCTGCGATAGCCTTCAAGATCGAGTGTTACGAAGTTGAATCCCAGCGGCTTGAAGATTTCTACAAACTTTCGCGCCATTTCCGGCGAAAGCGCGCGCGGCAACTCGTCCGGAGCTATTTCAAGCCGGACCAATTTGTCATGATGGCGGACGCGGAACTGGCGAAAGCCAAGCGCCCGAAGCGCTTCTTCACCTTTTTCGACCACTGCAAGGCGCTCCGGTGTAACCTCAACTCCGTACGCAATGCGCGATGCCAGGCATGCGGAAGCCGGACGGTTCCAAACGGGCAAATTTGCGCGACGGGAGAGTTCGCGTATGTCGGCTTTGGTCATGCCGGCATCGAGGAGCGGCGCCAATACGCGATGATTGCGGGCAGCCCGCTGGCCAGGACGCCAGTCGCCCTGATCGTCCACGTTTACACCATAAGCCACTGCGGCGAACCCGCGCCGCGCGGCAAGCTGATCAAGCTGTGTGAAAAGCTCGTCTTTACAGAAAAAGCAGCGATCAGGATTGTTAGCGCGATAGGATGGATTCAAGATTTCCGAAGTGTTGATGAATTCGTGAGGCACCCGGAAACGGCGCACGCACTCTTCGGCCTCGCGCCGGTCGCGTTCTGAATAGCTTGGACTGAGCGCCGTGACGGCGAGCATGCGGTCGCCCAGCGCCTGATGCGCAGCGTAGGCGAGGTAGGCCGAATCCACCCCGCCCGAGTAAGCGACGATCAGGGAAGGCAATTTCTTCAGCTCGGCTTCCAGCCGCTTCTGCTTGTTCTCCAGTTCTCCCACGCGCAGCCCTCAAACAACAAGGATAGCAGGTGCTCCGCCCACGCTCAACCCGCTCAGTCCCAGAGGTTACTGAATCAGCGTTCCCTGCGCACTGTCTTCTTCAGTGTCTTCGGCGCGGATGAGGCAGGCGGCAGCCAGCCGGTCGTCCTCGCTCAGGTTGATCAGCTTCACGCCCTGGGAGGAGCGTCCTGACTCGCGGATCGTAGCTGAATCCAGGCGCGCGATCTTGCCCTGCTGGGTGATCAGCATCACTTCCGAATCCTCCGTCACGCTGATCGAGCTGACCACTTTGCCGTTGCGCTCCGTCGTTTTCACATTGATCACGCCCTTGCCGGCCCGCGATTGCAGGCGATATTCCGTGATGGGCGTACGCTTGCCGAATCCCTTTTCGGTGACGGAAAGGATCAGTTCTTTTTCACCGACGACTTCCACGCCCACGATGTAGTCCCCCTCTTCGAGAGCCATCGCGCGCACGCCGCGCGCCTGGCGTCCCATGTCACGGACGTCGCTTTCAGGGAAACGGATGGCCATTCCTTCATGCGTGGCGAGGAAGATCGTGTCCTGTCCAGTGGTCTGCTTGGCGCCAATCAACTCGTCGCCCTCATCAACGTTCATGGCGATGATGCCGCGCGACATGGGGTTCGAGAAATTCGCAAGCCGCGTTTTCTTGATGATTCCTTTGCGCGTGACAAGCGTTACATAGCCCTCGGCCGCAAAGGTCTCGCCGTTGATTTCAATGTCTTTCTTTTCTTCGGGAAGCTCCTTCAGGGGCACAAATGAAGCGACCTTTTCCCCCTGATTGAGATTCACCAGGTTCAGGATGTGCTTGCCGCGCCCGGCGGCGGCTACGTCGGGAATTTCGTATACCTTCAGCCAGTGCACTCGGCCGGTATTCGTGAATACCAGAATGTAGCTGTGCGTCGAGGCGATAAAGAGCCCTTCGACAAAGTCCGCCTCCCGGGTCTTCATGCCCAGTCGGCCCTTTCCGCCGCGGCCCTGCTGGCGGTAAGTGGAAAGCGGGGTCCGCTTGAGATACTGCGAGTGCGAGAGGGTGATCACCACATCTTCATTGGCAATCAGGTCTTCCAGGCTGATCTCCGCCTGCTCATCGATAATGGCCGTTTTGCGCTCGTCGCCGTACTTCTTCTGCACCTCTTTCAACTCGCCGACAATCACTTTGCGCAGGGCCTTTTCGTTCCGCAGAATCTCTTCGTATTCGGCGATCTTCTTCTGGAGTTCGTCATACTCCTCCTGGATTTTGTCGCGCTCCAGCGCGGTGAGGCGCTGCAACTGCATTTCCAGGATGGCCTGCGCCTGCCGCTGTGAAAAATCGAATTGACCCATCAATCCCGTGCGCGCATCCGCCGGCGTCTTGGACGCGCGAATCAGTTTGATGATGGCATCCAGTTGCGACAGCGCCTTGAGGAAGCCTTCCAGCACATGCGCACGTTCCTGGGCCTTGCGAAGGTCAAACATCGTGCGCCGCCGGACGACGTTCACGCGGTGGTCGATGAAATGCTGGATCGCTTCCATCAACGGAAGCTCTCGCGGCTGGCCGTTCACGATGGCCAGCATGATCATTCCGAAGTTTTCCTGAAGCTGCGTGTGCTTGTACAGATTGTTCAGAATAATTTCGGGCTGCTCACCGCGCTTGATCTCGACGACGATCCTCATCCCTTCGCGGTCGGACTCGTCCCGGATGTCCGCAATGCCTTCGATTTTCTTCTCCTGCACCAGGCTCGCGATGCGTTCGATGACGCGCGCCTTGTTCACTTGATAAGGGATTTCCGTAATGACGATCTGCTGCTTCTCTTTTGTAGGACGCTCGATCGCCGCTTTCGCACGCATCGTGAATTGCCCGCGGCCGGTCTCGTACGCCGCTTTGATCCCGCTTCGTCCGTAAATGTAGCCGCCGGTCGGGAAGTCAGGACCGGGAACAAGCTTGAGGACTTCATCCAGCGTCGCCGTGGGTTTCTCGATCAGCAGGATCGTGGCATTGATGATTTCCGTAAGGTTGTGGGGAGGAATTTTCGTGGCCATGCCGACGGCGATGCCGTCCGATCCGTTGATCAAAAGGTTCGGCACCCGGGTGGGCAGGACCAATGGCTCCTCCGTGGATTCGTCAAAATTCGGGATGAAGTCCACTGTCTCCTTCTCAATATCGGCGAGCAACTCTTCGGCCAGAGGCTCCAGGCGGCACTCGGTGTACCGGTAGGCCGCGGGAGGGTCCCCGTCGATCGAGCCGAAATTCCCCTGGCCATCGATCAGCGGATAACGAAGGTTGAAGTCCTGGGCCATGCGGACCAACGCGTCATATACAGCGGCGTCGCCGTGGGGGTGGTATTTCTTGATCACTTCTCCGACCACGCCGGCGCATTTGGTGTAACGCTTGTCGGAGGTGATCCCCTCCTTGTACATCGCGTAGAGGATGCGACGGTGAACGGGCTTGAGGCCGTCGCGCACGTCGGGCAGCGCCCGCCCGATGATGACGCTCATTGCGTAGTCGAGATACGACTTCCGCATCTCGTCTTCAATGTTCACAGGCACTTCATTCAAAGGCCTGATCAGTTCCTGATCACCCATAAATTAACTTTCCTTTACTTGCCGAAGATTATTCCGGCCGGCTCAAATATCAAGGTTTTTCACGTCGAGGGCGTTTTGTTCGATGAACTCCCGGCGCGGGACTACGGCATCGCCCATGAGGACCGTGAAGATTTCTTCCGCCTCGGCGTGGTCCTCGATCTTGACCTGAAGGATTGTTCGCTTTTCGGCGTCCATGGTGGTCTCCCAGAGTTGTTCGGGGTTCATTTCTCCCAGTCCCTTGAACCGCTGCACGGTGAACGCCTTCTTGCCGAGCGACATGATATGTTCGAGCAGTTCCTTGCGGTCTTCGATCGTGAGTTGGCTTCCGTTGGTGGAGACGATGAACGGCGGCTTGTCATAAGAGTGAACGCGGCGGTGCAGATCAAGCAGCCGCCTGTAATCGGCGCTCGAGATCAGGTCCCAGTCAATCACGCGCTCGCTGAGATTCTCGCTGGAGAAGACAAGTGTATAAAGGTTGTGCTCCTCGTCGAGTTTGATTTCCGCCTTAAATCCTTCAGCCTTCAAATCCTTCGCCACCTGCTGCAATTTATCCTGGCCTTCGAGTTCAGATTTCCTGGAGAGTTCCGCGCGCAACAGAGCATCGACCGGTCGCGGGTCAGCCATGCGCTTTTCGAGCTTGTCGAACAGTTCGAGATATTCGCCGAGGGCCATCAGGAAGTTGGTCAGCTCACCACCCTGGAGCCGTACTTTATTCTTGCCTTCTCCGGCTTCGACGGCATGATCTTCCGTGGCGCGGCGCAAAACCTCTCGCCGGAATTCCTTTTCGTCGTGAATGTACTTTGTGCTCTTTCCTTTCTTGATCAGATAGAGCGGCGGCTGGGCAATATAGACGTGGCCGCGTTCGACCAGTTCGGGCATCTGACGATAGAAGAAAGTCAGCAGAAGAGTGCGGATGTGCGAGCCGTCGATGTCCGCGTCGGTCATAATGATGATTTTTGAATAGCGGAGCTTGCTGATGTCGAAATCATCCTTGCCGATGCCGGTGCCGAGCGCCGTGATCAGCGCGCGGATTTCTTCGTGTCCCAGCATCTTGTCGAAACGTGCCTTCTCAACGTTAAGGATTTTTCCGCGAAGCGGCAGAATGGCCTGATAGCGGCGATCGCGCCCCATTTTAGCGGAACCACCTGCGGAGTCTCCTTCAACCACAAAGAGTTCGCAGCGTTGCGGGTCCTTCTCCTGGCAGTCCGCCAGCTTGCCGGGAAGCCCACCGGAATCGAGCGCCCCTTTGCGACGCGTGAGTTCACGCGCCTTGCGAGCAGCCTCGCGGGCCCGTGCAGCCTCGATTGCCTTCGAGCAGATCCTGCGGCCGATGGTGGGGTTTTTCTCAAAAGTCTCCATGAGCTTTTCATAGACGAAGCTTGCCACCGTGCTCTGGATATCACTGTTCAGCTTGCCTTTGGTCTGCCCTTCAAACTGCGGCTGCGGCAGCTTGACGCTGACAACGGCCACAAGTCCTTCACGGACATCCTCCCCCATGAGGTTGTCCTTAACGTCCTTAAAAAGGTTCTGGTTCTGCCCAAACTGATTGATGGCACGTGTCAGACCTGACCGGAAGCCCGAAAGATGCGTGCCGCCATCAACCGTGTTGATATTATTTGCAAAGGTGAAAACATTTTCCGCGTAGCCGTCATTGTACTGGAGCGCAAACTCCACGTGCATGTCTTCCTTGTCGGCTTCGGCAAAGATCGGAGAGGGATGGAGAGTTTCCTTGTTCCGGTTCAGGTGTTTGACGAATTCGGAGATCCCGCCCTCATAACGAAATTCAGCTTCCTTGTTGTTCCTCTCATCTTTCAGGACAATTGTGAGTCCTTTATTCAGAAACGAGAGTTCACGGAGCCGCTGCGCCAGCGTGTCGTAATTAAACTCGATGGAACTGAAAATCGAACGATCCGGAAGGAAAGTGATTTTTGTTCCGCGGCGGTTGGTCTTTCCGGCCTGTTTCAGCGGACCTGTAGGCTTGCCGAAAGCGTAGGACTGCTCCCAGGTGTACTTGTCGCGCCATATCTCCAACTCCAGCCATTCGGACAAAGCGTTTACAACCGATACGCCGACGCCGTGCAAACCGCCGGAAACCTTGTACGTCTTGCTGTCAAACTTTCCGCCGGCATGCAGCACGGTCATGACAACTTCTGCAGCGGACCGCCCTTCTTCCTTGTGCATGTCCACCGGGATGCCGCGGCCGTTATCGATCACGGTCACGGAATTATCGCTGTGAACGGTCACTTCAATACGGTCACACTCCCCCGCCAGCGCCTCGTCAACCGAGTTGTCCACGACTTCCCAAACCAGATGATGCAGACCTGTCGGCCCGGTCGATCCTATGTACATTGCCGGCCGCTTACGCACAGCATCAAGGTCACGAAGGACTTTGATGCTGTCTGCGTCATAGGTTTGAATTTCTTCTTCAAGGACCTGCTTAGACTTGCTCACTCGCAATTCCTCCAGACTAGACTCTCATCGGCATCACAACATACCGGTATCGAAACGCTTTATCTTCGCTCGAGCGCATTTGGCCCGCGCTCTGCTCATCTTTTAATTCCAGGCGGATTTTTCCTTCTTCATCAGCAACATTCAGGAAATCCAGAAGGTACTCATAATTAAACCCGACCTGCATTGGGTCGCCCTTGTATTGAACCTCCAGCGTCTCATTAGCTTCTCCAAACTCTCCGCTCGACGAATACATTTCCATCTGACCTTCACCAAGTTTGAGCCGGACAGCCCGCGAGCGCTGGTCGGCGAGAAGGGCCACGCGGCGGATCGCCGCGATAAACTCCTCTTTTTCGATTTCAACCACGCGGTTGTTTTCCCTGGGCAGCACGGCCTCATAGTTCGGAAACTGCCCTGTCAGCATTCGTGAGATCAGGGCGCGGTGCCCCATCGAAAAGTAAAGATGGCTCTCATCTTTTGATATGCCGACCATTAAATCTTCCTCCGCGTCGGCCAGCAGCCTTTCCAGTTCCGCCATCGCCTTCTTTGGAATGAGGATGCGCAATTCGTTTTTCAGACCCGCCACTTCCAGGTCTCGCTCAACAAGGGCCAGCCGGTGGCCGTCGGTCGCTACCATCGTCGCGTTTTCAGGCTTCAAAATCAGCAACGCTCCGTTCAGTGTGTAGCGCGATTCCTCCGCTGCAATTGCAAAGATCGTTCGGCGGATCATCGCAGCAAGCACGCCTGCCGGCAGGGAAACGATAGCGTCAGGAACAGCGGGCAAAGTAGGGTAATTGTCCTTTGCCATTCCAACCAGCTTGAAGGATGAACGGTCACATGTCACCTGCATCCAGTGGTTTTCAAGCAACTTGAGTTTGATCTCCTTATCGGGCAGAGACCTTACGATCTCAAAAAGCCGCTTGGCCGGAACTGTTCCAGAGCCTTCCTTTTTGACTTTCGCAGGACATCCGCAATAAATCCCGAGTTCAAGGTCCGTTGCGCTGATGCGCAGAGTCGAATCGCTTGCCTCCAGGAGCAAGTTAGAAAGAATTGGGATGGTGGTTTTTCTCTCAACAACTCCCTGCGTGAGGTTCAGTTCTTTGAGGAGGAGGTTCTTTTCTACTGAGAGTTCCATTATTTTAATTTCCTTCTATAAGAAGTATCAGTAGTAGTAGGGCTTGTGAATATGTGGAAAACTCGGATATCCCTCTACGGAAGCCTAAATACTCCACCCGCTTATTGTGCATTGATACTCCAAGGCTGTGCGTCGCTGTGAATACTTTACCCGCCCGTAATTGTCCACAACTTCCTTTTTGAGATTGCTTGTTGAAAATCCCATAAGCCTAATTCAATGAGTCGCGAAGCCTGTTGAGAAGCCTGTTTAAATCGCGATCGGTTTTTCTTAGACGCTCGATCTTCTGGATTGAATGAAGCACCGTTGTATGATGCTTGCCGCCGAACTCTCTTCCAATCTGCGGCAGTGAGGCCGGAGTCAATTCTTTTGAAAGATACATCGCCACCTGCCGAGGATAGGCGACGGCACGACTGTTATCTCTGGCTTTTAATTGCGTCAGGGAAAGACCAAACTCCTGGCAAACAGCGCGTTGAATGTGTTCAATAGAGACGCGACGCTCCTCCAAATCCACAATGCTTTTCAGGACCTGCTGAGCCATGGGCAAAGAAATTTCAGCGCCCGTCAACGACGAGTATGCAATCAGCCGCGTCAGAGCTCCCTCCAGGTCGCGAATGCTCGTCTTGATTCTGCTGGCGATAAATTCTCCCACCGCCTCTGGGAGCTTGACTCCCTGCTCTTCGCTCTTTTTCGCCAGAATCGCCCGCTTGGTTTCCGTGTCCGGAGGCTGAAGGTCGGCTGTCAGACCCCAGGCAAAGCGAGAACGCAGGCGCTCTTCCAGACCAGGAATGTCCTTGGGCGGCTGATCGCTTGAGATTACCACCTGCTTCTGTGCTTCATAGAGCGTGTTGAATGTGTGGAAAAATTCTTCCTGTGTGCGTTCCTTGCCAGCGATAAACTGGATGTCGTCCATCAGCAGAACATCAACACTGCGGTACTTGTCTCTGAAGGAAACCATCCGGTCATAGCGCAGGGAGTTGATCACGTCATTTGTAAATGCCTCGGATGACACGTACGCGAGGCGCATTTCTCTCTGACGCTGCTTGATCAGGTGCCCGACAGCCTGCATCAGGTGGGTCTTGCCCAGCCCCACGCCGCCATACAGAAAGAGAGGGTTATAAGCCTTCGCCGGCGTCTCCGCCACGGCGCGGGCGGCTGCGTGTGCGAACTGGTTGCATGATCCCACGACAAAAGTGTCAAATGTGTAGCGCGCATTCAATTGATGATCGACAGATTCGAAATCAAGTTTTCCCTGCTGAGGCTTGCTTTCCCCGTTACCCGTATGCTTTTTTTCGGGCAGCATTTCCAACTCGAACCGTACGCCGCTGAAACCCAGCCGCAGCTTTTCCAAGGCCTCTTGAATCGTGCCGTTATAGTGGTCCTGAATCCACTCCTGGAATTCCAGGTTCGGAACTCGCACCACCAGCGTATCAGCCTCCGCTCGACTGTAACGGGTGGGCTTCAGCCAGGTCTGATAGCTCTGGGGATTAACCTTCGTCTTCAGGTAATTCAGGACTTCTTGCCAGGCGTTCATAGCAGTGTCAGATGGAAAGAGAGTACAACAAACAACCCCATTGCGGGGGATGACTGATCCCTCCGCTCCCGTAGCCTTTGGCGCCCGAGGGTCCCTGTTTTGTGGCTCTTTTCCTCGGATTCGTTCCTTGCTCTGTGAGCTTAAGTCATCCCCGGAGCGGGCTTCCCGGCAATGCCAAATACGGCCAAATTCAATTATTTAGTCTAGCACAAAAACGGTGGTTTCCAAAAGAGTCTTTCCTTTGTAAAATCTGTTAGTTAGGAGGAGGTAAGACTATCGACAAAGGCGCTTTCCAAAGTGGGGGCCTGCCGGGCGTGGAGGAAGGTCTCGCGGGACCTGTTAGAGCCTCGTTATCTAGCGTAGTAATATGAAATAACTGAACGATGCAGATTGGGGTTCCTCAAGGTCGCTTTGTTCTCACCAATCAACCGCGTGCTGCCCTGAGAGTTACACGCTAATGTCAGGGTGCCCCGAATCCTCACACACGGATCACTCTTTGAATCAAACGCCGTTGCGAAAATCCTCCGGCCAGGCTCGGCCCACGTGGATGCTGCCACGAGCGCGAACAGGAAAACTGCCACAAATGCGAACATCGTGGCAGGCGGACAGATCCCCTCTCCCTCGACAGCTTCGCTTAGCAGACCCCGCGAGGCTAAAGTGAAATCATAAAAGTTCGCCGTCCGCGCTCAAAATTGAACGCGGACGGCGAAAATGGTCAATTCTTGGCAGCCAGAATCTTGATTGTTTTGGGCTTCGCTTCTTCGCGTTTGCGCATCGTCAGGGTAAGGACCCCATTATTGTATTTCGCATCGATATTGTCAGGGTTCACAGAGGCTGGAAGAACGAACGACCGCGAAAAGGACCCGTAACTCCTTTCAACCTGCCGGAAATTCTCCTCTTTGACCTCAGGTTCCATCTTTCGTTCGCCCTTCAGGTGTAGCGTGTTGCCTTCGATGCGTACGTCAACATCTTCAGGCTTTACGCCGGGCAATTCCGCCGACAGGACAACACTGTCATCAGTCTCATAGATATCGACCGCAGGGATCCATCCCTGTGAGCTGAATTCGCCTTCGCCGAAGAAGCTCGCCAGCGCTTCATTAAACATCCGGTTAAAACGCTCTTGAGTAGCGATCAGGTTTCGGAAGGGTTCCCATTGAACCATTGCCATACTTTTTCACCTCCTTTTTTCAGTTTTCAGGACTCCATCACGTCCTGCGCTTCAGGCCGCGGCCGGGTGCACGGCTTCCGGGGGATGCGATTCGGATTCAATTTTGATTTTCTTAGGCTTGGCCTCTTCGCGCAGAGGTACAGTCACCGTCAGCACGCCGTTTCTATATTCGGCGCTCGCGGTCTCAGGATTTACCGTTCCAGGCAACTCAATGCACAGCGAAAAGGGCCCATATTCCCGCTCCGCCAGGTAATAGTCCTTGGCGGCGACTTTGCTGTCGCGCTGACGCTGGCCGTTTATGTATAGCATCCCGCCTTCCACCCGGGCTTTAATCTGATCCGGATCGACGCCCGGGATGTCCGCCCTGACCACGAGATTGGTCTCCGTTTCGTAAACATCAACTTCAGGTGACCAACCTTCGCCGGTCCGGCCCTTCGCAGGACGGTACCACCGCGAGAGCGCGGTGTTGAACATGTTTTCTATTCGGTCTTCCATGGCAGAGAGTTCGTGCCACGGTTCCCAACGAGCAAGGCTTGGTCCTCGTCGGGTTCGTTTACGCTTGGGACTTCGAAGGATCGCCACTGTGTTTCACCTCCTTCTCGATGAGTTTGTCCGGTCATGTAAAAAGTCGAACCAAGGTGAGGAACCGGCGGACCGCGGGATGTGGGTCGCCTCTCAACGGGGAGACTTCGCGACAGCATGAAAATCTGGCTTGCCGAGCTATATCGACCCAGCCTGCCGGCCCGCCGGCGAATTTCGGGCGCACACAGGAAAGTACTATGCTTTACCCTCCTGTGGGCCCTGCCCAATACCGGACTTCTTCCCCCAGTGTGCAAGGGTAGTCCGCGTACGGGCCAGGATGCGATTCCAAAAGTTCGTAAAATGCTGAAGGCCAAGTGTCATACGCATAACACCTCACCTCCTTTCCATTTACGAATCTTTTGAAGGTTCTGGCCGCGCCAGGATTTTCCGTCAAATTTGATGAGGATGGCAGCCTGAAGGTTACATCGTAATGCCGCGATTCTCTCCTCAGGTTCGGATTATTCGAAGCACGGAACTGGGCCTGGTTGCATCACACGAAAGGATACAAAACCCTCGATGTTCAGCCGTTGATTTTGTGCTTAAGGAATGTTCCGTCGCGGAGTTCGCTGAATGCCTGCCGAAGTTCTTCTTGTGTGTTCATGACGATAGGTCCGTACCACGCCACAGGCTCTTCAAGCGGCTTTCCAGAGACCAGGAGGAAGCGGACGCCTTCATCACCCGCCTGGACAGTGACCTCGTCACCGAGATCAAATAGCACGAGCGAGCGGTTGTCCGCCTCAGCAGGAGGAGTTATGTCAGCCCGGCCCACAGGATCAGTAGACACCGCCAGCGGCCCCGAGGCATTGCAGAACTTCCCTGCGCCTTCGAATACGTAAGCGAAGGCATGGCGGGTAGTTTCTACAGGCAATGTCTTCCGCATGTTCGGCGGCACAAAAACATCGATATAAACTGGATCAGCAGCTACACCGTCCACGGGGCCTTTCCTGCCCCAGAATTCGCCGCAGACGATGCGAAGACGAGTGCCGTCGTCGTCGGTGACTTCGGGGATTTCAGCAGCTTTCACTTCCTGGTATCTCGGCGGCGTCATCTTGAGCGACGACGGAAGATTGCCCCAAAGCTGGAAGCCATGCATGCGTCCTCCGGCGTCGCCCTTGGGCATCTCTTGGTGAATAATGCCGCTGCCTGCGGTCATCCACTGCACATCGCCAGCGCCAATAGTCCCGCTGTGGCCCAGGCTGTCACCGTGATCCACAGTGCCGGCCAGAACGTAGGTGATCGTTTCGATGCCGCGGTGCGGGTGCCAGGGGAAACCAGCCAGATAGTCCTCCGGCCGCTCATTCCGGAAATCGTCCAGCAGAAGAAACGGGTCAAAGTCGGATGTATTGCCGAAACCGAACGCACGATCCAGGCGTACCCCGGCCCCTTCTATTGTGGGTCTCGATTTGATCACCTGCTTGACAGGCCGAATTGACATGCTGCCCCCTTTTGGCGGAGTGTACCTCGTTGGATGCGTTCGGGCGAAATTCGATTCACGGAAAGAACGACGCTCACATGCAAGATATCTCCTTGGGCATAAGGTAAGAGCGTTCTGGAAAGATCCGGGGCTGTTCAGTGCAAAGTCTGCCTGCTAATAACCGAGCGGCTGCCAGCTCGGAAATCCTGGCTGTGCTGTGGCCAAAAGTCGCAATTGACGAAGCAGGGCAGTGTCCAGCGCCCTGGAGGAGAGCCAGTGGGCTTTTGCGCCGACAGCGCAAATGACTGGCCTGCCCTGCTCCGTCAACGGCCCTCACCCACGCAGGGTAATGGGGAGGGGTGGATCCGAGGGTCTCAGACTGCTGTTGACTTACAATGACTTCCGGAGCTCTTATCACTTTGCATTAACGCCACCCGCGTCTCGTTGCAGGCTGCTGAACCTGCCTCTTTCACTTGGAAGACAACGCTTGAGGATAGGGGGGCGCGGGTCGTAACCCATTCGTCTGATGGCAGTTGTATGGGACGGCGAAATGACAAGGAAACCAGCTTCCGCGAGTGTGGATACCACTGCATCAGCATTGCGGTCCCGGCCTTGTTGTCGTACGGTCTTAATTACTTCAGCATTCGTGGGGCCAAACACACAATTCAGCGGATACGCCTTGGCTCGTTCGGTTGTGGCAGAACTTTGCTGTCTTATTTTGTGGTTTCAATAAGTTGCGGAGTCAGGGCAAAAGCCCCCCTCATTGTAAGGCGCGGGAATAGAAACTCCCCGGTTCGCTCCAGGTGCGCAAACTCTTTCCGGCGTCGATAGTGCCCGAGGCCTTAAAGACGAGACTCCTCGTTTCATCCGAACGGGCTCCAGTTGCAAGGAGAATCCTCGCCATTTCTCTATAAGAAAGTAAGTAAGCAAAGGACTTTTCAGACGTTTTGAATCAAAGTCATTACCCGGGCGTTTTTCTGCTCCTGATCAGGTACGAAATCCGTTTCGGGCCCATTATTCAGTTGGGTGTTCGATGGGGGCCAGGCGAGACCAACGACGGTCTCGGGCAGGTGTGCTGAAAAGCCGGGAACGATACGCATAAACCAACGCGACCCTACTCAAAATCAGGGCAAGTCATTACGGGCAGCCTCCCGCGCGTAGAACATGTAAGACACTGCGGGAGGTGAATCGCCCTGGTGAAAACTCCAGGCGAAATCCCGGATGGCGCGATCCGGGGCGGAAAACCTTTCGCGCTGGCGCAGGAAGTCGATCCAAGAATCGACGACAAACGTCTCAACAAAACGATCCGGCTGGCGCGCGTCCTGAAAAACTCCCCATCGGATAGCGCCGTTGCGCAATCTGACGTCCCTGACCTTATGGATGGCGCGGGTGAAGGCTGCGTAATCCTCCGGGCGGATTTTATACTCGATCATCACCAGGACCGGCCCCTGATCAGGATGGGGTTCGATCACCAACTGCGGAGCGGCACGATTGAACGCGGCGGACGTCAAGTCAGGCGGCGTTCCCTGCAGCAGATGGAAACGCTTTGCAAGAGGCAAGGTCGCGATGGCGCTGGCACAAGCCGCCAGCAGGGAAATCGGCGTCGAGAGATGCTCGGCCAGAAAGCCCCAGAATGCGCTGCCCCACGCCACGCCTCCCCAGAAAATCATCTGGTAGGTCCCGAGCGCGCGGGCCTGCACCCAGGGCGGGGTCGAGATCTGGACAGTGACGTTCAGCGTCGACAGCGCGCTGGTCCAGGCGAACCCGGCGGCCAACAACGACAGGACAATCAGCGGAACATTGCGTACCAGTGCGAGTGTGGCAAGCGTGCCGGCGAATACGAGCGAGGAGGCTGCGACGATCGAGTCTGCGGACATCTTCTGCCTGAGGCGCGGGAGAAACGAAGCCCCAACAACGGCCCCTGCGCCGAGGCACCCGTTCAGAATCCCGTAAGCCATTGCTCCCTGACGCAGGTCCTGGCGCGCGACGACCGCCAGCAGCGCCCAAACGGCGCTGGCAAAGCTTGCGAACAGAAAAACACGGACGAAGGTTGCGCGAAGCTCGGGCGTGTACCGCAGGTAGCGAAGCCCTGACCACAGCGCGCCAGACAACCGTTCCGCCGGAAGTGCACTCTTGTATGTCGGACTCCTCCGCCAGTTGTAGAGAACGGCGATCACCGCAACGAATGAGAGCGAGTTGATTAAAAAGACTACGCCTGCCCCGGTCACTACGCTGGCGAACGCCGCGACCATAAGCCCACCCAGAGCCGGTCCCACGGCGCGCGCAAGGTTGTAACCCGCGCTGTTTACCGCGATGGCGTTGGGGAGTTCCTCGCGCGGGACAAGCTCAGGAACAATGGCCTGCCAGGCGGGATTGTTCATGGCCGCGCCGGCGTTCAGCAGAAATGTGAGCGCCAGCAGCGTCCAGGGTGACACGATGCCGGCAAGCGTGAGGACGCTGAGGGCCGCAACGGTGGCCAGCATCCATGCTTGCCAGAAGATCAGGAGTTGCCGCCGGTCAAAAATATCAGCGATCGCCCCGGCGGGATAACCCAGCAGGAGCACGGGCAGACCCGCCGCCGTCTGCATCAGGGCGATCAGCAGCGGCGATGTGGTCAACGCTGTCATCAGCCACGTGCCTGCTGTGTCCTGCATCCAGCTTCCAACGTTCGACACAACGGAAGACGCCCAGCAGTTACGAAACGCTGTGTGGCGCAGGGTCCTCCAGGCAGAAGGCTTCTCTGTAACAGCGGCGGTTGTCAAGGCATTACCCAAACCGGAATCATATCAGGAAGCCTCGATAAAAAATATCCGCATCGCCCTCAGATTGGATCACAATGCAAAATCGCACGATTCAAGGGCTGTTCGACTCGCAAGGGCGGCAGCGGCTTGCAGCGCCCGCTCGGCGCGGAGCCGTGAAGCCGGCGGAAAAGGGCATTCAGGTTGACATCGTGCACACGCATTCAGATGTGGTACGCTCGCTTTCCGGCAGCGTTTCTTGGGATTGGAGCACGAAAGCTGTGAACACGCATATCCGGAAAACAGGAGATTGATCATGGCGACAAGCCGACGTGAATTTCTGAAGCTTGCTGCATCTGTAGGAGCCGCCGCGGCAGGGTCGGCACGGCTGCGTGGTGAATCTGAACCTCCGCCCGGGCGCGTCCGTGCATGGCAAACGACGAAAGATAAAAAGTTCGAACCCCTTGAATCGCCGCCGCAATGGGAACCGTGGCGGAGCGCATCGCCGGTCGCCTTGCACCTTGATCCCCGCACGCATTTTCAGCAAGTGCTGGGATTTGGCGGAGCCTTCACGGACGCTTCCTGTTATCTCTTCCATCAGATGGAAGCTCCGGCGCGCAGGTCGCTGCTTGAAGAGCTTTTCGGGGCAGACGGCCTGCGGATGTCCGTGGCGCGGACGTGTATCGGATCGAGCGACTACTCGACCAAAGTGTACAGCTTTGACGAGAGCCCCGAGCCGGATCCGCAGTTAAGACATTTCAGCATCGATCATGACCGCCAATGGATCCTGCCCACGTTACGGGAGGCGCGAGAGGTGAATCGCAACCTCTTTCTTTTTTCCTCGCCGTGGAGTCCGCCGGGATGGATGAAGGCGAACCGCTCCATGCTGGGCGGCTCGATGCGCAATCACTACTTTGCGCCCTACGCCCAATACTTCGTCCGGTTCCTCAAGGAGTACGCCGCCGAGGGAGTCGAAATCCAGGCCGTGACCGTGCAGAACGAAGTAGACACGGACCAGGACGGACGCATGCCGGCGGCGCTTTGGGGGCAGGAATATGAAATCGCGTTTGTTAAGGATCATCTGGGTCCGGAGTTGGAACGTTCCGGGCTGGGCACGAAAATCTGGATCCTTGACCACAATTACAACCTTTGGGGGCGCGCTGTGGATGAGTTGAGCGACCCGGAAGTTTACAAGCGCGTGGACGGCGTCGCCTGGCACGGCTACGCGGGGACGCCGGACGCCATGAAGCGTGTGCAGGAGATGTTTCCTGAGAAGCACGCGTACTGGACGGAAGGCGGTCCGGACATCTCAAGTCCCGACTACGCGACCGACTGGGCGAAATGGGGACAGACGTTCGCGGAAATTCTCCGCAACCGCGCCCGGTGTATCGTCTGCTGGAACCTTCTGCTTGATGAGAAGGGCAGGCCGAATATCGGCCCGTTTTCCTGCGGCGGCCTTGTAACGATCGATTCCAAAACTCAGCGCCTCACGCGCAGCGGGCAATATTGGGCTTTCGCGCATTACTCAAAAGTGATCGAGCGGGGGGCGCGGATTTTCGCTTCCTGGGGAGAATTGCCCGGCGTCAGCCACGTCGCCGCAGAAAATCCGGACGGCAGCCGCTCGCTTGTGATCACCAACTCCGGCCCCGAGCAGCGCGTGCAGTGCACCCTCGCATCCCGCGCGCTAAGCGTCGTGCTTCCACCCGATTCGATTACGACGCTTCTCTGGTGACCCGCACCAGGCGGAAAATGAAAGGCCACAGCAAGCGTTGCCGCAGCGGTTTTTCGCGGTGTGTATCCACCTGTCTTGTCGGCAGGAGAAATCCCCCTCCTTTTTGTCTTCCACGTTGCCAGTGGCAGGGCTTCGAGTAACGATAGATCGTTCAACCCTGACGCGCCTAACGGCATTTAGACCGGCAGGTCTGCTGTTGCCCGCCCACGGAACTGTCGTTTGCGCCCGCGACAAATCTGTGCTACTTCTCTTCACGAACGTCATTGGCGTTTTTTCATTATGTGAGGAGGGAATTCATGGCAGGGAGCAATGGGAAGGGCGCGGTGTCGAGGCGGGAGTTTCTGAAGGAGACGGCGCTGGCCGGCGCAGGGGCGGCTGCGCTGGGAGGTCTTGCGCCGGCGCGCGTACTGGGTGCAAATGACCGCATCCGCGTGGGAGTGATCGGCAGCGGCCATCGCGCGCGGTATCTGGCGTCGATTTTCGTGAAGCAGCCGTCGGTTGAAATCGTGGCGGTGTGCGACGTTTATGCGCCGAACCGGCGCGCGGGATTGAAGATTGCCGGCCCAAAGGCCGTCGGCGTTCTGGACTACCGCACTTTGCTTGAACGCAAGGACATTGACGCCGTCGTGATTGGAACGCCCGACCACTGGCACAAGCAGATCCTCATTGACGCCGTGCGCGCGGGCAAAGACGCCTACTGTGAAAAACCGCTGATCCATTCGATTCCCGAAGGCGAGGAAATCCTGCGCGCCGTGCGTGAAACCAACCGCGTGGTGCAGACCGGCACGCAGCAGCGGAGTTGGCCGCACTACATTCTGGGCAAGCAACTGGTGGATTCCGGCAAGCTGGGCAAGCTGACCTTTGTCCACACCTACTGGTATCAAGATTACTATTCGCCCGAAGGATGGAACTCCCTGCCCAAAATCGACCAGGCGCAGCTTGACTGGAAGCAGTGGCTGGGCGATGCGCCGATGCAGCCCTTTGAAAACGAGAAATTCGTCTATTGGCGCTTTTACTGGGACTTCGGCGGCGGCATCCTCACCGACCTCCTGACGCACTGGATTGACGTCATCCAGTGGTACACGAACCAGCCTGCGCCCAAGACCGCCACAACCACGGGAGATCTCTATCTGATGAACTGGGAGTGCCCGGACACTATCACCGCGGTTTATGAGTTTCCTGGAGATTTCATGGTATCCTTCACCGGCGCGCTCTCTGACGGAATCGACGACGGCGGCATCGTGTTTCGCGGCACGAATGGCGCGCTGAAGGTCAATCGGACGCGCCTCGCCTTTTATCCCTCGGGCGAAAAGTGGGAGCCCGGTACACAGCATCCCAAGGCGGAAATTCTGGCGGAGTCGCTGCATGACGGCACGATTGAGCACATCCAGAATTTCCTCGATTGCGTCCGCTCCCGCAAAACTCCCAATGCCCCGGTGGATGTGGGCTTCGAAGCGGCGCGCACCTCCTGGATCGGGAACCTGGCGTTGAAGGCCGGCAGGAGGCTTGCCTGGAACCCGACCACGAACCAGGCGGCGTAGCCCCACTTTTCAGGGTGCCACAGCGTTTGAGAGGCGGGCTCCAGGCCAGCGCAAAGCGGGCCCGCGAACGGTCCTTGCCTATTCGTACGAGACGGTGATTTCCGCCGGCTTCGAGAGCGTCTGATAGACAACGCAGTAGCGCTCTGTCAGGCGGACCAGCGTCTCCAATTGCTCTTTCATCGCATCGCTGTCGAGATCGAATTTCAGTCGGATACGCTGAAGCCCCACGGGGACTTCTTTGGCCACGGCCAAAGTGCCTCTGAAATCCAGATCGCCTTCGGCGGTGATGGTGGCATCGCGCAACGGGATTCCCGTAGCGGTTGCAACTGCGCGCAAGGTTACGCCTGCACAGGCTGCCAGGGCTTCGAGCAGCATGTCGCCGGAACAGGCGGAAAGTCCGTCGCCGCCTGTTGCCGGGTGCAGTCCCGCCTCCACCAGCGCTTTTCCGGTTTCCACCCTGCACGTGATGCCTTCACCGAGGCGAGCCCGCGCCCTCAGTGTGACGAGGGCGGATTTTGGATCTTCGCGATATTTCTGCTTCAAAGGCGCTTGAAGCGATTTGAGCTGATCTGTTTCCATTCTTGGTTCCCATCCTCGTGATTCTTGCGCTGCCACCTCTGAACCTGCCTTAGGTCCTATTCCGCCGCCGGCGGAGCGGGCGCAGGCTTGGGACCGTAATGGGGCTCCCAGGCTGTGGGTGCGGCCATCGCGGCCAGGCGGTCGATGTCAAAATCCTTATAGAAGTCCAGGCAGAAGAGATCCGGTGCAGAGCGGAAAGGCACAGGCGCTTCGAGGAGATAGCCGAGGGTCTTCATGGCACCGTGGCTGACCACTTCTGAGAACGCGGAAGGTTCAAGCGCAGCCGCCGCCAAACCGATGACCTCGCTGCGAATTCCCATGGTTTCAAGCCGAATCTTTGAGTGGCCGGATTGCTGCTGAAGCCAACGCGCTGCGGCGAGTACCTGCTCGACTTCAAGACCCAGCGGGCGGCTGCCCGTTGTCGAAACCAGAAGAGCATATGGAGTGGAATCCGGCACGAGCGGCATCGATTCACCGATAAAGATCGGGTCGAGCGCGAGCACCTGTTCGCCCCGATTGACGCGGTCTGAAACGACTTCACCCGCCGCCTTTCTACCGCCGTCGTTAAGGACGAGCGTTGCAGGTGCTTCGGCGGGAACAGCGATCGCCTTGAGCCACGTGCCGGCGGCTGTAAGGCCATTGGTAAATTCAAATCGATAAGTGAGCGATTGCAGCAAATGGTTTTTCGTGTTCCACATTCTCCAGGCATTTTTAACCTCGACGGGCTTGTAGCGGATCACTGAGGTAAGTTTTTGCCGCTCGGCGGAGGCCCACCCAGCGCGAGCTTGCATCTCGGTTGGAACCGGCTCGCGCTGAATCCGGCTTGCAAACTGTTTTGCCAGCCCGAGCATAGTCAGGTTGTCCTTGGGCAGGCCGACTTCGAGTTCCTGAAAGCTCTTGATCTCCGGGTCGCTGGGGATTTCGTCCCGGGCAACCGGGAGATTGAAATGTTCTGTAAAGAAACGGTAAGCGTGCTCGCGGTTGTCGAGGTAGTAGTTGTGCGTGCCGGGATCGCGGTTTTCATACCAGGCCAGGTTGTCTTCTTTGCCGAAGAGCCTGAAGAAAGGCTTGATCTGGTCGTAGATGTAAGGCTTCACCAGGTCGGCGCGGAAACAGCAATTGTCTTCGCCGTTATGGATCAGCATCGTAGGCCGAGGCGCGCGCATCGCCGCGAGGAAGGTGTAATCCCGGCCGCGGGCGAGGTCGGGCGGGTCCTGCTCGTCGCAATCCGTGTCCACAGGATGCGTGATGTTCGATTGCAGCGAGCCGAATCCTGCTACTTCCACCATCACGCTGACGCGCGGGTCGAGCGAACTGAGAGTGATGGTTTGCCAGCCGCCGCCCGACAGGCCGGTCACTCCCAGCCGGCTTGCATCGACCTGCGGAAGGCTTGCGAGATAATCAAGCCCCGTGCGCATGGCGAGATAAAACAGCCCCAGAACGTTTGATCCCACCAGGTCCAGGCTTGCGCCGAATTCGTGAGCGTCTTCGGGGACATTTAATTCACCGAACCCGATCCAGTCCAGGCTGAGCGCATAGATGCCGCGCTTGGCGAAATTGATGCATCGCTTTTGCTTGTATTCCGCAGCCTTGCCCAGCGGGTCGTGGCCGTTCACGTTGAGGATCGCCGGGACTTTTCCCTTCACGTTAAGGGGTTCATAAAGAATGGCAGTCGAGTCAAAACCCGGCACAATTTGGAACCGGAGCTTCCGCATGCGATATCCGTTGCCGCCGGGAACTTCGCCCGCGTCTTCAAACTTTGGCGGAGCGTTCACCCAGTCATTCGGCCAGCCGTGAAAGGCGACCTGGTTGAGAATCTGTTCACGAAGGCGGGACTCCTCCTGCGTCCACTCCTGAGCGCTTTGAGGTGCAGGAAGCTTTGGAATGCTTTTGAAAAGATACTCCTGGAGTTGGTAGGCGACGGTTTGATGGGCCTGTACCTGACGTTCAAGCACTTCCGCCACCTGCTGCGGCACGGTTTGAGCGTACAGTGTGCCGGCCGTTGCCAGAAACAGAACTCCCAAAAGTCTCCGTGGACCGATCATATCTATACTCCAATCGCGTGAGTGAGTCGAGAGACTAAAGCACGACGATCATACGACATGCTGGATGAATCATGTCAATGGGGAAACGAAACCTTCGTTGCGGGATGCCGCAAATCTTAAGTTCCAGGATGGATTCCGGCGGCGCTCACGCAGAACCGAGATGGAACAGCGGCTGGAGGCCCTTGGCTTCGGCCATCAGCGTGCGGGTTTCGTCCTCATTCACCGGAGTGAACTCCTGCGCGACGTCCATGGCCAGCCGGAAATATTCAATTTGGCCGGGCGGAACGGCGGCCGTAATCGGCTGCGAGAGCGTCCAGCGCAGGGCCAGAGCCGCCTGTTTGGGAAGGTCCGTCGGCTTATACCAGCACTTCTCGTACGGATGGTGTTCTTTTTCGGCGGCCGGCCAAACCGTCTTGGCCATGGCTTTGAGGGCCATGATGCCCATCTCCTTTTCACGGGCGCGCTGGACAATCTGCGGCCCGAAATTGGCTTGCGAGTACATGACAAAGTTAATGGGGAAGAGCACAGTGTCAAAATCGAATTGGTCCATGGCAAGCAGGGCTGCTTCGACGGAGTGCGCGGAAAATCCCAGGAAGCGGACCTTGCCGGCCTTCTTGGCAGCGACGAAAGTTTCGAGTGCGCCGCCGGGGCCAAGCGCTTTGTGGACCTCATCAACCTTGGTTAAGGCGTGCATCTGGTAAAGGTCGAAGTGGTCGGTCTGAAGCTGGCGCAGAGACTCGTCGAGTTCCTTTTGCGCGCCGTCTTTGTCGCGGGCAATCTCCTTGCAGGCCAGGAAGACGCGATTGCGGTACGGCTTGAGTGCAGGCCCCATCCGCTCCTGTGCGTTGCCGTAAGAAGGCGCGATATCCACATAGTTGATTCCGCGATCGATGGCCTCAGAAACAATGTTATTCGCGAAGGACTGCGAAACATCCATCACGACGATTCCGCCCAGGCCGATAATGGAAAGGCTTTCGCCCGTTCTGCCCAGGCGCCGCCGTGGAATGGTTCTTCCGGCAGCCGCGGACGAGTCACTCGTCCCAAGCAGCCCCTGAGATGCGGCCAGGCCGGCTGCCGCTGCGCTTGTTGCCAGAAAATCCCGTCGTTTCATGGTCAACTCCTTCCAGCCCCCGCGCCCTTTGTTTTTTAATCCTCTCTATTGCTTGTAACACCCACGACAGCCGGAGTCAATCGAGTGAATTCCCGCTGGCATTAAAACGACGGTTTCGGGATATAGGATAAAATGCCAGCATGACAGCAGAAGAGCAAAGGCTTGAAGAATCGAGGAAGCGCGAGGGGCACTGGAACCGCTGGGGACCATATCTTTCCGAGCGCCAATGGGGAACGGTGCGGGAGGATTACAGCGCGGACGGGACGGCGTGGGAATATCTGCCGCACGATCATGCCCGCAGCCGCGCCTATCGCTGGGGCGAGGACGGCATCGCCGGCATCTGCGACCGCCATCAATATATCTGCCTTGCGTTTGCTTTCTGGAACGGCCGCGATCCGATTCTGAAAGAGCGCCTGTTCGGGCTTACAGGGAACGAAGGCAATCACGGGGAAGACGTCAAGGAATATTACTTCTATCTCGATTCGACCCCGACGCACTCCTATATGAAGTGCCTGTATAAATACCCACAGGCCGAGTTTCCTTACACTCAACTTGTTGAAGAAAACCGCAGGCGCGGGCGGAGTGATCCCGAATTCGAATTGCTGGATACGGGCGTCTTCAATGGGAGCCGCTACTTCGACGTGTTTGTGGAGTACGCCAAGGCAACCGAAGAGGACCTGCTGATCAAAGTGACGGCATGGAACCGCGGGCCGGAGGCTGCGCAACTGGATGTGCTGCCCACCGTATGGTTCCGCAATCGGTGGTCCTGGGGTCGCGGCGACAGTCGGCCGAAGGTTTCCGCGGCCCAGCCGGTCGATGGCGCATCCGTTATTCGCGTTGAGCACGATTACTACGGAACTCGATGGCTGATGTGCGCGGGTGCTCCGGGCCTGATGTTTACGGAGAACGAAACGAATTTCGAGCGCCTGTTCGGCGTCCCGAATCGCACCCGTTACGTCAAGGACGGAATCAACAACGCGGTGGTACACGGCGACCATAACGCAGTGAACTCCAGCGAAGGGACCAAAGCTGCGGCCCACTATCGCCTGATCATTGCGCCGGGCCGGAGCGCCGAAATTCGGTTGCGCTTTACCAACGTCCAGCCTGCGCCGGGTATGCTGGCCGATGTCTTCACAGAGATATTTGAGCGGCGGATCGCGGAAGCAGACGAATTTTACCGGACGATTGTCCCTGACGGACTTTCTGCCGACGCCAAAAACGTGATGCGCCAGGCGCTGGCCGGAATGCTGTGGAACAAGCAATACTACCATTACGATGTGCGGACGTGGCTGGAAGGCGATCCGGCCTATCCTCCTCCACCGCCGGAGCGCTGGAAAGGCCGCAACCATCAGTGGGTCCATCTTTACAACAATGATGTGATCTCGATTCCGGACAAGTGGGAATACCCCTGGTACGCCGCGTGGGACCTGGCCTTCCACTGTGTCACACTGGCGCTCGTGGACCCGGAATTCGCCAAACGGCAATTGATTCTGCTGCTCCGCGAATGGTACATGCACCCGAATGGCCAGCTACCGGCCTATGAATGGGCGTTTGCCGACGTGAATCCGCCGGTGCATGCGTGGGCGGCCTGGCGCGTTTACAAGATCGAAAAGAAGCGCCGCGGCCAGGCGGACCGGAACTTCCTGGAGCGTGTCTTTCACAAGCTGCTGCTTTACTTCACGTGGTGGGTGAACAGGAAAGATCCCGAGGGCTACAACATCTTTGAAGGCGGCTTTTTGGGCCTCGATAATATCGGTATTTTCGACCGCTCGAAACCGCTGCCGGGCGGCGGATCCATCGAGCAATCGGACGGTACAAGCTGGATGGCCATGTTCAGCCTCAACATGCTGGTGATCGCCTTCGAACTGGCCAAGGAAGACCCCGCCTACGAAGACGTGGCAAGCAAGTTCTTTGAGCATTTCGTTTACATCGTGGACGCCATGAACAACCGCGGCGGCAAGGGCGTGGAGTTGTGGGACGAAGAAGATGGTTTCTATTACGACGTTCTACGCATGCCCGACGGCCGCAACATCTTCATGAAAGTGCGCTCAGCCGTGGGGTTGATTCCTCTGTTTGCCGTGCAGTCACTGGAGCCTGAAATCGTAAACCGATTTCCCGGGTTCAAAGAGAGGATGCAGTGGTTTGTGGATTTCCATCCCAACATGGCCAATCTGATGGACACCAGCCGCAGGTCCGAACAGGGCGTCCGCATCCTGCTCTCGGTCCCGACGCGCGAGCGCCTGCTGCGCCTGCTGAGATACATGCTGGACGAAAACGAGTTTCTTTCGCTCTACGGCATTCGCTCGCTTTCAAAATATCACGAGCAGCATCCGTACTCGCTGGCGCTTGATGGCGACACGCACTCGGTGGACTATGAACCGGCTGAATCCACCACGGGTCTTTTTGGTGGCAACTCGAACTGGCGCGGGCCGGTGTGGTTTCCAGTGAACTTCCTGATCATCGAGGCACTGCAGAAATATCATTACTATTACGGCGACGACCTCAAGGTGGAATGCCCCACCGGCTCCGGAAACATGCTGACGCTGTGGGAAGTGGCCCGCATGCTCTCACAGCGCTTAAGCAGGATCTTCCTCCGCGGCCCGGATGGCCGACGGCCGGTTTACGGCGGAACAGAAGTGTTCCAGACCGACCCCCATTGGCGCGACCTGATTTTATTTAACGAATATTTCCACGGCGATAACGGCGCGGGGATCGGAGCCAGCCACCAGACAGGCTGGACCGGCCTGGTGGCTAAACTGCTCCAGCAGAGCGGCGTGGGATGCTGAAGGAACCTCGACAACTTGCTGAATCGCGGGCTCTGTCTCTGTCATTGTGAGCCCAGCCTGGAATCCCGGCATTTGCCGGTGATCGAAGACAGGGATGCTCCGCTTCGCTCATTGCGACGTTTTTCCCTTTTCGCGCTTGCGGTTCAAGGCACAGACCGCAGAGCAAGAACCGAATGCGCCCATCCAAGGTCAGATCGAAGTCGGTTTGGGCGCCACCGGCGGCAGGGGGAAGGCTTTGATTTCCGACTGAAACCCAATCTTTTTGTGGGTCCCATCGCAGAAAGGCTTGGTTTCAGAATGGCCGCATCGGCACAGGCTGACCGACGTGCGCCCGCCGAGGTCGAACACCGCGCCTTCCGAATCGACGATTTCAAAATCTCCTTCGACTCGAATCGAGCCGTTGCTCCGAATGGTTATTCTTGTTGCTGCCAAGAGTTCCTCCTGAATTGAAAATGTCGAGGCCCGGATCACGGGCCGCAAACACACGGGCGGATCAGAAGGGCCTGATCAAAACCATAATCAGGATTCCAATAAACATCAGGGCGATGCCGCCGTGCAGCGCCATGCATTCCTTGCGCTGGAGCTTGATCCGGCCCTCGTGGAAAGCCTTCGCGCGAATGTAGGTGATGACGTCGAGAACGATCAGGATAATTACCAACAGCAATTTGATGTGCAGCCATGCCGCATGCAAATAATACGGCGCGTTCGTTGAAATCAATACAGCGCCGGAAATAATGGTGATGATCGCGCCCGGATGAGCGATCCCCCTGAACAACTTGCCTTCCAGGCGGTTCAGGACGTCGTGAACTTCGGGGGAATCGGATTCGGAATCGTACGCCAGAAGATGAGTGACAACCAACAGGCTTCCCAGCCAGAACACGATGCCCAGGATGTGAAAGACCAGCGTCCATGCCAGAAGCGTACCCATGATGATTCGCCTCAACGATCTCTTCGGATGTAAGTAATGCCACCAGCTTGAGCGGGACCTCGAAATCGCGCGCACCGCAGCCCACTATTGAAACATAAAAACCACTTTTCTGCGAACAGGGCCGAACCGGACAGGGGGGATCTCCGGCTTCCCGCAGCCTTGCAAGTATCAGCCGATTGGCAGATCGCGCGCTTGCACTCATGCCGGCCGGTAAAGGTGAAAGAGCATCCAGTAGATCACGACGCCGGTCACGGAGACGTACAACCAGATCGGCAGCGCCCAGCGGGCAATGCGCTTGTGCAGGTCGAACCGCTCGCGCCAGGCGCGGTAAAGCGTAATCAAAACCAGCGGAACGATGACGGCCGCAAGGACCGTGTGCGTTCCGAGCAGCGCAAGATAAAACGTCCTGATTCCGCCGCGACCCCGGAAGTAAATGACACCGTGCAAATAGTGCTCCGCCAGATAAAAGACCAGAAACAGGCACGACGCAGCGAACGCTGAAAGCATGCACTTCTTGTGTGCCTGGATTCTCTTCTTTCGGATGAAGGCGAATCCCATCGCGAGCAATATGGCGCTGAGGGAATTGAGGCATGCCTCGATGGCTGGAAAGTATGAAACTGCGTCGAATCGAGTCATCGAAATGATCACGGCAGCCACAGCGGGCTTGCTCAGGCTACCTCTACATGATACTGCTTCAATCCGGGTCGGCAGGATCAGCATGCTCCGAAGCGTCAGCGTTCAGGCCCAGACCTTATCCAGCATCATGAGTGCGTAAACCAGGGGAAGGTAAACGACAGAGGCCAGCACGAGGCGTCTGGCAAGCTGGTTGGTCCTGCGCCGGGCGAGCCGCGCCCCGTGAAGAAGGAAGTACGATCCCAGGATCACGCTGCCAAACAAATAGAGCTTTCCAACCTGACCGATCAATGTGGGAACGATGCTGACCGCCACAAGCGCCACCAGGAAGGCAATGATCTGGAAGCCGGTCAGCCGGCCGTCGATATCGTCCGGCGGCAACATACGCAGTCCCGCGCGTGAGTAATCTTCGCGATACATCCAGGCGATGGCGAGAAAATGCGGAAACTGCCATAGGAAAAGAATCGCATAAAGCACGAGCGAATCGGCGTTCAGGCTGCCTCGTGCCGCTGCCCATCCGATCAGCGGAGGCATGGCGCCGGGAAATGCGCCAATCAGTGTGCACAGGACCGTCTTTCGTTTGAGAGGCGTGTATATCAGAAGGTAAGTAATGAGCGTCAGCAGCGCCAGCACGCTCGCCAGCGGATTGACTTCCGCCCAAAGCAGCCAGCCGCCCCCGATGGCCAGCAGAATCCCGAAAACAAGCGCCTCAGCGGCGTGGATGCGGCCAGCAGGCAGCGGGCGGCGCGACGTTCGCCGCATAAAACCATCGGACCTGCGCTCCATGTACTGGTTCAGTGTTCCTGTGCCGCTCGCCACAAGCAGCGTCCCCAGCAGAGTATTGAAGAGCAGCAGAAAGTCCAGCGGGCCACGCAGGGCAATATAAAATCCCGCCAGCGTGCTCATGACCACAAGGAAATTGACCTCAGGCTTGGTCAGCACCCAGTAATCGCTGAGCCTGTGGAGAAAAATGCCCTTTAAATTCCTGCGCCCGGAATTTGAGGACATCTCCCTGTTTCCTGTTATAAGACTCATTGTTGCTGTTTTAACCTTCCCACAAACCCACTCTTCCTGTGGCTCAGCATATTATGGGCGTATTCACACGGCCTGTGCGCTGTTCGTGCGCGGACTGTCTGAAAAGGCGCCTGGATCGTCGTAATCTTCGTGGCGGAGAGACCCGGCTGCGGAAGAACTGATCACCAGCGCAATTTCATCGGAGCCCACAGCTAAGGCAGAGAGTCAAAAATGCCGACGGTCTGCCATTCGGTCATTACAGGAAACCGGTTCGGAGCCCCCTCCAAACCTCGGCACACGCGAAGACGCACGACTGCCCCTGAAATCGAAAATCTGTATTCTACCACCACTTGAGCCCTTTGTGGGAAACCAAGTTTTCGGAGACCTGGGGGACAAAACCGGGGAATGTTTTTCGGTTACAGCTTCAGCACGAGCAGGAGCAGCAGGTAGATCCACAGCCCATCCATGAAATGCCAGTAGATGGCCGTCACATCGACGGCGATGCGCTTGCGCGGGTTCAGGATGATGCTGCGTGTGCGAAACACAAGGTAAAGCAGGGCGATAATCCCGCCCAGCAGGTGCAAACCATGAGCGGCGGTCAGAAGGTAAAGGAACCCGCTGCTGGGATTGGTCGTTACATAGATCCCCTGGGCGGCCAGTTGCCTCCAGGCCATCAACTGGCCGGCAATAAATGCTATTCCCAACGCCGTTGTCAGGTAGAGCCAGAGGACAAAGCGTTTGTCGGCTTCCCTTCCCAGAGCCCGTCGCGAAAGCTCAAAGGTGAAGCTGCTCGCCATCAGCACCAGCGTGTTGAAATAGAGGATTGGTGGTGTGGTTGTGTGCACCCAGTCTCTGGCTTCCGCTGCGCGCGCCATCATGGCCGTCGTGAGAGCAAGAAAGAGGATCGCAATCGAAATGATGCCAATCCAGATGGCGATCCGGTACGCCCCAAGCGGCAGCGGCGGGTTCGAAGGGCCCCGATAGCCATGCCCGCCGGAACCTCCTGGACCGCTCCCGCCGCCTCCACGCCCGTTGTTGCCGTTGCGAGAGGGAGGAATCGATTCCCCAGGCGGACTTGCCTTGGGCGGCGTTAGAACTGCTGTTCCCATTGCTTTGCCCCTGTGCCTTCTAGGTTATCATGATTGAGCCGGAGATCGAACGGAGAAATTTGCCGGCGACAAAAGGAGACGGCCGCTGGTCCCGTGGAGCTAACACCTGTTGAAGAACAGGATGGGGAGGCGGCAAGGTACGAGGTGTGGCGAAGGCGATTTCGGGCGAATCTAGGCTACAGTAGGAGGCTCCGGTGGATGGCAAGAAGAGTTATGCCGTATTGCAGTGGCCCGGCATGTTTCACGTGAAACACGCAAATCAGCTAAGGCCGCGGCGAAAGCCTTTCCACTTTCCTTCCGATATTTGTGTTGCAGAGCCATGTCAAACTTGCATCGCCACCTCAAGCGAGAAGTAAGTCGAATCTTTTCAATACGTTACTTACATCGGCAAGCCCCTTCTTAATAATGCTCGCCAACCGACTGAGATATGCGCTGCTCAGACAGAGCCACGCTCTTCCGTTGCAAGCCAAACTATCCTGCCCTAAAATGCCAATCGATGCTTTCCCCGGAAACTGTGCGCGAACTGCTGGAGCCTTTTAGCATCCAGCTATCGGAAGCGGACATCGATAAAATCCAGCAATACGTCGATCTCCTTCTCCGCTGGAACCAGAAGATCAACCTGACATCAATTCGAACGCCTGAGGAATGCCTCACGCGACACTTTGGCGAAAGCTTTCTGCTGGCTCGAATGTTTCCGTTACAAGGACGGTTGCTCGATATCGGAAGCGGTGCCGGATTTCCTGGCCTGGCGCTTAAGTTGATTTCCCCCGACCTGGCCGTGGTTCTGCTCGAGCCTGTGGCCAAGAAGCGGGCGTTTCTCAAGGAAGTGGCCAGGGTGTGTGGATTGGGACCGATTGGAGTGAGAGGCGAGAGGTTCGAAGATTTTTCACGCCACGCGAAGCCGCATTCATTTGATATTATTACAGCACGAGCGGTTGGTGGTCTTGAGAAACTCGTTCCGCTCGCGATCGACTTGTTGAATCCCGGTGGCCGATTATGCCTGTGGATTGGAAGGCAAAAGGTGAGGGAGGTTATGCAGATGAAACTGTATCTTCAATGGGCGGAGCCGTTGAAGATTCCGGGGAGTGAGGAAAGGGTGATTCTTGCTGGACGGAAAATATAAGGCGGCAATTCTCAATCTGCTGATACCAGAGGAGATATCTGATCGGGTTAAGCTCGGGCGAAGCCATGTTCCACGTGAAACACTGCGTTTTCACTTGTATCATACTTTCCATTTTGATAATTTTCCGCCTTATCCCGCCGGCTTGAGTGAATCATGGGACGAGTAATCGCCATCGCAAACCAAAAAGGCGGAGTCGGAAAAACGACCACCGCCATCAATTTGGCTGCTGCCCTCGCCGCCCAAGACATGTGGACCCTTGTGATCGACTGCGACCCGCAGGGAAATACGACCAGCGGTTTCGGTTTTCCCAAAGATCCCGCGCGACGTTCGCTCTATCACTCCATGATTCTGGACGTCCCCCTCACCGAGCTTATCCTTCAAGGGCCAGCCGAGGGGATTCAGGTGGTGCCATCGGATAAGAACCTGGTCGGAGCAAACGTCGAGCTGGTTTCAAGGCCGGACCGCGAGCAGGTGCTTCGCGAAAAGCTCGCGCCCATTCGCGACAGGTTCAATTACACCCTCCTCGATTGCCCTCCGGCGCTGGATCTCCTGACGCTGAACGCCCTTGTTGCCGCTGATTCAGTTTTGGTTCCCATCCAGTGCGAATATTTCGCGCTCGAGGGAGTTTCCGAGCTTCTCGATACACTCATCCGAGTCCGCCGGGCGCACAACCCGAAACTGGCCGTCGAGGGCATCCTGTTGACGATGTTTGACGAAAGAACAAACCTATCGCACCAGGTACGCGACGACCTCAAGGACTTTTTCGGCGACCAGGTTTTTGAAACGATAATTCCCAGAAATGTTCGTTTGGCGGAGGCGCCAAGCCACGGCAAGCCCGTGATTCTCTATGACCCGGAATGTCGCGGCTCCGAAAGCTATCTGAAACTAGCTAAAGAGGTTATAAGCCATGACCAGAAAGGCGCTGGGGCGCGGATTGAACGCCCTGTTGAGGGAACCTGAGGCCCCTGCCCCCGCTCAGGGGCTCGAAGAGATACCGCTCAACCTCATCGACCCGAATCCTTTCCAGCCACGGACGACACTGACCGATGATGGCCTCGACGAACTGGCCAATTCCATCCGCGTGAGCGGGTTGCTCCAGCCCATCCTCATCCGACCCGCGGGTGAGCGCTACCAGCTCGTGGCCGGTGAACGGCGGTGGAGGGCGGCGGGCAAAGCCGGACTTGAAAAAGTTCCGGCCGTGGTGCGCGACATCGGCGACGGGGAGGCCCTGGAGCTTGCGCTGGTCGAGAATCTGCTTCGGGAAGAGCTCAATCCGCTCGAAGTAGCCAAGGCTTATGAGAAGCTCCAGCAGCAGTTCCATCTGACCCACGAGCAGATCGCCGAGCGGCTCGGTATAAACCGCTCGACGGTCACTAATACGCTCCGGCTGCTTGGCCTGGCGCCGGAAGTTCAGGTGCTGTTGATGGAGGGCAATATTTCTGCCGGGCACGCTCGAGCACTCCTGGCGGTCGGCTCGCACCAGGCCCAAGTGAAGCTGGCCCAACGGGTGATCGAAAAGGGCCTTTCGGTCAGGGAACTGGAGCGGCTGGTGGCGCCGCGCGGCGTTGCTGGCGAAAAGCAGGAAGCGAAGCCGGCACCCAAGCTTGATCCGAACCTCCGCGCAGCCGTCATGGAGCTTGAACGGACGCTGGGCACGCGGGTGAAGGTAGTGGGGAACGAGCGTCGGGGAAAGATCGAAATCAGCTATTATTCTGCGGAAGACCTGACGCGGATATATGATTGGATAATGAGAACATAGATTCTAATATACAAAAATCTAACCATTACTTTATGATGTAGCATCTCGATCAACCGCATTTTTTCAGGAGGACATGATGGCGTCGAAGTTACGCGAACTGTTCCGACCACGAACTTCGGAGCACCCTGCTGATCAGGAACTCGTCGGCCTGCTGGAACCGGGGCTTGAGTTTGAAGGGAAGATGACGGTCGCGCGCGGCATGGTCCGGGTGAACACGCATTTCAAGGGAGAGGTCCACTGCGCCGGGACGGTGGTCATCGCCGAGCAGGGGGAACTCGAAGGCGAAGTCCGGTCCAGGTTCGTCAGCGTGGCCGGAAAAGTCAAGGGCGCAGTGCATGCGCCCGAGAAGATTGAAATCAAGGCCAACGGCGTAGTGCTCGGGGACCTGTACACGGCTGCGCTGGTTGTCGAGCCCGGAGGCTACTTTGACGGCCAATGCCACATGCCGGTACCGGCAAGTCAGGCCGCCGAAATAGAAGAGTCCGGACGGAAGAAATGATCGACTCGATGTCGCCCCACAAGTTCGCAGTGCTGGCTACCTGCGCAGTTTGTCGTAATGGTTCACGCAAGCGGTGTTCAGCATGACGACCGTAGTCATCGGCGGCCACTCCCGCAACATCGGCAAAACTTCCGTGATGGCGGGGCTGATTCGCAGCGTCCGCCCGCCCGAGTGGGCCGCGGTGAAGATAACGCAATACGGCCACGGAGTCTGCTCACTTGACAGCGAACCCTGCTCGTGCGATCCCGGCGAACATGCCTTTGTCCTGAACGAGGAACGTGAACGCAGCGGCCGGGGAGACACGCGCCGATTTCTCCAGGCCGGCGCCCGGCGTTCGCTCTGGCTGCGGGTGCGTCACGGCCAGCTTTCGCGCGCCTTTCCGGCCTTGATGCGCGCACTGGCAGGTGAAGAATGGGTGATGATCGAGAGCAACAGCATCCTCGAGTTGCTCGATCCGGCGCTCTACCTTTTTGTCATGGATCCCGCGCAGAACGATTTCAAGGAGTCAGCCGCAAAGTACTTAGCACGCGCCGACGGACTGGTGACCTTGGGCCACGGGGCCAATAGCGCCCATCCATGGCCTCAAATCAACGCCGATGTTTTGAGCGGCAAACGTGTCTTTAGATTGCCTGCGCTCGACGATGTCAGCGACGAGTTGGCAGGGTTTGTCCGCGAGAGGCTTGGTTTGGGCGCGGCTGTGCGGTCTCGGGAAGGGGGATGAGGGTCCGCGAATAGCCGGGCGGCTTGCTGGAACGTGGATTCCTTTATCTTCGCCATACCTCGACCAGCGCGTTGTAGTCCGGCACGCCGCTTTCGTCGAGCCGCCCCGAGGCTATCAGCACGTTGCCTTCGGGCCAATAGACCTGAAGGCTTCCCGGCTTGATGCGGTCAATTCGCACGCGCCCACGGAACGTTCCGTGCTCGTTTTGCAGCACGATAGAATCACCCCCACGCAATCCCATCCGCGCGGCGTCCTCAGCAGACATGAAAACATCATGGCGACCGGCCCCCGTCAGCGGGTCGGCACCCTCTTCCACAATGCTGTTGAACTGGTGCCCTCGCCGCGTGCTTACCAGGAATTTCCCTTTGGGGATGTGCTCCTGCGGCAATTCAATCGCCGAAAAATGACCCTTGCCGTCCGAAGTATTGAAGCCGTCGGCCAGCAGCCGCGGGCCGCCGTACTGGAAGTTGTCGCCCTTCCGGCGGAGATGTGCAATGCCACGATAGGTTGGGCACACCCGATCGATCTCCGTGCGGATATCCGCCGTATCCTTCCAGGGGAAGGCCTTGGCCGCGCCTTCTGGATCGAAATGCCGGGCAAGCATCACGGGAATTTCCCACTCGTCGCGGGCTTCGCCGGGTCGCGGGCCGGGAATTTCCGGACTGTAGATCACTCGGCGCTCGGTGCTGGTTTCGGTGCCGCCGCCGCGCTGCTCGTAGCGGTTGCGCGCAGGCAGCAGAACGACGGTTTCCGCCGGATCGACCAGCATGGTAGGGTTGACCACGATGTCCTGATGGACGCGAAGGTGCAATCGCGTGAGCGCACTGTGGACGCGGTCCGGCTCGGGCAGGGTGTCAAGGAAGTTGCCGCCGCTCTGCCACAGTATGTCGATTTCTCCGCGCTCGGCGCCCAGAATGATTTCCGCCGCGCCCATGCCTTTCCATGAAGGGGGCTTGAACCCCCAGAATTCCGGTGAGGAGAAGCGCTCGGCGTTTTCCTCATTCACGGGGAACCCCATCACATAAGCGGACGGCATGGCTCCCATTTCGGCGCCGCCCTGCACGCCGCTGTGGCCGCGGATGGGCATCAGGCCGGTGTGCGGCCGGCCGACATTGCCGCGCGCGAGTTGCAGGTTCACGATGGCGCGCACGTTGTCGCTGCCGTAACGGTGATGCGTGATGCCCATGCTCCAGACGAAGATCGCGTGCCGCGCCCTGCCGAACGCCTGCGCAAAGCGCAGCATGTCCGCGCGAGTGAGGCCGGAGCCGCGCTCGAGTTCTTCCCAGCGCAGCCGCCGCGTTTTGTTTTCGAGTGTGCGCCAGCCCGCGGTGCGCTCGTCGATGAAGTCGCGATCGAGCCAGTTGTTCTCGATCATGTGCTTGAGGACGCCGTAGAAGAAAGGGATGTCGCCGCCGGGAAGTATCTGGAAGAAGTCGTCGGCGATGCGCGTGCCGAAGAGCGCGCTCTCCGTGACCGACGGCACCCAGTAGCGCTCCATGCCCGGCTCGATGTAGGGATTCACCAGGAAAACTTTTGTCCCCGCCTTTTTCGCGTAATAGAGATACTTGGTGGCGACGGGCTGGTTGTTGGCAACATTGGTTCCTACAAACACCAGGAGGTCGGTGCCAATCCAGTCCGAGTAGGAGCAGGTAGTGGCTGCCACGCCCAGCGTTTCCTTCAGCGCCGTAGTGCTGGGAGCATGGCAGATGCGTGCGCTGGTGTCGATGTGATTGGTGCCGATAAACCGCGCCACTTTCTGGTGGGCGTAATAGGCTTCATTGGTGAGGCCGCGCGAGGTGAGGTACCAGGCAAGGCCGCGCGGGTCGGTCCGCCGCAGCTTTTCCGCGATCACAGCGAAAGCTTCGTCCCAAGTGATGCGTTGGAATCCCCTGTCGCCGCGATGCCGCACCATCGGCACGGCCAGCCGTCCCAGCCGTCGCAGATCGCGTTCGCGCTTACCGAGCAGCGGCCCGACGTCTTCAAGCACGCGCCAATCCATCGCCGGCATGGTGTTAAGGCGCAGCAACCGCAGCCGCACCGCGCACAGATGGATGCCGCGCATGGTCCAGTCGCGCATACCCTTGGTGCCAAGCGCGCAACCGTCGCAACAGCCGTCGCGTAGGATTCGCCATGCATAACCCAGATTGTCGCGGTTCTCCCAGATGGCTTCCAGAATGTCCCTGTAGCCGTTCGGGTGCTGCTGGTTCAGCCCGTAGGGCACAAGGCTGACCCACTCTTTTTTGTTCCAGTTTTTCAAAAGTTTCCCCATGAATGCGACAAGATTGACCGCACATTAAATCATAAATCGGCAGGAACCGCATCGGCCAATGCGCTGCCAGGGGAGCCCTTTGGATACCCGTTGATGTTTCCTATCCCGGAGCGCAGAGCGCCCCCCTACCCTTGCGGAAGCGGATTGCTTTCATTCCAGCGCGGGGGTAGAATCGCCCGCATGAAAACGCGATGGATTATTACACTTTGTGTTCTGGGTCTAATCACCGGCTGCGCAAAACAGGAAGCCCCGAAGAAGGAGCAGCCGGCCAAGCCAACCATCGGCTCAATCGTGCGGCTCGATCCCGCGGTTGACGCCATCATCCCCCAGGGGGCCCAGGTCGAAAAGATTGCGAGTGGTTATGAATGGACGGAAGGCCCCGTATGGTCTCACGACGGCTCTCTTTACTTCGCCGCCATCCATCACAACAGCATCATCAAATGGACGCCCGGCCAGGGAGCTTCCGTCTTTCTCCATCCGAGCGGCTACCAGGGAACCAAACCCTATCCAGGACCGGAGCCCGGCTCAAACGGCATGACGCTCGATAAAGAGGGCCGGCTGACGGTTGCAGGCCACGCACGCCGCGACGTTTATCGCCTTGAATCTTTTGAGCCCGGCGCCAAGCTGACGGTGCTCTGCGACCGCTATCAGGGCAAGCGGCTGAACAGCCCCAACGACCTTGTTTACAAATCCGACGGCTCACTCTACTTCACCGATCCGCCTTACGGCCTGCCCACTCAGGGCGACAAAGACCCGCTGAAGGAATTGCCGTTCAACGGAGTTTACCGGCTGCCCAACGCGGCTTCGCACAAGCCCGGAGCGCCGCCGGACAATCGCCATCTCCAGCTTGTAATCAAGGACCTGACTCGGCCAAACGGCATCGCCTTTTCGCCGGATGAAAAATACCTCTACATCGCTGTCTCTGATCCGCAGAACATGGTCTGGATGCGCTACGACGTGCTGCCGAACGGCATGGTGGCGAACGGCAAAGTTTTCTGCAAAGCCGACCCCAGCGAAGGCCCCGGCGGCCCGGACGGCATCAAGGTGGATGAAAAAGGGAACCTCTACGGCGCAGGCCCCGGCGGCATCTGGATCATTTCACCTGAAGGAAAGCATATCGGCACGATCATGCTGCCGGAACGCGCGGCGAATTGCAACTGGGGTGATGCTGACGGCAAAACGCTCTACATCACCGCCAGCACAAGCGTCTATCGCATCAAGCTGAGTATCCCTGGCGTGCGGCCATGAGCGGTGTACCGGAAAACTTAGCGGGGCAGTTTTGTTCCGAGTATGTTCATTCGTGATCCTGGGTGCAGCCCTGTCCCGGATGAGACGTGGTGCAGGGCCGAGGAATTCAACATATGTCAACGAAGACAATACGGACAATCAGGATTGCCCTCATTGCCGTTTTAATGTGCATATCCGCCGGCGCGCTCCCGGCGCAGCAGCTCAAGTTCGCCTCGCTCGGCAACTTTCGGCTCGAAAACGGGCAGGTGATTCAGAATCTGCGCATCGCCTACCGCACGCTTGGCGCGCTGAACGCGCAGAAATCCAACGTCGTGGTTTTCCCCACGTGGTTCACCGGCACGACAAAGGAACTGGTGGGCCTGGTCGGTCCGGGCAAGCTGGTTGATAGTTCGAAATACTACGTCATTCTGGTAGACGCACTCGGTGACGGCAATTCATCCTCTCCGTCGAACAGCAGATTGCAGCCGCGCATGAAGTTTCCCGAGTTCAACATCCGCGACATGGTGAATTCGGAGCATGAACTGCTGACGCGCGCGCTTGGAATATCCCATGTCCATGCGGTGATCGGGATTTCCATGGGCGGCATGCAGACGTTCCAGTGGATGGTTTCATATCCGGATTTCATGGATCAGGCGATTCCCATTGTCGGCTCGCCGCGGCTGACATCATACGATCTGCTGCTCTGGACGGCGGAACTGCACGCCATCGAGTCGGCAGGCGACTGGGACCACGGAAACTACCCATCGCCGCCCGTCGAAGCCATGAAAACGGTCGCCGACATCCACACCCTGAACCTCACTACGCCCGCATATGTTGCCAGCCACACCAGCCGCGCGTCATTTCCCAAATTCCTCGCCGACACGCAAAAATCAACGATGGAATCTTTCGACGCCAACAACTGGATTCGACAGTTGCAGGCCATGATGGCCGACGATGTCTCAAAGCCCTTTGGCGGCTCGATGGAGAAGGCCGCGGCAATGGTCCGTGCAAAGGTGATGGTGGTTCCGAGCCTTCAGGACCATATGGTGAACCCGCAGCCCGCGCTCGATTTTGCAAAGCTGATTCACGCCCGCGTGCTCGAGCTCACTTCCGATTGCGGCCACCTTGCCACCGGCTGCGAATCATCCAAACTCTATCCCGCAGTCAACGCATTCCTCGCGCAGTAACTTCGCGCCCCTGGACTCAGCTTCAGGTTTTTTGCTTTGTGACTGGTCCCGTGAGCAGGAGTAAAACCCCCGGGAAGAAGTGCGCGGCCCTTGCTGCAACAAGCTTCAGCCCTGAATGGTTGCTATAATCATTCGCAGGGCCGATGGAACAGCAAGTTATTATTGCCGGGGGCGGGCTGGCGGGCAGTGAAGCCGCGTGGCAGCTTGCGGAGCGTGGCGTGAGTGTTGTGCTGTGCGAGATGCGGCCGCGCCGCGCGACGCCTGCACACAAAACTGACCGCCTCGCCGAACTCGTGTGCAGCAATTCGCTCAAGTCGAACGCGCCCGGAGCGGCCTCGTGGCTTCTCAAGGAAGAGATGCGCCGCGCCGGTTCGCTGCTGCTGCGTGTGGCGGATGATTGCGCGGTTCCCGGCGGTACCGCTCTGACGGTGGACCGTGATCGCTTCGCGCAGGGCGTTACGGCCGCCATTGGGCGGCATCCGCTCATCGAATTGCGCCGCGAGGAAGTTACAGAAATCGATCCTGACCGCCTGGTGCTGATTGCCACCGGCCCGCTGACCACTGACAGCCTTGCGCAAAACCTCCAGCGTCTGACGGGCAGCGAAAGCCTCTCCTTTTACGATTCTATCAGCCCCATCGTCGATGCGGAAACGCTGAACATGGAGCGCATCTTCCGCGCGTCGCGCTACGGGAAGGGCGGCGAAGATTACCTGAATTGCCCGATGACGGAGGAAGAATACCGCGCGTTCTACGAAGCGCTGATGAACGCAGAAACCGTCCAGGCGCACGAATTCGAGGATGCAAAATATTTCGAAGCCTGCCTGCCGATTGAAGAACTCGCGCGCCGAGGTTATGACACACTGCGTTTCGGGCCGATGCGCCCCGTGGGCATCATCGATCCGCGCTCGGGCCGTCGCCCTTACGCCGTGGTGCAACTCCGCGCGGAAAATCTGCGATACTCCAGCTATAACCTCGTGGGCTTCCAGAACCATCTGAAATTTCCCGAGCAGAAACGCATCCTGCGCATGATTCCGGGCCTCGAGAACGCGGAATTTCTCCGCTTCGGACAGATTCATCGCAACACTTACATCAATGCGCCTGCTCTCCTGGACCCCGATCTCAGCTTTCGGGCCAGCCCGCGCACTTTTATCGCGGGGCAGCTCTCGGGCGTGGAGGGCTACGTCGAGTGCATCGCAACGGGGCTGCTGGCCGGCATGGCGCTGGCATGCCGCGCGCGCCGGGAAGCATTCACTCCGCCGCCGCGAACGACGGCGCTCGGCTCGCTGGTGCATTACATCACGCATGCGGACCCGCGGAATTATCAGCCGGCCAACATCTCATTCGATCTGCTGCCGCCGATGGAAGGCCTGCCGCCCCAGATGGCGCGAGACCGGCGCGTGCGCCGCGAGAAACAGTGCCAGCGCGCACTCGAGGATCTGGATGCATGGCTCAAAGCGAACCCCGCAGGGCCATCGCCGGCGACTTTAACGCTTCACTCCGAGCACAGAGAAGTATCTGAGCAGACACGAATCTCATGAACGACCTGATCGAGCGTTACATCCAATACCTGAAATACGAGCGCAACGCTTCCGCGCACACGATCCGCAATTATCGCAGTGACCTTGTGCAGTTTCGCGATTTTCTTGCGGAGGGGAACAAGGACGCCGCCGTGGATGTGAACGCTGTTACTGCCATCAGAATACGCTCTTTTCTTTCACACCTTTTTGAGAAGCAGGAGAAGAAGTCGTCCATCGCGCGCAAGCTGGCCGCGATCCGCGCGTTCTTCAAGTTCCTCGCGCGCGAGCGGCTGATTGCAGAAAATCCTGCGGCCTCGGTCTCGACGCCCAAGCTTGAAAAGAAGCTGCCGCGCATTATGACCGAAGAGGAAATGAACACTTTTCTCGACCGCGTGGCCGCCGCGGTTCAGGCAGTTTCCGGGGATGCCCCGATCCTTCGGGACAGCGCCCCGTACCAACTGGTACGGGACCGCGCCATCCTCGAACTGCTCTACGCTTCGGGCCTGCGCGTCAGTGAGCTTGCAGGGCTTGATCTCCGAAGCATGAATTTCGGCGATGCGTTTGTTCTGGTGCGCGGCAAGGGCGATAAAGAGCGGATCGTGCCTTTCGGCTCGAAAGCGAAAGCGGCGCTCGAGGCTTACTTGCCCGCGCGCGAAAAGCTGCTTCGAGAAACGCGCACCGGTTGCCCCGCGCTTTTCCTCAACGTTTACGGCGGGCGGCTCACTACGCGCTCAATTGACCGGATCCTCAAGCGCTACGTGCGTATGTACTGCCCCGACGCTGACGTGAGAGTCAGTCCGCACTCGCTTCGCCACGCGTTCGCCTCGCACCTGCTGGCTGAGGGCGCCGACCTGCGGGCTATTCAGGAGATGCTCGGCCACAAGAGCCTCGCGACGACGCAACGGTACACACAGGTCTCCATCAGGCAGTTGATGGACGTTTACGACCGCACGCATCCCAAGGCGTGATCATCGCCAGTCCAGCCCGCCGCAACAACTCGATATGGCCGGGCGTATTCGGGTTTGTCAAACGCCCGGGCGTGACGGAAGCGATATGCCTTCCTGATGGACAAGCTCGAAGCGGGAGTCCGAAGGGCTCCCGCTATCTGATGTGTACTAACTGGTTCTTGCGATTTGCGGGATTGGCGGCGCCGTGCCATCTTGAAGGTTCGCTCGCCCCTGACCGAAGCCTGCTCATCAGCAGCCCGATCTTGAGTGAAGCTCCGATCAAGTGGTCCGCCTTTATAAGTCCGCCGAGCTTGAGGTTCCTCAGCCAGTGCAGGCCGCTGCTGATGGCACAGCCGCACTGCCGGCAGTCCGGCGCGCCCCCGAAAACGCAGGGTTCGACGCGGGTTTCGAGGTCGGCGGAATAATTCGCTGACATCTTGGCAAAGAGGCAATCGTCGGGATTTTGCGGGGGATAAAGGATGGTGTGGGCAAGCCCTTCATTGAAGAGCAGCTTTGGGTACCGCCGCGCCAATGCGGGCAGTTGCGCGGCCACAGTCGCGCGGTCTTCCGGAGCCAGCGTCTCGGGGCTCTGTTCGCCGATTTGCGGAGTGTACACGCTCACCCAGATGCGGTTCACTTCCGCGCGCGCGCTCCAGAACCCGACATATTCTTCAAGGTAGCTTTTGCGCTCGAGCATCGGCCGCGTGATGACCCAGTGCACGTTGATCGAACGTCCTTCAATGTTCTTGAGGATGCGCTCGTAAGTCGCTGGCTTGCGCCGGATGTCGTGATGTTCCGGCAGGCCGTCCACTGAAACTGCCACGCGCAGCCTGGGGATGTCCATCCACTCCATGGGGATGGGAATCACGCCGCTCGTCACAACCATTGAAGCTACGCCCATCCCGCCCAGGACAGGAAGAATCCTGCTCAACTCGCGGTGGCGCACCAGCGGCTCGCCGCCCACCAGTGAAACGTGCAGCGGCCTGTGCCTGCGGACAATTTCCAGTACGCCCTCAACAAGATCATCACCCCGCAGGTCGTTCAGCTCGTCGAGAGTGATTTCACCGCCCAGGTGTGCATCGCCGTAGGCGTAACAGCCGGGGCAGTTCAGCGGACACTCGCGCGTGATCTCGATCGACAGGATCGGCACCCTGCCGCCAAGCACCCTGCCCCATCCGGCAAGCACATCCGCCGCCTTCAGGCTCGGCCTGGGTTTTTTGGAGTTCATTATCTGCATGATGCTTCGGCCAGCCGGCAGGTTGCACTTTTTTCTTTGAGGTCGTGGGGCGCTCTGTGCTCCCGATTCACCGTCGTAGCGTATCCAATCAAACTCGTAGCCACGGCATCGCTTCCATGCCGTGGGTTTGCCTTCGAGTGTGGCCGCGAAGCTGCCGCCTTAACGAAGGACCCTGGCGCAGCAGTGGTGGGTTATGCATGACGGCGAGAGGGGGGATGGCCCGTTAAGCCATGTCATTCTGAACAGCGCAAGGCGACGAAGAATTCCCACAGTTGACAGTCTCAGCATCGGTTCGATGCCGTGGATTTGTCTTGGAGTGTGGCCGCAAAACTGCCGCCTTAACGAAGGCGGGAGCCGGGCCTCCCGCACTCCAGGGCCGCTGACCCGGCGAAGATGGAGGGCTGCGGGGTTCTTGACTGAACGGAAGACCCAAGAATCGAGATTAACGCGAGGGAGGATCAACTGAAACGTCGCTCACCCTCGCGGGATGTGGGGTATGGAGATTTTGTGAGAAATCTTTGACGCACACCCGGAGGGTGAACGATGGTAGCAAGCGTACCGCACGGCCGAGGGCTTCGCCAAGGACCGCGAAATCGCCGAGACGGTGCACACCATGAACGGGACGGAGCAGGCGTTTCGACTGATCGTGCTGCGCTGGGCGAATCCGCAGCTGAGCCTGTTTGAAGCGGACCACTATTGCTAGCACGCGGTGGCAACAAACCGCGAGGAGGCGCCAAGCGCGGACAAGCCCGCGGAAGCGGCGATGTGCAGAGCGGAGTCAAAGCTTACTGACCGAAGCTGCGCGTGAGCGAGGCTCTCACCGCCCCACAGAAGTCATCTCTCTACTCGATCTCGATTCTTGGGATTATAGGCTGGGACAGAAACAGATCTCTCTACGCCAGCCTCATTGCGTCGCGCACTTCGCGGAAGCATTGCACGGCGAATTCCAGGTCCTCGCGCGTGTGGGCAGCGGAAATCTGCACGCGGATGCGCGCCTTCCCCTGCGGCACCACAGGATAAGAGAACCCGATAACGTAAACTCCTTTTTCAAGCAGCGCATCGGCCATCTGCGCGGCTTTCGCCGCCTCGCCGATCATGATGGGAACGATCGGGTGATTGCCCGGAAGAATGGAGAACCCCAGCGCCGTCATCTGCTCACGGAAGAACCGCGTGTTTTCTTTCAGGCGTTCGCGCAGTTCGCCGGATCCTTCCAGCAGCTCGAGCACTTTCAGCGATGCGGCCACAATCCCCGGTGATACGGAGTTCGAAAAAAGATAAGGCCTTGAGCGCTGCCTGAGCAGGTCGATGATTTCCCTGCGTCCTGTCGTGTAGCCGCCGCTGGCGCCGCCAAGCGCCTTGCCCAGCGTTCCCGTGATGATGTCCACACGGCCCTCGACGCCGCAATGTTCCGGCGTGCCTCGCCCGTGCTCGCCCATGAACCCGACAGCGTGCGAGTCGTCCACCATCACCAGCGCGTCGTATTTTTCCGCAAGGTCGCAAATCTCCGGAAGTCTGGCAATGTAGCCGTCCATAGAAAACACGCCGTCGGTCGCCACCAGAATGTGACGCGCTTCCGCCCTGGCCTGCCTCAGCTTTTCTTCGAGATCGCCCATGTCGCCGTTGCGGTAGCGGTATCGTTTGGCCTTGCAAAGGCGGATGCCATCGATGATGCTGGCGTGGTTGAGTTCGTCGGAGACCACGGCGTCTTCCGCTTCCAGCAGCGTTTCGAAGAGTCCGCCGTTGGCGTCAAAGCACGAACTGTAAAGGATCGTATCGTCAGTTTTGAGGAAGCGGCTGAGCGCCGCCTCAAGTTGCTGATGGATGGTCTGCGTTCCGCAAATAAAGCGCACCGAAGAAAGGCCGTAGCCCCAGCGGTCAAGCGCATCCTTCGCCGCTTGCACAATGGCCGGATGATTCGCGAGGCCGAGGTAGTTGTTGGCGCACAGGTTAAGAACGCTCTGGCCACTGCGCAGCTTCACGTGCGTCTGCTGCGCGGAATCCAGCGTCCGTTCGTTCTTGTACAGCCCGGCGTTGCGGATTTCGTCGAGCCGGGTCGCAAGGTGTTCGCGAATACTTCCGTACAATTCACTCCCTCCAGTCGAGGATTACTTTGCCGCAGGCGCCGCTTCGCATCGCTTCAAACCCCGCTTCGTACTCGCGCCAGTTCAGGCGGTGTGTGATCACCGGCCTGATGTCGAGGCCCGATTCCAGCATCACCGTCATCTTGTACCACGTCTCATACATTTCGCGGCCGTAGATGCCCCGAATGGTCAGCATGTTGAAGATGACGTGGTTCCAGTTAATGGACATCTCCTGGTTCGGGATTCCGAGCATGGCGATTTTGCCGCCGTGGCTCATGTTGGCGAGCATGCTGCGGAAGGCCGTGGGATTCCCGGACATCTCAAGCCCCACGTCAAATCCTTCCTGCATGCCCAGTTCTTTCTGTACTTGTTCGAAGGATTTTTGGCGCGGATCGACCGCCATCGTTACGCCCATTTTTTCCGCCAGCTTCAGGCGCTCCGGGTTCAGGTCCGAGATCACCACGAAGCGTGCACCAGCATGGCGCACGACAGCGGCAGCCATCAGCCCTATCGGCCCCGCCCCGGTGATCAGCACGTCTTCGCCGAGCACGGGAAATTGCAGCGACGTGTGGACTGCATTGCCGAAGGGATCGAAAATTGCGGCGACCTCCAGCGGGACTGACGCATGGTGCCGCCAGATGTTCGTCATCGGCAGTACAATGTATTCCGCGAAGGCGCCGGGCCGGTTGACACCCACACCCTTCGATTGCGCGCATAAATGCCGCCGCCCTGCGAGGCAATTGCGGCAGCGCCCGCAGACTACGTGGCCTTCGCCGCTCACGATCATTCCCGGTTCAAAATCCGTGACGTTCGAGCCGACTTCCGCAATCTCGCCGACAAATTCGTGGCCGATCACGAGGGGAACGGGAATGGTCTTCTTTGCCCACTCGTCCCATTCGTAGATGTGCAAATCGGTCCCGCAGATTCCGGTCAGCAACACACGGATCAGAACATCGTTGATGCCGATCGTGGGTTTTGGTACTTCTTCAATCCACAGGCCGTGTTCCGCCCGACTCTTTACCAATGCTCGCATCAATACCTCTCAACAATTGCGGGCCGCGTGCTCCTTGTGCTGGTGGCCTGCGACACTCTCCCGCGTGAAAATGGCAAAGTCTGATTATCTCACGAATTGTTGAGAAGCAATGGCGGTGGCCTGAGGTTTCAACGGGCCACGATGGGAATCGGCGATTTCAGCATGCGGGCGCGGTGCGTCTTCGCAAGATTCATGACGTGCCATAGTTCGAATCCCCACCACGCGAGCGCGCCCAGTTCGATGATGCCGGTGAACCCAATCAGCGGATAGGCAACGCGCGGAACAAAATCCGTCAGGACCTGAAGACCGACGCGCCCTGCGCAGCCTGCATTCAGCAGAACAAAGGGGCCCCAGAGCGAAGAGAGTTGTTTCGAATCAATGCCGGCGAGGATCGGAACTACGCGTGAGGAGACGCCAAGAATCATCATGCTGACGAACCCGACGGTGAACGCGTGCCGGTGCGCTCCCCAGAACGCGTGTGAGAACGCTTCGCCCTGCATGGTGCTGTACGGCATGAGGAACGGCATCATCACCATCGCGATCAGCAGCCAGACATAGGCCGCGCGGATGAATTTCCAGCTTCGGTCAATTTGGGTCGGCTGTTTGAAGATGCGCAACTGGACCACCAGAAGAAAGGCCCAGACGGGCATCAGAGCGTAGGCAATTTCAAGGAAGAAACCTGCGGTGCGACTGCCCGTCATGAACAGGGCCACGTAGCTAGCGATATCCAGCAGAAGGCTGCCATTCATCAGCCAGAAAATCAGCCGCTGATGGTCGCGTTCCGGCTTGCCGAGTCCATAAACCACCGGCACAAAGCGCTGGCTGACTCCGGCGATGATGAGCGCGGCAAATCCGAACAGTTGCATATCGCGCAACGGCGCATCGAGCAGGGCAATACGGAAGATCGTTTGCTCAGGGGTTGCGGCCGTCGCCTGGGCAAAAAAGAACAACCCGCTGAAGACGGCTTGAACCAGAAACCATGCCAGCGCGGACAGGATCAGGGTTTCATACGGATTGTGCGGAGCAAGCGATTTTGCCGAGGTCTTGAGGATTATCAGGATAAAAAGTGAGATGGCCGCCAGTTCCACAACAACGGATATCGAGCCCAGCGCGAGCGCCGTAGCTCCATGCCGGAGCACATCGGCTACGACTCGCGTCAGAATGCCACAAAGCATCAAGTAAAGAGTCAGATTGGCGAGAGACGGCCTCCAGAGCGTGGTTACCTTGAAGCGAGGGAAGGACTGATAAGCGAAGCCCATTACGAACAGGCCGACCCAGCCGAAGATCATGGCGTGCGCATGCGCGTGGATCGCGGGGAGCAGGTCCGGCTGTAGCAGTTCCTTGCGCAGCGAAATTTGCAGCAGTGAAATCACTCCCCACATTCCGCCAAGGCTCAGCACGATCGCAATACCCGCCTTGAAAAACCGCCGGTAGATATAGTCCCCAAGAGATTCCTGATAGACGTACGGTTCCTGCGGTTTCTTCAACTCCGCGTTGAGGTCGCGCAGGATAGCGCCCAGGTCGGCTTCGTGCACGGAGACGAAAAACTCCAGCGATTCTGCAGGCCCGTTCTCGCCCCCGCATCCGTGCAGCCCATGTTTGTCGAAGATGCGCCGCGCCGAAGGACATGCTTGCAGAATCTCGCGGATGCTTGTGGATGCTGTGATCTCTTTCATGTGCGACCTCTCCTGGACTTGATGGTTTTGCCTCCTGCGCCCTTTTTCCCAAGATTGCAGGCCGCGCTCCACGCCGGCCATGACTTTTGTCACACTGCATTGGGGACTCTGGTTTTGTCGGAAGAAATGCCCAATTCCAGATTCGATCATGCTGAGAAGTCAAAATCTCAAATTTGAGATTCCCACCGCTTCGCGGCCGCCTGCTGGATTCCCCCGCCATTCCGCTTCATTTACTAAGGAAAATCTGAAATCATGATGACAGGAGTCGAGGCTCCTCTGATGGAGGACGTGATTAGAATCAACCGTGCTCCAGTATTGACGCTGTGGGCTGCGGTGGTGGCGGAACGGCTCGGTTTCGACTGGGATGAAGCTCTTACCCTGGGACGCGCTGTGGCTGGACTGAATGCGTACAGCAAAGGCGTGAGCCTGGGACTCTACAGACCTACTCCCGAAGTCGAGCGCGAGCGCCGACGCAAGCGCGCCAAAGGAGAAATATTACAGATCGATCTGCTGAATCGCGCCGTCCCGGCTGTCCAGACGCCCGAGGGACTGCGCGCGCTCAGCAAGGACCAGACGATTTCTCCTTCAAGCGTCGAACGCTACTTGCAGGGCAAGTTCGGCGACCGCCTGGATGATGCAAAAAAGGCCATGGAGAGCCTGGCGCGCTCCTGGCCTCCTGATGATCTTGCCGCTCACGCCTACGACTTGTACGAGAAATTCCGTCCGGCAATCCCGCCCGGTGTTCGCGGCTGGGGCGCCGCCGGCGATCTCAACCTGGACCGCATCTCAAGCCTTGCGCGATGACGGCGGAGAGCTATGCCCAGCAGGACCTCACTCTGCCGTGGCTACTGCAGGCTCTGGCATGCCTGGCTCAATTCGAGGCTATGCGAATGGAGCCGCCACTCGTGCGCAGAATGAGCGTCGGTCCGCCCGAGCCCAGTGTGCCGTACAGCTTGGACTGCGAAATGGTCCCCTGGACGCGCACGGGCAAATCTGTTGATACCGACCCGCCTGAAGTCGAGGCGTCAATATTGAGACTTGCCGCGGGATCGATCCCCACTTGAATTGACCCGCCGGATGTTTCGAGCAGGCCTCCCCGGCTGTTGCCCCGTGCGAGCACAGCGTGAATCGACCCGCCCGAAGTTTGTGCGCTTACGCGGCCCGTCAGACCCTCAATGTGTATCGAGCCACCGCTTGTGCGGGCCTCAAGCGACCCCTCGAGCGAGTTCGCAGTTATCGAGCCTCCTGACGTGCGAGCCTCCACGTTGCCGTGAATATCGGAAGTCTCGATTGACCCTCCCGATGTACTCGCTGTGACATTGCCGCGAACATCCGATGCTACAACCGAGCCTCCCGAAGTGGACAGATGCTGATCACCGCGGAGCGAAGCAGCCTTGACAGTCCCACCACCGGTCTTCACGCTGACGCGCGTCTGCGTCGGAACCGTAACATCGAAGTGAAGGTTCGCGGAAGAAAACCATCCGGAGAACTTCTTCCGTGCTGTCACCTGCGCCGCGTTCCCGCTCGACTGGAAATCGAAGTTGAACAAAGACTCCAAATCATCACGGTTTGAGGTAACGACGATTCTGGCGCCTGACGCGCTTGAACCCGTCACCGTAACGCTTCCCGCATCCGACTGCAGCACAAATTCGCCACCGGGCGCCAGCGGCAGCGTCTTCTCAATCCGCGAATCGGCACGCGCCGAAACGCTGAGCGCTATCACGGCAAGGATCAGCATGCCTGCTTGTCTGGTTTTCATGAACACCTCCGCGTCAGCGGCACTTCTGTCAATATTACGTGCCACGGAGGGGAAATGTTCTGGAATCCCTGGATTTAGGATCTGGCATACAGCGTCACCCTACAATCCGCGGCCCGCCGAAAAACCTGTTGACACCTGGGTGCGAACTTGGTACTATGGGTTCCGATTCATCATGGCAGTCTCGATCAACAAGTCGAGGAAGGTGGCAGGCGCCCAGCGGATGTGTTGTTGTACGTGTTCCGTTGGAGGGCGCCGTGTACCTGGAGATTAGAGACTTGTAGATCAAACTCCAAGCAATCATTTTTAACGGACGCCCGCTGACGGAGAGAAAACGTCGGCGGGCTTTTTTGTTTTCGGGCGGTCCGCGGCCGGGAGAGTTCAGGCTGGACCTGAAATCTTAATGTTGGAGGAGAGAAAATAAAATGATCGAACCCCACGGAGGGCGGCTCGTCAATCGGCTGGTAACCGGAGAAAAGGCGGCAAGGCTTGAAGCGGAAGCTCGCGAACTGCCGATAATCCAACTGAACCCATTCGAAATTTCGGATCTGGAAATGCTCGCGATCGGGGCCTTCAGTCCTCTCGAAGGCTTCATGGGAAGCGCAGATTACAATTCGGTTGTTAACAACATGCGTCTTGCTAACGGGCTTCCCTGGACCCTGCCGGTCACGCTGGCGGTAGAAAAAGAAACTGCCGACCTGCTCAAAAAAGCGCCAAGAGTAGCCTTGGCGAACACGAGCGGCGAACGACTGGCAGTGCTTCAAATACAGGAGATTTTTCCTTACGACCGCCACGCGGAATGCCTATCCGTATTTCGCACGGCGAACGATGACCATCCAGGTGCGCGCTACGTGGCTTCGCGGGGTGACTGGCTGATCGCCGGGCCTGTGGAGGTTTTCAAGAGGCCGAACGCGGGGCTGCATTCAAAATACCGGCTCGATCCCGTGGATACGCGCAGGATATTCACCGAGCGCGGATGGAACACCGTGGTCGGGTTCCAGACCCGCAACCCCGTCCACCGCGCGCACGAATACATCCAGAAATCTGCACTCGAAATCGTGGACGGACTGTTGCTTCACCCGATCGGCGGAGAAACCAAATCGGACGACATCAGCCTGGAAGTCCGCCTGCGCTGCTACGAAGTACTGCTTGAAAACTATTATCCGCGCGACCGCGTGTTGTTGGCTCTGAACCCCGCTTCCATGCGTTATGCCGGACCGCGTGAGGCCATCTTCCACGCGCTGATCCGGAAAAACTTCGGATGCACGCACTTCATCGTGGGCCGCGACCATGCAGGGGTTGGGAATTATTACGGGCCGTACGATTCGCAGAAGATCTTCAGCGAGTTCAGCCCGGCCGAACTGGGTATCACCCCGCTCTTCTTTGAACATACGTTTTACTGCCGCGTGTGCTCCAGCGTGGCGTCTCCAAAAACCTGTGGGCACAACAAAGAGGCTCGCGTGATGCTGAGCGGCACACAGGTTAGGGCGCTGCTCCGCGACGGCGGTCAGTTGCCGCCGGAGTTCACTCGGCCTGAAGTCGCGGCCGTTCTGCACCAGGCTTTCAGGCAGCAAGTCCCTCAGGAGGCGGCATGCTCGTAAGCCTGGTTGCCTTCATCACCGGCATCCTGGTCGGTCTCACGGGAACAGGCGCAGGAGTTATTCTGACCCCGATACTGCTGCTGGTGACGCCTTTTCATGCCCTGACGGTGATCGGCACGGATCTGATGAGCGGGGCTGTGACGAAGCTTGCAGGCGTATTCGAGCACCGGAAGCTGGGCCAGGTGCGATGGAACTTGGCCGGTTATCTTCTGGCCGGAAGCGTCCCCGGCTCCGTGGCCGGGATTCTGTTTATTCACTTTCTGAAGCATTGGATGTCAGAAATCCAGTTGGACCACGCATTGAAAGTCCTGCTGGGGCTGACCCTTTTCGGCGTCTCATTTTTCCTGCCCTTTCTACGCGGGCGGCAGCAATTGTCATCAAACTGGAACGAGGACCTGAGCTTGTCAAACGGTGGGCGGAGATTAGCTGCCGTGGGTGCAATCGTAGGCTTCCTGGTTTCCATGACTTCGGTGGGCAGTGGGAGCCTGCTGATGATTTCCCTGCTGCTGCTGGTTCCTCTGCCGCTCGGAAGCCTCGTGGGTACGGACATCCTGTTCGGCCTGGTGACGACGGCGCTGGCGGGGTCTTTGCACTGGGAGATGGGAAACTTTAATCCCAGCCTGTTCCTTCTGCTGGTGGCAGGTGAAGTGCCGGGAGTTATTATCGGCAGCCGGCTGACGCGGCGGATACCGGAGCGTTACATCACATGGCTTTTCAGCATACTTTACTTTTCGCTCGGAGCGCGCCTGCTGGCGGGGTAATTGGCGCGGTCCTGCGCAATCACATCCTGAAAAACACGAAAGGAAATTATGGAACTCGGAACAATAGACATTCGTGAAATCGCGAAATCACTCGCCGAGCAGAGCCCAATAGAAATCCTGCAGTTTGCGCTCGAGAAGTTCTCCGGCGGAATTGGAATAAGTTTCAGCGGGGCCGAGGACGTCGTCCTGGTCGATATGGCGGCGAAGATCGGCGGCAAATTCAGGGTTTTTTCGCTCGATACTGGGCGGCTTCACCCGGAAACCTACCAGTTCATCGACAAGGTTCGCGAGCATTACGGTATTCCTGTTGAGGTTTACTTCCCCGAACCATCGGCGGTTGAAAAGCTGGTCAGGGAGAAGGGCCTGTTCTCATTTTACAAAGACGGCCATAAGGAGTGCTGCGGCGTCCGCAAGGTCGAGCCGCTCAAGAGAGCGCTCGGAACGCTTAATGCCTGGGTGACAGGCCAGCGACGAGACCAGAGCCCGTCCACGCGGGCAGCGGTAGCGGTGGTGGAAGTCGATCCCGTTTTCTCTGGGCCGGGCCGTGAATTGATCAAGTTTAACCCGCTTGCGAACTGGACCTCCCGCCAGGTCTGGACCTACATCCGCGAAAACAACGTCCCCTACAATGTGCTTCACGAACGGGGCTTTGTCTCGATTGGGTGCGAACCCTGCACGCGGCCTGTTCTTCCAAACCAGCACGAACGTGAAGGACGCTGGTGGTGGGAAGATCAAACGAAAAAGGAATGCGGCTTACACGCGGGCAATATCGAGGCAAGAGGATAAATCTCACCTTCCCTGATGAAAGAGGCGAAGAGAACAGGGGTGGGGCAGACAATCTTTCACGAAGACTCGGCGAAAGCGAAAACAGCCTGATGATGAGGCGATTCTATTCGCCGAGGGAGGCCTTTGTTTCCTGGACCTCGCTGGGTTCGGCTTGCTGAAGACCTTTGTACAGACGGCCGGCTATTTCAGCGGCATGGGGACCATAAGTCAGTCGCCCACCCCGCATCAGTACGACAACAACGTATTGAGGCCGCGCATCGGAGTAAGAGAGGAACCATCCAAGCCTTGCGCCGTCTTCGCTGCAAGTTCCCGTTTTCCCCAATATTTGCACAGGGCCTTCCCCAGCCATGCGGGCCGTTCCATAAGCGACCGCGGCGGCCATGCCCGTTCGTACTTCGGGTATCACAGAGGCCAGGTCGGTTAACCGTCGGCGGACCCTGGGTTCGAAATGCTGTAATTCTTCACGAGTACGCGGGTATTGCAGGTAGTAAAGTGTACCTCCATTCGCGATTGCAGAAGCCACGGCAGCCCATTGCAGCGGTGTGACTTCAATCCCTTTCCCGAGGTAGGCAAGGTCTCCGACGCCTCCGTCAACCGGCGCTGTGTCGGGAAATTCACCGGGCGATTCTCCCGGGATGTCCAGCCCGGCTTTCTGCCCCAGACCAAACTCATGGGCATAGCGGGCAAGGGTGCTGAAACCTACCATCTCCCCAAGCTTGTAGAAAAATTCGTTGTTCGAATGCGCCAGGGCGTCCGTTAAATTGATTGTTGTGCGGCGGCCCACGTAAAGCCGGGTCTCTGGAGTGATGATTCCTTTTTTCAGAGCAGCCAGGGCCACGATGGGCTTGAAAGTTGAGCAGGGGCGAAACCCCCCGCTGAGGGCCAGCTTTTGATTGACAATCGTGAGGATGCGGCCGTCGTTTGGATCGACCACGACAATGCTTCCATTCCAGCGGCCTAAGGCTTGGAGAGCCGCTTGGCGCACAACGAGGTCATCGCCTTCGGTATTGTCATCGGCGCCCGGATTATCGTCGTAAGAACTGATGCGCCAAGGGCTCCAGTAGTGGTGGACGTACCGGCGGCGAGTGTGGCGGATACGTCGGCGTGTCGTGGTTCGGGGGACGGCCTGGGACGGCGGTGCAGCCACTCCCAAAGCCGTAAAGCCGCTTGGAAGAGGACCAAATCCGAATAATGCTATGAGGCAGAGGAATGAAAGAGGCAGAGTCTTCTTCAATGCGGGCCAGTTCTCCTGAGATTTGTTCAAGTGTATCGACTCGTTGGCGGTCCTGGCGCGCCGCCTTTGGCAACAATCGGCAAGTCTGAGGGTTCAATACAGCATGCCTGAAATCCGCATATCTGTATCTTGTTGAAAAAACAAACTAAACTTACTTTTTGCCTCGGGCTGTAGCGGCTTCTGCCACTTCAGCCTCTTCCTTCAGGATCGGAAGACTCAGCGCCTTGCGAACCTCGGCCTCAATCTTCCTGTAACTATCCGGATTCTGAACCAGGAATTGGCGAGTGTTATCTCTTCCCTGGCCAATTCGCTCTCCAGCAAAGGAATACCACGAACCACTCTTCTCAATCAAGTTCAAACCTACGGCCAGGTCGATCAGGTCACCCTCTTTGGAAATGCCTTCGCCGTAAAGAATGTCAAATTCGGCGTCGCGGAAGGGCGGGGCCATCTTGTTTTTTACTACTTTTACGCGCGTCCTGTTGCCGACGACATTTTCCCCGTCCTTGATGGAGGCAACCCGTCGAACATCCATTCTCACAGAGGAATAAAACTTCAGCGCGCGACCCCCTGTAGTGGTTTCCGGGTTGCCGAACATCACCCCGATCTTTTCCCGGATCTGATTGATAAAAACCAGGCAAGTCTTTGATTTCGAGACCAATGCGGTAAGCTTGCGCAGGGCCTGAGACATCAGCCTGGCTTGAAGGCCCGGCATGGAGTCGCCCATTTCACCCTCAAGCTCGGCCCGTGGAACCAGTGCAGCCACGGAATCGATCACAACGATGTCGATGGCGTTTGAACGCACCAGGGCTTCCGCGATCTCCAGCGCCTGCTCGCCGTAATCAGGCTGCGAAACCAGCAGATTGTCAACGTCCACGCCCAGCTTGCTGGCGTATTTCGCGTCCAATGCGTGTTCAGCATCAACGAAGGCTGCCATCCCGCCACGCCGCTGGGCTTCCGCTACCAGGTGCAGCGCGATCGTAGTCTTGCCACTGGCCTCCGGGCCGAAAATCTCCACTACGCGACCCCTGGGAACTCCCCCCACGCCCAGCGCGGCATCGAGCGATAGGGACCCGGTGGGAATCACTTCCACGGGCACCAGGGCCTGCTTCGCGCCAAGCCTCATGATCGAGCCCTTCCCGAATTGCTTTTCGATCTGCGTGAGGGCCAGGTCGATGGCCTTGGTACGGTCTGTTCGTTCTTCTGGCATGCCGAATTCCTCCCTTTTTCTACAGGTTTGCGCGAATGGCCTTGCGTGTCAGGCTATGGTTCATCGTATCGAAGATTGTCGTCTCGCTCTGGAATGCGTTACGCCTTCGCGTAATTGTAGAATCCCCTCCCTGTTTTGCGTCCCAACCGCCCCGCTTCCACCATCCTCTCAAGCAGCGGGCATGGTCGGTACTTTGAATCTCGAAACCCCTCGTACAACACTTTCATAATATCCAGGCATACGTCCAAGCCGATCAGGTCGGCGAGCTCAAGTGGCCCCATCGGATGGTTCATTCCCAGCTTCATCACGCCGTCCACGCTCTCGGGCGCGGCCACGCCTTCCATCACGGCAAAGACGGCTTCATTAATCATAGGCATGAGAAGCCGGTTGGAAACAAATCCCGGAAAATCCTTGACGCGAATGGGAGTCTTGCCTGCGGAAGTCGCAATCTGTTCTGCCACCGCGATCGTTTCCTCTGCGGTTTCCAGCCCGGGAACGACCTCCACGAGTTTCATGACGGGAACAGGATTGAAGAAATGCAGCCCGATAAACTGTGCCGGACGCTTTGTAACGCGCGCGAGGCGTGTGATCGAAATCGATGAAGTGTTGCTGGCAAAAACGGCCTCCGGGCGGCAGATGGCATCGAGCGAGCGGAAAACGTCCGCTTTGACCTCGAATTTCTCCGTAACGGCCTCGATCACAACATCTGCGGAGGCAAGATCAGAAAGCCTGGTGGTGGTCTTCAGCCGGCCCTCGGCCAGCGTTTTTTCTTTCGCGGTCAGCCGGCCTTTTTCGACCTCGCGGGAAAGCCCGAGTGAAATCCTCTGTGCCCCGTGCCGCGCCAGTTCCTCAGAAACGTCGTGGAGAACAACCGAATACCCGTTGCGAATGAGCACCTGCGCAATTCCGTGGCCCATGGTGCCGGCGCCCACAACGCCGACGGAACTGATCTTCAAGCTTGCCTCCCCGCCGGATTGCTTGCCGGATCCGCAGGCCCCGCCTCTCTCTCCACTGCCAGCGCAATCGCATTGCCGCCTCCCAGGCACAGCGCGGCAATCCCGCGGCGGGCATTGCGGCGAATCATCTCGTAGAGAAGGTCCACCAGGATGCGAGTCCCCGATGCTCCTATGGGATGCCCCAATGCCACTGCGCCGCCGTTCACGTTGGTTTTTCCCGGATCCAGGCCCAGTTGATCGATGACCGCCACGGCCTGCACGGCAAAGGCTTCGTTGAGTTCAATCAAGTCCACATCTTCAAGGTTCCATCCGGTCTTCGCCAGCAGCGCGCGCACGGCGTCCACCGGGGCCATCATCACCCAGCGCGGTTCCACTCCGCTGACCGCCTGCGCCACAATCCGCGCCAGCGGCTTTTTGCCCAGCTTCTCTGCCGTCTCGCTTGAAGTCACGACGGTCGCGGCGGCGCCGTCGTTGGTTCCGGGAGCGTTGCCTGCCGTCACTGTTCCTCCGGGCTTGAAGACCGGCTTCAGCCGCGCAAGCTTCTCGAGTGACGTGTCCTCGCGCGGCGACTCGTCAACAGCAAATTCCTGGGTCTCGCCCGTTTTCGTCGGAACGGAAACCGACACGATCTGGTCTTTCAACTTTCCGGCTTTGATGGCCGCAACCGCCCGCCGGTGGCTCTCTAGAGCGTACTGGTCCTGACATTCGCGCGAGATGTGATACTTCTCCGCCACAAGCTCCGCAGTCATGCCCATGTGAAAGTCTTCAAAGGCGTCCCAAAGGCCATCATGCACCATGGCATCGATCAGCTTCTTGTCGCCCAGGCCCAGGCCGCGGCGAGCCCCCGGCAGGAGGTACGGACAATTGCTCATGGACTCCATGCCGCCCGCCACAACAATATCCGCGTCACCCGTAGCGATGCCCTGTGCCGCCAGCGCCACGGCCTTCAGGCCGGACCCGCAGACCTTGTTGATGGTCATCGCCGCCACCCGCGGATCGAGCCCGCCTATTAGCGCCGCCTGACGGGCAGGGTTCTGGCCTAGCCCCGCTGAGACGACGTTGCCCATGATCACTTCATCGATGCCTGCCGGCTCGATTTCCGCCCGTCGCACGGCCTCCCGCACCACCAGGGCCCCAAGCTCCACCGCGGAAAGAGAGAAAAGCGACCCTTGGAATTTGCCGATCGGAGTGCGGACGGCGGCAATAATGACCGCTTCTCGCATAACTGCCTTCAGATTATGTCGCCGCAGTGAAATGAAGTCAAGAAATGGAGACCGAGGTTTTTGCCCTCTGCTTGGTGAAACGAGGTTTTGCATTGACCGCAGTTGCGTTGTACACTGGCGCGCCATGGAGGTGTCATGGAGACTGAGGAAAAAGATGGAATCAGCAGGAGGGATTTTCTGGTGAGTGTTGGGTTGGCCGGAGGAGCAGCGGCTGCCGGACCCGCATCGCTACTCGGTGGTACCTCTGCGTTGGAGGGCCGGAGTGGGGAACCTGAAGGAGAACCTGCTGCTGCAAGCGTCTTTGCGGCCATGCGTCCCCAGCAGAACCAGTTTCGAAATCTGATGGACCTGTCAGGGTTCTGGCAATTTCAGCTTGACCCCAAAAACGAAGGCGAGCAGGCCAATTGGAAAGACGGCTTGCCTTCGCCGCGCATGATTCCCGTTCCGGCCAGTTGGAACGACCTGTTTGACGATGCCGCCAATTATCTCGGCTACGGCTGGTACTCGCACGAGGCCTGGATTCCGAAGACATGGGACGGCCAGAGGATTTTCCTGCGCGTTTATTCCGCCAACTATGCCGCCAAAGTCTGGATGAACGGTGACCTGCTGGGCGAACACCTCGGCGGCCACCTGCCGTTTGCATTTGAAATCACCGGTAAGGCCCGGTTCGATAATGCAAACCGTATCGTCATTCGCATTGAAAACCTGCAGAAGCCGGACCGCGTTCCGCCCGGCCGTCCGCCCGGTGGGCAGGGCTTTTTTGTGGGCTATCCCTCCACTACCTATGACTTCTTTCCTTACGCAGGCATTCATCGCCAGGTGGCGCTCTACACCACGCCGCAGACGTACATCGAGGACATCACCGTGACGACTGAAATTGAGGGCAGCGATGGCGTCATCAAAGTGGCAGCGCAGGCGAGCAACCATTGGAACGGCAAAGGACGCGCCTCGATCGTTGCGGATTCCAGCGGCAAGACTGTCGCCGTTGATCTGAACTTTTCGCAGGGTGAAGCCAGCGGGGAACTGCGGCTGCCCTCAGCGCGTTTCTGGTCGCCCACGGCCCCGCACCTCTATCCGCTTACGATTGAATTGTTGGAATCAGACCATCCATTCGATTCGTATCGACTCGAAATCGGCGTCCGGACTTTCACCGTCAGCGGCGAGCGGCTGTTGCTGAACGGCGAACCCATCATGCTGCGCGGCTTCGGCAAACATGAAGATTTTCCACTGCACGGCAAGGGGTTGAACCACCCGCAACTGGTGCGGGATTACGAGTTGCTCAAGTGGATCGGTGCAAATTCTTACCGCACCTCGCATTATCCCTACTCCGAGGAAGCCATGGAACTGGCCGACCGTTACGGGATCATGATCATCGACGAGATCCCTGCCGTCGGCCTGAATTTTTCCGAGAGCGAAGCAACCGTCGCGGCCTGGCTGAAGGTCGCCAGCGGCCAGCTTCGAGACCTGATCGCGCGCGACAAGAACCACCCGAGCGTCATCATGTGGTCCGTGGCGAATGAACCCGGTGTTGGCCGTCCGCTGTCCGGTGCGAGGCCCGCCCGCAGCGGTGTGGAGGCCGGCGCCCACTACTTCAATGAAATGGTCGGCTTGGCCCACAAACTCGATCCAACGCGCCCCGTCACCTTTGCGGCAGTACAGGGCGGCCCGGTGGAGTGGCTCGCGCACGTTGACGTGGTGGCGATCAACCGCTACTACGGATGGTACGTAATGGGAGGCCAGCTTGACGTTGCCCTGACGGCGCTTGAGAAGGAACTCGACGAGCTGCACGCTTCGTATCCGAAGCCGATCATCTTTACTGAATTCGGAGCAGAGGCGCTGCCGGGATCGCACAACACGCCCCCGGAAATGTGGACGGAGGAATATCAGGCGGAGATGATCGGCCGTTACCTCGACGTCGCGGCCAAGCGGCCATTCATGAGGGGAACGCTGCTGTGGTGCTTCGCGGACTTCAAGACGTCGCAGAGCATTATCCGCACCAACAGCATGAACAATAAAGGGGTCTTCACGCGCGACCGCCGTCCGAAGGCCGCCGCCCACATGCTGCGGGCGCGCTGGCGAAGCGGAGATGATTAGGGCCTGTCCACACCCAGGGTTCGATGGCCTCGAAATCCAAAAAATAAGCCGCAGCACCTGTTCCCAGGTACTGCGGCTTTTCTTTTTAACGTGCAGCTTTCAGTCGTCAGCACTTCATCTTGCGAAAACGCTCCAAATTACGAACATTTCTGGCGCTTCAGCACTCAGCGCCGTCCGTGACCATTGCCATTGCCGCCACCGTGTTCTTCCGCGTGCGGCGAGGGCCCATGGCGTTCTGGCGCGGCGTGCCCGGCAGGTCCTCGCATTTCCTGCGGACGCGCCTGGACACGGGCCTGCTGGAAAGCGCGAGGTGAGTTGTTATTGAACGCCGGGCGCTCGACTCTTTGCTGCGCTGGCCCGCGGGTCTCCATTCGCCCGTTGGGCGGAGCATTGCGAGGCGAACCAAATGATCGGAACCCTCGGTCATTCCCGCTCTGTACATTCGGGGCCGAACGCGGAGCGCGGGATTCCATCCGCTGGTTGTACCCGCCGTTGCGGGGCGATCCGAATGACTGGAAGCCTCTGCTGTTGCCTTCGTGGACGACAGGCGCTGGACGTCGAGCTTCATTGCCGCGCGCACCCTCAACGGGCGCCCGGTAGGGACCTCCGGCACGCGTGGCGCGAATGACGTCGTTGCCACGGAACAACCCCGGCCTCGGGGTCGCAGCGATCTCCGGACGGCCGTGGTTAAAAGATGCCCGCTCAACAGGGTTGGAACGTGCAAACCGTTCCTGTTCGATTTGTTGATTGATCGGGCCGGACCTCCGAAATCTTTCTGCCGCAATCTGATCACGCGTGGGGGCGATGTTGATTCCGCCCGGCCCGCCATGGTAGCTGACGCGCGTGACGTTATTCACAACGACTTGCTCGTTGTAAACGTTTGTGATGTACGTATTGTGGATGTTGTTTACTGCACGGTTGTAGAAGAATCTGTCATGATCCCAGTAACCGCCATAGTAGCCGTAACCGGTGTAACCAAATCCGTAAGCAATTCCACCGTAGAAGCCGACCGCCAGTCCCCAGTAGCCGGGGTGCCAGCGATACCCGTCATCGTCATAATCCCAGTATCCGGGGGTCCAGAGCGCTCCCACAAAAGGTGCAGGCACCCATGTTCCCGGCACCCAGTAATACCCATAAACCGGGTCCCACGCCCAGTATCCCGGTGTCCAGATATAGCCTGGCCCCGGACAAGGCGGCTGGGCGTAAACAGGCAGCGGCGGAGGTCCGAAACTGACGACCACGCCGACGCTTACGCTTGCGGACGCTTTGACAGGAGCTGTGACCATTGCCAGCAATACCAGCAGCAAAGCGACGAGGCACGCGACCGTCCGGCCTCTCCCTCTAACTTTTTGGCCGGAGTTTCGTGATTCTCCGACGGGCCTTGTTGCAACCGCTGCAAATCCTCTCGCGCCTGCTTCCGAACTTTCAGCGATCAGCGGTTGCCTCTTTGCAGGCATGTGTTGAACTCGCGTCATTTTGAACATCTCCTCTGTCATCGAAGGACCTCCTTATCCAGGCACTTCCTTCGCCTGCTCTTCCATCATTGACCTACGCAACCCTCTGCCCAATGGTTACTGGAATCATATAACCCCTGCATTTACAGCCGGATAAAAGTAGCGCCCAGCGCCGCTTCCTCATGTCGTTTTTTGGCAAAATTGACTGCAATAGGTAAAAGTTACAGGCACATTCTTTCGGCGGATTTCACCGGGATCCTTTCGAACGCCGGCGAAGAATGCCGTCCGTTTGGCAAGGTCGCCTTCACTGGAGGCGCGACCAGATCCTACCACCAGTCCAAGTGCACGTGAGTAGCAGGGGTCGATACGGAATTGCGGAAGACCCCGGCGTGGCCGACCTGGTTCTTGAGATCGAGTTCGAGTGTCTCGCGGCGGCTCCGCTTGTCATCAAGGGAGACAGCGTCGGACCGTCGTAGGGTTCTCAGCAGAGGCTTACTGTTCTGGATGCCAAAAAGCATTTCGTACTCTGGGAAATCACTCGCCATGTAGAGCCGGCCCTGCTGCAAGGCAACCGCGACATGAAATTTGATCGCGCGACGGGAGATCTCATGGACGAACTCAAGGGCCTTGCAGAAAGAGTGCCGTCCCAGGGCAGGTAGTTCGGTCATGAGTCCTTCAACCCCTGACGCCCCCTTCAAGACGTCCCGGTGCCTGCATGAAGGCTTATGCACTGAAGGAAATGAAGTGCAGGATTGAGAACGCTCAGCGTGCAGTTTCGCCGAGAAGGCGCGCGATCTCGTCGCGTTCGGGAAGGGCGATGGGTCGGACGCGCCGCTTTTCGACGATTGTGATTCCTTCTTCGGGTTTGCAGACCTCGCCGATGATGCGTGCGGCGATGTGACAGCGGCGGAGCGCCGCAACGATGCGAGTTGCGCTGTCTTTTTCGGCGACGATTAACAGTGCTCCCGAAGCGAGCAGGCCGAGCGGATCGAATCCGAGCGCCTTTGCCAGCATGCGAGTTTCGCGCAGCACAGGAACCTTGTCTTTCAAGATGCGCATGCCGACGCCGCCTGCGCGTGCGAGTTCTACGACGCCCGTCAGCAGGCCCCCCTCAGTGGGATCGTGCATGGCGTGGACTTCGCCCTGCGTGAGCGCAATCTGGGCATCGCGTACTACGCTGATGCCGGGGTTGGTGAGCAGCCGCCGTGCTTCCTGTAGGCGCTTCGGCGGGAACTTGCCTCGGAGCCACGCAGCTTTCTCGCGGGCGAGGATGGTGGTTCCTTCAATGGCTACTCCTTTGGTCAGGACCACGAGATCGCCGGGCCGCTGGCGCTCCTTGCGGACAAGTTTGCCCGGAGCAACCTCGCCGAGCATCTGACCAACAACAATCGGACGGTCAAGGCCGACCGTGATTTCCGAGTGTCCGCCACAGAGCGTGATCCCCAGAGCGCCGCATGCTCTTTGCGTTTCGTTGAAGACCTTTTCGACAAGTGCATCGGTCGTGCGGCCTTCAGGAAACAAAAACGTCGCCAGGAACCAGCGCGGCCGCGCACCCAGCGTAGCAAGGTCGTTGGCATTGATGTTGACCGCGTACCAGCCGATGCGATCGGCCGTGAACGTGATGGGATCCGTTTTGGCTACAAGGTATTTCTCACTCGTTTCAAGGACCGCTGCATCTTCGCCATAGCGGGGCCCGAGAACAACTCCCGATGAGGGACGGACCTTGCAGGACCTGAGCAGCTTCTCGAGCAGCCGTGGTGGAAGTTTTCCCGCTGGAATCATCGTCGATCGCGCCATCGCTTGCCGAGTATAACGCGCTTTGCGCCAGTAGCCCAAACGCGCTCACGCCATCGCAAGCTTGCCATGAACGCTGCAAAAGAGTAACCTCGCCTTCTTGATGGTTATGAGTAAAGTCGTTGGCGTTATTCCCGTGCGGCTGGAATCCACGCGTCTGCCTCGCAAGGCGCTAAGGATGATTTGTGGACACTCGATGATCGAGTGGGTGTACCTCCGCGCAAGCGTATGGTCCGGCTTCGCGCGCCTGCTCGTAGCAACAGATTCAGAAGAAGTCATAGCGCATTGCAGGCATCTCAACATCCCTGCGGAAATGACATCACCGGCACACCGCTCGGGCACAGACCGGATTATTGAAGTGATGCGCCGCGTGCCGGCGGAAATTTATGTGAACATCCAGGGCGATGAGCCGATGGTCACAGCGAACCACATCGAGTTGTTATTGGCTCCGTTCCGCGAACATCGCGAAACGGCAGTCTCAACCTTGAAGGTTGCGATCACTTGTGAGGAGGCCAAAAATCCCAACGACGTCAAAGTGGTTACCGACCGCAACGGTCGTGCACTCTACTTTTCGCGCTCGCCCATCCCTTTCGACCGCGCAGGCCTGGGCCGCGTGAAGTATTACAAGCATCTGGGACTTTATGCTTACAGCGGGCACGCGCTCGAAGTCTTCAGCGCGCTTGCGCCTTCGGGGCTCGAAACCGCTGAAGCGCTCGAGCAACTTCGCTTTCTCGAAAACGGAATTCCGATTGTTGTGCTCGAAACTGCTGAGGATACGATTGGAGTCGATACGGAAGACGATCTTAAGAAAGTGGAAGATTATTTCCTGCGTGCAAACGTCACGCTGCCGCAATCCCACTAACGGTCTTCGGCACCACGAACCCCAAATTCTATTCTTCACCGATTAAGTAGCGGCAACCGTGCGGACCCATGCGCGCGGAATGAACAGTATTGGCAGGCACGTCGCAGCGGTCACCCGCCCGGTAAGTGCGCGTCACGCCGTTGCACGTCAGTGTCATTTCGCCCTCAAGGATCACGTGCGCCGTTGTCGTGGCGTGGGTGTGGTCCGGATAATACGCGCCCGGACCGTCCTGCCAAACGTAAGTTCTCCTGAAACCTTCATCGTTCAGCTTCTTTTCCCAATCCTTGATATTCATTTTTCAATGGTTCCGCGCAAAATTCGAGAGCTCGTTCCGCAACTTATTGCAAAGCAATATCTTACATCGAATTGCAATTTGCGAAATGAAAAAAGGCGAAAATGTATCATATTGGGACAACTTTCCATTGCAGGTTGCCATAGCTTTATAAAATAAAGTACTTGACATCGCGTAGCAATCCGCGTATCTTCCACACGATGGCCAATATTCGCCCCATCCGCCCGCCTTCGGATGCTCCTCTGGCGCTTGAAGCCCGCGCCATGGACAATCTCCGCTACATTCGCAAAACGATGGAATCGGCCTCTGCCTTCACGGCTGTTCCGGGATGGGGAGGCATGCTGATGGGCGTCACGGCGCTCGCTGCCGCCTTCATGGCAGCACTCCAACCGACGGCGGGCCTGTGGCTGGCGGTGTGGGTCGTGGAAGCCGGCGTATCTCTTCTGATTGGCGCCGTGGCGATGCTCCAGAAGGCGCGCAAGGCGGAAACGCCTCTTCTTTCCCAACCGGGCCGCCGTTTTGCTTTGAGTCTTTCTCCTCCCATCGTTGCCGGAGCGCTTCTCACGGCAGTGCTTTTCCGTGCCGGTTCCTTTGCCGTGCTTCCCGGCCTCTGGCTACTTCTTTACGGCGCGGGAGTCGTCACCGGCGGGGCCTTTTCCGTCCGAGTCGTTCCGGCCATGGGAGTTGCATTCATGATCTTGGGCACCGCCGCGCTTTTTTCTCCGCCCGCCTGGGGCGACATTTATATGGCCGTGGGGTTTGGGGGACTGCATCTGGTTTTCGGGGCAATCATTGCCTGGAGGTACGGTGGCTAAGACGAATACATGGGCGCACGCCCGAAGCGCCGACGTGGCAGGTTGCGATCCAGCCGGCCGGAACGTTCGCGGAGAGAAGGTCAGCCGCGCCTCGCGGCTCGATCGGCTCATCCATGAGCGCATCCGTCTCGGCATTGTCAGTGCGCTTGCGGTGAACAGTGCGCTGAGCTTCAACGAACTCAAGCAACTGCTCAAGACGACGGATGGCAACCTCAGCGTGCACGCGCGCAAACTTGAAGACGCGAATTACATCGAGTGCATCAAGTCTTTCGACGGGCGCACGCCAAAGACCATTTACCGCCTGACACCTTCTGGCCGCAACGCACTTGAAAGCTATCTCGACCACATGGAGGCGCTGATCCGCGCTACGCGCGAGCGGTGACGGGCAAAAAAATTTTTAAGGACCAACTTTATGGGGCAAAGTAACAGCGTGAACGCCTTGGACGGTGGGCGGCGCGGCGCTCCCTTGCTCTTCGACGTGCTCGGCGAATGCCTCCGCTTGCTCCCCGCGACGCTTCTCCTGGCTGCAGGGGCGCTGCGACTGCTGCAGCCCGCTCCAGTCGAGCCCGAGCACACTTTCTGGATCATTTTTGAATGGGCGCACACGCACATCACCCGTCTGCACGCTGCGGTGATTGTTATCGTTCTTCCTGCCGCTGCACTGATCGCGGGGTCCGCTTTGCTTCTGCGCGAGTGGCGCAGGAACGATACCTTGCGCCAGCATGTCGCCGGCGCGCTTGCCATCCTCAGGCGGCGGATGGGAAGCCTTTTGCCAGCCGCGGATGTCATGGTTGCGGCGGGCATTCTGGCGCTTGTGATTGATCATCTCATTGCAGGTTAGCGTCCTTCCATCAGAAGGGCGCCGGGCGAGGGGGACGAACGCAACAAGCCATCAGGAATCGGAGGTTGGTTTATCATGCAAGGTTCTTCCCAGGTTTTCCAGAACGGACTTCACGTTGCCATCATCATGGATGGGAGCGGCCGCTGGGCGCAATCGCGCGGCCTGGCCCGCCCGGAGGGCCATCGCGCGGGCGTCGAGGCGGTGCGCCGGGTAATCGCCGCGGCGCCGGAACTGGGCGTTGGCACGCTGACGCTCCACTCGTTTTCCGCCGGCAACTGGAACCGCCCGCCGGAAGAAGTCGGGCGGCTCTTCGCTATTTTTGAAGATTTCCTCTTTGCCGAACCGACGGAGTGGATCAGGAGCGGGGTGCGGCTTACGGTCATCGGTCGGCGCGACCGCCTGCCCGCCTCGCTGATTGATACGATTGGCTATGCGGAAAGCGCTACTTCAGGCTGCTCGCGCCTCCACCTGCGCCTCGCCATCGATTACTCCTCCCGCCAGGCCATTCTTCAGGCCGCAGCCCGCCTGAATGCTGGACCTTTCGCCGGGCCGCAACCCGAAACCCCTGAAGCGCGCTTCCAGCGCCTGCTCGCTGATGAAGGTGGGGACCCCGTCCCGGACGTCGATCTGCTGATCCGCACGGGCGGCGAGCAGCGCCTCAGCGACTTTATGCTGTGGGAATGCGCTTACGCCGAGCTTTACTTCACTCCGCGCCTGTGGCCCGATTACACTGCCGAAGACCTCGCCGACGCGATCAAAGAGTTCCATTCGCGCGAGCGCCGCTTCGGCGCCCTTGCCGCCGCCGTGTAGGGGAGGGCTCCGCCCTCCCGAAAGGGAGATTCAAACGGGGGATGGAAAACCCCGGCGGGAGCCCAGAGGGCTCGCCTGCCGCTGGAGGAGAAACGCGCATGAGTGAAAGCACCGTGCTGGGATTGCGTGTGATGGCTGGAGCGGCGGTGATGGGAATTCTCGGCGATCTTCTTCTCCGGCAGGGGCCATGGGGCGTGAACATCTTTCTTTGGCTGGCGGCGCTGGTTGCAATCATCACGGTCCTGCTTCGGCTGCAACCTGCGGCCGCTTCGGGTGTGAACCGCTGGATGATGCTTCCGGTGCTTGCATTCGGCGCGTGCTTTGCGTGGCGGGCCTCAGTTCCTTTGAAGCTGATGGATGCGCTCGGCGTTTTGGTGGCCCTGGCACTTGCCTCACCACTGCCCGGAAGGGCCCGCATTCATCTCGCCGGCCTGCTCCATTATTTCGTTGCCGCTTTCACCGCGTGTTTGCTGACGGCTGCCGGAACCCTGGCCGTGATTTTCAAAGACATTCGGTGGAAGGAACTTTCAAACGAAGGCTGGGGACGGCCGACGCTCGCCATCGGCAGGGGAGTGGCGCTCGCCCTGCCGCCGCTTCTGGTGTTCGGCGTGCTGCTGATGTCGGCCGATCCGGTGTTTGAGCACCTGGTCCAGGGGAGCCTCCACGTCAATTTCCGGAGGCTGCTGGTTGACGCTTTCGTGATCGTCTTCTGCGGATGGATCGTGGCGGGTTATTTGCGGGGAATGCTGATCGGGAACGGGCTGCCCCAAGAGTTGGCCCAAACCTTCCGACCGCTTTCGCTGGGTGTTTTTGAAGTCGGCATCGTGCTGGGGCTGGTGGATTGTTTGTTTCTCGCCTTCGTCGCGGTGCAGGTCCGTTACCTTTTCGGAGGCGCTTCGATCGTGGGAATCACTCCCGGGCTTACGTATGCCGAATACGCACGGCGGGGGTTTATTGAACTGGTGATGGTGGCGGCGCTGGTGCTGCCCCTGCTGCTGGCGTTGCACTGGCTGCTGAGAAAGGAAAATCCCCGGCATGCGCGAATATTCTCCATGCTGGCAGGGACCCAGATTCTTCTGCTGTTTGTCATCATGGCTTCGGCCGTCCAGCGGATGCGGCTCTACACAGAGCAGTTCGGGCTGACCGAGCAGCGCCTTTACGCATGTGCTTTTATGGCCTGGCTGGCCGTAGTTTTTGTGTGGTTCGCTGCGACAGTGCTGCGCGGCCGCCGGGAGCGGTTTGCGTTTGGCGCGATGCTGGCAGGGTTCCTGCTGATCGCGGCTCTGCATGCCGCCAATCCGGACTCCCTGATCGCGCGGACAAATCTTGCCCGCGGGGCAGAAGGCAAACGGTTCGATGTGAGGTATGTGAGCGGGCTGAGCGCCGATGCCGTTCCGGACCTCGTGGCCTACCTTCCCAAACTAAACCAGGAGAACGGCCGGATTCTGGCGGCGACCATCCTGAAACGCTGGCCTCCCAATGGCAGCCGCGACTGGCGCACCTGGAACTGGTCGCTCCGCAGGGCTCAGAAATCCGTGCAAAGTCATGCCGCCATGCTGCAACAAATGTCGGGCGAGCCCCATCTGTGAACGTGCGCTGCGAGTAGCGGTGGGCTTGGCCCTCCGGAATGGCAAATGCAAACAGGGGCCCGGATGCTCTCGTGCCTGGAGAAATGCCCATCCTATGTGAAGGAGCACGCCTCAATCCAACAGAGCAAAAATGCAGGGCTGGAGGCCGGCACTCCGGACGCCCTGGGAGTGCGCAAACGCGAACTCCCGTCGTAGTGAAGGGGGACAACCTTCCTGCTGTGCTTCACTGTGCACATGAGCGAGCGGGACAAAAACCGAAACTGCAGCGGCGGTTGCGTCACAGCCGGGTTTACACTGGGGAGATGCTGGCGAGGTTTAATCGAGACTACCGATATCCACAGAACGGAGACGACGGTTGGTGAGGCGTTGGGCGATGATCCTTTCTGATTCCGGGCGCATTTCAAAGACCGCGATTGCCGTGCAACTGGTAATCATCGCGGGCGTTGCGGTCTTCCTGAAAGTTTATGTGCCGCGAGCGGAAAAGGCCCGAGCGGCCGCCGATCTCGAATCGCGCGAAAGCCGGATCGAAAGATTTTTCAATTCGGCGGTGGCGGAAGACGCGCGCCGGACGGTGATGACTCCGGGCGGAGAAGAGGCGCATCCCCAAAGCCTGCGCAGCACGCCTTCGGTCGAGGAAGTCCAGCAGGCGCTGGGCGGGCCGGATACGAGCATGACCGATTATGCCGGAGCGCTCCATTTGACGTGGATCGGGACCGACCACAGCCTTACGGCCGCTTTCAATCAAGGCCGCCTCTATTGTCTGACGCTGACGGACCGCCGCAATGGCCACGGTGTGAATGTCTATGAATCCAGCACTAACTGGCAGCCGTTTTGAGTCCCGCCGCGCAGGTTGGGGAGGGCATTGCGCTCCCGAATTGGTTCCGGAATAGCATCTACAAACGCCGGCACGGAGGGCCCCCTGCCGCGCAAACCAAGCGGAGCCCGGACGGCTCCCCTACCTCTTATGCGAAGGCAAGGTTGACATTCTCGATGGCTTCGTCCACTTCCGCCGGGCTCTTGTAACCGACCGTTACGCTATCGACGCCGGCGTGCCGGAAGGCGAAGCGCATCGCTTTGCGGCGGTCATCGCGGTTCGTGAATTGGCCTTCACCGACGAGCTTCATGCTGATAACGCCCATGCCCTCCTGGCGGACTTGTTTGACGTAGCCGACCACTTCAGGAACGTTGCCGAGTCCGTCGGTGTTGTAGTCTTCGGCGTCCATGCGCACGCCTTTGTGGTTCATGCGAATCATGGCGACCTGGAGCCATTTTGTTTCCGGCACCTGACGCAGCGCCGGGAGGCCGTGCACAGAGGCGCCGCGCACGCGCACAATCTGCTTTGATTGCGCTTCGGAGATGCCGTCCTGCCAGCGCGCGCTGTCCGTGGGCCATGATGCGAAGTGCTGATAGTGCAGCAGCATGATGTCAAAATAGTCAGTATTGGCCAGCTTCCGCAGTTCATCGATCTTCTGCATGGGATCGACGCCGGGCCGCGTCGTGACTTTTGACATCAGTTGATAGCTGTCGCGCGGGATGCCCTTCAGCGCGATGCCGAGCATGCGGTGCATGTCCGTGTAAGATTCCGCCGTCTCGAAGAAGCGGATGCCGCGATCGTAAGCGTAACGCACCAGGCGGGTGAATTGCTCCTGCCCCAGTTCGCGCTGCACGCGCCCGCTGAAGGTGCCCGTGCCGAAGGCGAGCCGCGTCACCTTCACGCCGGAATTCCCCAAAGTCACCATCTCCGTCGCCTTGTCGCGCGTCGCAACCAGAGGGAGCGTTCCCGCTCCCGCAAGAGCCGCCGCAGCCAGCCCCGATTTCAGGAAATCACGCCGGGAAAAGTTGGACATCTTTACACCTCCAATGGGCCGCATCTTATCACGAGTCGGGGCCGGGTGCTTGTATGAGTTGCGCAAGGACTGGAAGGCCGCAATGGAGCTTTTGAAGCGGTTCCTGGCTGTGTGCTTTGATAATGCCCGCGATAGCTATTCGGCTGATTTGCTTTAGACGTTTAACCGACGCGGTTTACGGATGTAAACTGTGTTTAGAGAGTCGCCTCCTGCCGATTTTATGACTGCGACCTGAGATGGAGGCTACCATGCGTGTCTGGCTGAAGAGGACCATCCTTACGCTCGTTGTGCTCTTCGTGGCGATCCAGTTTGTCCGTCCACCGCGGACCAATCCACCCATCAACCCCAATCTGGAAATCAGCGCGGTCCATCCACTGGCCCCTGAAGTGGAATCGATTTTCACGCGATCCTGCAATGACTGCCATTCGAACCGCACCGTCTGGCCGTGGTACAGCGGGGTTGCACCCAGTTCGTGGCTTGTGGCCGGCGATGTGAATGAGGGCAGAAGCAAGATGAACCTGTCAGAATGGGCAACGTATCCGGCGAAGAAACAATCCGACTTGCTCAAAGACATGTGCGAAGAAGTCTCGCGCGGCAAAATGCCGGTGAGCGCTTATCTTCTGATGCATCCTGTTGCGCGGCTGACGCCCGCCGACGTCAACGCACTGTGCCAGTGGACAAAGACGCCGGCGCGGCCATTGTCCGCGCAAAATGAATAGACGCGGACAAGATCACGCGTTGGGCAAGGTGTGCGCTCAGGCCGCGCGCAGATCGCGGATAGCGAAGCTGGCAGCGGTGCACGGTGGCAAGTCGCTTCTGGCCCTGGGCGCTCCGGGTATAATAGGTAGAGCGGTAATATCACTTGGCTTGTCCCGGCGCCCGAGGGCGATTCATTGGATCAAGGTTTTTTGCACGGCCGAGGAAGAGTTTGACCCAAGCGCAGACCAAGGAAGGGCTGACTTCCGCCGCTGAAAGCAAGGGCGAAGATCGGCACGTTCGCGTGCTTCGCTGGACGCGCTGCTGCGGGCAGGAATGCGATCTGCCCGTGCGGACGTGGCTGAAGCGCGTGTGGAAAGCCGTGCGGACGGACAACTGCGACGACCTCGCCGCGCAGATTTCATACTTCTTCCTTATAGCGCTGTTTCCATTCTTTGTGGTGCTCGCGGCCATCGTGGGCTATCTTCCCTTCACAGGCGCGTGGCCCCACGTGCTCACCTGGATCACGCACTATTTTCCTGACAGCGTGCAGCCGTACGTTTTCCAGACGGTCACGAGGCTGACGCAGGAATGGGGCGGCCTGCTTTCCTTCGGTCTGGTAAGTTCGATCTGGATCGCAACCCGCGCCGTGATCAGCCTGATGGACGGCCTGAATACGGCATACAACGTTCGCGAGACGCGGAGTTTCTGGAGACGTCGATTCACGGCCTGCGGAGTGATGCTGGTTCTTGCATTCACCTTCCTGGTTGCCTTCGGATTGCTGACGTTCGGAGGCTCGATCGGCCATCGTCTGGGGACGAGTTCGCCCCACGGCGCCGCTTTCCTGGTAGTGTGGCACGTGCTGCGTTGGGTGATATCGCTGGTGCTGCTCAACTTTGCAGTCACCTTTGCCAATTATGTGCTGCCCAACGCGCAGCGCCCGTGGCGATGGGTGACGCCCGGCAGTCTTTTTGTGGTGGCGGTCTGGTTTCCCGCGACGATTGGTTTCAACGCGTTCCTGCGCCATTTCGGCGGGGCAGGCGCCTATGGCGCACTCGGAGCTTTCTTCGTGCTCATGACCTGGGTCTATATGACTAACTTCATTCTTCTGGTGGCGGCGGAAATGGATTCCGAACTGGAAAAAGCCGCACGAGCCTTCCATTCAGAGAACGTTGTTCCCCGCATGTTCGCGGCAAGCTGAAATTCCAGGTGCAGTCCGTGGCGGCGAATTGGTCTCGCCAGATCAAGGCCGGGCTCACCGCGCGGCGGCAAGAACCCGCCGGGACCTGAGGATATGACGGCATGAATCGTCAGGGAGAAAGTCAGGAGATATCGAATCACTCAGCGCCGCGGCCGGAGCCTTTCAGCCACCAGTTGCCCTGCTGCTGACCGATCTGCCACCAGCCGGAGATCTCCTCCTGAAGCGTCAATTCCAGGAGTTCCTGAAAGGTTTTGCCCTGCCAGTGTTCGACGTCGGCCCCCCAGGAACCGGCCACGGACTGACCGCGCGCTGTGCGGGCAATAAACTGGCCTTCCCATCCGCGGCGGCTTTTTTCCGCCCGCCAGGTTCCCTGAAGCACAGTCTCGCCGCCTCGCGTGAGCGTCCACGTGCCTTCAGCGATATCAGGCTGCCGGGGAAGCGCGCCCCCGGACCATGTCCCGTGAAGCGTCTGGCCATGGCCGGCGGTGGCGATCCACGTCCCGTGGATGGTCTGGACAGGTTCCTGCGACGGTGCGGACGCGGTTGCCAGCAAAACAATCAGACTGAGCGTGATGGAGAGCGGCCTTCGAATCAATTGCCTGCCTCCGACAATGACCGATGAAGACAAAGGGCCCGCGCTGTCACAGCACGCAGGAGCACCTGCTCCCCGGGTGTAAGAACTAATGGCCCAATGATATTCGGCGTCAGGGGCCGTGTCCAGATTCTTTATCTTTGCGCGCCTGCCACAGGTCAAACGCCTTTTCAAGGGCTGCCTCGATCACGTCCGGCATGCGCTCGACGGTGCGCCCGAGCGATCCGCCGGGATGAAGGCGATGCACAGTCAATTCGCTTCCACGGGCGGCCACCAGCGCCACGGGGTTCACCCGGATGCCGCCGCCGCCACCGCCGGCTTCACCGCTCGATCCTCTCTTGGCTTCTTTAACATCGGCGGTGCCTGCGCCACCGCCTGCTCCCACTCCCAGCGAGACGCGCGAAATGGGCACGATAACGTATTCACCCACGTTAATGGGCGAGCCCACAATCGTCTCGGTTTTCGCCAGTTCCTTGAGATCGCTGACCAGACTTTTGAGAATGTCTTGCGCAGGGTTCATGATCACCTCCTACGATTGGATGAATTCCTTACTGGTGAACGAAGACGCAAAGCTTTATGCGCCATGCGGCCGCGCGGCCGAAAACGCCCGCCACTGCCTGAACATCGCCCGGTAGGGCAGCCCGGGCAGGAAGAAAAGAAATCCTTTTAAGACACGGTGTGGATAGAAACGGAGTTCAATGAACAGGCTGTTTTCGCCTGAGAAGTTGACACGCAGGCCGAGCCGCCGCGCCCAGGCGGAAGACGCCAGCGCCCCTGCCAGCATTCCATTCAGCGCAGGGTCGGGCAGAGAGAGGTGGCTGCTTATGCGCGTCAGATGGATGGAGCCGGAAACCCGCTTGAGCAGCTTCGACAATTGCCGCGCCAGCGCATGCCGAATGGCGGCGTTGCCCAGGCACCGCATCAGGAATTGGCTATGCTGCTTGCGCTTCTTTGGAAGGGCAGGAGCTTCAGCCGCTCGCGCGGGAGCTTTCGCCAAGATTGATTCTGGTCCTGCGGCGGGAGGCCGTTCCCGCAGAGCGACCGGCTTGCGGAAAATGTAGAGCGCCTTCGGCTTTTGCGAACCTGGCAACGGAATATGAAATTCCAGCGCGAACAGCCATCGAAGCCGAAGTGAACGAGCGCGCGAATCGAACGCAATGACGACCGGGCTGAACACCACAATCGCCAGAATGAAAACAATAACGCAGAGCACGATCAGGAAGATTTCCATCAGACGGCTTTCTTCCTCTCAGATGCCGGGACTCCGGCATCGGAATGTTCGCGCTTCCAGCAGGTTGCTGATAAAAACCAAATTGTCATGCTGAGCGAAAATAAATACTGGGATCGTCCGCTGCGCTCGCGATAACAGGCATAAAACCCGTTTTCCAGCAACCCGCTAGAGAATTCTACTCCCGTGGCGGCATATACTCCAAATGCGAATTTGCAAATTGGAAGACCGTTACGCGATTCGCTCCATGCCCCGGCCGTACTTGTGGGTCGCCCTATCGTGCCGAACGCGGTAAAGCATCTCTTAATTGGGTCCGAATGACTTCGGAGGTCCCTTCGACAAGCTCCGTGCAGCCCGTTCGCAGAGTTTTTCGTTGCGAAATGCTGCGACCCTTCGCTGAGGCTCAGGATGCCAGCAATGAGGCTATAGTTGCTCGATCACCGCGGATGCGAATTCCTGAGTCGTGTTCCTCCCGCCCAGGTCGGGAGTGCGGACATTCTTTTCACCCGTAACTTTCCTGAGCGCCTGCATGATACGCGCGCTGGCGGCGGGTTCGCCGAGGTGCTCCATCATCAGGGCGGAAGTCCAGATGGCGGCGATGGGATTGGCGATCCCGCGCCCTTCGATGTCCGGAGCGCTGCCGTGCACCGGTTCAAACATCGGCGGCCCCAGGCGTTCCGTCGGATTGAGATTGGCGCTGGCGGCGAGGCCCAGACTGCCCTGGAGTGCTGCGCCCAGGTCTGTGAGAATGTCGGCAAAGAGGTTTGAGCCGACCACCACGTCCAGGCTTTCCGGATGCGTGATCATGCGCGCGGCAAGCGCATCCACATGATAGTTGGCCACGGCGACGTCGGGATAATCGCGGGCGACTGCGCGCAACACTTCATCCCACATCACCATGGTGTATTGCATGGCGTTTGACTTGGTGGCGCTGGCCAGGCGCTTGCGCGGACGGCGGCGTGCCTGCTCGAACGCATAGCGCATGATGCGCTCGACGCCTTTGCGCGTGAAGACAGATTGCTGCACGGCCACTTCGTCCGGGGTGCCGCGCTTGAAGCGGCCGCCCATGCCGCAATACTCGCCCTCAGAATTTTCCCGGATGAAGAGCATGTTGATGTCGTCCGCCGTCTTACCGCGCAACGGGGGTTCGAGGCCGGGAAGAATTTCAACCGGGCGCAGATTCACATAAAGGTCGAACCCGAACCTGATCTGGAGCAGCAACTCGCGCAGCGAAATGTGGTCCGGCACGCTGGGGTGTCCGATGGCGCCCAGGAGAATGGCATCAAAGGGCCGGAGCCGCTCGAGCCCATCCTCCGGCATCATACGTCCCGTGCGCAGATAGTATTCGCAGCCCCATTCGAAAGATTCGAACGAGAGGGTAAAGCCCTCCGATGCGGATTGAAGCACTCGAACAGCCTGCGGCACGACTTCTTTTCCGATTCCGTCGCCGGGAAGCAATGCGATACGGTAATTTTTGACCATGCGGACGATTTTACACACAAACGGAAGGCTCTTCCTCTGGCAAAATCACCATGCGAAAGAGATTTTTCCCGCGGGCTGCTTATTTGACGGTTTCGGGGGCGACCTGAGTGCCCGGTAGAAGCTGGTCGGAACCTGATCGGGCGACTGCATCTCCTTCTTTCAGGTTGCCGAAGACCTCGATAAGTTTTCCGACGGCGGCGCCCGTCTTTACATCGACCCACTCGGTGCGATTGTTTACCACGCGGATAACGAAGGTTCGCGCCAGGTCGCTGGCCACGGCTGTGCTGGGAACGAACAGGGTGGGATAGTTGCGGCGAACCGGCCAATCAACCTGGCAGAACGTCCCCGGAATCAATTGCGCCTGAGGATCGCGGACATCGAGTTCGACGGGCATGGTGCGCGTCTTCATGTTGACCTCGTGCGAAATCCGCGCAATCGGCGCAGTGAACGTCCGGCCTGGAAAGGATGGGACGGTGAAGCTCACTTCCGAGCCTTCAGGGACGTCTCCGGCGTCGTATTCCGGCACGGGGACAACGAGCCGCAGGCGCGTCAGCGTTTCGATGCGCACGATTGGAGTCGAAGCCCCGGGACCTCCCTGAGGGCCGACCAAAGCTCCGGGGTGTACGTAACGCGTAGTGACCTGGCCGTCAAAGGGCGCCGTGATCTTAAGGTAGGACTCGAGTTGCTCAACCGCCTTCAGGGCGTCCTGAGCCGCCTGGACGTTTTTCCGAAGCGCAGAGACGTTCTGCCTGCCGGCCTGGACGTTTTTTTCGGCGACATCAAGATCGTTGCCTGCTACAACTCCAGGGACTTTTGCGGCGGCGGCCATACGCCTGTAGGTGGCCTCATCCGCGGACAGTTTCGCTTCAGCGGCCAGCAGTTGCGATTGGGCGGCCTCATATTTGGACTCTGCCTCAGATTTTCGGGCCAGAAGCTCCGGGGCCTCAATCTGCGCAATCAGTTCGCCCCGCTTGACACGCGAGCCGCGGTCCACGCCGATCCATTTCACAAAGCCGGTCTCCTTGGAGTAAATGTCCACGGCCTCGTAAGGTTCAAGCTGGCCCGGAAGCTCGACGCGCGTGCTGAGCTTCCGTGAAATCACCGGGACAACTTCCAGCCTGGGCGGCTCGTTTGAAGCCTGCGTCGCAGACCCAGCAGCTCCCCGGCTTCGGTTCGCGCAGGAAGCGAACCACATGGACAAAGCCAGCGGCGCGATCAGGCTCAGGCAGGTTTTGGATTTCATAACCTCTCTCCATGCGGGCTTAAAGAGAACCTATTGCGCCGCGAAGCGGCTTGCCGGATCATCCGGATCAAGCGAAGGCGATGCGACGCCGGCCCGCTGCTGCACCAGAGAAAAGACAAATGGCAAGGCTGTCAAATTGGCGATAGTGGCGGCGATCAATCCACCAATCACGGTAATGCCCAGCGGCGCCGTCTCCTCCGCTCCGGTTCCCCATGCGAGCGCCATGGGGACCATGCCGGCGATCATGGCAACGCTGGTCATAAGGATCGGGCGCATGCGCGCTCGTGCCGCCTCAATTCCTGCATCGATGGAAGTTGCGCCCCGCTTCCGGTATTCTTCGGCAAACGTCACCAGCAGAATGGCGTTGGCCGTCCCCACGCCGACGGCCATGATGCCGCCCATGTAGGACTCAATGTTTAGCGTGGTGTGCGTAATCAGGAGCATCATAACTACGCCACAGACCGCCGCCGGCGCAGTGCTGAACACAACGAATGAAAGCCGCATGGACTCAAAGTTGGCGGCGAGCAGCAGGAAGATGACGAGGACGGCCAGTAGTAGCCCGACGGCCAGGTTGGCAAACGTCTCACGCATGGGAGCGATCTGGCCGCGCACACTGACATCCACCCCGTGAGGACGGAGGCCCGCCCGCTGAATGGCAGCGTCAATGCTTTTGCTGATCCGCCCAAGGTCCTGGCCTGCGATATTGGCCGCGAGGTCCAGCTTCCACCGTCCGTTTTCACGGTCATATTCACCCACGGTCACTCCCTGTGTGACGGTCGCCAGGTCGCCGAGTAAAGGATGTTCCGCGTCGTCATCCATGACCGGAATGTTCTTGACGTCCTGAATCGAAGTCATCTGCGGTTGCGGATATTGAACCTGGACCTGATAACCAACGCCGGTCCTGGGGTCTGCCCAATAGTTGGGGGTCGTGAAGCGGCTCGATGCAGTGGCCTCAGAAAGCGACTTGGCCACTTGTCCGGCCGTCACCCCGAGTTGTCCGGCGAGTTCGCGGTGAATATCAACGTTGACGCTGGGATAGTCAAGCGGCTGTTCTATGCGCAGGTCGCGCAGGCCTCTGATCCTGCTCATCTCCTGCTGTAACTTCGCCGTGTAAGCGCGCAGCTGGCCGAAATCCGGTCCAAGGACGGAAACCTCCACAGGAGTCGGGGCGCCAAAATTCATGATCTGGCTTACGATGTCGCCCGGCTCGAATGAGAACTCACAGCCGGGAAACTTTGAGGGAAGGACCTGGCGAAGTTTTTCTTCAAACGCCCCAACATTAATATGTGCTTCGGGCCGCAGCGCCACGTTAATGACTGCCTCGTGCGGACCGCTGGTCCAGAGGAATACTGTATTGATGGGATACGACGCTCCTTGCGTCCCCACAAAACCCAGGGTTGCGGCGACATTACCGCGGCCCGCCGCATCGCTGACCTGATGAAGAACCTGCGTGGTCAGATTGGCCGTCTCCTCAGCGCGAGTTCCGAACGGTGCCTCAATGCGCAGGCGGAATTGATTGTTTGCTACTTGCGGAAAAAGCTCCTGGCCGAGTTGCGGACCCAGGACCAGAATAATGAGCACGGCAATCACGATGTAAGCGCCGACGATCATCCATCGGAACCTTGCCGCGTGATGCAGACCCGCGTGCCATCTTTCTCTGAATGCGTTGAAACTCCATCGGCCCTCGGCCCGGGCTGCCCGCATGGCTTCGCGCTTTTTGTGGACCCAAAGAAACATCACGGGCAATAGCGAACTCGAAAGCAGGAACGATGCAATCATGGAAAAGGCCACAGCAAGAGACAAAGGCACAAACAAAGCCCGCGTCACGCCGGTCATGAAAAATGAAGGAACAAAGACCGCCACCAACGCCAGCATCGAGAGAAAGCGCGGCCCGACCGTTTGCTGCGTGGCGCGCAGCACGGCACGGGCGAATGGCAGATCGGGCTCCTGTTCGAGCGTGGCGTCGATGTTTTCAATGGCGACAACGCCCTCGTCCACCAGGATTCCCACCGCCAGTGCCAGTCCGCCCAGCGTCATGATGTTGATCGTCTGGCCGCTGATCCAAAGGGCCACTACCGCCGTAAGCAGGGCAAAGGGAATCGTGGTCAGCACAATCAGGGAACTCCGGGCGTCTCGCAGAAACAGAAAAACCATCAGCCCCGTCAGGAGTGCCCCCAGCACGCCTTCGCGCACAACCGAAACCAGAGAGTTTTTCACAAAACCGGATTGATCAAATTCGTAACTGACATGCAGTTCCGATGGAACCAGCGAGCGGAAATAAGGCAGGCTCTTTTTGACTTCATTGACGACTGAAAGAGTGGAAAAATCCGGGCGCTTTGTGACGGGCTCATAAACGGCCCGGCGACCGTTCACGAGCGCGTAACCCGTAGGGATGTCCGTGCTGTCGGAAACGTATCCGATGTCGCGCAGATAGACCGTTGGACCTGCACCCGTGCGAATCGGCAGATCATTAAGCTGCTGAGTGATGTTCGGCACGACCGAATTGCTGGTGACGATGCGGAGCAGGCTTCCCGTGCGGACGTTGCCGGCGGGCATTAGTGAGTTTCCGGAATTGATGGCCTGCGCGACGGCGTCGGGCGTCAGGTGATAAGCGCGGAGACGCTCCGGATTGATCGTGACGACAATCGTCCGCTGGTTTCCGCCGAAGGGCGGCGGCGCGGAGACTCCGGGCAGGGTGGCGAATACCGGACGCACGCGGTTGAGGGCCAGGTCCTGGATCTGCCCGATGGTCAGCGTCGGGCTGGAAAAAACAATGTCGCCGACGGGCACAGTCCCGGCGTCAAAGCGAATGACGAAAGGCGGCACCGTTCCATAAGGCATGAAGGCATGCGCGCGATTTACGTAGGAGATCGTTTGCGCGAGCGCCTCGCTCATGTCCGTTCCCGGATGGAAGGTGAGCTTGAGAAGGCCGTTGCCCTGGATCGACTTGTCCTCGACGCTCTGGATGCCGTTGATGTAGAGAAAGTGGTACTCATAATAGAAGACGATGTAACCTTCCATCTGCCGGGGACTCATGCCCCCGTAAGGCTGCGCGACATAAATGATTGGGAGGTTGAGGTTGGGGAAGATGTCGATGCGCATGCGAGAGACCGCAAGTATTGAGCAGAGCGCAACCCCAATGACGGCTATCAGGACCGTAACAGGGCGCCGCAGCGCCGTGCGAACCAGCCACATGCTTTAGTGACCTCCTGTCCGGGCAAGCTGAAGGAAGGGATCGAGATTACCTTCGGCCGCGGCCAGATTTGCCAGGTTGTGCCAGACGGCAAGCCGCGCCAGCGCATCATTGATTTCGGCCTGTTGAAGCAGGTCTTCTGCTTCGGCCAGTTCTACAATGGTTGTGAGACCTGCCTGGTAACGCGTCCGCGACTGGACCTCGCCGTTCCGCGCGGCATTCAGTTCGACCGGAGTCTTTTCAGCCACACGGCGCGCGCCCTCGAGCATTGCCTGCGCCTGCTCAACCTGATCGTTGATTCCCAACAGCGTCTGGCGATAGTAATTCCTCTGGGCCTGCACGTTCGCTTTGGCTGTCTTCTCCTGGGCATGAATGCCAAAGATGTTGAAGACCGGGAATGTGACGGTGAGTGCCGCACCGTAGTTCTCTGTCCCAGGTCCCAGTCCATTCGCGCCGCCTTTAAGAGTCCCGTCCGGAGAGAAGCCCGAGCCGATTCCGGAGACAAAAGACTGCACGTAAACGCCCGGATAATACGAATGGCGAAGTATCTGAAGTTCCGCCTGCGCTTCGCGCACCGTGTTCTGCTGGGCGACGGCGGCGGGATGAGAGGCAGGAGACGGCTTCGGAGGTGCACTCTGCGGCGGCGGGCCCAGGAGCGGCCCGGCGGAAATTTCGACCGCGCCCGAATCCAATCCCAACGCGTCCGCCAGAGCGGCGCGGTTCACCGCCACTTCCTGCTGCGCCTGAATAAGCTGGATCTGGGCCTGTGCCAACTGCGCGTCGGCGCGCGAAGCATCGGCGCCCGGCCTCAGTTCCTGGTCCACGAGATCGTGAACGGACTTATTCACCACCTCCCACCGCTTGACGTTGGAGTCTGCAACGATAACATCCTGCTCTGCCGCCAGAAGATTGAAGAAGGCGTTAACCGCGCGCGTGGCCACGCTCAGGCGAGTCACTTCAAGGTTGGATGAAGCCTGGTCAACCCCGGCGCGCGCCCGATTCACCTCCGCGTGACGGTAGCCGAAAGCATACGGCTGCCAGGAGAAGAGCAATCCGCCGATGCTTCCCCATGCAGTATCGGATGAAGACGGAAGGACGGGGCCGCGCACACTTGGCACCACAGATTGAGGCATCATGATGCCCATCACATTGTTGGATGTTGCGCGGTTGGCCTGATAGAGGGAGTCAAGACGTGGCAAATAGTGAGTGCGTGCGTAATCGACGCCGCCGCGCGCCGCTTCAACCTTGTCGCGCTCGGCCTCAACGGCGGGATAGTGGCTGAGCGCGTAATTGACGGCTTCTTCCAGGGTAAACGTCTTCGGCCCTGCATCCTGAGGAGGGGCGGAATTCAGCTCGACCGTTGCCAGGAGTATCGCGGACAATGCGAAAGGCAGGATTAGCAATCGGTAGGTCGTCCTTCTCGGCACAGTCCGTATCCCTCCTTCAGGCACTAAAACAAAGCTCCTCATCCCGTAGTGGGGTAAGACGAAAGTCAACTCCCCCGACGCTCAGACGTAGTCGAACAGTGCCATGAACCCGAAGTCCATGTGCAACTGCTGATGGCAATGGAAGAGCGTGAGGCCGGGATCGTCGGCATTGAAGTCGATCTCGACTTCCTGGTATCCGCCTACCATGACCACATCTTTCATAATGCCGCTAGTTGGTTTTCCCGCGTATTTCGTCAGTTCGAAGGTATGCCGGTGCAAATGGACTGGATGAATATCGTCGCTGGCATTGCGCATCTTCAGTCGGTATCGCTTTCCTTGGCGCAGATGAAACATGACGGGCATCGTCTTTCGATCGAATGCCACGCCGTTGATCGTCCAGCGATTGAATCCGTGGTCGGCGGCATTGTCTTTTGCGAAGGTCAATTCAAATGTTTCATCGGGATTGGCGGTCGGGCGCTCATTGCCGAAAGCGGTATAATCCCAGCGCGCAGCCGGAGGGGCCGTCCACTGCGGTTTTCCCTTGCGGCCTGCATACTCCACGACGATACCCATTCCGCGATTTCGGTCATCGTCGGCGAGGTCACCCATTACCCAGACGCCGGGATTGTTCATTTCGACAATCGCCGAAACGCGTTCGGCAGTTCCAAGCCAGAGAACGGGGACCTCAACTGGTTTTGGAACCGGATTTCCATCGAGTGCCACAACCCGAAAGCGGTGTCCGGGAAGTGCCAGGCTGCGAATTTCAGTTGCGCTGCCGTTGAGCACATGAAACAGGACGCGCTCGCCTTTTTTCACACGCACAGGCTCGCCGTGGCCGAGCATCTTTCCGTTAATGGTGAACAGCCGATAGCCAACCTCATAGCCGTGTGGCAATCCGCGCGCAAGTGACGCTCGCATGGCCGACTCGCCCTGTGCCTTAAGGGCTGGCACTTCAGTTGCGGGTGAGAGGAAATCCTGAGCCATGTCGCCACCGCGGCTCAGGAAAGGCTCAAATTCCTTGAGCACGAGAAACACTTCCTGGTCGTACGCGCCCGCATCCTGCGCCGGCTCAATATAGACAGGGCCCACCTGTCCCGTGTACTGGCCGCGATGAAGGTCGCTGCCTCCGCGCAGGTGCGTGTGATAGAAGCGGAATCCTGCCGGCCGCGGGACAAAGGATATTCGCCGCATCCCATGCGCTGGAATGTATGGCGTGCGTTCTTCGGCCGCGCCGTCAACGTCCGGCGGCACGAGTTGGCCGTGCCAGTGTAACTGCTCCGGCGAATCCGTATCGTTATGGATGTCCACGGTAATTCGCCTGCCCTCGCGTAAGCGCAGTAACGGGCCGGGAAACTGGCCGTTATAAGTGATGGTCGAAAGGATCCTCTGAGGAGCGACTTCCACCAAGCCCACGCCGATTCGGATCGTCACATCGGCGCGTTCCGGCTGAGCAGAGGCGGCTTCCCCTTCTGGAGAGGGCCTGGTGCTCGAAGCAGGGCCGGCGTTTGTCGTCGCGGCGGCGAAGAGTAAACCTGCGCCGGCACGCAAGAGGTCTCGTCGTCCGAAACGACTGGCTTCCATCAGTTGGCTCTCCTGGCGGCGTTGTGTATCAAATCACTTCAATTCCACGTGGCTTTCAACCTTTGGCTATGCTCTCTTCCCACGGATGAGCCTGCTGCTTTGCTCTTTCTCCTCGAACAACTCCCCAAACAATTCACGGACTTTTGCCCGTCCTTCTGTGAGTGCCCTTCTGCCCAGGGGCGTGGCTCTGTAAAACCGCCTGAAATGACCGTTGCAAAGCTGTCTGCTTGATTTGAGATAACCGCCCTTCTCCATGCCGTGGAGAAGCGGATACAGCGTGCCGGCGCTCAATTCATATCCGTGGCGTCGAAGCTCGCGGATCATGTCCAGGCCGAAGACAGGCCCTTGCGAGGCATGATAAAGAACGTGCAGCCGGATAAGTCCGGAGAAGAGCCGGGTGCTATCAGTAATCGACATCGGATTTCAACATCGATATTCTATCCAATGTTCTGAGGCTGTCAACCTGAATGTTCGGCGCAGGGTTCAGGCGTAACCGGCGCGATCCTTGCCGCAAAACGGCGAGAGGTCCGTTCGGCTCGCCAAGTCGAAGGCGACCGCGGGATTCAATCGCAGCCGGGCTGCCGGGTGTCGTTGAAACCCGTGCTGCCCGCCAGAGCGGACCCTCGTGCGCGGAGGGATTGAGGCCTGGCGTTTTCGGTTCTGCAGTTATGCCCCGTTAGAGTAGTGCCTTGACAGGGCTAACGTGAACGTTTCGAGTCCGTTCCGGCTTGGGGCAATCTTTTCGCTCAGTTGTTCTGGTTTAGTTGTTGAATGCTCTGCCTGGCGTAGGTTTCAATGACAGTGCCTTTTCCGATTTCGGCGGCTTTGGTGAAGGAATCAATCGCTTCCTGCTTTTTTCCTGCATTTGAGTAGATTTCACCAAGGCGGAAATAAAGCGTTGCCTTGGGGGACGATGAAAGCCTGATGGCCTGCTGGAATTCATTGATGGCGACGTCAAGATTCCCCTGGAGCATCGCAATTGAGCCGAGGGCGGAATGAGCGTCTGAGGCTATCGAGGCTTTACGGACTTCCAGTTGCTCCGGCGTCTCGTCCTTTCTTGCGGGAAGTTTCGGCAAAAGCTCCAGGACGCGTTCTGCGTCGACCTTTGCCTCGGACAGGTTCTTTTCCGTCTGCGCCGCGGGGCCGCGGTTCATTCCTGGTTCTGAGAGGACCGTTGCCATGAGAAGCAGACTGTAAGTATTCTCGGGATCGAGTTCAAGACTCTTACGGCAATACTGCACGGCATTGGGATAATCCGCCTTCTCCTCGTAGGCGGAGGCGGCCTGAGTGTAAACGTAGGACAGCAGGTCGCTCTTTGGAAACTGCCGCTCAAATTCCTGTACCATGCGGATTTTCGTGTCCGGGTCTTGTTCGTTCTGGAGCGTTTCGAAGCCCATGGCCTCCTTGTAAGTTGACTGGAGTGGTTTGCCCGTAGCGCTTGTAGTTACGGCACCCTTGAAGTTGCGGACCGTGGGCCCGGCGGACCAGATGGCATTAAGGATCTCATCGTCCGCGCCTGCTTTTCTCATCCGCTTTTCAATTTTCGGGTCAAGATCAAAGTCAACGCCTTGTTCCTGGAGCGTTCTTATAATCGTCGCGGGATTGTTCTTGTTTTTCTTGACCAGCCGCAACACCTCATCCTGTGTCAGGAGAAGTTTTTCAGTTTGCTGCGCCGGCAGGGCTGCGGCAATGAATGCAAACGCTACAATGACTAAGAACAGGCTCTTCAGCATGGCGCCCTCCTGTTTTAAGGCCCTTGGTCTATTCTCCGGCAGAAAGTCTTGAATGCACAGAGTCGGTGTTCACCGTTTCTTCTTCGCCTGATCAACCCAGCGTTGCCACGTGTCCTGGTCAGCGAGCATCTTGATAAACAATCCCCCGACCACTGACCTTGCCTGAAAACCAACCTGTGTGCCGTCCGATGTCCAGTACCAGTCCGTCAATGGGACCCTGCCTGGTGACTGGTTGGCCCAGTTCCAGATTGGCGTGATCAACTTGTTCCAGTCGGCTGCGTTCTCGGCGAGCGTCGCGGACCAGAATTCCCAATCGAGCTTTGTATAGTCGCGACGGTTATCCAGCGGAAACCCGTACTGGTTTTCCTTCTCTTCGTAGTAGGTAATTTCATTGGCAGCGACTTCAGGCGGGAAAAGATGGAACTGAAGCACTTTGTCCCACACCAGGTTATATTTCTGGCTCCAACTGCCAGGCAGATCAAACGCCAGCCTGTAGTGGTCGCCGTCATCTGCCATCTTCACCCACCGACCGGCGAAGTCAGCCGCCGTCTCGTTGTATAGTTTGGCCGTGGAGTCTTTGTGCAGCATCCCGGCGAGTTCAGCGTAGGCGGCGAGCGCTTCAATCGCCTTGATGGAGAGGTTTGCGTTGTGCGCCAGATGGCCGGTGAAGTCATCGGTAGAAAGCTGGTTAGCCGGATCAAGCCCTTTCTCCTTCAGGTACTCAGCCCAGCGCGTCAGCAGGGGCCAATATGTGGCCGCGAATTTCGCTGTCCCTTCAGCATGGGCGATTGCGGCAACCATCAGTAGCATATTGCCGGTTTCTTCCACTGGCATCTGGTTAACCTCGGATTTCTCCCGTCCGCCGTACACTTGTCCGTTGGCCAGCGGATAAGTGCCAAGATCATGCGGGGCAAATGGAAAAGGCCAGCGCCCAGACTGGGCGTATTTGAACAGAGGCACAAGAGATGCTTCGAGCAGCCTGGGATTCAGCAGGAGGAGCAGCGGTGAACCGGGATAAATAACGTCCACAGTCCCGATACAACCATTGCTGAAATTTTCTTTAGGGAGCATGAAAGGAGTGCCATCCGGCCCCGCCACGATGATCTGTGCCGCAAGCGCCTGGCGGTATGCCAGCGCTGCCAGCAGGCTGTACTGCTCTCCACCGACCCGCGCAAGGTCCGCCATGAGGTCCTGATCAAATTGAGCCGCGCGGGCCTCGATGGTCTTGTACTGGCTTTCAGCCTCCTGGAGCAGCTTCTCCGCGCTCGTGCGTTTCAATCGCCAGTAAGGCCGAAGACGCTGATGGAAGTATTCAATGGAGTAGATTTGGTCGTAGGCAAGAATCAAGTGCCTTTCAACAGGTTGCGCGCTTACATTACCGAGATGGAATTCCACGACCATCGCCGGCATAGCGACATTGGGTACCGCCGGCATCTGCGCCTCTGAGGCCGGAGGGCTCCCATCTCGAACGAAAGCGTGAAGCGCGCCCTGAAGCCGGGCCACGGCCTCATTAGCTTTACCTTGGGCAGGAACTGCAACGTACAAATAACCCCAGTCGATTCGCAGGTTATCTCCTGACTTTTGCAGCACAGGCTGCGCCTGTGTTCCCATGCGCAAGCCGGCCATATCACCGATCTGATCCTCTTTCCACACAACTGCTTCGTCTTCTGTGTTGACCACCAGTTGCGCTGTGTTGTCGTAGTAGATCGAGACATCGTGGTCTTTTCCGTCAACGGAATGAACTTGCCAGGTAACATAAGTGACCGGCCAGGACATCAGGTCGATATCATCGGGCAGCATGGGTGTCAGAAATGTTAAAGTGACATGGACCCCGCCGCCTTCGAAATCGTAGATAGTCCTTGTCGGCGTCACCTCTAATCCGGTTTGAGGCATTGCCTGCACGTTGCGAGGATCGTCGCCCATGATCCGCCAGGGAACGCCGTCCACGAGCATCAGGCTGTGAAGTTCCTGAGGCGTTCCCGTCCAGTGCCGCGTGGGGCCGTAAGTCAGACGATCATCGAAAGACCAGATGCTGAAATAAGGGTTCGAGGTTACCAGAGGGACGGCAGGCGGCCTCAAGTTATTGGTCGCAGCCGACAGCATCGAAACCGGCTCTATAGCGCATAGGACCAGGAACATCGGCAGGAGCATTAATCGCCTAACCATGTGAGTTCATTGCCCCATTTACAAGATTGCGTCGGATTTTGTTATACCGCAGCGGCCAAGTATATACTTTTTCTTTGGTTTTCTGGAATGAGATTGCTCTTTCTCGATTGCCAGACCAGGGCATTGGCTCCAACATTATCCTTCAGACCCTCCGGTAAAGAAGCTGAAAGTTCCATTGATGAACTCTTCGGTGTGCGCCCGCAAGTGTTTCAGGTTGCTGTACTGGTTGGCGTAAATTTCCTCCCGCTTCCAGGTCTTGATAAAGCCTTCGCAGCTCGCGTTGTCGTAAGGGTTCGCGGGCCGGCTCGTGCTCGGGACTATGCCGCGCTTTTCCATCAGCGCCAGGTAGTCCGCGGCGGCGTATTGAAATCCTCGGCCGGAATGGTGCACCAAGCCCGGTTGCGGACGCCGATTCTCGATGGCTTGTTTGAGCGCCCCGATCGTCAGCCGCGCCGTTATGATTCGATCCGGGGCCAAGCCCACAACCTTGCGCGAGTACGCATCCGGGATTACGGCCAAATAGACGAATTCCGTCTTCAGCCGAATGTAAGTGATGTCGGCAACCCAGAGCTGATTGATTCCGGTCACCTTCATCCGCCGCGCTAAATTCAAGTACACCTCGAGCTTGTGATTCGAATTCGTCGTCACCATGAACCGCTTCGGCTGGATGCCCAGCAGGTCATCTTCCCGCATGATCCGCGCCACTTTCTTATGGTTGACCTGCACGCCTTGCTTGTGCCGCTCCGAGGTGACTCGCCGGCAGCCGTAGCGCCGCCGATGCTCCACAGCGATCTGTTGGATCGTGGAGCGCACTTCCGTCTCTTCCTCGGCCGGCTGCGGCTCCTTCAGTGACCGGTAGAAGCTCCTGCGATTGACTCCTGCCAACTGGCACATGCGCTCGATGCTCAGGCTGCCTTGCAGCGGCATCACTTCGCGGATCTGCTCGTAGATGCCGTCCCGTCAGAGTCGCCGCGACTCCGGCGTCGAGCCTCGATTTTTTGCAAGCCACCCTTGAAAAAATCCACTTCCAGGGTCTTCTCGGCCAGCAGCCGCTTGAGCCGTTCGTTTTCCTGCCGGTGGAAAGCGACGCGCGGGCCCGGCCGCGAGGCCTCTTCTCCTGGCTCAATTGCTTCGAGCTTCCGGCGCCATTTGTACAGACATCGTCGGGTCACCCCCAACTCTTGCGCCAACGCCGCCACGTCGGCGCAGGTCCGAAGGCGTTCAACCGCCATGCGCTGAAATTTCCGGGAGTATCGTTTTCTCTTCCCTGGGCAACCTTTCCCCGAAACCGTGCCCAATTCTGTGTGTCATTTCAAGGGTTCACTACCCTTCTGCGTCGAGGGCGGACTTGCTTGCCCCCATCGTGACGATCAAGAATGATGCTGGAATGCTTACCGACCGAAAGCCCCGAAAGGCGGACCTGCTCGACGATTTCATTAAGAGCGACAAGGAAAGGACCCTCGACCTCCCACAGGATGAACGCCTTCGGGCCCTGTCAACTTCCATTGAAGCAGCGCTGACGGCTGGCAAAAGGTCGACGCTTCAGCAGGCATGTGCACGATTTCTCGAAGCTGCCGCAGACTTCTACGACGTCACGGTTACACCGGTCAGGATCCTCGCCGCCCGCCCGCTGCGCAGCCGGGAGGGTGGTTGGGCTACGGAACTGTTCGGAGATTATGACCCTCAAAAGAAGGTCATCCGTGTCTGGATGAGGACAGCCATTCGAAAACAGGTGACGTCATACGGGACATTTCTCAGCACGCTGTGCCATGAGTTTTGCCACCACCTTGATTATGAGCGGTACAGGTACCGGGATTCGTGGCACACGCGCGGCTTTTACGAGCGTGCCGCTGTGTTGTACCATCACGTCCGAGGCACACCAACGAAACGGTTGTTCTGGATCGCAACACCCGGCGGGCGATGGAGGATCGACTGGCCTCGCACCAATCGAGGTGGTTGAAATGAAAAGTTGAGCCTTATTACGCACCAACCGGGGCCAGATGGCTACGTGGATTTCGGATTCCCTTATGCTTTCACAGGCCGCGAAAGCCCAGGAACGATGTTCCAATTTTTATCACAGAGCGCTCAGATTGTGGACTGTCCGGTGACGGCTGGTGCGGATAACGACTGGGTGCGGCGGGCGGCATAATTAATCGGAAGCATTAACGCCACGGCGTACCTGAAGCGGCTGGTGTCCTTCTGGCCGATTCTCGCGAGACTACCACGCGCGACGGCAAGGCTCTGGTAGTAATCGTCGTAGTGGAAACCGGTTTCGCCGTGCCACATGGGGAAGACTGAACAAGCTTTGATCCAGCGTTCAAAGATGTTTGAGATATCCAGATAGACGTCCTGCCGGAAACCCTCCGCGTCCTCCCAGTTTTCAGCAAAAAGAAGCTTGCTGACCGAATGCGCTGGAAGTTTTCGCTGGATGCCTGACAGCCCGGCATAAAAGATCGCGTCCTCAACGATGTTGTAACAGGCTCGATGGTCCTTGTGGTAGCTGCCTTTCCAATGCGTAATGATAATTTCGGGTTCGTATTGCCTTATCGCATCGCAGACGGCGAATCGGGCTTGGTCGTTGTCGGGAAGTTCGCCATCCGGATAGTCGAGGAATGCCGTTTCCGCTCCAAGGATTTTTGCAGCTTTCTCAGTGGCGGCCACCTGCATTGCTCCGTATTCAGATTGCGGAATTGAGGGATTGCCCCGCTCGCCATGGGTAAGGCTGAGGAAGATACCTCGGCCGCCACTGCTGATATGCTGGGCCACTGCCGCGCCCATCGTAAACACAGCGTCTCCAGGATGGGCGGCTATGGCCATCAGAGCACCGGGCTGACCGTCATCTTTCCGCGTTGGAAGTTTTTCTGCGTAGCTCTCCTCAGTACAGGCAGTGCCAGGGTGCACAGATAACATGGCGGCGCCCATCCCCAGTTCTTTTAACAAGTCGCGGCGAGTGTGGTTCTTCAAGGCAATTTCCTCCGCCCAATCAAATTTGAGGATCGTCAAACCGTGCTTGATTGAGAAAGGACCTGGCGAAGCCGTCTGGCGACAATCTCTGCTTCGCCCGGCTCCATCATCCATACGCCTATCACGATCACGTTGGGTCCAGATGGAAGGCCTTTCAACAGTCCGCTCGTGTCGCCTCCGGTAGCGGGATTTAACTCGATGCTCGGGTTTCCGTTACGAAGATTTTCCTGCACGTCCTTCGCTGATATCTTCAGCCGGTCCATATCATAAGTAATCAGTACGTGAGGAACATTGTTGGCCACGGGTGGCACAAAGATTTCCGTTTTTACCGATGGAATGTCCCGTACCGCAGCCGCGATCAAATCAGCCCGCCTTTGAAACTCCGCTCGCATGGCCTCTTCATCCTGATCCAGAAACCAATCTACTGCGGCCACAAGGCCGATAATCTGCTCTTTCGACACCTTCATGCCTCGCCCTACGGTGTCGCTGTACGGATTATTGTTGAGCGCCGCCGCCTCAATCAGATCTTTCCTGCCCAGGAGCAACCCACTGTTCTGCGGACCCCTCAGTCCTTTGCCGCCGGAAAATTGTACAAGATCGAATCCCATCTGCGTGTATTCCCAAAGCCGTGACTTGGGCGGCACGTCAGCTGCGGCGTCGTTTGAGGCCGGCACGCCGTGCTTGTGGGCAATGCGCACCCAGTCTTCTCGGCTGATCTGCCCACCTTGGGCTGCGTTGAAGAAGTGGGCCATCGCTGTCCTCGGCGTAAAAGCACGGTCGTACTCTTCCAGAGTTTCGACTTCCACCATTTTGACGCCGCAGCAGCGGATCGCATGATCATATTCGTAGCGGTGTGCTTTCTGAACGAGCACTTCGTTGGGAAGGCCGCTCAAATCATTTGGAACCTTGACTATTGCTTCCGGGTTCCCGCGCGTGATGCAGGCCGCCGTTGCCAGGGTCAAGGCCGATGCCGCTCCATCGCTGACAAGCGCCGCTTCACAGTGCAGACGTCTGGCCAAGTATTCGCCCGCTGCTTTTTGCAGATCGATCAGTTTCACCGGCGAGGTTGCGGCACGATCCACGGCCGCGCGGACCTGCGGCGGCATGATTGATGCCGTCAGAATGGTGTATGTTCCCGCCGCGTTGATGAAAGGCGTCAGGTTCAGTTTGGAGTAATAGTCCTCTCCCTCCGGTGTTTCCCGGTTCCTTTGCTTCGCCTTTATCTCAGGAGTTCGCTCGGAAAAGACCGCGGAAGCCGCCAGCACGCCGCTCCCGTATTTAAAGAATTTTCGCCGCGAGAAAAAGTGGGTTGTCATAGGCTGGCCTCATTGTATCTATTCAATGCTTCAGAGCGCTGGTGTTGGAAAGCAAGATAAAAACAATCTTCTCCGCAGAGTCACTATCGAACAGCCCTGGCAGTCGCTGGCCAAATGTCGAACGGTTGAGATGAGTCGTCACGCTAAAAGGACCCGAAGAGCGCTCGTTGTTGCGATGGTCCTGCTGCCAATGGCAAACTCGAATCTGCGCACTCTGAACTAGGCTTAACTTACAATGGCGCCGGGGGCCGGTCAAGTCATTATGCTGTCCGTATTGCAGGCATGCTTGCGGATTAGAGAATACTTGCTGACCAGGTCTAAATCCCAGCACTTGATCATTTCGTCCCCCGGTTTTCAGAGCCGCTTTCGCAAAACCTCATATTTCCTGGCGCGCATTGAATCTCCGACAAAGTAATTGCAACGTGATGGGTTCTCGCGTATATAGATGTCTGTTCTAATCGCTCCAAAGGGCCCGGGGTTTCCGGTGAGCGTACCTGTTTTGGGACATGAAGGGGCGCTGGCGCACAGCATTTGCGTCCAAACTTCCCTCATGTCCGAGCAAAGAGAGGAGGCGAACCATGAAAAGAACCATGATGACTATTGCAATCACTTTGCTGACGGCTGCAACGATCAAATTTGCGGCGGCCAGACCGAAGCCATCCGGGCCGCAGGCGCGAGCAATCAATCCGCCGGGAAGCCCGGAAGGGCTGCCTTTCAGCAACGGAATCCTGGTGGGCAATACGCTGTACGTGGCGGGGACAGAGGGAACCGACGCTCATGGGAAGCTCGAGCCGGGGATCGAGGCACAGACGCGCGCGGCTCTGGAAAACATCCGTAAGATCGTCGAAGGCGCCGGAATGACCATGAGCAACGTTGTGGCGGTAAACGTGTATCTCGCTGACATCAACGATTTCGCAAAAATGAACGGCGTGTACAGGACTTTCTTCCCAGACCCCAAACCCACGCGCACAACGGTCCAGGTGGCCAGGCTGGTGAACGATGCCAGAATTGAAATCTCCGCCATCGCCGTCAAGCCCCGTTAGGGCGAAGGGGCCAGGAATAATGCAAGATCTGCGAAACCCTCGTCTTTCGCGAGGGTCCCGAAGGAATTTCTTCTTTTGGGAGTAGAATCGAGTTCGCTGAATTTTGAGACAGGAGGAAAACCGAAGGCCATGCCTCAATACAGGTGCAAGTGGGCTCTCATTGCTGCCGAACTTCTTTTGTGCTGTTCGATGGTCAGCCCTGCTGACGCTCAACTTGGGCTTTTCACGAGGGAGCAGCGAATCGATTTTACCAGCGCATGGCGTGGAGCGAGGTTTCCGGACGGCCGCCCGGACGTTCCCGATTCTGTCCTCCAACGCCTTAAGGGGGTGACCGCTGAAGAGGCCTGGGAAGTGCTGATGCCGGCAGGTTACAAAAACCAGTTTGAACCGGGATGGAAGGTGATTAACCCGGGAGATCAGCTCATTGGTCGCGTAGTAACCGCAGTGTTCATGCCCTCACGGCCGGATGTTAACGAAATAATTAATAGGCATGGCAAGGAGGAAGGGCGGATTGGAGCCCAGAATTCCTGGATCATCGACATTCTTAAGCCGGGCGATGTTCTGGTGGTTGACCTGTTTGGAAAAATCAAAGACGGCACGTTGATCGGCGACAATCTGGGAACAGCGATTTATGCGAAAAGCCATACGGGACTGATTGTCAATGGCGCAGTGCGCGATGTTGTGGGCCTGGAAGAAATTAAAGGATTTCAAATCTATACTCGAGGCTTCGATCCCTCCGCGTTGCGCGACGTGATGCTGATGGGAATCAATGTGCCAATCCGGATTGGGCATGCAACAGTAATGCCAGGAGACATTGCCTTGGGCGGGCCGGAAGGAGTGACCTTTATCCCGGCGGAACTGGCCGAGCAGGTTGCAGACCATGCCGAACTGACTCACTTGCAGGATGACTGGGGACACGAAATGCTCCGGGAAGGGAAATATACGCCGGGCGAAATCGATGGGCGCTGGACCCGCAAAATGGTCGAAGAGTTTAACGCCTGGGTGGCGCAGAAAGGTTCAAAGTTGAGGATGAAGGTCCCGCAATGACAAGTGTCTGAGAGCAACGTTAATTCCCGCAGTTCCAAGACCGCTCCCTTGCAGTCCAGGTGGGACGCCAGAACCAATGACCCCTTAGCTCCACAGGCGGTCCCAGGAGCGATCTTCATTCCATTGAATCGTGGGCTCAAAATAACCTGTCCCGGGCTTGAGGTGCTGGCGAACTGCGTCCTCGTTAAGCGTCACGCCGAGGCCGGGTTTATCAGGGACCTTGATGTAGCCCTTGTGGATGATCGGCTTGTCAATTCCCTCAACAAGGTCCTGCCACCAGGGCACGTCCAGCGAATGATTTTCCATCGCCAGGAAATTCCGTGACGCCGCCGCACAATGCACGCTCGCCATGCAGGCTACTGGTGTGCCGGCCATATGCATGGCCATCGGGACGCCGTACTTGAACGCCATATCGCTGATGCGATGCGTCCTGAGGATGCCGCCGGAAGTGGAAAGGTCCGGATGAATTTTATCCACAACGTGATTGGCGCAAAGCTTTTCAAAATCTTCCTCGCGGTAGATGTCTTCGCCGGTCAGCGTCGGGGTAGGGCTTTCGTCTGTAATCTGCTTGAGAAGGTCCATGTAAAACCAGGGGATGACGTCTTCGATCCACTCAAGGTTAAACTTCTCGAAAGCCTGCCCGAGGCGGATGCAGGATTTCACGCCGATGTGGCCAAGATGGTCCATCGAAAGGGGAATCTCCATGCCAACGGCTTCCCGCACCGCGGCGACAAATTCGCTCAATTTCTCAATGCCCTTTTCGGTTACCTCGGTCGCGACGAAGGGATGCGGCTGAAAGTTCTGCTCCCACGGACTTAATCCCGAGGGCTGCGTTACTGTACCCGGTATGTCCTTAATCAGATCAATCCCCAGGTCCATCTTGAGCCATGTCAGCCCCATTTCTTCCTTTCGGGCTTTCATTCTTTGAGCGTAAACCCGGGGGTCCTTTGACTCCGTTGTGTCGGCGTAAATTCTGATCTCATCACGCCACTTGCCGCCCAGCATCTGATAAATCGGAACGTTGTAAACCTTGCCGGCGATGTCCCACAGCGCCATTTCGATGGAGACCACGCCGCCCGCCTGGCGCGCGTCGCCGCCAAACTGCATGATCTTTTGGAAAATGTAATCAATGCGAAGAGGGTTCTCGCCAAGAATGCGGCTCTTGAGCATTAATGCGTATGTAGGACTTGCGCCGTCGCGTACTTCGCCCAGCCCGTAGACCCCCTGGTTGGTATCGATTCGGATAATCGGGCAGGGACTCGGACCGGGCTTTACCACAGTCGCTACGCGAAGATCGGTAATCTTCAGGCTTGACGGACTCGATAGCGTGTTGACGTTTTCCTGAATCTTTGCTTCTGCGCCCGCTTCAGCGTCCGCGGTCAGGAAAGCACCACCCAACATCGCCGCCGAGGACTTCAAAACTCCGCGGCGATCAATCCTCATGTCGTCGTGTTTAGACATTGTCCCATCACCTCCTGCGGTTTCAGGTTACGTTATGTTCTTATCCATTTACGGCATCTGCCTTCCGACCTGCACCCGCAAGTGCTAAACGTACGGGATGTTCCTGCTGGCCATGATTCCCTTGATATATCCGACGCCCAGTATTTTCCCCAGGACCCCGTAGCCGGGATGAACATCGGTTTCCCCGTCAAGGATCGGATCATGGTCGGGACGCAATGGGACGCAAACGCCGCTGTCATAGAGTGCCTGAAACACTTTCCCAAAGTCGATCGCGCCATCGTCCTGGAAGGTCTCCACAAAGTTGTCGCGCGATCCTTTAAGGTTGCGCGCATGGATGTAAAAGATTTTCCTTTTGCTGCCGAATTCCCTGGCAATCGCCTCGAGATCTGCACCCATCAGATAGTAAACGGAGATTTCGAACGTCACACCGTTCACGGGGCTTGGCACGATGTTCATCACCCGGCGGTAAGCTTCCGGACTGATGATGATGCGCGCGATACCTCGAAGCTCCGGGACAGGAGGATCGTCCGGGTGCAGAGCCATCTTTACATTCGATTTTTCAGCCTCGGGAATGACAGCCTTCAGGAAGTATGTGATGTTGTCCCACATTTTCTTCTCGCTGATTCGGCCCCATTGTGTAAGTCCTTCCGGAACGTCGCGAACGTTAAAAGATAACGAACTGCAGCCACCTCGGCCAGGAAAATGCATGTTCGTGCGATACCAGTCAATACCCGCCATGAAGTCGTAGCAGACCATGGGGATGCCGGCCTGACCAATGGCCCGGATCGCTGCGATATAGTTCTCAATCTCTTCGTCGCGGCCAGGCAGTCCGAGCTTGATCTTTTCCGCGGGCACAGGATGGCTCTCGATGCCGGCAATCGTCAGCCCGGCCGTTTCGTAATCAGCTTTAATCCTTGCAACCGTCTCCGCATAGCGTGACCGAGGCACTCGGCTGAGAGCGGAGGCGGTCCCAGCGATCGCATGGGTAACGCCGATCTGCTTCGACAATTTCACCCGGTGCGGGTCATCAGCGCCCCAGACCAGACATATTTTGAATTTGTCGTTTCCGTTGTCCGGGTTGTCACTCTGAGACGGAGTTGATAGTGCACGAACCGCGGAAGGCGCAGCCGCTCCTGCCATGGCCGCCAGCACGCTATGCATGCACTCTCGCCGATTAAGCTTGAACATACGCGTCACCTCCCTGGAGGTTATCGACCTGGGAAATTTCCATGGCGGCGCGCTCGCCCGGCCTGCCCGTCACTCGCTGTAGGACGGCAGTTTATCCGGAAAGAACAGTCGAGGCAAGCTATGGTTCTTGCGCGTTGGACAAAAGGATTGTCCTTCTGACTTATCGCTGAAAAAGCCGGCGACGGAGTTCTTTTTCACTGCTGTTGGCAGCAGCAGGATTCATGCGATGCATGTTTCGGGTTGTGATAAAGTTCCATCACCGGATCATCGATGGCTGGAGCGCGCGGCAGTCGAGCCGTTTATCCGGGCCGCACTGACAAGGCTTATCCGAGGCCATCGCCAACTTTCATAAGGAGTGTGGGTACATGACGTGCCAACGGAACAAATTTCTTGGAATAACCATTGTGGCCCTATTCCTGATAGCGGCGGTTGCTCTTGCCGCGGGTCAGCAACAGAAGCCTCGCTATGACCTGCTGTTAAAAGGCGGGCATGTGATTGACCCAGCCAACCAGATTGATGGAGTGATGGATGTAGCGGTAGCCGGCGGCAAAATTGCTGCCCTCGAAGCTGGAATTCCTTCCTCCGAGGCCGAGAAAACCGTTGACGTTCATGACCTCTACGTAACGCCCGGCCTCGTGGACATTCACGTACACATCGGTTATGGCGGCGCTCCAGACGACTGGTATTCGCCAAGCGCCCGCACCCATACGCCACCATTCGGAATCCCTCCCGATATGGTTCTGGCTTCCGGGGTAACGACCATCGTCGATGCCGGCAGCAGTGGCGCGGATACATTCTTACGGGAAAAAGAGATGGTGATGGAGCATTCCCGAGTTCGTGTTCTGGCCTTCCTGAATATTGTGGCAAATGGGATGAATGGCGGGCTTGAGCAGACAGTGGATCAGATGGACCCAAAACTCTGTGCGGAAACGATTCAAAAGAACCGAGACCTGATCGTTGGAGTGAAGACGGCGCACTACTGGACTGAAAGACCCTGGGATGCCGAACATCAGCCATGGACGGCCGTTGACCGGGCGGAAGAATGCGCCCGCATGGCGAACGTGCCCGTTATGGTGGACTTCTGGCCGCGGCCGCCGCAGCGATCTTACGCAGAACTGATTCTCAAGAAGATGCGTCCCGGCGACATCCACACCCATGTTTTCGCGCAGCAGTTTCCCATTATTCTGTCTGACGGCAAACTCAATCCCATCATGGAAGAAGCGCGCAAGCGCGGGGTAATATTCGATGTCGGTCATGGAGCTGGGAGCTTCTGGTTCCGGAATGCTGTCCCGGCGGTGGCCCAGGGATTTCTGCCGGATTCAATCTCGACGGACCTTCATACAGAGAGCATGACCACGAAGGCCATCAGCATGGTGAATGTGATGTCGAAATTTCTGGCTATGGGAGTTCCGCTTCAAACGGTGATTCAGGAGGCGACAGTAAACCCGGCGCGCGAAATCCACCGTCCGGACCTGGGCACACTGTCGGTGGGCAGCGTAGCGGATATTGCGGTGCTCCAGGAATTGCATGGGAAATACAGTTATTCTGATGATGGCTACGCGCGGATGGATGGCAATGTCAAGCTGATTGCTCGGATGACTGTACGGGCGGGCCGCATCGTGTTCGATCCGTCAGGTCTTAGCATGGTGGAATGGCAAAGAGCCAGGAAGCAGTATTTTACGCCGCCTGAACTTGGCTCCAGCCCTCCTTCAACCGCGGACGACTATCCGCGCTGAAGCATTCCCGGAATGGGAACAACCATGATGAAGCGAAGGACCTTCCTGAAGAACGCGTGTCTTGGATACGCGGGTTCGCTGGCCAGACGATTAAAGGCAGACGAGGCAAAACTTTTCACTCAGCCAGAGACTCCTCCCATTCATACTCACGGACTACCCGGATATGAGCCATCGCCGCTTGGCATGCCGGGTCTTTACCCAGGCAAAGTCGTTGAGGTTTTTGACCCCCGCGCGATTTCAAACAACCGTGTTTCAGAGCCCGCTGTGCGGCGCATGCTGGACGCAGGGATGCGCGAGCTTACGGGCAAATCCTCCCTTCTGGACGCCTGGTCGCTTTTTGTCAAACCCAATGATGTCGTCGGCATTAAGATCAACCCCTCGGGCGCGCCGGCGTGCTATTCGTCGCCTGAGCTTGTGCGGGAGATTATTCGTTGCCTTGAATTGATCGGTGTTCCGAGGCACAACATCGTCATTTATGACCGCTATTCCTACGAAGTTGAGATGGGAAGTTTTCAGGCTTTTCTGCCAGTGGGCATTCGGTTGGTCGGCATCGAGAACGGGTGGCCTGACCTCTCCGGATACGACATGAACGTTTACTGTGAAGCAAACTTCTTTGGCGAATGGGAAACCCGTTCATATCTTGCTTGCGTCGTCTCCCGGGAAGTTACAAAAATCATCAATGTTCCCACTCTGAAAGACCACTCTGCTTCAGGAGTCACGGGCTGTCTCAAAAATCTTGGATATGGTTCATTCAATAATGTCGCACGCTCTCACCATCAACCCATTACCTTTACCGACCCGCTGATTGGAATCATGTGTTCTGTTGAACCGCTGCGCTCCAAGGCAGTTCTGCATATTATGGACGGCATGAGAGAGGTATGGCATGGAGGGCCGCTGACGCAAGTGCAAAAGTTTATCGCACAATCCGGCCTGCTCATCCTTGGGACTGATCCTGTGGCGGTCGATACCATCGAGTTGGAGACCATCGAAAAAAAGAGGAAGTTGGAAGGGGCATTATCGCTGTGGGACCGCAACCCAGAAAACATTACTCCAGACAGCAATGAGTACTATTACAATCCAAACAAGAACCTCTTCTACCGCCAGCCGGGACACATATCTGCTGCCGGTAAACTGGGACTCGGCGTTTCAGATCTCCACAAAATCGACCGCCGCCGAATCGAACTCGGAACTTAACGATCCATGGGCCATTCCTCAAATCAAACATCTCGCTGGGTCGCGCTCATGAGCGACAGCACGCGTACTGGCGGTCTGGGGCCGAAGCCGGCACCGGCGCCAAAGGGCCTTTTGTGGCGAGTGCGGCTAGGCAGATCGGTAAGTTCCGCGCCGGTGCTTGGAGGCGATCTGCTCTTTGTTACCTGCCTCGATGGTTTCCTCCATGCCGTCAATGTACGGACAGGCAGACACGCCTGGCAATTCAATGCAGGAAGTCCAATCCATTCGACTCCCTCGCTGTCAGGCAGCAAGGTCCTGTTTGGTTGTGACAATGGCCGTGTTTACGCGCTTGATTGTGCATCGGGCAGGGAAATGTGGGCGACGCAGACGGAGGGCGAGGTCTGGACGTCTCCGGTCGTTCTTGACGGCAAGGCTTTCTTTGGTTCTGCGGATGGAATTTTCTACGCCGTCGATTCTGAAAGCGGTAAGACTGAATGGTTCCGGAACCTCGGCTCGCGGGTCTATTCAACGGCATACGCTATGCCCAACCGCGTTTATTTCGGATGCAGCGATAATCGACTCTACTGTCTTGCGACGAAATCCGGCAGAGTGATCTGGAGCGCTCCTACCGGCAACGTGATCGATTCTTCTCCCGCAGTTGCTGGAAATAGGGTTTTGGTGGGATCAGAGGATTTTTCCGTTTATGCGTTCGACGCCGACGACGGCTCTGAGCGCTGGAAATTTGATACAGGCTTGGGCGTTTCGTCGTCCCCGGCCGTAGGCGGCGAGACGGCGTTTATAGGCAGTAAAGACGGATTCCTTTATGCCCTCGATATTCATACTGGCAGGCTCCGCTGGAAGTCCCAGGTCGGGAACTGCATCACGGCACCGCCGGTTATTGGTGACGGCATTGTATGCATTCAGGCTGGCGCACTCTCAACCCACGACGCATCGACGGGCAAGATTATCTGGACCGCCGAACTGGGAAGCTCTCTTCAGTCGGCTCCGGTCCTCACGGGGAGCAACATTTATCTCACAGGCAATCAGGGAATGGTTTATGCGCTGGAATAGAGGATGTACGGGTAGGACCATTCTGCAATTCCTGTTGTTAGGGGTCGCCCAGACTCAGGTTTCTGCCCAGACGAACCAGCTTGTTTACAGGAAAGAGTACGCCATGGGCACGGTTTTTGAAATTGCAGCGTACAACTCTTCGCCATCGCTGGCCTCCCGTGCAATTGGTAAAGCCTTCGCTGAAGTGATTCGGTTGGACCATATGATGAGCGACTATGATCCCGGCAGCGACCTCAGCCGGATCAATAGCACTGCTCATTATCGGGCAGAGTTGGTTCCCGCCGATCTGTACCGCATCATTCAACAGTCGCTGGTTTATTCGAAATTGTCCACGGGCAAGTTTGATATCACTGTGGGCCCGCTCTCCAGGGTTTGGAAAGAGGAGATCCGGGGCGGTAATGCTCCCTCCGCGGAACAAATCAAAGAGCTACAGAAATGTATAGGATGGCAAAAAGTGGTCCTGGTCCCGCCTGACCGCGTAGAGCTCCGTTCGTCATGCATGGCGCTCGACCTGGGTGCGATAGGCAAGGGATACGCCGTAGACCAGGTGGTGGCCGTGCTGCGGTCTTTTGGAATCAAGAATGCCTTGATCAATGCCGGAGGAAGCACGATTTATGCGATGGGCGCCCCGCCCGGCTTGCCCGCATGGCTAGTCCACCTGCACGACCCGACAAGGAAACGGGGTCCTGCAGTCAGCCTTAGAGACAACAGTGTTTCGACATCTGAACAGACCCGCAATCCCCAGGCCGGAAGCGCACCATTCGGACATATCATCGATCCGGTGAAGGGTATCCCCGTAACGACCCCTTACAGCGTCAGCGTTGTTGCTGATTCAGCTACAGAATCTGATGCGCTTTCCACAACCTTGCTGCTGATGGGGCCGGAGCGCGGCAGGGCCTTGGTCAGGAATTTGCCGAATGTATCGGCCGTTTGGATTTCTTCTCATGGTAGTTCTGAAATGGTTTCCCATGGACCGCGGATATCTCTGAACCATCCGGCTGATTCAATTCATTGAGTAGATTGATTGAGATGCGAAGCCATCGAGTCGTTCTCCTGTCCGCCCTTCTGCTGATTGTTGCTGCGCCAGCCTGGGGCCGAGTGTTTCTTCAATGGACTGAGCCCGGCATTCCATTAGTCACACAAATTGGGGTCAGGGATTTGGTTGTCCCCTGGAACCCGGGAAGCGTCGGTTTGATGAATGCGGCAAGGAACCTTGGCTACCGCGTTTTTGCCGGGGTCCGGCCGACCGATGCAGCCACTGCCGCAAGTGTCGCAGCATCGAACGGGCTCGCGGGAATCATTGTGGAAAGTGAATCCGGGGCTCCTTGGTCGAATGCCACGCGGGAACTCATCGAGAAATTACGCCGCACCTATCCTAAGCTAGTTGTCCTCGAACCCGGATCGCAGGGGAAACAACCACAGATCCGGGGCAATATGGTCGTCAGCAAGGATGGGGTTCTTGTCGTTTCATCTCCAACAGAGCAGCCCTGGATTGACTCGAATGTGGCGTTGGCAAGATTTGTAAGCGCTCTCCAGCCGAACGAACCACCTCTTTTAAGTTTCTCATGGGATTTGATCGATCCTCTGGAACGCCGGTTGGGCCCGCAGGCAGCGGACTACGCGCTTGCAGTGGCTGAGGCCGGAGCGATGCGCGCTGACCTGATTTTGCCTGTTCACCCGAACCTCCAAAAGGCCCTGGCCGATGGAAACCAGGCCGCCCGGCGCGAATGGGAGCGGCTGAAAACCTACATGCATTTCTATTCAGCGGGAAACATGCCCGCCGGGCATCCGTGCGCCGACATCGCGGTGGTCGCAGACAATTACGACGAAGCGTACGAAGCAATGAACCTTATGGCGAGGCACAACATTCTATTCACGGTGCTGCGGCCCAGTGATGTGACGTTGCAGCGGTTGATGCATTTGCAGATGGCTATCGTCTTCTCGCGTCCGGAAGAGCAGGGGCTGAGGGCCCTTCAGGCATTTGCATCTCAGGCAGGGACGGTAGTGCTCGTGCGACTGCAAGGACGCTTCCCATGGGGAGTGCTTTCGTCCACAAAGACCGAAGCAGGCAAAACATACAATGTGGACCGAGGCCGCGTAGTCGAACTGTCTGAGCCTGTGGCGGACCCCGAGGCATTTGCCGAACTGGTCCGCAACCTCTTGGGCAGCCGCGGCAGCCTGGTTCGCCTATGGAATGCCCTGACAGTTCTGGTCTTCGCATTTCGAGAGCCGCACACGAACAGCATGGAGTTGGAATTAGTGAATTACGCGCAGCAACCCCAGCGTGTTCAGGTGCGAGTAAAGGGTGTATTCTCGAAGGTTCGCTATGAAACGCCGGAGCATGGGAATTACTCCGAAGTTCGTCCTGAAAACAATGGGGAATACACTGAATTTGTTCTGCCCGACCTTCAAATTGGCGGGCGGGTCTATTTGAGTTCGGAAAAAGAAAAGAACAAGTAAAATCCTGCCCGTTGGCAGACCGCCTGGAGTTCCTCTGCACAAAAAGCGTATGAAGAAAGCTGGGGAGTGGGTTCGTTGACCCTGCGAAGAAGCTTCAGCTAGAATCAGAAACGATGGGGGCTGGGAGTGAGTCCTCCGAGGCTGGCATTGAAAAAAGGCATCCTTAACCTGCGTTTTCGCACTCGCCTGGTGCTGGTGATGTTTCTGATCACCACGAGCACAAGCGCCATTCTGATGATCGCATATGTCCAGCATAACCGCCGCATTAAGGCTTATGTGGCGGGACAGACTTCCGACCTGTTGGAAATCATTGAGCTTACCCGGGCCAGCATTCCTACCAAGGCGGACCGTCGGCAAGCGCTCAGCGAATACCTGAGTGCGCTGAAGGGCGCGGGACTTTCTTCGATCAATGTGTTGTCGCCAACGGGCGAAGTCGTGGCGAGTACGAATCCGCACCAGATCGGAACGAAAGTCAAGCTGCGAAAGCGAAAGACCATGGCCAAAGAAGGTCCGATCCAGATTACGGCACAGTTACGCGACATTGAGACGGACTCGCAGGCCGGCCAGCAGCATTACGACATCCGATTTCCGATCATCCAGGGCGAAAAAGTGATTGGCTATGTCCAGGTTGGCGGCGAAATGGACGAGGTGGGCGCCATGCTCAATCATGTCTATTTCCTCTGGCTTGTGTGGATTTTAGTAACGATGCTGGCCGGTATGTTCGCAATTGTTTATCTGACCTTCCGTTTCACCAAGCCCATCGACCAGCTTGTTGAAGGGGCGAACCAGGTGGCGCAGGGTAATCTCTATGTGAAGCTGCCGGAAGGCGGCGGCGATGAAATGGGACTGCTGGCCCGCACTTTTAACCAAATGGCAGAGCGGCTTCGCGACGCACGTGAACTTCAGAAGCGGCTGAACGAAGCGGAAAAAACTTCTCTGCTCGGCCATTTTGCCTCCACTGTTGCGCACGAGGTCCGGAATTCTCTTAATTTCCTGAACCTGAGCGTCGATCAGATTCGGGCCAAGCGATGGCTGATGGATGAGGCGCCCCACCGTGAACTTCGCGCAAGCCTTGCCAACATGAAAGAGGAAATTATTCGATTGAATCGCCTGGTCAACGATTTCCTGGCCGTTGGAAGGCAAACCCCACCGAACATCGCTCCTTGCGACCTGCGGGTGATCATCGATCAGGCCATAGCGTTGGTCGAAAAACAAGCGAAGTCGCAGGACATCACGATTGTTTCCGAATTGCCGGCTGATTTACCCTCTTTTCGGGCAGATGCTGCACAACTCAAGACCTGCTTCCTGAACATCCTCACGAATTCCGTGCAGGCCATGCCAAACGGGGGGGCAATCTTCATTGAAGCGAAACAAGTGACGGATGGCGACGCGCGATCTCTGATGCAGTTGCGATTTCGGGACACTGGACCGGGCATTCCGGAACAGGACCGCGAGAAGATTTTCGCTCCCTATTTTTCGACCAAAGCAACCGGGTTCGGGCTGGGACTGGCCATTACTCGGAAGATTATTGAAGACCACGGCGGCCGCGTTTACGTTTCTTCCAATAACCACGCTGGCGCTGAGATGATCGTGGAATTACCTTTTACCGGTTCCGCCATGCCTCATGCCCCCGTACTTTCTTCTTCACGAGTTGCATAAGGATTTCTAATTATGCCCGAAGGCTCCATTCTGGTTGTTGACGACGAGCAGCGGCAGCGGGAGATTTATCGCGACATCCTGCGGGACGAAGGCTATGAGACTGTAACGGCTCCCAGTGGGGAGGCGGCCCTCAAGCTTGTCGCACAGAAGAGGTTTGATCTGGTCCTGACAGATCTGAACCTGACAGGCATGACCGGAATCGACCTCTTAACTGAAATCCTGCAAGCAGACCCCACAGTCGCGATTGTCATTATTACGGGTTACCCTTCCATCGAATCGGCCATCGATGCCACAAAGCGCGGCGTTTATCAATATCTCGAAAAACCTGTGGACCGCTCGAAGTTACTCGAAGTCGTCAATGACGCTTTTGAGCGGCTGGCATCGCTGAAGAGGACCATCATTGGTAATTCGCCCGCTATCAGGGAAATGGTCCGGATGATCCTGAAGGTAGCGCCGACCGCCCACACTGTCCTGATATTGGGAGAGAGCGGAACAGGAAAAGAATTGGTGGCACGGGAGATTCATCGGCACAGCCCCAGGCATAACCAACCTTTCCTTGCGGTCAACTGCGCGTCGCTTACGGAGAGCCTGCTCGAAAGCGAGCTTTTTGGACACGAAAAGGGCGCTTTTACCGACGCCCATCAGCAGAAGAAAGGACTTTTTGAGCGAGCAGACCATTCCACCCTTTTTCTCGACGAAATCGGAGACACTAGTCTGGCGATGCAGGCGAAGATACTGCGGGCGCTCCAAGAACGGGAAATCATGCGGGTTGGCGGAACAGAAACGATCAAGGTGGACGTCCGCATTATTGCTGCCACTAATCGTAACCTGGACCAGTTGATGCGGGAAGGGAAATTCCGGGAGGACCTTTACTACCGTCTTAAGGTGATCCCGATTGTCTGCCCGCCGTTAAGGGACCGGAAAGAAGACATTGAAGAACTGGCAATGCATTTCATGCGAAAGGCTGGGTTGGCATCAGGGCGGGAAGTCCGTGGAATTTCTCCCGAAGCCCTGGAGGCGCTGAAAGCCTTTCACTGGCCCGGCAACGTCCGGCAATTGGAATGGGCGATTGAACGCGCGGTAGTGCTGGGCGAATCGAGCCGGGTGGAGCTTGAGGACCTGCCACCGGAAATCCTTCTGACAAGAGAAGAAACCAGCCCGGGCGAAACTCGGGCCGCTGCCGTTGCGCCCTCATCTAACGCGCTGACGCCCGTTATCCCTGAAACTTCATGGGAGGAGCACGAAAAGGCCAAGATCATGGAAGCCTTGCAGCGGACCAACGGAAACATTACCCGTGCGGCTCAGCTACTGGGCATGACATTCCGAACCCTTCAGTATCGCCTGGAAAAGTTTGGAATCAGAAAGCAGTAGTGCCATCACTCTTGCAGATAGCTGCGACATGACTGCCAGGGATTTCCCCTGGGGTTTTCCACCCCGATGACGCCCTGCAACTATTCGTTTCGTCAAGCCTCTTGTCTCAACATCCGCCCTCATTTTGCCGAAGTTAAATATGACTAATGATGGCCGCCAAATGAAGTGCGGAATCGACGAGGGCCGGTGCAGGTCCTGACCTGTTGGCCGGCCCGATGGAGAATCTGAGTGCGAATTCTTGTTGCTGAAGACGATCGTCCCGTAGCCAGTTTCCTGAAGAAAGGGCTGGAAGCCGAGCATTATGCCGTGGACGTTGTACCGGACGGTGAAGAGGCCTTGTCTATGGCTGAGACCTATGATTATGACCTTCTGCTTCTTGACCTGATACTGCCCAAAATGGACGGGCTTCAGGTGCTGCGCCAAATCAGGACCCGAAAGAAAAACCTGCCTGTGTTGGTATTGACGGGACGCACCCGGGTCGAAGACCGCGTAAAAGGCCTCGACCTTGGGGCCGACGACTACATGGTCAAACCCTTTGCTTTTCGCGAGTTGATTGCCCGAGTCAGGGCCCTCCTGCGCCGCGGGAGTACTCCTGTCGATTTCACGCTCAGGGTTGAAGACCTCGAAATGAACCTTGTGGAGAGGACCGTGCGTCGAGGGGAAAGAAAAATCGAACTGACCCCAAAGGAATTTGCACTGCTCGAATATCTCATGAGAAATCAGGGCCGCGCGGTCTCAAGGCCGATGATCATAGAGCATGTGTGGAACTTTTCCTTCGACACCATGACCAATGTCGTGGATGTTTATATCAATTACCTGCGAAAGAAAATCGACGAAGGGTCGGAACAAAAGCTGATTCGCACAGTCCGCGGGGTCGGATACCGTATCGGAAATCCTCAGTAGTTAAGAAGACCCTGATTCGCTTCAGAAGAAGCATATGAAAAATCTTAACCGTCCCGTTACGTCAGATAACCCGAATACAAAAAAAGACGACTTCTTGGAAGCTCTTACCAGACTCGCCCACATGCTAAGCCAGCCCTTGACATCTCTTCGTGGGTCCGCCGAAGTCGCGTTGATGGGCCAACTGAATGAGTCGGAAGCCCGGCACGTGCTTGAACTTTTGCTTGAGGAATTCAACCGCATGGCGGAAGTGCTGGAAGCCCTGCGGGAAATACTTGAGATGGAAGCCTCGGGCAGTGAAATTCAGCCCGTTTCGTGGACTCGAAGCATCAAGAAAGCACTGGAAGCGGAGGCATCAGCCGACGACGATCGCCGTCAAAGGCTCATCGTAAGCCTCCCAAGTGAAGTCTATGTGAAGGCGAACCCCTGTTGGCTTGACATGGCCACCCAGCGGCTCGTCGGACGGGCGCTTAAGGCGGCGCACAGGCTGCATAGCGTTCGAGTCGAGCTTTCAGTCGTTGATGAGACAGCTTGCCTTTCCGTGCGTGGGGAAGGCAGATCAGCAGACTTAACGACCGCGGCAACAGGGGCCGGGGCTTCATATTCCCCAAGCGTGTTGGAACTTGGTGAAGCTTCCTGGCTGGTTGTGCGAAGGGCTGTCGAAGGGCAAGGCGGCCGGTTGGAGGTCAGTTGGCCGTCTGAGAACGTTTGCTGTTGCCGCATTTATTTGCCACTGGCGCCCTTGGAGCCGACTGGAAATGAGCGATACAATATGCATCGGGAATCCTGCCCTTAACGTTGTTCCCATCGGATTCTTCCCTTGGACGCGTTTTGAAATCCGCCCGCCTCACTCGTGAAAGACTACGTTTGCGTTCGCGGCTTCCTTTAACCCTTGCGGGGGAAATAACGGACATTACAGGATAGGCCTCCAAGTCCAAATATCTAAGTGACTTCTAATTCTCACCTAATAGCCTCTTAATCCTCAGAAGGTAAAAACAACCTAAGAGACCGGACGCGCTTTTGGCAGGTTCTTCAGGGTCCCAGTCCGAGCCTCAGCCCGATCAGAGCAGAAAGGAGCGTCGCGTGGGCACACTTCCCACATTGACCCACATGCAGAAAAACCTGGCGTTGAGCGAACGCAATCAGTTGGTGCTCGAGCAACTCCCTCAAGTGCGGTACATTGCGCAGAAGATTCATGCGCGTCTTCCCCACCACATCCCGTTAGAAGACCTCGTTAACACCGGTGTATTGGGTTTGATTGAGGCGCTTTCAAAGTTTGATCCGAAGAGGAATGTTCAGTTGCAGTCCTACGCCCGATACCGTATTCAGGGTGCTATCCTGGACAGTCTGCGCGAACAGGACTGGAGTCCCAGGTTGCTGCGGCAGAAAGAGCGTCAACTGGAGGCTGTGAGAGAAAAGCTCCAGGCCAAGCTGGGCCGACCACCCTATCAGGCGGAGCTGGCGGCAGGGCTGGGTATTTCCGACCAGCAACTGCAACTGCTCCTTCGAGACCTTCAGGGCCTGGAAGTGACCAGCCTTCAGGAGCCTGTGTACTTGGAAGGTCATTCCCTCGATGAGAAAATGGCGGACACGGCCGAAGAAAGCCCGTTCCATCTGTGCCAGCGCGCGGAAATGAACGGCCTGCTGGCGCAGGCAATGTCAAAGCTCTCGCCGCGGAAAAGGCAAGTCCTTGATTTGTATTACTTCAAGGGTCTGACCATGAAGGAGACAGGCCAGCGGATGGGGGTCTGCGAATCCAGAGTTTCGCAGATACATTCCTCAGCAGTGGCCTCACTGAAAGCGCGCATGAAGAGGTCCTCACGACGCGCCGGAACGGCGATGCTGTAAATGCGCGCCCGCAATCCAGAGGTCGCGTTCTCCGGCGTGGCGCATCGTTGGGGCCCGGGACTGCGCGGCGAAGGGAAGAACCGTCCGAATTATCGGTAAATCCATCAGGCCGGCCGCGCAGAGAACACCGCTCCACCAGCCGAGGCACCAAACCACCCCGTTCTGCTTTTCGAGTCGGCCAGCGAGGAGAAAAGACGCTACGGTCTTTAGTCGAGGTCCAGGAACACGAAGCCTCTCCCAGCCTCGATGTGGGGAGCCCTACATAAAGTCCAATTGCAATTTGAGTCCTCGCAGGCGTCAACCGCAGGCTATAGGGATTCTCGCCCCTTTTATAGCCGGATTAGTGGATCTCAGGCCGTTTTGAAGCTGCCGATAGCTCCTGCCTCATCGTTGTGCACATCAAATACCGTATAAAGTTTAGTAATCTGCAATAAATCGTGTACTTTTTTGGTCAGGTTGAGCAGCTTCAGCTGGCCTCCCTGATTTGAAACCGCCGTATAAGCGCTGACCAGTTCTCCGATCCCAGAGCTGTCGATGTACGTAACGTCGGCAAGATTCAACAGCAGGTTCTTATGCCCTTTGGCAAGCTCCCCGCGTATTACATCCCGAAGCTGTTTGCATGCCTCGCCCAGCGTAATTCTCCCGCTGACGTCCACGACGGTCACGGAATCAACCTGACGTACTGTCGCCTTCATGCTCACGGCCTGTTCCTCCTTGTTTTGACGGAATTCTGGAAGTCAGATGCTTTATCATGATAACTTCGGTGCCACCCCCTGGGAAACTGGCCACCCTGAATTCGTCCATAAACTTGCGGACCAGAAAAATGCCTCTTCCGGATATATTCAGAAGGTTTTCCTTGGCCAGCGGGTCTGGCAGCGCACTGGGATCGAATCCCTTCCCTTCGTCTCGAACATGAATTTCAATCACTTCTTCGGTAACCAGAAACTTGATGTAAACTTTTTTTCGAGGGTCTTCCTTGTTGCCGTGATAAATGGCGTTGATGACGGCTTCGTGTACCGCCATCTCGACATGGAACTCAGTCTCTTCGTCAAACCCGGCCTTGGCGGAAACACGGCGGGCAGCTTCCTCAGCGACCTCCACGTTCTTTAGCTTGCTATCGAGGGTAAGCTCGACAACGCTGGCTTCAGGCTTCATTCCCCGTAGACAAATGACCCCCGCGACGAAACTACAATACGGCATGCGGAAAGTCAATGAATATAAACACTCCTTGTCTTAGCTCAGCGACAATTCGACGACGCTCCTTGCCGACATTTGAAGCTACTGGCGCTCGAGTAATCAGGTATCACGATCTGCAGCACACCTTGGGGCATGCTTATCGCTGAAGCGGCGCCGCTCAACTTCGATGAGGAGCAAATCAGCCACACCAGCTTCCAAGTTACAGCTGTTGCCTACCGTTACATGATTCCGGGGGTCGTACAGAGGTATGTGGGCGAGCCGGTCCGAAAACAAGCCAACCTGAGTCCACAGCCCTAAGGCATCCCAAGGGGGCAGCAAAGATCAGAACTGGCTGCAAGTTGTTGAAATGATTGGTAGCGGGGGGGAGGATCGAACTCCCGACCTAGGGATTATGAGACCCTCGCTCTACCACTGAGCTACCCCGCCACGACCTGCGAAGACTGAAACCGCATTTTTCGTCACGCCTTTCCAAGTTTAGGGGATACTCGCTTTTGTGGTCAAGGAAGTGAATTCGTCCGACTAAAATCAATCGCCGAGCACATGTTCTGCATCCTCGGGCTTTGCGGCCAGCCGGTAAAACGTCAACTGCGTATCCCCGTGACGGATTGTGCGAATTCGATCCAAACGGTTGTAGTTTTCCTCGAGAAAAAAGTGACGCGAGTGTTCGGCGATGATCAACGATGTGGGCCTCAGCAGCCTTGACCGGCCGAGTTGCCGCAGCGTCTGATGGTATTCGCTGGCTTCACTGTAAGGAGGATCGAGAAAAAGGAAATCAAAGGCTTCACCTTGCTCGTCAAGCCGCTCGATAGCCGTCAGCACTTTACAATTCATCAGGCGATATCCGGATTCAATCTTCAAGGCCGCAAGGTTCTGGCGGATCATCTCGGCGGCGGCGCGACGATGCTCGACAAAGACTACTTCCTTTGCGCCGCGGCTTAAGGCCTCAATCCCAACCGCACCGGAGCCGGCATAGGCATCGAGAAATCGGGAGCCGCGCACGCTGGGCCCCAGCACATCGAAGAGTGTCTCGCGCATCTGATCGGAAGTCGGCCGGACGAGCGAACCTTTGAGCGTTTGTATCCGTTGCCCACGTTTTGTGCCTGAAATGACGCGCATTGTTATTTCGTAATGCTGTGGCGGCTAATCATACGCTCGCATTACTCTGAATTCTCCCCCTCAGGCCACACTCGCCAGGCCGTAGCGACGGGGCCATTCAGTCCGCAGGAATCTCACGTACGCTTCAAATTCTTCGCGTGATTCCGGATGTTCAATGAAGGATATAGCTTCGCGCCTGGCCCATTCCAGAATTTCCTGATCGCGCAGCAGGTTGGCGATACGAAATGCCGGTATGCCCCACTGCCGAGTGCCAAAGAATTCTCCCGGGCCTCGCAGTTTGAGATCAACCTCGGCAATCTTAAACCCGTCGGTCGTTTCCGTCATGGTTCGAAGGCGCTCGTCCGCTTCAGGGTTTCGGGAATCACCCGCCAGCAGCAGGCAATACGATTTCTTTGGTCCGCGTCCAATGCGCCCGCGCAGTTGATGGAGTTGTGAAAGTCCGAATCGTTCGGCATGTTCGATCAGCATCACGGTTGCATTCGGCACATCCACCCCGACCTCGACCACCGTAGTTGAGACCAGGATGCGGATGTCGCCGTCCTTGAAGCGGCGCATCACGTCCTCTTTTTCGGTGCTGGAGAGCCGCCCGTGCAGCAAACCCACCCGAAATTCCGGGAAGACGTTGGCCGAAAGATGCTCGTACATTTTGATGGCGGGCCGCAGGTCGTATCGGCTGGACTCCTCGATCACAGGATAGACCACGTATGTCTGGTCGCCCATCCGCGCCCTGCTGCGGACAAACTCGAATGCCCGTTCGCGCTCACTTTCTTCGACCAGCCGTGTTTCGATCGGCGAGCGGTTAGGCGGCAGTTCGTCGATGACTGAAAGATCGAGGTCGCCATAGAGCGTCAGCGCAAGCGTTCGCGGGATTGGAGTAGCAGTCATCACCAGAACGTCAGGGACCTGCCCTTTGCGAATCAAGGTGTATCTCTGGAGAACACCAAACCGGTGCTGCTCATCCACGATCACAAGCCCCAGTTTGGCGAACTTCACGTCACGTTCGATCAGGGCATGCGTTCCCACGACTATGTGTGCTTCGCCTCTGGCCAGGCGATCTTTCAATTCTGACTTTTCACCTGGCTTGCGACCGCTGGTCAACAGATCGACCTTGTATGGTAATGGCTCAAGCCAGTGCCGGATTGAAAGATAGTGTTGGGTGGCCAGAATTTCCGTGGGGGCCATCAGTGCTACCTGGTATCCATTGGACAAAGCCAGCAGGGCGGCCTGAACGGCCACGATGGTCTTGCCGGAACCGACGTCGCCTTGCAGCAGACGGTTCATCGGGCAGGGCGAGCACATATCGCCCACGATTTCCTTGAGCACTCTCTTCTGAGCTGCCGTGGGATGGAAAGGAAGGATCGCCTTGATGTCCTTCCGCAATTGATCGCTGACTCGGAACTGAATCCCCGGCGCAGCCTTTGCTCTGCGGCGCCTCAATGCGAGGCCGGCGCTCACGTTGAACAACTCTTCGAAAATCAGACGAATTTGCGGCGGTGTTCGGAATCTGCACAAATCCTCGAGAGATTGATTGCCATTCGGGAAATGCGTCAGGCGGAAGGACGAAGAGCGGCTGAGCAGACCGTTCTTATTCCGGACCGACGCCGGCAACAACTCTGGACAATCATCGCCGAGCGATTCGAGCGCGGTTCGAATGAGCCGTCGCAGGAATCGCGGACCGAGTTGTCCAACCGATTCATAGATGGGCACGACGTGCCCAACCTCAAGCGATTCGGCAGCCTCGTTTTCAGGGATGATCTCGTACTGGGGTTGGATGATTTGCAGGTTGCCCGTACCGAAAGGATCATGTTCGACCTTGCCGTAGAAATATACGTTCTGGCCCGCGCGAAAGACACGGGCCCGCTCGAGGTACTGGCCGTTGAACCATTTGCATCGGATCATACGCGGGTTGGGCGCGCCGCTCGCGTCGACTGCCGCGAGATCGTAAATGTACTTGCCTTTTCGAGTCCGCATAAGGCCACAGGTCAGCACGCGGACCAGCACGGTTGTGGTCTGACCCGGAACGAGATCTGCGACAGAGGTCAACCGTGTCCTGTCCTCATAACGAAATGGGGCGTAATAAATCAGGTCCTCGATCGTACGAATGCCACGTGAGGCCAATAGCTCCGCGCGGGCGGGTCCAACGCCCTTCAGGTATTTAACTTCGGAGTTCAGATTGAGATGGGAATTCGGCATCGCGATCCGATGTTTATATTACAACGAGGTGAGAACCTGTTGTGCGGCCGGCGGGCGCCCGAAACGGAGTCAGGTGATCAAGGCCCAGTGATACGCGCCTGGCAGATCAGCCGTGAAGAAAGCAAGAATCCCACGAACATAGACAGTCGCTACAGATGAGACAAGTGTCCGCTTCCTGTATCGTCCGGTATCTAATGGTGATACACTGACGCTCCTTGTCAGGAAATTTCATGCACTGCGGTTTTGGCATAACGAGGGCTGACCGTTCACCAAAGCGAAATGACTGCAACTGCGAAGCGCTGGGTTAAATATCTCATCGCCATTGTTACCGGCAATCTCATCTATTTCTCACTTGAATCGCGCTTTCCCCCGGCAGCGCAGCATCGACCCTACCATGCTGACATCGGTCTTTTTGTGGACTCATGGTTTTGCGTCGCGGTGTACGGGCTGATTGAACTGGCGCTTTTTGCCAGGCAGAGGCTTCGCCGCTGAAAGCTGAAAGAAGACCGCGTGCGCTGGAGCGATTCTCCTCAGCAATCCTTCATGGGAAAGCACATTCAGGAAATCTCGATCTGCGAACGTGATTGGCTCAGCCCAGTAAGATCAGGAACCATCGGCCGGTGCTCGCGACTGGGGATGGGAACATGCGCCGGTGCGGTCCAGCGTGGCCGCATTCTGCCGCTGAAATCCAGATAGAGCCTGCGGCGCAGATACCATTCCGGGAAATGTGCCAGGCGAAACAAGGGATATTTCAGCGCGCTGCCGAAGATTTTCCTCCCCATCAGGTAGTAGTAGATCGGGATGCCAACATTGAATTTCCACTGAGTTGAGCGCTCTCTTCGCCAGAAATCCAGGTTGTAGCGCCAGCAAGTGAAGAAAAATTCCCATTGCAGATCGGTGAGGTTGAATATTTTTGCGCTCTCCCTTGTGCCAAGCCGCGTATCTTCTAGCGGCACAAACAGCGTCGGGACCACGACCCACTTGGAATCCTTAAGGGCAAAAAGCAGGTCCAGCGATTGCTTGGTGTCCTCAGGGGTCTCACCCGGAAGGCCAATGATGAAAGTGCAGATCGGGAACCAGTTATATTTGTTCTGCAACTCCATGCCTTTGAGGACCACATCCGGCCACTGCTCGGGACGGAACGGGTACGATTTCCCCTTCATGTACTGCTTAAACAGACGCACCGAGCCTGTTTCCAAACCAATAAACATGATAGCGTAGCGCTTGTCCGGATGGGTTGAGGCTTCGTGCTGCGTTGAGCTCTTGCCCACGACAAGTTCCGAAAGCTCATCCAGCAATTCCGGATTGGTCAAAAAGGGTGCCATCGTGCCGTGGGTCAGGTTGATGTGCTTCACGCCAGGAACGGCTGCTACCGATTCAAAAAGGCGCTTCAGTGCTGGCACGTTGGTCTGGAACTTTGGCCCCTGCTCGTAGAGGAACAGGTCTTCTGTCGTCAGCAGGATCGTGTCGGCGCCTTCCGCCACTTGGGCGCGGACGTTATGAAGAATTTGCGGAAGCGGAATGCTTTTCCCGTCGCGCAACGCCACCGAGCAGAACTGGCAACCGCGGCCACACCCCCGCGTGATTTCTACGACGCCGTATGTCGCCCGGTGGTGGATCGGCGGGATGTGGCTGAGTTCGGGGCTGTGGCCCTCGACCTTGCGCGGAATGGACTCGCCGCGGACGGCAGCCTCAAACAGAGGCAGCGCGACGTCTTCAGCCTCTCCGTCAACAAGGCAGTCGATCTGCCATTCGTCCTGGAGATTTTTCCTTTCGATCTGCCAGGAACCCGGACCGCCGACAATGATCTTCAGGTGGTGTTTGTGTTGGCGGAGGACCGGGTGAAGAATCAGTTTTCGAAACTCGGCCGCATTGATCGGCTCGACATCTTTGCCGTAAAAATAGGGATAAACGTCCGTGGCGAACGTAATACCGAGCGGATTGTGTGCATGGATGCCGACGACCCGGGTGTCTTCCCCTACAAACTGACCCAGTTGGTCCGGATAGCAGACGGCGATGTCGTCTGGCGAAAACCGTTTGAGGAGAAGCGACTGGATGATGCGCAGGCCGTGCGGCACATACTTGGCTTGGCCGTCCGGCGCAAGCTCATTGGGCCGGGGCCAGTTGACATTAAAGGTCTTGGTATAGCGTGCGGGAAGGGTTGCCAGGAGCATCTGGCTCCAGGCTTTTTGTTCGTATTCGCTTGATTCCGAATCGCTGGCCGCCAACACGATCTTCTTGCCCAGTATCGCCATCGCGTCTGCCCTCGCTTCGTCTGAGTTTGAGCGCCCATCGGAAGAGTTGTGGGCCGTGTTGTGTTCGCCAAATTAGGTACTATACAGTTTAATACTGCGTAATATTTGATGCAACGCAGACTCGAATTGTTACCCGGGTTGTTGCTCTCTGCACCTGCCTTCGGATGACGAGGGATCAAACAACACAAATCCCACAGGGACTCAGCCTTTCCATCGGCAAAAGATCAAGAAACTGGATAGTTCAAAGGGCCTTCAGGAAGGTGAGGTCGCGCGGAACCTCAGCTCTCCGAAGGAGCAGGAAAAGTTTCCCGTGCCCTGACCCGGATAAAATCCTGGAGGCTGAACCAAAGCCGCCGAACCGGGGTTTGAAGGAGCGACATGGTTCCCATATAGGCGTAGCCAACAAGAAAGAGCAATAAAAACGGCACGGTAAGATAATTCTGGACTGAATAGGAGTAAGCCGTGGCGAGTAGAAAGTAACCTGCCAGCAGAAGTTCAGCAGCGGGAATCCAGCCAATGCGCCGCCGCACGTATTTCTTGCGTTCCCACCCTTCTTCGTTCCGTTCCACGCGGTACTTGGGAGTACGGACGAAAGTGGACTCGATTCCAAACAGCGCTTCGATCACTGCCTTCCCGTTGGTGAGAGCCAACCCGATGCCCGTGGCCATCAGGAAAGGCAGGTAAAGCAGCCGCCGCATCCAGCCCCTGGGATAAAGCGCCCGCTGCGAAACCACATAGAAGCCGGAAACCGTACAAGTCGATAGAATGAATAAGGGCAGATCGAGATAAAGCATCTGGAACCAGCCCTGGTAAAAGCGGACAATCATGGCCGGCAGGAGTATCAGTGAGAAGAAGATCATCAGCGGATAAGCGAGGTTTGCGGTCAGGTGAAACGTGGCTTCCATCTTGATGTAAAGCGGCTGGTCGCTTCGCCAGATGATCGGCAGGATCTTCTTGCCAACCTGTATCAGACCCTTGGCCCATCGTGCTTGCTGGGTCTTGAAACTGTTCATCTCCACCGGCAGTTCGGAGGGGCACACGATGTCTGGGTCGTAAATGAATTTCCAACCCTTCATTTGGGCACGATAACTCAGGTCGGTGTCTTCGGTGAGGGTATCGTGTTCCCAGCCTCCCGCGTCCTCGATCGCCGCCCGACGCCACATGCCGGCCGTGCCGTTGAAGTTAAAGAAACGGCCGGAAGAACTTCTGCCGCCGTGCTCAACGACAAAGTGGCCGTCCAGCATGATCGACTCAACTTCCGTCAGCGCGGAATAGTCCCGGTTGATCCAGGTCCATCGTCCCTGAACCATTCCGACTCTTGGGTCAGTAAAATAATGCACCATCTGATGCAGGATTGACGGCGGAGGAACAAAGTCGGCGTCAAAGATCGCGATAAACTCGCCCGTGGATTGTTTCAAACCTTCAGCCAGCGCACCAGCCTTAAAACCCAGGCGGTTTTCGCGATGGAGGTATTTGATAGGATATCCTGCGCTGGCATATTGGCGGACCAGCCGCGCACATAGCTGGCGAGTGTCATCCGTGGAATCGTCCAGAACCTGAATTTCCAGCAATTCGCGTGGATAATCGAGGCTGATGGCCGCCTCGATCAGCCGTTCGACCACGTAACGCTCGTTGTAAACGGGCAATTGCACCGTAACGCGAGGCAACCTATCGAACGATTTCAGGGGCTTCGGTTTTTTATCGCGGTTCTTCAGGTAGTAGTACGTAAGACAATAGCGATGGACCCCATAAACAGAAAGTATGGCGAGGACCAGAAAATACGGAATTTCGATCGAGAGATCAAAGGCGTTGGGCTGGTAAATCCCGCGGAAGGGATCGCGATGGAAAAGCAGATATACGTAGTGTGCAATCGGGTTTGCAGGAGCCAGCAGAAGCGCGCCCTGGAATAGGTGAATCATGAAGCCTCGGAGTTACACCTCAACAACCGGCGCAAGCAAAACTTGGTTTCTTGCTTCAAACGGCCGGACCGAAAATTCTAAATCTCTTGCTATGCGAAAAGCCAAAATGCCGCCGCGGTTTGCCAGTAGTCTCGCGCTCTCGACCATTGCTGTAGTCCTCGCAGCGGTCTTTCGATGGATTGTCCACTACCAGCCCATCGAGGAACACGTCCCGGAGTTCACTGCCTTGATGCTTCTGGCCGGGGCCTTATACCTGATCGGGGTCTGTCTCGTCCTCCGGTACAATTGCGGTCCCGCTGCGCCCCTGATCATTATTGGCGCAGCAGCGGTCTTTCGCCTTTTCTTCTTACCGTTAAGCCCTACGCTCTCGGAGGACGTTTTTCGCTACCAATGGGAAGGGCGCGTTGAACGCGCCCATATTAACCCTTATGCTGTTTACCCAGCTATGCCGGAACTCGCGTGGGCGCAGGATCCCGGCCACCCTATCAAAACTGGCAGTACAACTTCCAGTCTTTATCCGCCTTTCAGTGAGGTGGCATTTTCATGGGTCCGTTCCGTCGCCGGATTCAAGCGGCTGTTTACTGCGCTTGACCTTGCAACGGCCGCCCTTTTATTGATTGTATTAGCCGCAGCCGACCGCCCGCTTCAGCACGTCCTCATTTATGCCTGGAATCCAGCAGTGTTGATTGCTTTTTCGATGTCAGGCCATAACGATTCATTAGCAATCCTGACATTGCTGGCAGCGGTCTTATTTCTAATTATAGGCCGTCGGCACGTCCTGTCAATCGGCTTTCTAGCCCTTGCCTTCCTGTCCAAACTGTTTCCAGTTTTGCTACTGCCCGCCTTTCTGAAGCGCACACGCTGGTCTTATGCGGGCGTGTTCGCTTGCGTAGTATTGATAGGCTATCTCCCCTTTGTCGGCGCCCGCCGTCATTTGCTCCAGGGAATCTCAAATTTCGCTGCCAAGTGGGAGGGAAATGACAGCCTATTCAGACTGTTCCTTTCTGCCGGCAACTCCTTGAGACAGGCCCAGCTTGTGGCCGGCATTCTCTTGATTTTGCTGATCGTTTATGCTGTGAAGGCTCGGCTGGACATCTTCAGCAGTGGATTAGTAATACTATCAGGACTGCTGTTTCTGTCGTCAAATGCTTTCCCCTGGTATTTCACCTGGATCGTTCCCTTTCTTTGCTTTTGCCCAAGCCCGGCATTGCTGCTGATGACAGTAACCTGTGTTCTGGGGTATTCGCCGGTCGTCGCCTATGCAGCGGGGGGTCCTTACATAAACTCGGCTCTGATGCTCGCGCTGGAATATCTGCCCGTTTATGGCTTTCTGGCATATGAGGTCGCCAAGCATTTCCGTCATACTACAGGGAAGGGTTGATTCATTCCCCGTTTGTAAGCGGATTAAACCTGGACGGTGAAGCTGGTCTCGGTTCTGACGACTGGGCGGTAGAGCGTGTCACGCTCGAAGGGTTCGAAGCCGGCCTCGTTGATCAATCGGATGATCTGCTGGCGGGTCATGACCTGCGGCGTTTTCGCTCCGGCATCGTGATAGATCTTTTCTTCGGCCACCGTACCGTCGATATCGTCGGCCCCGAAGCGCAGGGCAATCTGGGCGACCCGCGGCGTCATCATAATCCAGTACGCCTTGATGTGCGGAAAATTGTCGAGCATCAGCCGCGATATGGCGATGTTCTTCAAATCCATAAAGCCCGAGGTCTCGTCCCAGTGGACGAGTTTGCCCAGTTCCGTGTTGGCAGGATGAAAAGCCAGCGGGATGAACGTCTGGAAGCCCTTTGTTTGGTCCTGGAGACTGCGGAGCTGAATCAAGTGGTCCACGCGGTCTTCAGAACTTTCGATGTGGCCGTAAAGCATGGTTGCTGTAGAGTGCAGTCCGAGTTCATGGGCCGTCCGGTGTATCTTCAGCCACATGTATGCGCCGATCTTGTGGTCGCATATGATCCGCCGCACTGCAGGCGCGAAGATTTCAGCGCCGCCACCCGGCAGCGATCCCAATCCGGCCTCTTTCAGTTGCTCCAAGATCTGGCGCACGGTCATTCGCGTGATGTGCGAGTAATAGGCAATTTCGACTGCTGTGAAGGCCTTCAGATGCACGGAGGGGAAGCGCTCCTTCAGGCCTCGAATCAGGTCAACATAATACTGGAACGGCAGGTCGGGGTGCAGTCCGCCCACGATGTGGAACTCCGTTACAGCTTCCGTCCAGTTTTCACCGGCGGTCTTGAACACCTGTTCCAGCGCCATCGTATAAGCCCCGGGAGAGTCCGGCTTGCGCCCAAAAGCGCACAGCTTGCAACTGGCGATGCAGACGTTGGTGGGATTTATATGGCGATTAACGTTGAAATACGCGCGCTTGCCGTGCAGCTTTTCTCGGACATAGTGCGCCAGGTAGCCGATGGCCAGCAGATCACTCGAATTGTAAAGGGTTACGCCGTCGCTAAAATCCAGGCGCTCGCCCGCAAAGACTTTGTCGGCGATGGGTTGCAGGTTCGCGTCTTCCAGGCGGAGGTTCAACACAATATTCCCAGTCCTTCAGATTTGGCCGGATGCTGCCGAATCTTTTATTCTACGTCCCATCGCTGTGGGATGCAATCGAACGGCGCTAGATAAACTTCTAAAGTTTAATTAATACTTTTTGACGACGGATGGCCGTTGTGGTTTATGCTAGTCTTTTGATGGGCAGCCGCGGAACCTTGGGCCGGCTGCATGGAAATCCGATCCGGGCCTTGACAAGAGGTTTAAGATAGGATTTTCACCAGCCGATAAGGCGAATGAGTCCGTAGATGTGCCATGAGGAATTTTGTATTGAAATTCCGAGGGGCGCTTGACACTAATGCAACAGGACGATGCCAGATTCGCAGAGCCGCGTCAGGAAGCAGCCTTCTTTTATGGCCTGTTTCTGCGCGGCCAGCCGCTCCAGAAGCTGAGAGCGGATATCGACGTGCCTCCGCACGTGCTGGAGTGCTGGAAGCGACAGGCACACAGCGATCCTACCGCCAAACCTATGGTCGAACGCGTACTGAATTACCGTAAGCACGTCCTGGCCATTTTTGATTCGCTTGTCTTCCGTGAAATGGCTACTCCCTTCCGCACACAATAATCAAAACCGATTCAGCACTCTTTTTTTACTTGATCCGTTCTCCTCCAGGATTATCGACAGGATTCTTTGTTCAAGCATGGCAAACGCAGATCCGCCCAGATCTCAGTTTTCCCTTGCCTTTTGACCAGGGACAAGTTGCCCACCGGCTTTCTGGCGTGCGAGGTTCGATGGAGAAAACTAACGGAGCAGGATCGCTGCAGCCCAGGTCAAAAAGAATAATACGCTGATGTAGCCGTTGATGGTGAAAAACGCGGCGTTTACGCGGGAAAGGTCAGAAGGCTTCACCAGAAGGTGCTCGTAGGCCAGCAGCACAGCAACTGCAAGCAGACCCGCCATCGCAATCCATCCAAGCCCTGACATTCGGGCCACGATGACCAGCAGCGCGAGCATCAGCAAGTGTAGAGCTGCGGATGTGTAAAGTGCCGCAGCAATGCCGAACCGTTTGGGCACGGAATGCAGACCTGCGGCGCGGTCGAACGCAACATCCTGGCAAGCGTAAATGATATCGAACCCGGCAACCCAAAGTGTAACCGCAGCGCCCAGAATGATAACAGCCCAGCTTACGTCGCCGCGCAGCGCTATCCAGGCCGCCACTGGCGAAAGACCCAGGCACGTTCCCAGCACGATGTGGGACAGCAGAGTGAACCGCTTCGTGTAGGAATAAAGCAGCAGGAGCGCCAGAGCCACGGGCGAAAGCTTGAACGCCAGAGGATTAAGCTCCCATGCGGCGAGCACCAGCAACGCCGACGACGCAACCGTAAACGCGACGGCAAAGCGCAACGTCAGATGTCCGGCTGGGAGAGCGCGCTTTTCAGTGCGGGGATTTTGGGCATCGAATTCGCGGTCGGCGATACGGTTGAACGTCATGGCGGAGCTTCGTGCGCCGACCATGGCCACTACAATCCAGAAAGTTTGCCGCCACGAGGGCCAGCCCTGCGCGGCGAGCATCGCGCCGGTCAGCGCAAACGGCAAGGCAAATACCGAGTGCTCAACCTTGATCATTTCGAGCGTGATCAGAAATTTCCGCCAGATCTGTGCGGCTACTGTACTCAGGGATTGTCCTCGGGCCGGAAGCATTTGACTCTGTTCGGTCATGGGCAATGTCCAATTCTAGCAGGGCGTGACGTCTGTTGAAGAGTACAAATTATACTGACCACCGTTTCTGTAGCGCCAGTGTCCCATCGGCGGATTCCGGGGCTGAGGACAGCGCGGCTACAGAAGATGTCGTCACTATAATTTGCGAAACTCACTAAATGCACAAAGCCGCGACTGTGCCTCCTCCTCCTGTGAGGGTGAAAGCAAGCGGGATGGCAGACTGGATGCCACGGATCCTTTTACATCGCAGAGATTTTCTGCCGTGGAACTGGGGCGATCCGGGGCGGGAGCCTGTATTGGATGTACTTGCTGGGGGCGGCACGGGCGTGGAGCGTGGGCCAAAGGTCTTCCGGCCTGGAGCTGAAGATCAGGTCGCCTTCGGCCTGCAATCTGTACCATCCTCCCCGGCGGATTTCATTCTGGAGTTGGCCCGGCGCCCACTGCGCGCGGCCCAAAAAGAGGCGAGGCCTGGAATCTGAACTCCGGCTCTGGAATGACTTCGAGATCAGGTCCGGGTCGAATGTCAGATAGACATCTCCGTATAACTTCAATGCGTTTTCGGGAGTTGATGCGGATTTGAACACGATGCTGGGTGTGCGAATGTCCACAGGACCACCGAAGAACGCCTCGTCGGTCTTGGATTTCAGTTCCGGGATGTCTGGAAACAGCTTACCGATGGTTATGCGCGTGGGCTTATTGATGATCAAACCGACAATCAAGACCGTCCCCGTCGTCGGCAACATCACCACAACCGAGTGGTGAAAGAAAGGATCATTCACCTGGTTGCGTGCTATCAGAAACTCGAGTTTGTTCTTGCTTTCGTCCGCGGCGCGCGCCATCGGCCCTAGCATACCGCTCAGGACGCAGGCCAGCAGGAAACTCGCCAATCCACGACTGCGTCCCGCAGATTTTCTGGCCTTCCAAACCCCCCGGCTATCCGCAATAATAGCCTGGTCTGAACCCGGCATGGCCTTGTGGACCTTCATACTTTCCGATTGCGGGCCTTCACAGTCCGCATTCAACAGGGCCAACTGAAGCTATGTTATCTCAGAAACGCCGCCGGTACCAGCCGCCGGACTTAAACACCAGCTTATGCAACACATCAGAAAATGTGCAGCCGCAGCGTCAGGTATTTTCTGGGGTCAGTGCGGAATTCATCCATGAATTGCCGAAGCGCCTGAGAGGCTGAGAGAAGGTTGTTATACATCCGCGGATCCGTAGAAAGTCTGCCGAGCGTCCCCTCGCCACGATCAATACGGTTTGTGATCACATCGATGTGACGCATCGTTTCATCGAGATGGTTATATAGACTCGGGTCCTTGACGAGTTTTCCCAGCGTCCCTTTGCTGTCATCAATATCAGCCACCAGAACATTCAGCCGCCTGGTGGTCTGGTCGAGGTTGTTGTAGATCGAGGGGTCATTGATGAATTTGGCCGCACTGCCATTGCCGTGCTGAATCTGGTCCAACACGTCATTCACCTTGTCCAGCGCCGACACCGTCCGGTTGTAGAACGTTTCGTCTTGCAGAAGTTTGCCCAGGCTTCCGTGGCCTTCTTCGATTCGGGCCATAAGCTTCTGCGCCTCATTAGCCGTCTGGTTAAGATTGTTATAGAATTTTTCATCGTAAATCAGCTTTCCAATCGAGCCTTGTCCGTGCTGGATCTGCTTGGTGATGTCGTTCAGCGTACTGCTCAGGACACGCAGGTTGGAAACCACATCGTTGGCGTTCTGAACGATTTGCTTCATGTCAGCCTGCTCGTGGCTTTGGACGACACCACCGTCGGGGATTGGCTGGGCTCCGGGACCGCCCCGGCTGATGTCGATATAGGCTTCCCCCAACAACCCGACGGTTTCTATCGTTGCCACCGAATCCGTTCGGATCTCGTCCTGATACCTTTGGGAGATTTTCATGTCAATCTGAACGGCACGAGTGGGATCGGTGAAAGGCGAGAGCTTGATGGCGGTCACATTCCCTACGACAATCCCTGCTAACCTGACCTGCGCTCCATCTCGTAAACTCTCAGCACCTGAAAAATAGGTCTTAAGCGAGTAATGGCGCGTCAAGAACCCTCCCACTTCACCACTGATGAAAAAAATCCCGACAGCGAAGACGATCAGGCCGGAAATGATAAGCACTCCAACGCGAAGCTGTGCCCAAGTAACTTGTTTGCGTTGAGGCATACTCCCTCCGTTTGAGAGTTGATCCTTAAGTCCTTATTCTAGTCCAAGGTGTAGCGGTGGACGGCTTCATCGTAAAAACTGCTTAAGGTATGAATCCTGGATGGAAATCACTTCGTTCGGCGTGCCGTGAAAATAAACTTTGCCGTCCCGTAGCACCAGAAACCGTGTGGCACTGACTTCCCCTCCCGCCCCGTTTCCACCGATCGGGACCAAACTCCCCGTATCTTTGGAATACCTGAAATTCGCCAGCCAGAAGGCATCCTGAAGTCGATGGGTTACCACAATAGAACTAACACCCTGGACGTCCCGAAGCTTAAGAATAAGCTCATTGATGGTTTGCGAGGTTACCGGGTCCAGGCCGCCGGTGGGTGAGTCGTAAAGCATGATTGAAGGCTCGCTCACAATGGCGCGGGCAATCGAAACGCGTCGCTTCATGCCGCCTGAAAGTTCAGATGGCATCTTGTCAATGGCTGCTTCGAGTTCGACAAAGCTCAAAACCTCGCGTACCCGGCGCTCGATTTCAGCTTCGTCTTCCAGACCCTCTTCGCGCAGGCGGTATGCGACGTTCTCATAAACGGAGAGGGAGTCAAACAGAGCACCTTCCTGAAAGACAATGCCCATGCGTCGGCGGATCTCGCGCATGTCTTTTTCAGGAATAGGCGTGGTGTCGCGGCCCTCGACTATCACTCTCCCTTCGTCCGGCTTCAGTAGCCCGAGGGCAAGTTTCAGAATCACCGATTTGCCTGACCCTGTGGGCCCAAGAAGAATCAGCGTCTCACCATGCTCCAGCCGGAAAGAAACGTCGGAAAGCGCCGGCTTTTCGTCAAAGAAAAGCCAGACATTTTGAAAATCTATCGCGGCCGGCGATTTCATGCTACACACAAGCGATATATTACTGAATATTACGGGCAGCCGCTGCAAGGACCGTTTTTAGTCCGGGTGGCAAGCTGCCCGGCCTCGCTTGCGGCGGACTTGCAGGAATCTTCAAAAAAAGTGGATCGCGATCAGGAATTTCGTCACGAAAAAATCCACCAACAGGATCAGCACCGACGCTACGACAACGGCCTGAGTTGTTGAACGGCCAACGCCTTCCGTGCCACCGCGGGTGGTGAGTCCAAAATAACATCCTACGAGCGCTATGATCACAGCAAAAAGAAAGGGCTTCAGAAGGCCCTGCGTTACATCTTCAAATGTGAGTGCCTGGTACACGTACGTCCAGTATTCAACTGAGGTCAGATGGACCGTATAAAAACTTACAAAGTAGCCGCCGAGCATCCCGAAGAAATCGGCGAGGATCGTGAGGATCGGCAGCGTAATAACGGCCGCAAACAAGCGGGGAGTCACAAGCTTGCGAACCGGGTCCGTCCCCAGGGCCCGCATGGCATCAACCTGCTCGCTGACAAGCATGGAACCGAGTTCGGACGCGATTCCTGAGCTGTTCCTTCCCGTCACCATCAGCGCCGTAAGCACAGGGCCCAATTCGCGGACGACCGACAGCGAAACGACCTCGCCGAGCATAGTGACGCTACCGAACGTGCTGAGCGTACGGTAGGTCTGAAGAGCAAGGACTCCACCCGTAAAGAAGCCCGTGAGTAAGACGATAGGAAGTGATCCAACGCCGATCACGTCCATCTGAATCAGCGTGTCAGCAACGTAACGTGGTGCGCTGAAAAGGTTCGCAATCGAGTTTGCCAGCAGGAATGTGAAGTCCTGCACAGCCTGGACCTTGCCTTTAATGTACGCGTCGATGGAGATGTCAGCCATTCGCTTAAGAGATTATCATCCTAAACGAACGCAACATCTTCGGCAATCTGTCGAAGCGCATTTATGGACTTGAATCAGTTGATCTCTTGGAGCGGCCACCCATAGCCAGTGATTCGATGCGGTTCGAGTCATCGCGTCAGTTGCCGGGTTTTAATGGCCGGAGTGCCCACGTAAAAAAAAAAGGGGGAAGTTTTACTTTCCCCCTAAGCGTCGGGTCTTGGGTCTAATCTCCGAGCTTGCTCCTGAGGTGCCTCATCAGAGGCGAACCAGGGCGAGCTCTGCCTTGGCTAAGGCACGGGAGTAGCCAAAGTCTGGAAATCGGAGCACTCTCGGATGAGCCATTATAAGCTGTTTAGGATCAATGTGTTACTCTAGTTACTATGTAGCATTAGTTTACTCTAAGAGAAACTTCAGATACTTCGAAACCTATCATATTTCGTATTTTTAATCCAGAAATACAAAATTATGTATCGGGGGATTGACTTGCCAGTTGATAACTCATTTTAGAGCTAAGATCATTTATGACAATAAGTTATGTGCATTCCTGGCAATCAGATGTCATTCTTCGCGACACAGAGATTCAGTCGCACTCTTCCCACCTAAGCTCGGAAGAGAAACGGTCTCACTGTCATCGATCCTGGATTTCCGTGCACTGGCTTTCCGCTGAGAACCCCGAGAAGCAGTTGCGACACGGCTGCCACCTTCTGGGAGCAAAAGCAGGATCTGTGACGGTGGTGCGCAAACTTGACCTGTGAACATGGGAATGGGATAAAGTGAAACATCGCGCAGTTAGGGTTGTCTGCAAGACCGTGGACTGCGGACCCTGTGTACGAGGGTGTGCTTGATTGGCTGATTGGAAGAAACCCGATGATTGATATCCACTGCCATCCGCTTCCGGGAATTGACGACGGGCCTAAATCGATGGATGTTTCCGTGGCCATGTGCCGGATGGCTGCAAACGACGGAATCACGCACATTGTCGCAACGCCGCACTGCAATTACAGGTATCCATTTGACGCTGAAACCAATCACGCAAAACTGAAGGAACTCCAAGCCGCAGTGGGCAGTTCGGTAAAGTTGGTGTTGGGTTGCGATTTCCATATTTCGTACGACAACCTCCGCAAGCTGAGTTCGAACGGCTCTGACTTTTCAATCAATAACACCCAATACCTGCTTGTGGAATTTGCCGACCACTTCATCCCGGACCAGATGGACAGCGTTTTCTATGATATTGAAGTGGCAGGCTTTACTCCCATCATCACGCACCCGGAACGCAATCCCGTAATCCACCGCAAGCCGGAATTGCTTTACCGTTGGGTCACGCGAGGGTGCCTGGCGCAGGTCACGGCGATGTCGTACCTTGGAGAGTTTGGATCAAGGGCTCAGGCGCTAACTGAAGAGTGGCTTGAACGGAACCTGATTCACTTCTTTGCATCAGACGCTCATGATCTTACTCACCGCCCTCCGGTTCTTTCTTCCTGCTATAAGAAGCTTGCTTCAGTGCGCGGAAAAGAAACGGCTGACCTCCTCCTCGAACGGAATCCTCTGGCTGTGATCAACGGCGCTCCTTTGCCCTCGCAACCGCCGCCGGCCGGACCCAAAGCGCCGCCGAGAAAAAAGGGCTGGCTTTCGTTGTTCAGTCGGTAATCCAATCTGTGAGGGAGGAAAGTTCGGGCTGAGTCTGTTGGCTGTATTTTTCCCTGCTTTCCACGCGATGCATTAGGGAACGATGCCCGGATGCTGAACACAGAAGGCGTGATCCAGTAAGACAAGGACGTCCAGCGTGTTTGCACGAAAAATCCATGTTGAAGTATTGGAGCCAGATGGACCGCGCGATTGCCCGGTTGCTTGGCTCGACAGTTTTTGCATGAGGAACTTCACGGGCAGGAGCGCCTTCGACGACGTTCTACCTGTTTCGGACGGGCTAATCGAAGCCGGGTTCAGAGTTGATCTTAAGTTTCTTAAAACCGACCTCGAGGACTGGCTGACGAGGAAATTTGGGGGCGGCTTGCCGGTCAAGGTTCGCCTCATGGAAAAGCGTTCTCCGGCAGAATCTGGGAATGAGCCATAAATACCTTCTGTGGAAATGAGGCGGATTCCGGCAAGTAGCACACGGACCCGCTGTGCGGATTGGTTCGAGCTCCCATTTCCGGGAGCGGAAGGAGGAAGTGGCCGCGCGAACGAACCACGCGCGGGCCACTTCCCCAGGTAGTCACAGAGTTGAATTACTTTTTCAGATGAACTCCCGTTTAGAATGGTTGCAGCCCCGACGAAAATTTTTCGCGGCGCGCCAAGCGTTCTGTTAGCTTCAATGGGAAACTATGGAAAAATCATTCCCTTAATCATCGGGGAGGCTGGCAACAGCGGAAAAGGAAATCGAAGGGTTGGATTGAACATCTGGAAGCAATGCCGGACGTTCTATAGCGCTTTCCTCGCGGCATTAAATCAGCGAGGGTTCGGTGCGAAAATTACTTTGCCGAAGCGCATTAACGTCTGATTTTTTGAAGAGGAGCGTCCAATGTGCGGAATCGTCGCCTACGTCGGCCATCAGCAGGCCAGTGAGGTTCTCGTCGAAGGTCTGAAGAGACTGGAATATCGGGGTTACGATTCAAGCGGAATCGCCATTCTTGGCCCAAGACCGTATCTCGCCAAGGCCGTGGGAAAAGTCGAAGCCTTGGAGCACAAGGTCTGGCAGGAAAAGCCTTCGGGGGGAGTTGGGATCGCGCACACGCGCTGGGCGACGCACGGCAAGCCGACCGAAGCCAACGCGCATCCGCACCTCGATTGCTCGCGGCAGATATACCTGGTTCATAACGGAATCATAGAGAACTACCAGCCATTAAAGAAAAAGCTTGCGGCGGAAGGCCACTCATTCACATCCCAGACGGACACGGAAGTGCTCGCTCACCTGATCGAGAGTGTCTATCAGGGTGACCTGGAGGACGCGGTGCGCAAGGCCCTGCTTCGGGTTGAGGGGACATATGGTCTTGCCGTCATCCATGTTGCGCACCCGAACGAGATCGTCATGGCGCGGCGCGGCAGCCCAATTGTCCTGGGGGTTGGCCACGGCGAATCGCTGGCCGCATCGGACACATCCGCACTCGCCCAACACACGGACCAGGTGGTGTACCTCGAAGACAACGAAGTGGCGCGCCTTGGGCCCGGCGAGTTTTCGATCAGTACGCTTCAGAACCGGCGGGTTGACCGGAGGGCCACAGCGATCGATTACGGAGTTGAAGCTCTGGACCGCGGCCCGTTCCCACACTACATGCTCAAGGAGATTTCCGAGCAGCCCGAAGCCGTTGAGAATGCGCTGCGCGGACGGTTGAACCACTCTGAGGGCGTGGCCAAGCTCGGGGGCTTGGAGTCCGTCCTGGATCGGCTACAGCAAGCCCGCCATCTGATTATCGTGAGTTGCGGGACATCGTATTACGCAGGGCTCCTGGGCCGCTATGCGTTTGAGGCCCTTACGGACTTGACAGTCGAAACCGAACTCGCCTCCGAGTTCCGCTACAGAAAATTAAACATCCGGCAGAACACTGTTGTGCTTGCCATCAGCCAGTCGGGTGAGACGGCTGATACTCTGGCCGCGCTCCGCGAAGCAAAACGCAAAGGAGCACTGGTTCTGGGCCTGGTCAACGTTGTGGGGAGTTCTATCGCGAGAGAAACCCATGCCAGCGTCTATTGCCACGCGGGCGCGGAAGTAGGCGTCGCATCAACCAAGTCGTTTGTTTCGCAGGTCACCATCCTGATCCTGATGGCGCTCTTGGTGGGCCGCAGCCGCGACCTGTCCTACGAAGAGGGCACAAGGATCATCCGCGCACTGGAAAAGGTCCCGGAGCAGATTCGCGGGATTGTAGCGCAATCCGATCAGATTCGCGGGCTCGCGCAGAAATATTGTCACTCGCAGCACTTTCTATACATTGGTCGGAAATATCAGTACCCGGTGGCGCTGGAAGGTGCACTGAAGCTGAAGGAAATCGCCTATATTCATGCCGAGGGCTATGCGGGCGGTGAAATGAAGCACGGGCCTATTGCCCTCATCGATCCCACGTTTCCAACCATGGCCCTGGTCCCTGAAGACAGTTCGTACGATAAGATCGTTTCAAACGTGCAGGAGATTCGCGCGCGCGAAGGACACATCATTGCTGTGACGACATCGGGCAACAACAAGCTTGGTGCGCTCGTGGATGACGTGATCTTCGTTCCCCCGAGCGTTGACATCGTCCTGCCGCTGCTTACAGTGATTCCGCTCCAGCTTTTTGCCTACCACTGCGCCGTGCTTCGGGGGTGTGACGTGGACAAGCCGCGCAACCTGGCAAAGAGCGTCACGGTTGAGTAGCTTCTGTAACGCTGTCTCTTAGAACGACGCATCTGGCGATTCGCACCAGTTTACTTGCTTCTTGACGAGTGCCACTTCCAGGCGCTCGCGATAATCGTGTCGAGGTCGGAGTAGCGCGGCCGCCATCCGAGCACTTCGCGGGCCCTCGAAGGATCGGCGATAAGGATCGCAGAATCCCCCGCCCGGCGCGGAGCGTCTTTGGAAGGAACGCAGCCCCCGCAGAGCCTCGCCACGCCGGCCACGACCTCACGGACAGAGTGGCCTTCCCCGGTCCCAAGGTTTAGTTCCGTGCTTTCGCCGCCTGCCGTCAGATATTCGAGCGCACGCACGTGCGCATCGGCAAGATCAACCACATGAATGTAGTCACGGATTGCGGTCCCGTCAGGAGTCGGGTAATCCGTCCCAAATATATTCACCGGCGGCGCCTGCCCCAACGCCGCCTTGATCACCAGCGGAATCAGGTGCGTTTCCGGATCGTGCTCCTCGCCCAGTTCCCCTTCAAGGTCCGCGCCTGCCGCATTAAAATACCGCAGGGCCACTCCGCGAATTCCGTAGGCCACTCCGTACCAGTGAATCGAGCGCTCCATGGACAGTTTCGATTCGCCGTACGGGTTCACCGGGTTCTTGGGATGGTCTTCAGGGATCGGCACTCTTTCGGGGTTGCCATAAACTGCCGCGGACGAAGAAAAGACGATGTATTTCACATCGCGGGCCTTCATCGTGTCGAGCAGCACCAGCGTGTTCACCACATTGTTCCAGAAATACTTCTGCGGATTCGTCATCGACTCGCCCACCAGCAGGCTGGCGGCAAAATGAAGGACAGCTTCAATCCGGTGGTCCTTGAAGACTCTTTCCAGAAACTCTTTGTTGCCGACGTCGCCCTGGATGAAGGGTCCCCACTTGACTGTCTCGCGATGGCCGGTCGCAAGATTGTCCAGAACGACCGGCTCATGTCCCTCGCGGGCAAGGGCCTTCGCCGTTTGACTTCCAATGTACCCGGCACCGCCGGTAACGAGCACTCGCATGGACCGCTGGTCTCCTCGTTTTTCGTGTTGAATAAGCAGTCAGCAACGCGAGTGTCTGCATAATGTCATTACGCACACAAACCTGCTTTCTGCTGATTCAGAGATATGAATGTTTCGTCGCTTGATTCAGTATTTTCCCGCGGGTCACGCGTACGAGACATCGAGTGTCTTTCATGCCCTTGCGGTTTTTTCGGACGATGCGCGCTCAAGCACCTGGAGGAACTTCGCCAGATAAGCCGGATGCGCGAGCCACGTCGGCGCGGTCACAAGGTTGCCGTCCACGTGGGCTTCTGTCATCGGGAGGTCCACGTACTTGCCGCCGGCCATTGTCACCTCGGGACCCACGCCTGGATACGTGCTGATCGACCTTCCCTTAACCACGCCCGCGGCCGTCAGCAGTTGCGTGCCGTGGCACAACGACGCCACAGGTTTGTTGGTCTTGAAGAAATGCCTGACGATGTCGAGGACCTTTTCATTCGTGCGCAGGTATTCCGGCGCCCGGCCGCCGGGCAACATGAGGGCGTCGTACGATTCGGCCTTCACGTCATCAAAGCTGGCGTTGACCTGAAAATTGTGGCCTGGCTTTTCCGTGTACGTCTGATCGCCCTCAAAATCATGGATTGCGGTGCGCACCATTTCCCCCTTTTTCTTACCTGGACATACGGCGTCCACTTGGTGGCCCGCCATCAACAGCGCCTGAAACGGTACCATCGCGTCATAATCTTCAACGTAGTCGCCCACCAGCATCAGGATCTTCTTGCCTGCCATGTCAGTGTTCCTCCCCGGCGCGGATTATATCCCCGCACCTGTGATTACCGTCCGTCGATATAACGATTGTCCAAGATGATACAGCAAATCGAGCAAAAAGACTGCCAAGAACTGGAATCGATCCTGATCACGCCTTCGCAGATCTTTCCGCTGCACCGCGCTCGAGGACTTCCAGAAACTTTGCCAACCACGCAGGGTGCGCCGGCCAGGCCGGGCCTGTCACCAGATTGCCGTCCACGTAAGCTGCGGTCATCGGAAGATCAACATATTTCCCGCCGGCCGCGTTCACCTCCGGTCCGACAGCAGGATAGGCGCTGACAGACCTTCCCTTTACTACTCCCGCCGCTGCCAGCAATTGCGCGCCATGACACAATGATGCCACCGGCTTATTGGCGTTGAAAAAGTGCTGGACGATTTCAAGGACCCTTTCGTTCGTTCGCAGATATTCGGGCGCGCGCCCACCGGGGATGACCAGCGCGTCATACGATTCGGGCCTTACATTTTCAAAATTGGCGTTCACCTGAAAATTGTGTCCGCGCTTTTCGCTGTAGGTCTGGTCGCCCTCGAAATCGTGGACCGCCGTGCGCACTGTCTCGCCCTTCTTTTTGCCGGGGCATACGGCGTCCACCTGGTGCCCCACCATTTGGAGGGCCTGAAACGGGACCATCGCTTCATAGTCTTCCACATAGTCACCTACCAGCATCAGAATCTTTTTGCCTGCCATAGCTGTTTTCCTCCTTCCTGTTTTTTACATTGCCTCTTCACGCCGGCCGCGCAAACGAACCCGGGCTGTTTGGCGTTGCGCGCCATTCCGGCCTGCGCTCGGGGTTGGCCTGGGCCAGCGCCCGGCGCACCCCTTCAGCGTCAAAGTCGGTGGTATAGACCGGAGTGCCCGGCTGCTGCCTCCAGGACTCATCCAGCCCGCCCGCATCCACGCCATCGAATCCCAACTCGTCCAGTAGTTTGATAACAATCTCTTTCGCCCTCTTGTCGTCGCCTGCGACGGGAAGCGCAATGCGCCCGGGCTCGCCCTTCGGCTTCCCCTTCTCCATCAGGTGCCGCGCGTAGATGTTGTTGAACGCCTTCAACACAGGCCGCCCAAGATGTTTTTCAACCCAGCGGCTCTCCAGCATTCCATTTTCGATCTCTTCGATGCGGCCATCGCGCTGCTGCGGATAGTAATTTGCCGTGTCCACAACAACCACGCTCTCCGGGACGCCGGCAAACAGGTCCCTGGGCAGGTCTCGAACTTTCGCCATGGGAATCGTTACAACTACGACCTCTCCGGCGCGCGCCGCCTCTCGCGCTGTCACCGCCTTCGCTCCTGTTTCCCGGGCAAGACCGGCCAGCGATTCCGGTCCTCTCGAATTGGCGACTGATACTTCATGTCCAAGCTGCGTCAGCCGCCGCGTGAGCGTGCCGCCGATTTGACCCGCGCCAATGATGCCGATTTTCATGAAACTCCTCCTATGATGTTTGTCTACTCCGACTGAGCAGAAGTCGTTGTTAAGTTTTGGCTTCGGCCAAAACAAAGTTGGGAAAATCCTCGAACACCCAGTTGTTCTTGAGCGTGTGGTAAATGATGCCGAGG
>Ga0209581_1000199_pt1 | contig 185539 bp, 147 predicted proteins | sample Coa_R2_FD_187160 | JGI IMG/M metagenome (GOLD analysis project Ga0209581, IMG submission 187160) | Surface soil microbial communities from Centralia Pennsylvania, which are recovering from an underground coalmine fire - Coalmine... | ecosystem: Environmental > Terrestrial > Soil > Unclassified...
GTCATGAACCACCCGCTTGAAAGCGGGGGCTTGCAGCAAGGCGAATGCTCTGTGGTAAGCCGACATGACCAGACTCAGTTCGGAAGAACTCCGTTATCAGGGAGTGTTCAAGTTCATACCATCGGGTGCGTTGCCAGCCTGATGCTCTACAACTCCTGGGTTAAACAGGTGTAATGGTGAAGCCAGTGCTCAGGAGAAAGTACCGCCTGATAACTTTGTCGAGGCACACCTTACCCTCGCAAGAGGAGGCTCTGAAAGGAGCAACCATGTCAAAAGTCTTCGTCCTAGATACCAAGAAGCACCCGTTGCATCCTATCCATCCTGGGCGAGCGAGAATACTGCTCTCAACAGGGAAAGCGGCGGTGTTCAAGCGGTATCCGTTCACCATCATTATGAAGAATGTCATCACGCCTGAGCCTCTCCCGCTCAGGCTCAAGATTGATCCAGGGAGTAAGACAACAGGGCTTGCCATCGTCAACGACGCCACGGGTGAAGTGGTGTTTGGTGCGCAGTTGCAGCATCGTGGTGACGTCATCAAAGCGCGATTAGATGATCGACGCGCTCTCAGACGCTCACGCCGCCACCGCCATACCCGCTACCGCAAGCCACGCTTCAACAACCGTGTGAGGGGGAAGGGGTGGCTCCCTCCCTCATTAGAAAGTAGAATAGCCAACATCCTGACCTGGGTGCGACGGTTGCAGAAGCTCTGTCCCATCGTGGCGGTGAGCCAGGAGGTAGTCAGGTTCGACATGCAACGCATGGAGAATCCACAGATCAGTGGAGTGGAGTATCAGCAAGGGACGCTGGCAGGCTATGAAACCAGGGAATACTTGCTTGAGAAGTGGAATCGCGCTTGCGCGTATTGTGGTAAGAAGGATGTGCCCCTGCAGGTGGAGCACATCACCCCACGCGCCAACGGTGGGACAGAGCGTCTCAGCAATCTCACGCTCGCCTGTGAGCGGTGCAATCAAGCCAAAGGCGCTCAGGATGTCAGGGTATTCTTAGCCAGCAAGCCTGATGTGTTGAAGCGTCTTCTCGCTCAGGCGAAGCAACCGCTCAAAGACGCATCGGCAGCCAATGCGACGCGATGGGCATTATATGAACGTCTCAAACAATGTGGTGTACCTGTGGAGTGCGGAACAGGTGGGAGAACCAAATACAATCGCACCACGCGCCACCTCCCCAAGACCCACTGGCTTGACGCGGCATGTGTCGGAGCAAGCACTCCTGATGTGCTGCATGTCTCTCACGTCGTGCCGCTGATAATCAAGGCAAGAGGGCACGGCTGTCGGCAAATGTGCAGGATGGATCGGTACGGCTTCCCTCGTACCACTGCCAGGCAAGCCAGGAAGGTGAAGGGCTTCCAGACAGGGGATATCGTCAAGGCGGTTGTGGTATCGGGCAAGAAGACAGGCACCTATACGGGACGCGTGGCAGTACGCACCACAGGCTCTTTCAATATCACCACGCGCCAGATGACGATACAAGGCATTGGATACCAGTACTGTCATATCATTCATCATGGTGACGGCTATGGATACGAGAAAGGGAAAGGTGGCAATTCCTCCCTGGCTTAAAAGCGCAGGGTCTCCTTGCCACGTTTTTATGAAGCTTACAAGGATAGTTTTTTCGGCATAGATATTTGAAAGCAGGATGCGCTACAGAAGCATGTATCTGTAGAAAAATCGGGGGAGCTATGTTTTGTCCAAAATGCAATGAGCCACTGGAGGCGGGCGCTTCGTTTTGTGGAAATTGTGGTAACCAGGTCGCCCCCATTTACGCTCGCGGCGCCACTATTGGGGATGCGGCAAATAGGGCAAGGGTAGGAGACAGGGACAGAATTTTCCCGGTACAATCCCCTCCCCGGCTCCCCATTTCCTCCCCTGCGCATCAGCCCCAGCGTAGCACGCCGCCCTTTCCGGCAATGACCCCACGTTCACCCCGCTTCGATAATGGTCCGGTCCTGATCATCACTTTGTCGCTGCTCGTCATCGTCATTACAGGCGGATTAATCGCTCTGATCAGAAACAACTACAACGGCGGTGGAGGCAGCATTCAGGGCCAGGTATCATTTAGCGACAACCAGGGCGGTCAGGATCATAGCAATATCGTCAATATCAACGTCAGCGGCCTGGGCGCGCTCCCCTCCGGTTCTCAATATCACGCCTGGCTGCTTAATGACCAGACCGAGCAGATTCTCTCTCTGGGCATCCTGATCGCACAGGATCAGAAGTTTACGCTGAACTTTACCGATAGGGGGACGAATTTGCTGGGGCAAGGGGACAAGGTCGAGATTACGCAGGAGCAGGGTGATGCAAAATTGCCAACCGGCAAGGTAGTACTTTCGGCAACTTTCCCACCTCTGGCCTTTATCCATATCAAACATCTACTCGTCAGTTTCCCGGGCACACCTGGCAATATTGGCTTGATGGTGGGATTACGTGAACAGGCGCGGCAACTCAATAATCAGGCGGGGCTGCTCAAAAATGCCTCGACCGGCGGCAACCCTCTGATCGTGCAGTGTATTGCGCAGAATATGATCGATATTATTGAGGGTGCGCCGAAAAATCGTCCACGGGCGCTTCCTCCCCTATGTGGAGTGCTCAATATTACGTTGAGCGGCGATGGCTTCGGTCTGCTTGGCTCAAAGGGATACGTCGCGACTGCCTCTACCCATGCTTCGCTGGCAGCGACCCAGGCCGATTCAACGGATGCTATCAAAACTCAAGCCAAAGACGTCATCATCGCAGACGATAACGTCAAAGGCTGGGCGACCACCGTTGACCAGGATGCTCATGCATTGCTCACAAATCCTGGTGATGCCGCGAAAATTCAGGAGATTGCCACACTATCCGATCATATCCTGAACGGAGTCGATACTGATAATGACGAAAGTATTGATCCCGTGCCGGGCGAGGCAGGGGCTATTACCGGCTATATCCACGCCCAGTTGATGGCAACCCTGACGCTTGCCCCTTAAACGCAACCCCTGCTGTGGCGACGGCATTGATGACGTCCGCTTTAGCGCTGGTCCGACCCGCTACGGCGCTAAAGCGGACGGGATAAATCTCGTCGCCACCGGGCAAGGTGTCACCAGACAAGGAGGCACCGCAGGGGAGCCACAGGGGAATATTCCCACATAATTTGTTAAATTGCATCAGCATCATGCTCATACAGGTGAGAAATTATGTATAACGAAGGCAATACCCCCTTTAAGGTCGCGGTCGTCCAGGCCACGCCGGTATTTCTCAATCGGGCCGCCACGGTCGAGAAAGCGTGCGACCTGATCGTTACGGCGGGGCGCGAGGGCGCGCGCCTGATCGTCTTCCCCGAGTCGTTCATTCCGGCCTATCCCGACTGGATATGGGCCGTTCCGCCGCGAGAAGAGCAGATGCTCAATGAGCTGTACGCTGAACTGCTTGCCAACGCCGTGACGATCCCCGGCGATGCAACCGATGCGTTATGTCGCGCGGCGCGGGAAGCTAACGCCTATGTTGTGATGGGCATGAGCGAGCGCAACACAGAGGCGAGCGGGGCCAGCCTCTACAATACGCTGCTCTACATCGACGATCAGGGCAACATCATGGGCAAGCATCGCAAGCTCGTACCGACGGGCGGCGAGCGCATGGTCTGGGCCCAGGGCGATGGCAGCACATTGCAGGCGTACGATACGCCGCTGGGGAAGCTGGGCGGCCTGATCTGCTGGGAAAACTATATGCCGCTGGCCCGCTACGCCATGTACGCGTGGGGAACGCAGATCTACGTTGCCGCGACCTGGGATCGCGGGCAGCCCTGGCTCTCCACGCTGCGTCACATTGCCAAAGAGGGACGCGTGTATGTCTTAGGATGTTGCATTGTCATGCACAAAAACGATATCCCCGATCATTTCGCGGTCAAGCAGAAGTTCTATGCTGAGTCCGCCGAATGGATCAATGTGGGTGATAGCGCGATTGTCAATCCCGACGGCTTCTTCATCGCCGGACCGGTGCGGCACAAGGAGGAGATCCTCTACGCCGAGGTGGACCCGCGACAGATGCGCGGCCCCAAGTGGATGCTCGACGTCGCCGGGCATTACGCCAGGCCGGATGTCTTCGAACTCGTCGTGCATACTGAAACACACCCGATGCTGCGAGCCATACCCAGAAATCGCAACAGTTAGTGCAAGTATAGCGGCTTGCAAGAGACCGCTATACCACTTCCGTCTGTGCTTGTTCTTCTTCCCTGCGGGCGGGCTCTGTCTTGCTCTGTTGCTGGACCCTGCTGATCTCGTTCTCCAGGATGCGGCGTACGATGGCGACCGTGCAGGCGTAGGTCGAGTCCATGCCAAAGTAGGAAAGGCTGCCCGCGCCGAGATTTTTGCCGCGCGTGTAGGGAGTGTCCGACGCGTAGTGCAGGATGCCCAGTTCATAGGGCAGGCGCGCGAAATTGATGTTTTCCCCGGTTGGATAGCGCAGCAGGTACTGATCTTCGTAGACGGCGTTGAGGTAAGGGCCGCTCTCCATCTCCACAACGGTAAAATTGGCCTGATAGTAGAAGTCCAGGTACTGGCGGTTTTGCAGGAAGGTCCCTTTGGCCGAGATGGCTTTCTGATTATCCAGGACCGAGCCGTAGATCAGGTAGGGCTGCACCTCTTGCGCCGTAAAGCAGTTATCCAGCCAATAAGTGTTCTGGCTATGTTCATCCATCACGACGTTGGAGATCATCACATCGCCAATGCTGCCGTTGAGCGTGGCCGCCTTGCCCAGGATGTAGATGCCGCGAACCTGAGTTTGATTTTCCATAATCTCGCGCATCATGCGGTATGCCGCCATGCCCAGCGGATAATCGATGTTCAGCACGATGGCCTGGCTCTGAGCCAGCAGATCTATATTCGACATGCGACAACGCGGATCGATCTCTATCTGGTGCAGTTTAGCCAGCTCGAAAATCTGGGCATCGATCTCCAGGCCGTGACGCGCCCCGACGCGCCAGATGCCGCGCTCTTGCTCCTCGCGCGCACGATTGACCAGGAACTCCCTGCCCTGCGGGGTATGGCTCCATTCGCGAGCGACAAAGTAGAGAAAGTTCTGCCAGTTGCCCGGCACCAGTCCCTGTTGGAGCTTGCGACATTCATCGGCAAGGTAAGGATCATGCCCATGCAGCGCAAAATCGACCAGCTCTTTCTCGTGATTGAGAATAGAACCGGATAAAAGATTGACCATGCTATGGGTATTACTGGAGACGAAGTAGATGGGGCGGTCCGGCTGCCCCAGCGTATCCAGCAAGCTTTTGACCGGAGTCCACCATTGATGCGTGGCCCTGACAAAGCCTACATGCGAGCCGCCGAGCATGCGCATGCCGAAGCTCTTACGCTGCTTGCCGATCATCAGCAGGTTCTCCCAGAGGTGGTCGCCCCAGATCACTTCCATACGCTCCCAGTCGTCGGGCGCAATGTGCAATCGTTCGCGCACGACTTTGTTGATTTCGGCGAATACCGGCGAGTTGCGGTCCATGCGCGCTTCTAAGAGCTGCATGGTGGTCGGGTCGGCTTTGAGCAGATAGTAGATTTTGTTCCACTCGATCTGGAAGGCGACCAGGATGGGAACGATATCATCGGTATCGCTCACGCTGGCAACGTAAGCGGCCAGGGTCTGCTTGCCGTCGTAGAACCATTTGCGTCTCCGTGCCGGGGCCGTTACTGCCTCCCAGGTATTGACGTGAAAACCCTGCTGCAAAAACACTTCCTCGGACTGGCCCAACAGAACCAGATCACAATGAATGATTGCGGCAGGCAGGCGCAGGACGCTATAGATGAACGCCGACATATCGGGATAGGGCGAACGCGCGTCGGGATGCAGGCTGGAATCGATATTGTAATGTGCCTGCACCAGAGCTTTGAGGCTTATCTCGCCAGAGCTGCGCAACAGGGTATTATAGGTGCGAATGTACATTTCGACGTCGCGCTTGCCCGCCTCGTGGTACTTCTCCCCATGCTCAAAGCTTGGCAGAATGGTAGAGTTTCTTGCCCTCTGACTATCAATCAACTCATCTTCAGAGCGGCGCACTTCAATATGCCGGGCATCTGGGGAGGGTTCAAATCTGGACAATTCACCATTATAGTAGGGGCCGTTATTATACTGATCGTCGTTCTTCTGCTTACGTGGCATTTTTTGCCTCTATTCTTCCGTTTATCCTTGATACTATCTTCCTTGTTTTCCTTTAATTATACGTGGTAAATAGGCGTTATGGTAGTGAGAAAAGATTGTAATTTTTTGCTTCCCCTTGCTACCCTCTTTCTCCATAATACAGTTCTCAGATGCAGTTTTTCTTTCTCAAGAATCGAAAACTTCCAGTTAAAATTATGCTACTGGATACATAATTTCAACGTATACTGATGTTAGAGGTGTTGCCAAAACGTTTAGTACCCCCATACTTGACGTTTCCCCCTGGCGATACCTCTTTCTTGCTCCTGTAGGGACCAGATTTATCGCGTCAAGCCCGATTTATCGCGTCCGAAGGCGGGGATACTAGCGCCATATCAGGGTGTCATCGCTTCCCGGAATGCGAGTCTCCTCGGGATCGATGGGAGCGCGTCTCCATTCGCAGCGCACCTCATTATTCAGTAATAACTTGCGCATAATCATATCATAATCGTAAACGCTGTACCGACCAAAATTGGCGAGCAATAGTTGCTGGCGAAGATCGGGCCAGCGGCGGATACGCTGGGTGCGTCCCTGCTGCAATGTACGTTGATAGAGCTGCTCCAGGGCTTCATCGGCGCGTTCCCGTTGCTGCGCCGCGAACCATTCCGCGCCCAGCACTCCCTGATGACTCTGCTCATTGATGTGACGGTGGTAACGGTAAACAGCATCATTCATGCTCAACAGGCTATCCTGGCGACGCGTGGCAAAGAGCAACAAATATGGAGCCTCCTCCACAACGGCGGGCCGCGTCTGCATCGGCAGCGTGATAGATTGAACCGGAAACTGAAAGTGACGCTGCATTCCTGCTATGAATAACGTAACAAAGCCATCAACTGCCTGCTCTCGCTCCTCGTCTGCTGTTGGTAGAGCCTTCCAGCGATCAGTGCGCAGCAATCCGGTCAGCGTGGCGGCCTGCTCGGACGAGCGGCGGGCCAGCAGCAAACACGTCTCTATCTGTTTATACGAGAGCAGCAGGCAAAGTTCGGTGGGGACGGTACGCTGGTAGAGGGCAGTCAGATCGTCCTGGGTAAAAGTCGCGGGTCCGAACGGGTTGAGCAGGAAGATAGCGGGCGATTGCTCGATCTCTTTCAGCAGCAGCGGAGCCACTTCAAGCCAGCTCGCCTGCACAATGCCGCTTTCTTTGGGCAAGGCAATCTCCCTGACCGCCCCGTTTTTCTTTTCACGCCCGCTTCTCCGCTTACTACTGCCCGCTTCCGTCATCAGGCCACAAAGGGTGATCGGCTTACTTTCTTGCTCAAGGGCCTGGGAGAGCGTCACCACCGGTTGCAGTATGGGAGGAACGACCGGGGCCACTCCTTTTTTGCGTCCCTTGCCCGTTCGCGAACCGTTCTGTTGTTCAGGCTCTACAGGTATCTGAACGGGTCCGGTGACCTTGCTATCAATCCCCAGCCCATCGATCCAGTAGCAGCGACGATAAATGCGGGTAGCGCCGAGCGAGCGGCAATAGGAGGCGGCGTAATCTTGTAAGAGCCATTCGCGGAGCGAGGACAGGATGATCCGTTCGGTGGGGCGGCGCGCGCGTTGCCAGCGTCCCTGCTCCATCGTATCATGCGGCGGTAAGCGGTTGTTTTCCAGATCGGCCCATAAGTTCATCTTGTGGGTATTTTACCATAAAAAGAAAGTGCGCGCCCTCATCATATGCCTCGTCGTTTCCTTTCGCTGTGTCCTTGCTGTAGGGACCTCCCACGATCAATCGGGGAGCTACAGCGCGTCCGATTTTATCGCCCGTCTCCCTTCGCTCCGCCTTCCATGTGACCTCACCGTGAAAATCTCCCCTGTGGCAAATCTCTTCCTCAAAGCTTGTCAATGCTCTATCGATGTCTTAATTCCTTTCTCAATTACAACGTAATTACAATTACGTTGTAATTTTCCCAAATGCGGAGGGATGTCTGGTTGCTTATCCTGCTGGCTGATCTTGGATGGAGGGGCAAAACAGGCGATCAATCGGACGCGCTGTAGCTGGTCCCTACGGCAAGGAGCGGCTTTTTCTCGTTTTTAATATGCTAGCTAATGGGTAACGAGAAGTGTTGGGAAACTCGCAACAATATCCACTCTTCCAGAACTTCTTCTAATTCATCGCGACACGCCTCCAGTGTGTTGGAGTTGGCGTAAACCCCGTTAAAGCCTACATTGGAGGATGATCCGGCTGCGAAGCCGCAACCCGATAGAATTTTACTTCATCCGCACCAGCTTCCCTGCCCCACTCACTTTCATTGTTCTTTTTCAAGATCAGGCTTGCCGGCAAGCCAGGAGTTGCCTCGGCTGAATAGCGGAAGACGAGGCGGTGAGTTTCGGAATTAAAAGCGCCCATCGTCTCCTTCTCAACAGCCGTCACCTCTCCCTGGTGCAGCAGCCCTGACTGGCAAAGAACGGCAGTGAGCCACGCGGGCGTGATCGGCTCAGGAATGGCAATATATGTATATGTGGTCATATATTTTCCCTTCGAAATTTTTTAGGGCAATTGAGGCTATTTTATCACAATCATTGTAGCGTTCATCCCGCAAACTGGCTCCTTTGCGGCTGTTGTGGTATACTTCCACTAGAACATGTTTTCATGAAGGATACTATGAAGGTAATGCAACAGCTTACAGATATGTGGGATCGGCAGCACCGTTGCCCGGATGGCATTGTGGGATGGCTGGTCGGCGAGCGGATGGTGCGCCAGCATAGACCAGAAACGACCTGGACCGTTGACCTCCTGGATATACAGCCCACAGATACAGTGCTGGAGGTCGGTTTTGGTGCTGGTCAGGGCATCAAGCTGGCGGCAGACCAAGCCCGCGAAGGGCATGTCGTGGGAATCGATCTTTCGGAGGATATGGTGCGGGTAGCGAAAAGACGCAATGCGCAGGCAGCGCGGGCCGGACGCGTCATGTTGTCGCAAGGCACCATTACTGCTCTCCCTTTTGAGAATCAGCAATTCGACAAGATCATGACCATCCACACCGTGTATTTCTGGTCCAAGTCTTCGCAAGCCTTCAGTGAGCTGTATCGCGTCCTCAAGCCTGGCGGCAGGGCAGTCATCACGCTTTGTACCGGAAAGATCAACGAACAGGGCGAGGTAGAGGTCTGGTCGTCGTTTCAGTCAATGCTCGAAGAGCAGGTGATACCAGGTATGCAGCAAGTAGGATTTAAGGGGGTACGTCTGGAACGAGGGCCGGATTCCCGACAATATACGAACGTAGCGGTTATTGGTGAGAAGTAGTGAGGACAATGACGGCGTGGCGAGAAATAGCTACGCCGTCTGATGAAAAAGATCGTATTTTTAGGAAAAAGTCATCCATGCTCCATAGGCTAGTTCAAGCTAGCTGGCTAGCTGGATGACAATAACTTCAACCTGGACACAGTCGGGAACGGCACCAAGAGGGGAGGGAACGACACAAATATTGGGATGGAAAAAACCGACTTTTGCATAACTATGTGTCGCGTTGACCACAATCGGAGGAACTGGGCAGACATCCACACAAAGGGGATATTCGCTGACTGTCTGATCCCCCCAGGCAACATCGACAAAAGATCTGAGGACCTGGGGAACACAAATCACGGTGATTTGCACTTTGGCAAGCTGATTCACTCCCACCGTCTGGGTAGCTGGAGCTGCCGTAAGACAATGCGCTACATCAGTAGGAGTTGGAGAGGAAGCACTAGCTACCCCAGTGATACCTAACATCAGAAGCAGTGTCAGCAGAAGCGCGGAGGCGATAGAACGACGGGCTCTAGTGAGAAGTTTCATCGCGACTGTACCGTCCTTTCATTATAGTAAATAAGCTCACAAATACTGGGGCACCAGCAGTAGTCTGCATGTTAGAGAAGCTTATGTGATTTTTCCTGCTTATACCCAATTTTTGCTTAAAATTATTGTAACACGCATCAAATGATATTACCGCTAATAAGTACTATTCGGCTGTTCATCGCACCAGGAGAATTGGGGAGTCATGTTGACCTCTGTTGACAGTGTCTTGCCTCTGGTGATACGCTAACAAAATGAAAGTGACTATTCTCAGATAAGAGAGCTTGCAGCGTCTGCCGTGGCAATAGAGCTTCCAGGGGAGGTACTGATGGAGAGCAGCGTTCTTGGTATTCATCATGTGACGGCGATCACCGATGATCCCCAACGCAATATCAACTTTTACGCGGGCATTTTAGGGTTGCGCTTTGTAAAGAAGACGGTCAATTTTGATGCGCCGGATACCTATCATTTCTACTATGGCGATGAAATGGGGCGTCCTGGCACGATCCTGACGTTCTTCTCCTGGCCTGGCTATCCCAGGGGAAGGGGCGGCACGGGGCAGATTACGGCCATCTCGTTCTCCATTCCCGAAAACGCGCTGGATTGCTGGCAGAAGCATTTGACCGAGCATGGGATCGATGTATCGGGGCCGATCCCGCGCTTTGATGAGCAGGTGCTTTCCTTTACCGACCACGAGGGGCAGCGGCTCGAACTGGTCGCTCATCGTGGAGCCGAGCATGGCAGTGCCTGGAAGGATGGCCCTGTCCCCGTAGAATATGCCATTCACGGCTTCCATAGCGTCACCCTTTCGGTTGCAAGGTTTGAGCGCACAGCTTCGGTACTAACGGAGCAGCTTGGCTTCCAGCCGGTTGGCAAGCAGGGCAATCGTTCCCGTTACAGCATCGGTGGTGGTGGCATGGGTACGCAGATCGATGTGCTGGACCTGCCAAACGGGGAGCGCGGCGTGCAGGCAGTCGGCACGGTGCATCATGTCGCCTGGCGCACAGCCAGCGATGAGAATCAGTTGTTATGGCAGCGCAAGTTGCTCAATGCTGGCTTGCATGTAACCCAGGTAATGGACCGCGTCTACTTCCACTCGATCTACTTCAGAGAGCCCAGTGGCATCCTCTTCGAGATCGCAACCGACGAGCCAGGCTTCGCCGTGGACGAGTCGCCGGAAGAGTTGGGCACGCATCTCAAGCTACCGCCCTGGCTGGAGTCAACGCGACCCGTGGTAGAGGAGAGCCTGCCACAGGTTCACTTGCCCGGTGCAGTAACGCCGTAGGACCCGCGCATGCAGATGAGCAAATCAGGCGGTAATATTCTCCTGTGATGACGTCAATGAGTCAGCTTCAGCGTTATGTCGGGCTAGACAAGCGACCAATCGGACGTGATCATGCAGATTAACTATTAAATCTGGTAATAAATACACTCGCTATTGGCACATTATTTTGTTAATCTGCATAATCGCGTCGCCACGAAATGGTATTACCAGCTTAATTCGTCAAAGTTCATTAGCGCGTCATCTACAAACAGGTGATTTTTGTTTTCTTTTCTGATATAATCAATCTCGTCAATACGCCACACAATATCCACAACATTGCCACGAAAAGAAGGTATGACTATGCTCTCGCTGCAAGAGCAATTGAACCAGATTCCCTGGGAAGCGCTCAAACACGCCTATGGACCTGCAACCGACACTCCTATGCACTTGCTCGCTTTGCTCTCAGAAAATGAGGAGGAACGGGAGAAAGCACTGACCCGCCTCTGGGCTTCAATTTGCCATCAGGGCAGTGTCTACGAAGCCTCGGCTGTCGCAGCACCCTTTTTAATCCAGATTCTTGAGCAGGTACCAGACGAACAGAAGCCTCCGCTGCTTGATCTGCTTGATGGATTGGCAGTGCGGCACTGGTATGCGGGTCGTGATCTGATGAAGCTGACTATGGTAGATACCAAACACCAGCGCTGGCGATCCTCAGAGCAATTTCTGCGAGAAGGCAATCATTATCATAAGCCTGAATGGATGGCATCGTCTCATGCATCTGTTAGCGAGGGTATACCGGTTTTTCTCGCGTTGCTGCAATCGACGAACCAGGAAACGGTATGCAAGGCTCTCGTCCTGCTCTCTGCCTTTCAGGAGCTGAACCAGGCGATTGTTCCCGCTCTGAGGGCATTCATTTTAGAAGTAGACGATGCAACGCTCAAAGCACTCGCCCTGGGATGTCTTGGCGATCTGCTTGCAGAACAAGCGCCCGAGTGGGAGGAGTACGAGCGGCTGATTGCACTCCCTTCCAACCAGGTCCATTCATCGGTGCGCCTTGCTGCTGCTGCAACCTTCGCGAAATACCATCCGGGCAAAGCCACACCAGAACTTATTAATATTCTGGTAGAAAATATGCTCCAGCCAGGTTTATTGGATCTTCAGGTACTCAGTCAGCTAGGAATGCCCAGAGGCTGGCAGGCTCTCATAAGCTTGCTTGAAAGGGGAGCGCCAAACTGGATTTTGCTCGATACAATACGCGTGGCAGAAGCAGTTCTTGATATGGCGTTTTTCGGGGGATGGGTCGAAAATCGTTACTGGAACTACCGCAGCAAGACGCATAGCCTTGCTGTACTCAAAGCTTTTGAGATATCAGAAGGAGAGATGCCTGACTCCACTGAAATTGAGGATATTCCAGATTTATCTGAAGGTGTCGCTACTTTCAGTTTTCATTACGGGATCACAAGCTCATATCCTCTCCAACCCGACGACTTACTGGTCGATGTCTGGGGATATGATAGAGTTAAGGCACAAAATCTTTCACAGCGATATAAGCAGCAAGGCGCTCAAGCTCTATCAAAGGAGCAGGTAGAGGCTCTTCGAGTAGTGCTGCGTTGCCAACCGCTCTGGCAGTACCGACATAATTTGATGGATATCTATGGCTTGCCCATTACGCAACATGAACTGGTAGCTTTTTTGTTAGGCAAGCGATAAATCGGGTCCCTACGGGATTTCCGTCACGTTTTTTGGGGTAAGGAGCTATCCATATAAGCGGCAAACCTGCCGAGCGCACTTGCGTCAAATGGTGTATCTGGACGCTCCCCACGATAAATCTCTAATGCCTGACCGATAAGGCCATGAAATTCTGCGGGGAGCGTTTTGAGGCCGTAAACGCCGCCTTCATCCTTTGAGAGGACTTGCAGCTCATTAAGATAGGCATGCACGCGGCAGGCGTTGAGGACAAAGTATACTGGATTTTGTCCAGATGTATCGCGAGCATCAACGTAATCCCCCACGATTGCTTTGATATAGCACTCGGCAGGCACTTGAGGCAAAATATCGGCGGCAGCGGGTCCGTAGAGCGTGACGCCGCGATGATGAATGATGGTGAGATGGGCCGATAGATCAGTATCATATTGCTGGCCCTCATTCCAGCGTTGCCAGGAGCCGTTCGCCAGTTCGTCGCGCATCTTCTGCCGCCACGATTCGCTATAATGCAGATGATAGGGCAAGGGATGCTGGAAGGGATGAAGCTCTGGCGCTACCAGAAAGCTGGTTTCTATGGGACAGGGCGCGTTTGAGATCTCCAGGAGCGCCTCTATGATCTGGCGTTGTATCTCGACAGGGAGCCGATGCTGCATGGTTACCAGGAGATCAAGATCGCTGCGATCAGGGTTGAAGCAGCCCATCGCGAGCGAGCCGTGCAGATAGATGGCGACTAACTCATCCCCAAGAATGCTCTGCACCTGCTCGCAAAACTCCTGTACCTGCTTACGCACAGAATCGGGGCACGATAACCAGTTGTATTGAGCCAACTTGTTTTTTCCTCCGTAGGGACCCGATTTATCGCGTCCTACCCGATTTATCGCGTCCTGCGCGATTTATCGCCTGCCCTCATAATGTTTCCTTACCGCCTCCACGATCAAGCGGTGTTCTGCCTGCTTGACCCGTTCTTGCAGCGTCTCTTCGGTGTCGCCGGGCTTGATAGGGACCTCGCGACGGCATAGCACCGGCCCGGCATCGAGTTCAGGGATGACGTAATGGACGGTGCTGCCAGTTACTTTTAGCCCCGCATCAAGTGCGTGCTGAAGGACGTGCAGGCCACGAAAAACGGGGATGGCGGTGCCATCGCTGGTGACAAAGGTATCGCCCATGCCGCTATCGGGAAGGAGCGCGGGATGCAAGTTGATGATGCGCCTGGGAAATTGCTCAACAAAGCCGGGGCTGAAGATACGCATAAAACCTGCCAGCACTATTAAGTCGATTTCGAACAGGCGCAGCAGGGCCTGCGTTCGGGCTTCCGCCTCCAATCGCTGGCTCCGATTCCACGGCAAATAGACCGTCGGGATTTTGTGCTTGAGCGCGCGCTGCAATCCGTAGGCATCGGCCCGGCTGCTGATCACCAGAGCAATCTCGGCCTCCGGCAGTTGCTGCTGTTCAATGGCATCGATCAACGCCTGAAGGTTGCTGCCGCTGCCGGAGACGAGCACCGCGAGCCGCAATGGCGCTTGTTGGCTACCCATAAATTCTTCCTGTGATATCGTCTCTCCGCGTGACGTTTACCCCTGCTGCACCTCCTCATCCGCCTGGGCCAGTTCCGCCACGAAGCGCTGCTTGTACTGCTCAACGCGACGGCGCAACGCGGCATCCGAGAGCGCGAGCATTTTAGCTGCGAGCAGCGCGGCTCCCTCCGGCTCCAGGATGGTGGGTGAAGCGATGCCGGATGGGAGGCGCAGGGATGAGAGCAGGTCCATACCTCCGAAGCGGTCGCTATAGGGTGGGCAAGCTATCACGGGGAAGCGCGTATTGGCATCGATGACCGCCGAGAGCGCGTTTGAGCGGCCAGCGATGGTGATATAGACCAGTGGCTCGCTCTGCTGCTCGTATTCCTGCAATATCTCAAGCAGACGTGTGGTCGCCTTGTGGGCCGAACAGACGCGCATCTGATAGCTCAATTCCAGCGTTTTGAGCGTTTTAGTTACTGCCTGGGCATGGCTAAGATCGCCCTTGCTGCCCATAATAATTACAACCTGTGTTGCCATAAAATCCTCCTAAAATAATATTTATGAGATCCGCAGCCCACGATGGGCAATATCTTTGCGATAGTGCATGCCTTCAAAAGAAATCATGGCTGCGGCTTCGTATACTTTCTGCACCGCCTGCTCTAATGTTGCGCCGCGTGCGGCTACGCTGAGCACACGTCCGCCCATAGTCACAAGCTGCTTTTGTTTGAGCGCGGTGCCAGCATGAAACACCTGGACGCCTTCCAGCCGCTCGGCCTCCTCCATCCCTGTAATGGGGAAGCCGGTGCGATATTTGCCGGGATAGCCGCCGGATGCCAATGTCAGGCTAACGGCATAGCCAGGGTGCCAGAGGTCCGACGAGTCTACCTGTACCCCTTCCGTGTATTCCAGCACGTCTACCAGATCTCGGCGCAGCAGCAGCATCAACGCCTGCGCCTCCGGGTCGCCAAAGCGTATATTATGCTCCAGCACCACCGGCCCGCGTTCGGTCAGCATGATATTGGAATAGAGCACGCCGGTAAAAAGGATGCCGCGCTTCACCAGAGCTTGCAGTGTAGGCGCGATGATCTGCTGCCGAATCTGTTGCTCCTGTTCCCAACTCACAAAAGGCAAAGGGGTAAATGCTCCCATGCCGCCAGTATTCAGGCCCTCATCATTGTCGAGAGCGCGTTTATGGTCTTGCGTGAGCAGCAGAGGGAGAAAATCGAAACCTCGACAGATCGCAGTTGAACTGATCTCAATCCCTTGCAGGTATTCCTCAATTACCACTGTATCGCCAGCAGCCCCAAAGACACGATCCACCATCATCTGCTTTAAGGTATCGCGGGCGGTCGCCATATCGTCTGCAATGATCGCTCCCTTGCCTGCGGCATTGCCATCGGCTTTGATCACGACAGGCGCGCCATGCTCTTCCAGATAAGCCAGGGCCTCCTTATAATTGGTGAAGGAGCGATACTGAGCAGTGGGGATGCCAGCCTTCACCATCAACGTTTTAGCGAAGGCTTTACTGCCTTCTAAAGCCGCTCCGGCCAGACAGGGGCCAAAGGTGGGGAGGTCGCGGCGCTGAAAAACGTTGACGATTCCTTCAACGAGGGGAACCTCGGGACCAATTACCGTCAGATCCACCCGATTATGCTCAACAAAATCGGCCAGTTCGGTGAACTGGTTGATGCCAATCGATCTGCATTCTGCATATGGTAGCATGCCAGGATTGCCTGGAGCGGCAAAAATATGGTTGACACGCGGGCTCTGAGCAAGCTTCCACACCAATGCATGCTCTCTTGCTCCTGACCCAATAACAAGTACACGCACCTTCACACCTCCGGTAATATGGTCTTTCTGTAAGCTCTGAAAAGCAATCCATGCTCTTATTGCTTTTCCACCTGACTTCTCACGGCTCAGGTACGCCTTCCCTCAAAGGGGCATTGTTCATGCATACCCCGTTTGAGGGTACTGAAATTATCGCTTTCCTCGTAATGCTACATCTCGTGGCAAGATTGTAACAAGCTTCGGCGTGCGTACTGCATCGGTCTGGGGCTCAAAGGGCCAGCCTTTTTTCTCCATGCAGCCGTAACAGAACTCGCCGTGCAAAAACTGGAGCGCGGCCTGATCGTCCAGCGCCTCCTGACCAGGGCGGGCGGCGTTGATGGCACGCCCCAGGCCCTCCAGGCTCAGGTACCCCAGGCTATCGACGCCAATGTAGTCCGCGACCTCCTGGATACTGCGCCCGGCAGCAATCAACTCGTCTTCCTGTGGAATGTCGATGCCGAAATAGCACGGGTGGCGTAGCGGCGGCGAACTGGAGCGCAGGTGGATCTCCTTGACGCCCCGGTGGCGCAAGGCCGAGACCAGGCGCTTGACCGTATTGCCACGCACAATCGAGTCATCTACAATGATCAGGCGCGCACCTTCGATTTTGGGCTGGACAAAGTTAAATTTAAGATCAACCTCTAACTCGCGCAGGCGTTGATCGGGCTTAATAAATGTACGATCACTGTAGCGATTTTTGATGATGGCCTGTCCGTAGGGTATGCCCGAAACTTCAGCATAGCCGAGCGCGGCAGGGATGGACGAATCGGGAACGGGCACGACAAGATCGGCCTCAACAGGATATTCGCGCGCCAGTTCGCGGCCCAGTGCTTCGCGCACAGCATAGGTGTAGCGGCCATTGAGTCGGCTGGTGGCATCGGCAAAATAAATGTACTCGAAGACGCAGAGCGCGCTGCGTGGCATTTTGACCAGTATCTCCGAGTGCAGACCGTCTTCGTCTATAGTGATTAATTCGCCGGGCTCGACTTTGCGCACAAAGGTCGCTCCGGTACGGTCCAGCGCACACGATTCGGACGCGATGATCCAGTTATTGTCGATGCGACCTATGCATAATGGCCGCATGCCCCAGGGATCGCGCATAGCATAAAGTTTGCCTTCAGCCAGGAATACCAGGCTATAAGCGCCTCGCAATAAAGGGAACGTGGCAATGATCCTATCGCGTAAAGTTCTGCCAGTAGCATGCAGGAGGAGAAATGCGATCACCTCGCTATCGGTCGTTGACTCCAGCACATCCAGGACATCCTGCGGGAGCTGTTCGCGCAGCATCATACCGTTTGCCAGGTTGCCATTGTGAGCCAGAGCGATGGTATCTTGCTGGTTACGCGAACCGACAATAAACGGCCCCGCGTTCTCGACGCAGCTAGAGCCGGTTGTGGAGTAACGCGCGTGACCTATACCGCAATGAGTGAAGGGCAAGCTTTTTCCTGAATCGAAAAATACTTCGCGCACTTTCCCCATGCCAATGCGATGGCTGATGCAACCTTCACTATCGTATACGGCCATGCCTGCACTTTCTTGCCCCCGGTGCTGTAATGCGGTAAGGGCCAGCGTGAGATAATGGCGTACGTCAAAACTCTGGTCGCGTTTCTGGGCATAGATGCCTACCACTCCACATGCGTCCCGTAGTCGCTCCATGCTCATGCTCCTCTCTGGGTTTGCTCCTTATTGCATTTCCACTTGACATTTTCAGGTTTGATGCTATCCTTCTCCTCAAGGAGAGCGGCGGAGCCCGTGGCTACCTTGAAACCTTCCGCGTTCCAACGCCGCTGACGCGCTAGCTTCGCTCAGGAAGGCGGAAGCGAAGTATCTCGATCCGCTTGAGGATACTGCAATTATGCTATGGCTGAACGCACTGAAAGGATTCGCTCTACTTTGAAACTTTCCGCGCTCCAATGCTGCACGGGCGCGGTAAACCTGGCCCCTACTGTCTGCCTCGCGCTCCAATGCTGCACGGGCGCGGTAAACCTGGCCCCTGCGAAGCTCAGGAGTGCGGTTGAGAAGGATCGCCCGACTTGCAGGCGATCCAGACACCTGATTACAAAGCGAGATAGCGATAGCATTGGCTACGCATGCAGTTTCCCTGTAAGATCAGCCACCAGAGCATAGCGGTCCGCAATATTTTGCAGGTCAGCGTCTGTGACGTTTTGCAAGTTGCGATACACCTGCTTGTCGAGCATGCGATTTTTATCACCTCCAGGCCAGAGTCGCCAGCTATCGTTGTCGATGACGTCCGCGACCAGTAGATTGCCCTGCTGATCACGCCCGAACTCGATTTTCAGATCGACCAGCGTGACATCAACAGAGGCCCAGGCTCGTTCGAGGACCTCAAAGACCCTTCGACCCTGAGCTGCCATCCACTCAATTTCTGTTGCTGAGGCTAACCCCATACTAATGATGTCTTTTTCCCATATTTGCGGGTCATGATTGGCATCGTCCTTTAAAAAAGTTTCAACCAGTACCGGCTCGAAGCGCGTCCCCTCGCTGACCTCAGGATTGCGCTTGAGATAAGAGCCGGTGGCGATTCGCCTCATTACCTCTTCAACCGGCAGCATGGCGCAACGACGCACCAGCAGCGTGGTGTCGTTGATCTGCTCCACAAGGTGAGTCGCAATACCCTCGCGGTTCAGCAAGCGGAAGACGTTAGCGGTGGTAATGGTGCTCCAGCGCGACTTCCCGACCAGCTCGTTGCGCCTGGCTCCGTCTCCTGCCGTAATCTGGTCTTTGCTGACCATGTACGCCAGCTCACTATTATCCGGGTCTGCATAAATAATCTTTGTTTTCCCTTCGGAAAGCAAAGGGCCAAATGACGGGTTATCTATCATTGTTCCATTAACTCCTGACTATCATCAAAGTTGACCAGAGCATCCCTGCAACATCCGAATATGCTCAGTTAATGCAACACCACCCCTTCCCCCTCGGCGATATGCCCTATTGTCAGCAGTTCAGGGAGCAGGCTGCGTGCCTCTAACGCAGCTTTAGGGGAGAGTACGATGACCATACCGATCCCCATATTGAGAGTACGATACAGTTCGTCACGCGTTACATTACCTAAGCGGGCAAGCAACTGGAAAAGGGCCGGAACCTTCCACGATTGCGTTTCGATCACGGCCTGCATCCCTCTGGGGAGAATGCGCGAGACATTGCCCTCGAAGCCGCCGCCTGTGATATGAGCAATGCCTTTGATGAAACGCCCGCGGTCCGCCAGGTACTCGCGGATCTGCCTGATCTCATTCAGGTAACAACGGTGGGGGCGCAACAGGGCATCGACCAGAGGCTCCCCCAGTTCGGGGAAAACGGTGTCGAGCGGATAAGAGGCGAAGACGCGCCGGGCCAGCGAATAGCCATTGGTGTGCAATCCGCTGGATGGCAGGCCGAGCAGCACATCGCCGGCGCCAATGGTCGAGCCATTGATAGCCTCCTCTTGCTCGACCACGCCGACTATCGTGCCTGCGAGATCGAACGCGCCCGGCAGGTAGACATCCGGCATTTCCGCCGTCTCACCGCCCAGTAGCGTGCAGCCAATGCCCTGACAGGCGCAGGCCACGCTCTGCACGATCAGGGCAGCCTGCACAGGATCGAGCCTGCCCGTCGCCAGGTAGTCCATGAAGAAAAGCGGCCTCGCTCCCTGGGTCAGCAGGTCGTTGGCGGAATGATGGACCAGGTCGTGCCCGATGGTATTGTAGCGCCTGGCCTGGGCGGCGATCAGCGTTTTCGTGCCCACACCATCGGTAGAAGCGACGAGCGCGGGACGCCGCATCTTCTGAAGGGCGCGAGCGTTAAAGACGCCCGCGAACGCTCCCATACCTGCCAGGACATCGGCACCCTGCGCCCGACGTACAGCCTTTTGCATCAGGCGTTTGGCCTGGTCGGCGGCGATAATGTTCACTCCGCTTTCGGCGTAAGAGGTTGACGCTTTTGCCGGCTGCTGAACAGGAGCGATTGGTCCTGAATGGCCCGCCAGGCGCTGCGCATAGCGATAGGCGTTTTTAAAGATCAGCAGACCATCACCTTCACCGTTTGCCGTTGCGCGCCGCTGTGGATGCTGGAGCGCATGCACGTATCGCTCGGGATGCGGCATCAAACCAAAGACATTGCCGCGCGCATTACAGATGCCCGCGATATTGCCCATCGAACCGTTCGGGTTGTCGGGATACGCGACGCCCTCCGTGGCCCGCCCGTCGCTGGCTGCATAGGTGAGCGCAATCTGGCCGTTAGCTCGTAATGCGTCAAGATCTCCCTTGAAAACAAACTGCCCTTCGCCGTGCGCGACAGGCAGCTCGATGGGATGCTCTATCCCACGGGTGAAGATGCAGACGCCGGGCTGTGGGCTGAGCGTCACCCAGCGACACTCGAACTGTCCCGAGCCATTCTCGGTCAGCGTGGCGGCAGAGTCATTCCAGGAGCAGCTTTGCTCTTGCGCTTGCTCTATGTCGGCTAAGGATGCCGTCCCAGTGGTATCCGGCAGGAGGCCCGCGCGCACAAGCACCTGGAAGCCGTTACAGATGCCAAGCACAGGGCGGCCTTCATCAATAAAACGCCGGAGTTGCGGACCAAGATGAGTCAACAGGTTGATCTCCAGCAGCTTGCCTGCGCCCAGGTCATCGCCATAGGAGAAACCGCCGGGGAAGACTAGAAAGTGGTAATCCAGCAGCTTCTCAGGCGACTTGATGAGTTGATTAATGTGGACCAGCTCCGTCTCAAAGCCAACTACGCGACAGGCTTGAGCCGTTTCATGGTCACAATTGATGCCTGGAGCGCGTAAAACGAGAGCGCGAGTCATGCCTGAACCCCTTTCCATGCCTGCTGTAGCTCCGTCACACTAAGGTTGAGCAGTTCAGTATCCCCATCCCGGATGATTAACCGTTCATTTGCGCTAACGGTGCCAATATACGCAATATCGTTGATGCCGTTGGAGCGCATATGCCGCTCGAAGGCCCCCAGTTGTTCGGGCGCGATCTCGACCAGGAAGCGCGAGGGCGATTCGCTGAACAGGCGGACAATATTTTTTAAGCCAGGTAGCCTCTGGATCGGCACGCCTTGCGCAAGCACGATGCGGCTGGCATCAATCGTGACCCCTTGCATACTTGCTAACGCCATTTCAGCCACAGCCACGGCTACCCCGCCTTCGGAGAGGTCATGGCAGGCTCGCACCAGCCCCATACGAATGACTTCACCCAATGCCTTCATGGTGAGAAGGGCATGCTCAATATCTACCTGAGGCAGGGCGGTCTGGGGGAAAATCTGCGTAAATGAACGCTGGTCAACAATTTCTGTATAATGCGAACCCGCTAATTCATTGCGTGTCCTGCCGATCAAGTAGAGCAGGTTGCCAGGAGTTTTAAGCGCCATATCAATCGTCTGGGTGGCATCGTCAATCACCCCTACGGCTGAGATCAGCAAGGTGGGAATAACGGGAATGCGACGTCCATTGGAGCGATACTCGTTGTTGAGGCTATCTTTCCCCGAAATAAAGGGGACGCGGAAGCCAAGAGCAGCATCATGGCACCCTTTGACGGCGCGCACCAGCAGGCCCAGTTGCTCGGGATCGGCGGGATTGCCCCAGCAGAAGTTGTCCAGGATGGCGGCATGCGTGACATCGCCTCCGACGGCTGTCAGGTTGCGTAGCGCCTCATCCACCGCATTGATCGCCATATGATAGGGATCAATCTGACCGTAAAGCGGATTGAGGCCGTTGGAGATGACAATGCCCGCCTGCGATGGCTGCGGGAGAATGGGTTGCAACACAGCCGCGTCTCCTGGCCCATTGCCGGCTCGCCCAACCAGAGGCTTGAGGACGGTCGCCCCCTGCACTTCAAAATCGTAGCGCCGCACCACATCTTCTTTTGAAGCTATCGAAGGATGGCGCAGCAGCGCCAGCAAGGTTGGTTCCAGCGATTGCGTCAGATCAGGCAGGGACATCGAACTCGTCTGTAGCGGAGAGCTGCTCTGGATGGGCTGGCGCTTCCATACCGCATCAAGTGCGCGGGGCGGCCTGCCATGATGCAGGAAGTCCATATCCAGGTCGGCAATCACCTCGCCGTGATAGGTCACGGTCAAACAGCGGTCATCGGTGAAGGTGCCAAGAATGCTGGCCTCGACATCTTCGACAGCACAGATGGCTAGCAACTCGTCCAGGCTGGCCGGAGGAACGGCGAGCACCATGCGCTCTTGCGCCTCGGAGAGCCAGATTTCCCACGGGGCCAGCCCTTGATATTTGAGCGGGGCATGGGCGAGTTCGACGCAGGCGCCTGTCTCAGCTCCCATTTCGCCAATGGCTGAAGAGAAGCCACCCGCTCCACAATCCGTAATGGCGTGGTAGAGCTGGCGGTCGCGGGCCTGCATAATCACGTCCGTGACCTTCTTCTCCGTGATGGGCGCGCCTATCTGGACGGCACTCCCCGCCTGCGCATTGATTTCGCTGCTCATCTCACCTGATGAGAAGGTCGCGCCATGCACGCCGTCGCGTCCGGTGCGGCCTCCAAGCGCCACAATCTTATCTCCAGGCTCGACCGCGCGTGGATGGCTCCCCTGCGGCAGGATGCCCAGGCAGCCGCAGTAGACCAGCGGATTGTAAATATAGCCAGGGTGATACAGGATGGCTCCGTTCACGGTGGGAATACCCATCTTGTTACCATAATCGCGTATGCCATTGACCACACCATCGGCGATGCGCTGTGGCGAAAGGATGCCAGGGGCCAGTTCGTCCACCGAGGTATCGGGCGGACCGAAGCAGAGCACATCGGTACAGGCAATCGGCTGAGCCGAGACGCCGAGCACATCACGAATCACGCCGCCCACGCCCGTATTCGCGCCGCCAAACGGCTCTATCGCCGACGGATGGTTATGCGTCTCAACCTTGAAAGCAAGGTCGTGCGTAGCGGTAAAGCGAATGATGCCTGCGTTATCGCTAAAAGCCGAAACCAGCCAGGGCGGCCTGATCTCCTCGGTAGCGCGCATAATATAACATTTGAGCAAGCTATTAATCTGCTCTGTTTCCAGTTCGTTGCCGTTGCTATCCAGTTCACGATAGTGGATGGTTGCCTTGAACGTTTTATGCGAGCAATGTTCCGACCAGGTCTGGGCCAGCGTTTCCAGCTCGACGTCGGTCGGCTCGCGTCCCATCGTGCGATAATGACGCTGGATCGCCTGCATTTCATCCAGGTTCAAGGCCAGCAGCCCCTCTTTGCTGGTAGCAAGCAACTGCTCGTCGGTCATCTGCGCAAGGGGAATAAAAGCTGTATGGGCGACCCTACCGGTCGCCCGCTCATCTATAGTAAGTTTCTCCGCTACGACTTTTGAGGTCCGAGTAACCTCCTGTGGCGCGGCACTATCCCTCTGGTCCAAAGAGGCAAGCATTCTATACTCTTGAATGACCGGGTTATACAATGCCGCTTGCGTAATGGCCCGAACGTCTTCTACGCTTAAACGCGGGTCCAGCACAAAGCGATGGCCGGTCTCGACCCGCTCAAGTCCTGTGATTCCCACGATCCTGGCGCCCGCCAGCACACTCTCCGCCAGCGTATCCGTCACGCCTGGATGATAGTACACATCAACAATATGACCTGATGGAGCATACACCGGCTCTGTTTCCGTCCACACCTGAGCTTCCTGCACCACAGGATCAACGAGCAGTTGCTTGATGAGTTGATTGAGCAGGATAGGGCTAAGGTTGCCGCCAATGCGATAAAGCTGAGCGGTATGGAGAACCAAAGGCTCTTTATCTTGAACGGCAATGATCTGTGCCAGCGAAGGCAGGTGTTTTGCCGGTAAGTGTAATATTTCGCGAGCAAGCTTACGGGCATAGATATCATGCCGCTGTGAGCTTGCTCGTATCTCGATGAGATATGATGTCACGTTCTTGATTCCTGTGGCTGTACGTCTATTGAACTGTTAAGAGGACTGGCCGCTCCTTTGCCTCATCCAATAGGACCTCTTCATTGTAACACCTTTTTCCAGACGATGGCAAGTTACCGGATTTTTTTATCTGGCTGCTTGCAATGCTATCTGGATGAGCGCGGAGCAGACATTGCGCTTGACATTGAGCTAGCCCTATGCTATATTCAGCGTAATATGAGATAGAAAAGCGATGATAGGGACACATCATGCAGCTATCCGGCATACAGAGAGTGATGCGCTCGCTGCAAGCATCATTGCCGCCCCTGCTTGATAACACCCTTGAGCTAACCGGCGAAACACAGAAACGTAGGGGCAACTCCTCCCACGATGAATCGGGGAGCCACAGCTCAGGGAGCCACAGCTCGGGAAGCTACCGGTTGCCCTGTAGCTCCAAAGTAGCCGGTTTTCGGGACGCGCCCGTTATAGCGCGGCGGTTTGCGCCTGTTCTCGCTCTAAGATTATTATACACAGAGAAAGGCAAGAACTGGCAAAGGTCTCCATAGTGAGATAAATGGTGGTGGTACCACGACAGGCATAATTCGCCCTCGTCCTCCAAAGGATGGGGGCTTTTTTATTGCTTATGTGGGTGCAGGAAACCGCTTCTAGCCATGAAAGGATGCGGTATGGATAACGAAGAAGACGACAATAATCGAGAGGAAGGCACATAAAGTCTGAATGGTGAGCAGGCTTGCCGTGGTGTACTTCCTTATAACAATTCAGGCAAGCCTGCTGTGATTACAGACCAGAGGAGCTTTCTCTAATGCAAAGAATATTGACGACGGAAGTTACAGCGCGTGTAGGCGAGCGCGTGCGCATCGCCGGCTGGCTACATTCGTTACGTTTGCTGGGCAGCATCAATTTTCTTGTGATTCGCGACGGTTGGGGGCAGGTTCAGGCGGTTGCAGAGACCGAGGCTGAAATGGCTCCGTTGAGCGAGTGCTATGCTGGCATTGAAAGCGTTGTCGCGGTTGAAGGGCTGGTCGTGAGCGAGCCCCAGGCGCCCGGCGGCTGCGAACTGCACGATCTGCGGATCGAAGTTATCACGCCTGTGAACGAGGGGCCTGCGATTGCGCTCAACAAGCGCAAGATCACGGCTGGCCTCAGTACACTGCTCGATCATGCCGTTGTCGCCAACCGCCACCCGGCGCGGCGGGCCATTCTGCGCCTCGCCAGCGGGACAATGGCTAGTTTTCGCAGCACGCTCGCGGCCCGTGGCTTTACCGAGATCCAGACTCCCAAGATCGTCGCAGCGGCCACCGAGAGCGGGGCGAACGTGTTCAAACTGGACTACTTTGACCGACCGGCCTACCTGGCTCAGAGCCCGCAGTTTTATAAGCAGATCATGGTTGGCGTTTTTGAGCGCGTTTTTGAGGTCGGACCCGTGTTCAGGGCCGAGCCACACGATACGGCGCGGCACTTGAACGAGTACGTCAGCCTGGACGCGGAATTTGGCTTTATCAAAGACCATTTCACCGTGATGGCCCTGTTACGCGACGTGATAGCAGGCATCCTGGCTACATTTGACGAGCAATACAGGGCGGAACTGGAGCTGCTTCGCGTGCAAATGCCAGCCGTGCCAGAGGAGATCCCGCATATTCACTTTGCCGATGCTCAGGAGCTCATCCTCAAGCGTTATGGAGTGGACGTACGCGGGGAGCCAGACCTGTCGCCACAGGACGAACGCTGGCTGGGCGAGTGGGCGCAGCAGGAATTTGGGAGCGATTTTCTCTACGTCACAGGCTATCCTATGGTGAAACGCCCGTTTTACACGTATCCAGAGCCAGGCAGGCCGCAATACTCGAACTCGTTTGACCTGATCTTCCGCGGCACCGAGCTGGTCACGGGTGGGCAACGCCTGCATCGCTACGAGGATTACAGAGCGGCGTTGGAGAAAGCGCGTCTCCCCTTAGAGCCATTTGCGACATACCTTGAAGCGTTCAAATACGGCATGCCACCACATGGCGGCTTCGCCATCGGGTCTGAGCGGCTTTTGATGCAGCTCATCGGCGCTACTAATGTCAAGCTCACCGCGCTCTTCCCGCGCGATATGACGAGGCTGACGCCATAACAGCCAGACGTTCAGTTGACCGCCTTTCCTCTCACCACACCACAAAAGCGGTGAGAGCAGGGATAGGAAATGGTTGTGGAAGCGACCTTGCGAGGTATTTCCACAACCATCGCTCTAATCATTTGATCATTGCTCTGGTTTCTTTCAACACCCTCCTGGACAATGTTTCACGGAGCCCTGACTGAAGAATTGCCCTTTGTAGTTTTCCCACTCATTGACAGTTATCGCAATTCCATTCTTCAGGAATGCGTTATCAAACTTTTCTGTTGCCACCTCGTGATTGCCTGAACAACCCCGGTTGCTCCCGGAGGCAACATAACAGTTGAAGGAAAAGTCAGGAGAGAATAAAGCAGAGTCTCCAGTGATATTGCCAAGTGTGGTCACTCCCCAGGCGAGGACCGTTTTATGGCTGGTCACGGTAAGACCGTTCCAGCACCAGGTCGTCGTCATCCTGAGCCAGTCAAGGACATTGCCGAATCCATCATTGAGCGTCTCACTACTTTGTCTGGTGGCGCAATGCGTGCTTGCTGCTGCCGCATGTGCTCCGCTCCTGATAGTGCTGGAGAATACCAGGGCGCCGGCTAAAACGGCGACAACGAGAAACCCGCTGAGCAGTGGAAGCAGCCTGCGGCCCTTTTTGGGTTGGTCTGTCGTCAGGCGTGTTTGAAACATAGATGTCTTTCCTTTCCTTTTGAATTGCAGAGATAGAGTACATGCCTATGTTGCTTGCTCTTGCCCTGCGTTTCTTCTTTAAAGAAGAAACGCAGGGCAAGCTCTTTTGATACAAGGCTGAAACGAGGATAACACTTGTTCTATCAAGGTGCTGTCCGTCTCTTGAAGTTAAGATTACTGGGGAAAGGTCTTTTCGAGAACCACAAACTCGTCTTTTGGTCGTCCTCTAGTCGTCTTTAGATCGTTCTGGATATTTTGGCGATATCCTATTTTTGCTATATACTAATGGAAAGAATGATAGCAACCGCCCGATACCAGAACCAGCCAGGAGGGAATTCCGTATGCCGCAGCATGATGCACCCGACCCCACCGAGAAGCGTCCAGCACCGAAACGGCCCATCAGCATTGGCGCGGGAGCCGTTGTGATGCACGACGACCGCGTTTTGCTGGTGCGCAATATCTACGGTGTAACGAAGGGTCGCTACCTGTTGCCAGCGGGGCGCGTCAATCTGGGAGAGATGCCCGATGATGCGGCGGCACGCGAAACCTTCGAGGAGACGAATCTGCGGGTGGAGATTGAGGGGCTGCTGGGGATTCGCCTCCTGGTCACGGATGAGGGGGAACACAACTACTTTTTTATGTTTCGCGCCAGGCTGCTCTCGCCCATCAGCGAACTGCGTCCCAACCTCGCCGAGATTGACGATGCTCGCTTCTTTTCCCGCTCAGAAATGGACGCGCTCGGCGTAGATGAAACCTGGGCTGGAGCAATCGCGATTGCCTACAAAGGACTGGATGCGCAGGCGAGCCTCTGGCCTAACCACTACGACTTATCCAGCAATTCAGGTGTGGACAGGGCTGACCGCTGGCGTATCTGGCTATAAATACCCCGAACCAAAGGGCTACATACGGATAGAATCAAGGAGGAAGCAGTATATGACCTCACAATCCGGCAATGGACAGCAGGGCGCAGCTAACAACGAAACGTCCACATTCAAGCAGCTCCTATCGACGGAAGTGCGCATTCCGCCCAATCCTGACCTGCTCGCCACCCTGGCAGTCAAGGACTACCAGGAGCTCTACGACGAGGCCGCGCGCGACCCGGAGGGCTTCTGGGATAAGATTGCCAGGGAGTTCACCTGGGTCAAGCCCTGGAAGCGCGTGGTGGAGGGGCAGATACCCAAAACGCGCTGGTTTAGCGGCGGCCAGCTCAATATCACCACCAACTGTCTTGATCGGCACGCTCACGGCAGCCGCGCCAACAAGAAGGCGTTGCTCTGGGTGAGCGAAGAGGGCGAGGAGCGCACCTATACGTTTAGCGAACTACTCGCGCTCACCTGCCAGATTGCCAACGGCTTGAAGTCGCTGGGCGTCAAGAAGGGAGATCGGGTCTGTATCTACCTGCCGCTCACGCCCGAAGGCGTCGCCACTATGCTGGCCTGCGCACGACTGGGAGCGATTCACTCGGTCGTTTATGCGGGGCTGGGCAGTGGAGCGCTGCGCGCCCGCATCGAAGACGCCCAGGCTCATGTCGTTGTGACCGCCGATGCTGGCTATCGGCGTGGTAAAGCCATCAACCTGAAAGCTATCGTTGATGAAGCCGTCGAGGGCCTGGATATCGTCGAAAAAGTCGTCGTCTATCGGCGAGCCACACCTGCCATTCCTTTGAAGAGTAGCCGCGAAATTGATTTTTACGAACTTTGCAGCAATCAGCCAACCACCTGCGCAGCTGAAGTGATGGAATCAGAAGATCCCCTATTTACCCTCTACACTTCAGGTTCTACAGGCGCGCCAAAGGGCTGCATGTATGTTCATGGCGGCTATATGGTCGGCACAGCGTATTACATCAAGCTGGCTTTCGACCTGAAAGAAGATGATATCTACTGGTGCATGTCGGATATTGGCTGGATCGTCGGGCATACCGCTATGGTTTACGGTCCCTGGGCTAACGGTACCACCATTCTGGTACGCGAGGGCGCGCCTGATTATCCCGATCCAGGCATTGTCTGGGCCACCATCGAGAAATACGGCGTGACCAAACTTTTTACTGCACCAACGACCTTGCGTATGTTTATGAAGTTCGGGCCGCAATATCCCAAAGCGCATAATATCGAGAGCCTGCGCCTCGTCATTTGCGCGGGCGAGCCGCTCAATCCCGAAGCATACCTGTGGGCAAAGGAACATATCGGCAATGGCAGGCTGACCATCTGCGATAACTGGTGGCAGACCGAAACATCAGCTCCCACCGTTGGCACATTGCCATGCATGGAGGTGCGCGTCGGGCGTGCGGGCAAACCCTTCCCCGGCTATACCGTCAAGGTGCTGGACCGCCTGGGTCAGCCTGCGGAGCCGCATCATGGTGGTTTGCTGGTGATAGAGGGAACGTGGCCGCAGATGTTCCGCACCATCTGGGGCAACGAAGAACGCTACCTCGAATACTGGAAGACTTTCCCACCTTATTACACCGCGGGCGATGTCGCCACCATCGACGAGGATGGCTATATCGCCGTCATCGGACGTTACGATGATGTGTTGAACGTCGCGGGGCATCGCATCGGCACGGCTGATGTCGAAAGCGCGCTGGTCAGCCATCCCGCCGTTGCCGAAGCAGGCGTCATCGGCAAGCCTGATCCGATCAAGGGAGAGGCCATCAAAGCCTTCGTGACGCTCAAAGTGGGGCAAAATCCCAGCGAAGAACTCAAGGGACAACTGATTGAGCACGTTCGCCACGAACTTGGCCCCATCGCCACCCCTTCCGAACTGGAATTTGTGGCTGGCCTGCCCAAGACGCGCTCAGGAAAAATCATGCGCCGCGTCCTCAAGGCACGCGAACTCGGCACCGAACTGGGCGATCTTACCACGATTGAGGAATAATTGACTGTAGGGGCGGGGCTTGCCCCCGCCCCGCATGCCCATCCTACGCTTTTGGAGGGCTCCAATGAGATCTTTTTTTGCTCTTTTGAGTCTTCTTTCATTCGCTACCTGCATAGTGGCGCTGCTTGTTGGTGGCGGGCTACTCTTTGCCTTGATCGGATTCTGGGCTTTATGGAGGGAGTTCCATTTCAGCAAACATGGCCTGACTGTTCCAGGTGAAGTAATCGCCATCGATACTCGACGGGAGGGAACGCGGAAGGGTAGAGGATCTAAGGGTAGAGGATCTACTACTGTGTATGATGCTGTGGTCCGTTTTCAGACCCTTGAGAGTGCCGACCCCGTTACCTTTATTGTCAATACCGGTTCCTTTCGGGTGTACCAGGTCAATCAACCAGTTACGGTCATCTACTTGCCAGCAGATCCACAGCAGGCGCGCATTGAGGGTCGCCACCGCTGGGTGGGTCCCTGGCTATTAAGCGGTTTTAGTCTCTTCTTTGTGGCATGCACTATAGTCTTCGCTCTGGGGACACTAAAATAGGCGATGTTAGTAGTTTTTTGCATTAGAAAAGCTTCTTCCGAGCTTTTTGGGGCTTGCGCTTTTCAATATAAAAAGGAGGGTAGACATCCCACTGCTTTTTTTTCCCGTACAGCCATATAGCAAACCCATCAAGCATGCACCAGGCAAATGACGTGCTATACCCCAAAAAATCCACAAGGGAAGGATCGAGAGAAGTAAAAGCTAGAAGAATCCTGGAAATGGTGAGCGGGAAGGTACTGACAGAACAAACCCCCAATGCTATCAAGTGGATCACCATAACTGCCGCCAGGGATTCTGGGTGGATAAAATCATTCTTCTCAATGGCATATAGGAAGTAGAGGTGAATAACAATCATTCCAAAGGGCAAACAAAGAAAATATACGGTAAGGGGAGGAAATACAAATTGAAGGACGTACAACAACAAAGGGGGAAAAATGAGCCAGAGAGCAAACATGCGTAAATGGGCAGCAGGACGCGGCGTTTTTGTCTGGTGTCTCACCGCCCGCCACATGAACCAGGTCAAAAGGCCGCACAGAGGATAAACAATCACAGTGACGGTAAGGAAACGCTGAAGGTCTTGAAAGGAAGAGGCCATGACATCCTCCTGAAGCGGTTTGCTTCATATTACCCTTGAAGTGATTGTTTTATCTAAAAAACCTTATAGCAATAATTCTACCATAAAGATGAAATAAAAGAAATCATTTCGCGAGTATGATGATATGCCGCTCGCGCCGCATCAGGTCATTTTTCGGAGGACGGTAGGGGCAAGGGGTGGGGAATGGGCCTGGGAGGGGGCCTCGCGCTTGCCCGCGTTGGGGCGAGGGAGATGTTCGGGAGGTACGGGCGCTAAAGCGGACGCGATCAATCTCGTCGCCACGGCATCGATGGCAATTCATAATATAGCGGGCGAGGGATTCCTGTAGGGGCGGGCTTGCCCCCGCCCTGCACACCTCCGCCCTGTGTGTCCTCACCCTGCCCCTACAAATTGTTTTTGCCCTCCGGCTTGTTTTTATCCGCCGGCGGGGCCGCCATCAAGGCCGGGACGGGTCATGTTTTCGGGATTGAGGATGCGGTCGAGCTCCTCTTCCGAGAGTTGCGTGCGCTCACGGGCCACTTCGCGGACGGTTCTTCCGGTTTTGTGAGCCTCCTTCGAGATATCGGCAGCAGCGTCGTAGCCGATCACAGGCGCGAGCGAGGTGCAGATTGCCAGGCCACGCTCGACCATCTCCGGCCCCTTCGTGGTCGCCTTCAAACCCTTGATGCACTGCTCGGTGAAGTTGCGCGCGACGGCTGCCAGCAGGCGAATCGATTGCAACAGATTGTATGCCACAACCGGCATCATCACGTTGATCTCGAAGTTGCCAGATTGGCCGCCAACAGTGATGGTTGTATGATTGCCCATGACCTGCGCGCAGACCATACAGACTGACTCCGCGATCACCGGATTGACTTTACCCGGCATAATCGAGCTGCCGGGCTGCACGGCGGGCAGTTCGATCTCGCCGATGCCTGCGCGTGGACCAGAGCCAAGCCAACGGATATCGTTGGCGATTTTCATCAGGCTGACTGCCAGCGTGTTCAGCGAGCCGCTGGCTTCCACTGCATTATCCAACGTGCTCTGCGCCTGGAAATGATTGCTCGTTTCGCGGACCGTCACATTGTTCATGCGCGCGAGCCGCTGGCAGACGAGGGCCGCGAACTCGGGATGGGTGTTGACGCCGGTGCCGACGGCAGTGCCGCCCAACGCCACTTCCGAGAGCTCCTGTTGCGCGTGGCGCACGCGGGCGATGCCGCGCTCGATCTGACCGGCGTAGCCCAGAAACTCCTGTCCCAGCCGGATGGGTGTCGCATCCTGGAGATGGGTGCGTCCGGTTTTGATAATGGGCATAAATTCTTCCGCCTTCTGCGTCAGAGCCTGCTGCAATCCCTGGAGCGCCGGGATCAGGTTGTGTTCGATGCTCACCAGTGCCGCCAGGTGGATCGCGGTCGGAATCACGTCATTGGATGATTGACCAAAGTTTACATGGTCGTTGGGGTGAACCTTGCGCGAGCCGCGAGAGCCGCCCAGCAGTTCATTGGCGCGATTGGCAATCACCTCGTTGGCGTTCATATTGGTGGAGGTGCCAGAGCCGGTCTGAAATATGTCAAGCACAAAGTGATCGTCCAGCTTGCCATCAATCACTTCCTGGGCAGCTTGAATAATGGCTGAGGCAATGTTGGGATCAACGGTCTCCAATGTGATGTTGGCCTCTGCCGCCGCCTGCTTGATCTGTCCCAGGGCGCGGATAAACTCGCGCGGGAAACGGAGATCGCTGATCGGGAAGTTGAGCACGGCCCGTTGTGTGCTCGCGCCGTAATATGCGTTTATGGGAACCCGCATCTCGCCCATCGAATCGCGTTCGATGCGAGTTTCTTCGGTGGTATTCTGCATGCATCCTCCTCTTTGAGCATGTTCTTACGCTGGTATTATACCACTATCTATGCGCGGTATTTTCTTTATAAGGAGCGGCTGTCGCAAATCATATGTTGCGTCAACAAAGACTTGTTGAGAATAGAGCACTTCGGCTATAATCTACTCGATAAACGTTGCTGACTTGCCGTACAAAGAGGGATATTTTATGCTATTAGAGGCAGACATCCGTAAAATGCTGGTGAACGGCGATCAATGGGCCTGCTGGCGCGGCTACCAGCTCCCGATCAGTGAGCAGTACATCTCAATCTGGACGCCTAAGGGTACAGAGATGCACTGGAAGCCTGGAACGTGGATCGCTCATAAGCACCAGATCTCCTACTTCTGGCCGGGAGCCTGGTATACTATTCATATCGGGTACAACGAAGACGGCAGCTTCGTCAGCGGCTACTGCGATGTTGTTTTACCAACGCCATCCTACACCAGCACATCGCGCGAGCTTATCTACACCGACCTGTATATCGATGTGGTGGTGCGTGAAGATTACAGCGTCTATACTAAAGATCAGGAAGTCTTTGAGCGCGCGGCCCAACGCTATCCTATAGTGGAGGAAGCGCGGGCAAAATCTTTTGCCGTGCTGGACTGGTTGGAGGAGCAAGCGAAGAGCTGGAGCGGACCATTTACCATCATGCCCAGACGCCTCCCGCGAACGGATTTCGAGTCGCTTACGCCCGAAGAAGCGGGAGCCGTGATGCGCTCAATCAGAGGGTAAGCAGCATGGTCCCTGAAACGTTACAAAGGCAACTGACCGCCTACGGCGTGAGCGATTTTGGCGAGACCGCTTTGCGCGAGGCGTTAGAGCGCCATGCCGAGACATATACACTGATTAAGCTTGCCCCCTGGCCCGCCCGGCGCTGGAAGTGCCGCTATCGCCTGCTCATGGGCAACGCAATATATGACGCACAGAGCGTTGCTGAAGCGTACGCCGTGGGACTCCTGGCAACCTTAAAAAGCGATCAGCCTAAAAGTCCCATCGGAGAGGGAGCGCAGCAAAATAATTTTTAATGGCTACAAGCGGTAATAACAGACCATATTCTGGAACCATAAGCTAATGATGTTACTTTTTTCACATTTCATTTCCAGATTGTTACATACCTGTTCCCAATTACCCCATTGGGTCGTTATTATAGTATGATGGGAAATGAGTCCGCTATACCAGTCGTTAGACCGGCGCAAGCACCCTCCCAGCTATACTTATATGTATCAGGTTAAAAATTCTATTCGGGAAAGGAACCACTATTACTATGCAGAGGACCATGTGCAAGGGAAAGATTCATCGCGCTACCGTCACCCAGGCCAACCTGAACTACATTGGAAGCATCACGATTGACCAGAACCTCCTCGATGCAGCCAACATTTACCCTTACGAAAAGGTCCAGGTGGTCAATATCACCAACGGATCTCGCCTGGAGACCTACACCATCGCTGGCGCTCGTGGCTCTGGCGTCATTTGCCTCAACGGGGCGGCCGCTCGCCTGACCGCCGAGGGAGACCTGGTTATCATCATTAGCTATGGTCAGTACACCGACGAGGAAATTCGTTCGCTGGTACCACAGATCGTTTTTGTAGATGAGAACAATCGTATGATCGAGAAAAAAGATGTTCCGTTGATTGAGATGTTGCCCGATTTTCTCGTCGAATCAGAACCTGAAGTTGTGCTCCAATAACTTCAAGTAGTCCCTTTCATTCGGCCTGCCGGTTGAATGAAAAACTGCTTCCCCACTCCCTACCAAACGTTTGTAAGGCCATTCAATTCCCCCCTTTTTTTAGAACTTTTTCCTTTTATTTTTCTGCTCTTTTTGCAGCGTCTTCGGCGCTGAAATATAAATGAGGGATAGTGAGAGCATTGCCTGTTTTGCGGAGCAAAACAGGCAATGCTCTCACTATCCCTCATTAACTTTTGCAAGCCGCAACTAAATGATAAATTTCCCGTGTTCATAGCATAGCTGGCCGTCGGCATAGACCTTCCCTTCGCGGAGATCGCACACCATATCCCAGTGGATGCCTGACCTATTCACGCCGCCAGCTTCAGGTAAAGAGGCGCCCAGCGCCATATGCATGGTGCCGCCGATTTTCTCGTCGAAGAGCACCTCGCCTGTAAACTCTTTGATGTTGTAGTTAAGGCCGAAGGCAACTTCTCCTAGAAAGCGAGCTCCGGCATCTGTATCGAGCATTGCAGAGAGAAAATCCTGGCCGCGCCCGGCGCTACTCTCCACCACTTTGCCGGAAGAGAAGGTGAGCCGCACATCTTCGACGGACTTGCCATCGTAGACGGCGGGATAGCTAAAGAGCACGGTGCCGTTTACGGTATTCTCAATGGGGCTGCTAAAAATCTCACCATCGGGGAAGTTCTCGGTACCGGCGCAATTGATCCATTTGCGCCCACCGACGTGATAGGTGATATCCGTTCCTGGTGCGACAATGTGAATCTCATTATGCAGGCTAAGAAAGTCGGCGATGCGCTGCTGCTCCTCATGAACTTTGCGCCAGGCCGAGATCGGGTCATCGAGGTCAAGTAAGCACGCTTTATACATAAAATCTTCAAAATCGTACAGAGACATTCCAGCATCCTGGGCATAGGCGTTCGTCGGGAAGAGCGTCCCGCACCAGCGCATCTCGCCTTTGCCCAATCGTTCTAATGAACGATTAAAAAGAGGTGCCTGCGCTTCCCTTTTTTTAGCCATACGCCGCGGATCCATTTTTCCCATATTTTTCGTATTTTGCTCAGACCAGATACTTAGCTCGGCATCGAAGTAGTCACTGAGAAACACGTCATATTCCGAAACATAAGTAAGCTGTTCATCTGTACCTTCTTGTAATTCAATCTGTCTTAGACCATCGATAGCGATACGGGGGAAGACATGCGCTCCGGCTCGGATAGCCTCGCGATACACCTCGCGGACCAGGGGGGCTGCAACATCATAGGCTATGATAGAAAGCTTATCGCCGGGCTGGATCTTGAGGGAATAATGTACAAGCACTTGAGCCATTTTTCGCAGTCGAGAATCCGCCATGTTATTTGTTCCTTTCTACGACTAAATTAAGCATTCCTGATGCAGTGGCACCGTGGAGTAGCGCAACAGGATTGAGCAGGTAGGTTGCTAGCCCAGGCAAATGTTCGCAGGGAGAGTTACAAACAGGACAACCTGTATCGCCCAAATATCTGTTCTCTTATGCTTAATAACAACATTGTATAACAGTTGTAGCCCGCTTGTAAGCAGAAAGTTACGCTCAATCTGGGATAATTTTGTTAACGAATGCTTGCTATTCGCGACATAATAAGCAGAAAACAGGCGTTAGCTGTTCCTATTTTGTGATACAATTGTATACCTTATGCTAAAGGAAACTATACGTTAAAAAAGAGAAAAAGTAAAGACTAGCGATAAATTTCGTACTCGGCCCTCTTTGCCCATTAAAAGATGTGCTACTAGTATCTATTGTCATATTACGGTAAAGGAGGCAGGGCGTTGCGGGGACAAATGACCCATTTCAGCCAGGCATCTTAAAAATCTTGTTTTGGATAATTATAATCTCCCACTTTCTGAAAAAGAGCCTGCCCTTTTATTGACTTTTTCAAAAGGGGCAGTTACAATTGAAAAAGGTGGCGTCGCGATATAAATAGGAGGCAACTTCATGGCTGTCGCGCATACAGACTTTTATCGTCATGAGAACCTCGTCCGTAAATCCATCCAGATTCCTTCGAACCAACATAAAGAGCTAAAAGCTCTTGCGGTCGAGCTTGACTCTTCTTTAGGCGATGTAGTGGAGACGATTATGGAGCTTATGAGACAAGATAATTACCAGCAAGTAAAATCCGCGATCATCCAGAAACGTGAACTCGAACTCTCCTCCCTCAACAGATCCCTCGACGAAGCTTATGCCTATCTCGGCTCAATCCCAGAAACTCTCGAAGATGCCCGCTTCTTTTTTGATGCTGGGCGCGAAGGTATAGTCGCATGAGTGATGAGGCCAGGCAAACATTGCCCAGCCCGAAGCAACAAGAGGTATCATCGATCCCCAGTCCTCGTCGCGGAGAGATCTGGGATGTGAACTGGTCGCCTGGTCGTGGCGCCGAACAGCAGGGCACGCGCCCGGCGTTAATTATTCAGAATGATCGTGGGAATAGTTCGATTTCTTATCCCTTGACCGTTGTTGCCTCGATGAGTCGCACGGAGCGCGAACTCTCCCTCCATGTGCGCATCTCTCCCACGGAAGAGAACGGGCTAACCGATTACACCGATGTCAAGTGCGAACAGATCATGACCATAGAAAAGTCGCGCCTGCTGCGCCGCCGTGGCATGATTACGTCCGAAGAGCTGCGCCAGGTCGATAATGCCTTGCGTTTGAGCCTGGGCATCAACTAGATCAGTTCCCGCCATTACGAAAAAAACTGCTTTACCTGCACCGGGAAATGCGGCACGATCAGCGAGCGGATGGTATCTTCGCCGCTATAGGTACCTGCCAGATAATAGCCCGTGGTCTCCAGGAAAAACACCTCAACGGCTTCCCGTTCAGTAACGACAACCCAGTATTCCTGCACGCCTGCTCGGGCGTACGCGTTATATTTCTGATGACGGTCATAGGCCGCCGTACCGGGGGAAAGCACCTCAACCACCAGATCGGGCGCGCCTATAATGTGCGAGGAAGTACATTTTTCGAGATTCCTGTTCAGCAGGACAACAACATCGGGCTGCACAACAGTATGGGAAGCCAGTTCAACATCGAGCGGAGCAATAAAAACATTGCCCAGTCCAGCATATTTGACATGGGTCATCAGATAATAATACAACGTGCCGGCAGCCGATTGATGCCACCAGGTTGGAGAAGAAGGGGCCATATACAGAACTCCGTCAACAATTTCGTAGCGCCGCCCATCATCTGGAAGCGCCAGATAGTGGCTGTAGGTCCATTGCCCTTGCCGGGGTCCTGGCATATTATCCGCAGGCATTATCTTGTCTGGTTGCTTTGCTATCATCGCCGCCCTACCTTTCGGGAACAAATTTTGCACGCTGCCTACATCTACAATACCATAGAGGGAGGGGATACGCCACCCTTAATGAGGTATAGCCTCAGCCGAAAACCACTGCTATCACACCACAGACCGCAGGCAGCGTCAATCCTCATAATTATGTATATTTGGATGTTTCAGCAATAATCCTGGCAGAAGCTAATAGTTATGGCAGGGTAGCGTACAGGCAAGTACGCTACCCTGCCATCGTAAGATTTCACGTTTCCTTAGCAGGAACGCCTGATGAGAGTTTACGGGCCAGCGATGGCACAGCCACCAATGGCATTATCCCACTCTTGCTGCACTTCATAGGGATCGCCGTTGATGGTGATATCGCCGCCATTGCCATCGGGAGGTCCGAAGGTGAAGTTGCACTTGTCGCCAATCTCCTGGCCGTTGGCATCGAACCAGGCATTGAGCAGCGGATCAGTCGCAGCTTCCATCTGCTCGTGAGAAGTCACATTGATCGTTATATCCGCATCATCGCCGTTTGGTTGCGTCTGACCTGGAGCCAGGCAGGAAAAACTGGCTGCATACGGCATAGCGGCGTAGATTGTATTGGCCCCGAAGGTGCTGTGATATGCACAGAACGTATTGGAAGCGCACTGCGAGAAGCTGGCATCGAAGCACAGGTCCTGTCCGGCTTCCAGGAACACAAAGAAGATATTATTGATGCTGGAGCTCCACCCATTGATCGCTTGAGCGTTAGACACCTCGTTCTGGATATCGCTATCGAGCAATGGGCTCTCAGGGTAGGGGGTGTTGTCTATGAAGGTGCCGGCAAGCACCGCATTGGAAGGAAAGTTTCCGCCCGAATCGGTATACTGGGTGTTATTATTGTACAGGGCCGAGCCGCCGATGTCGCCAAAGTAGCGCTGGATCAAATTGTTATAGTTCGCGGAGACATTGCCGGTGGGTTCCCAGAAAATGGCGAAGACATTGGTCGTTCCCCCCATGACCGGGCCACCGTTATAATTGAGGTTGTTGCCTGCAAACTGATTCACTTTTGGCGCCGTGCTGTGCAACTGCTTGCTCGAATGTAAGATAAAATGGACTTTCTGATGAGATTTTACGCCTCTGGGAGGCGCGGCAGATGCTGTCATTGGCATCATTGCCATTGCAATCAGCACCAACACCGCCATTGGGAGTGCGATTGCAGGGAAGAGGGATGTTCTTTGCTTCATGCAAGAAACTCCTTTAAGATGATTGAGAGAGAATTTTTCAATAGAGAGCGGTTTTTTCCGATCATGCTGTTACTTGCAACCGACCCGAGCGCAGTTAGCGCGTCAGCAGCATTGGTCGGTTGCATATCAAGGCTACGAAGCAGCGTTGCCACGCGGAATCACAGAACCGTCAGCAGCGTTGGTCGGCTGGATAGCAAGGTGGATGTGCTCTCCACTATGGAAGAAAGTATACATTGACAGCCTTTCTAACTAATTTAGGCAAAATTTCTTTGGAGTGGCACTAGATTCTTATTTTTTGCCGAGCTAATATCTTGATTTACGAGCGTAAAAAGATTAAAAGATTCCAATGATATTCATTGACATAGTGTGAAATGTTATAAGACTATCTTATCTAATCTTCTAACTTTAGAGAAGACAGGAGCGACCGATGGATGACAGTCTACCCAAAACAATTTGGCAAGGAAGGACAAAAGGTTAACTGATGGCTGGTCTGCCCCAAAGCGATTGGCTCTAGCGGGAGACGCTCGATATGTGATAGAATTTCAGTACAATCACTATCACCACACGCCAGGAGATCATTATTCATGCAAAAAACAGGAACAACACAGATTAAACGCAGTTTTCCCGAAATGCTCAAGGGTGGAGTGATCTGCGACGTAGTTAACGCAGATCAGGCCAAGATCGCCGAAGAAGCCGGAGCGGCGGCAGTGATGGCATTGGAGCGTGTGCCAGCCGATATTCGCGCCCACGGTGGAGTCGCGCGTATGAGCGACCCGGAACTTATTATCCAGATTAAAGAGGGCGTAACGATCCCAGTAATGGCAAAATGTCGCATAGGTCACTTTGTTGAAGCCGAGATACTGCAAGCAATCGGCGTGGACTGTATCGACGAGTCTGAGGTGCTGACGCCAGCCGACGAGCACTTTCATGTCAACAAACATCTCTTCTCCGTGCCGTTTGTCTGTGGAGCACGCGACCTGGGCGAGGCGCTGCGGCGCATCGGAGAAGGTGCGGCTATGCTGCGCACGAAGGGAGAGGCAGGCACGGGCAATATCGTCGAGGCCGTACGTCATATGCGCACCATCATGGACGGCATTCGCCGGTTGCAAATGTTGCCCGAAGAAGAATTGATGAGCGAGGCCAAGAATCTGGGCGCGCCGTATGATCTGGTATGCGAGATCGCGCGCACGGGCAAGCTCCCCGTCGTCAACTTCTCCGCCGGTGGAGTCGCGACCCCTGCCGATGCAGCCTTGATGATGCGCCTGGGGGCCGAGGGCATTTTCGTCGGATCGGGCATTTTCAAGTCCGGCAATCCATTGGAGCGGGCTAAAGCCATCGTGCGCGCCACCACCCATTACCAGGACCCTGACATCCTGGCGCAAGTATCGCGCAACCTGGGCGAGCCAATGGTCGGCATCAATCTAGATACGTTACCGGAGCAGGAACTTATGGCGCGGCGCGGCTGGTAAGGGATTCACATGGACAATGCCAACAAACGCAACCAGAAGCCTCGTATCGGCGTATTAGCATTACAAGGAGATTTCGAAGCGCACCTGAAAATGCTGGCGGGGCTGGGAGCGGAGGGTAGAGCGATCCGACTTCCCGAGCAACTGACAGAAATAGATGGTATAATTATACCAGGGGGTGAAAGCACTACTATAGGAAAACTGATGGTAGTCTATCATCTCCAAGAGGTGTTGCAAAGAAAAATACAGGAAGGCGTTCCCATCTGGGGGACGTGCGCAGGATTAATTTTATTGGCGAAGGAGACGGATAACGCGCTTGCGGGCCAGCCTTTACTGGCTTCGATGAACATACGCATCCGTCGTAATGCGTTTGGCAGTCAGCGGGAAAGTTTTGAGACAGATCTGTCGGTGCCTGTATTGGGAGAAGCGCCATTCCACGCCTTCTTCATCCGAGGACCGGTTGTTGAGTCAACGGGGCCAGATGTAGAAGTGCTGGCAACGCTCGACGATGGGAGCATCGTTGCAGTCCGCGAAGGAGCATTACTGGGCACGGCCTTTCACCCGGAGGTTTCAGGAGACCCACGTTTTCATCAATACTTTCTCAGCATTGTAGAGAGCGTCAAAAAGTAGGGACTGGGGGCTATCTTTCACGGTCGCCCTTGCGTCCCAGCAGACGCAGGAGCACTGGATGATACGACCGGTATTATATGTTGACCTGCCGGGAATCATCTACGCCATTGATCATCGCGCTCGCAGTCGCCAGCATGAGTTTGCGAACTTCGTGTGCTGGCTGGAGCCTGTTGAGAATCATCTTCCTCCGCCATCGATTCTGAGGAATATCCTTCCTCTCCATCCCACGGCGCGCACCTGGATCTGTGAAGACCACTGGCGCATGCTTGGCTTCGCGCAGATACGCGAGCGCCCAGCGCATAAAGCATGGGATTTATCCTATCTGGCCTCAATGGTACGCAGCAGCGTTGCCAGCGAAGATGTGCTGGCCGCCCTGCTCGAATATATGCTCGAAATGGCAGCCGTACACGGAATTCTCCGTATTTTTGCGAAGGTCGAGGACGAAGTACCGGAACTGGAGCTATTCCAGCGCACCGGTTTTCAGCGTTATGCCCGCGAGCTAACGTACATCCTTGACCCCGGCTCGACCGGGTTACCAGCCGAGCCTGATTTGCCATCGCTGCGTCGCTGGAGCCGCCACCATGTCTGGGGGCTGCACCAGCTCTACCGCGCCGTCACGCCGCAGCGCGTGCAAACGGCGGAACTGCTGGAAAACAGCGAAGAATATGCAAAACTTCACGTCGGGTCGCTTACTCCGGTACCCGCCCCATTCTCACGGGGGAGCGAGAACTTCGTTTGTGACGTTGGCGTGCGTTTAGGGGCGTGGCTGAGAATCTGTCGTGGTCACGGCGCGACAGCTCACCGCATCTCGCTTATTGTCCACCCAGAGCATACTGATCTGGCGGAGCCGCTATTGGCTTTTGCCGTTAGAAGGCTTATGGAGGCAGACGTGCGGCGCATCTATTGCCTGGTGCGCGAGTACGATCCTTTCGTTATCACCGCTCTGCGTAACAGTGGATTTGTGCAGACTTCCACGCGGGTTCTGCTCGTGCGACATGTGGCATTACTTGCCACGAGGCAGAGCACAGTCCCCCTGCTGGAGCCACGAGCGGTCTATGGCTTGAAGGGCCTGGGGACGGTCAATTCTCGCCAAAAAACTATGAGGTGATAGAACTGCCTATGCAACATGTGATCACTGACGATCTTGAGGCTCTGCTGGCAACCTTACCGCCAGACATCCACGACGCGGTCAATCGGCTAGAGAACCGAAGCGAACTGCTGGAGATCGTGATGGACCTCGGGCGACTTGCCGAGGGCCGCTTCCCAGATGGGGAGGTGATCCTGAGTACCCAGCCAGTGACCTACGCCGACATCGAATACGTGGTCGAGCGGATTGGCGCTTTTGGCGACGATAACCGCGCTGGTATCGAGCGAACGCTGCACCGTATTAGCGCGTTACGCAACAGAAAGGGGAAAATCGTCGGCTTGACCTGCCGTATCGGTCGAGCGGTGCTTGGCAGTATTGCCCTGATCCGAGATATTGTTGACCAGGGCCAATCCATCTTGATTCTTGGTCGCCCAGGTGTGGGAAAAACCACCCTGCTGCGTGAAATAGCTCGCGTCCTCGCGGACGAAGCCAATAAACGGGTGGTGGTGGTTGATACCTCTAATGAGATTGCCGGCGATGGCGATATTCCTCATCCCGGCATTGGACGCGCGCGCCGCATGCAGGTTGCGCGGACGGCGGAACAACATGCGGTGATGATCGAAGCGGTCGAAAACCATATGCCACAGGTGATCGTGATTGACGAGATTGGGACGGAATTGGAGGCCGCGGCGGCCCGCACCATTGCGGAACGCGGCGTACAACTGGTGGCGACGGCTCACGGCAATTCGCTGGGCAACTTACTGGTCAATCCGACACTTTCAGACCTGGTGGGCGGCATCCAGACCGTCACGCTGGGCGACGAGGAGGCGCGGCGACGCCATACGCAGAAGAGTATTCAGGAGCGCAAATCTCCTCCTACCTTCGATGTGGTGGTCGAGCAGCAGAGCTGGGAAGAGGTGACCGTCCATCGCGACGTTGCCGACACGGTGGATAGCATGCTGCGCGGACAGCCCATCGTCGCGGAGGAGCGCACGCGCGACGAGGAAACCGGTCAGGTCTCGATGCGCCGCATCACGGTCGGCGGCGTCGAGCTGCCAGGCTGGGGAACGGGCGGCTCCTCTTCGTTTGGGGCGCGCCAGGGGTTCACCGCGAATATGTTTGAGCGGGGCGAGCGCAACCCCTCCGGGAGCTGGCGGCAGATTCGCCATATGGGAGCGCAGGAGACGCATCCCGAGAGCAAAGAACGCACTCGCAATCAGCCTCCAACCAGGCTGCCGTCTCCGCCAATGAGGGCGCTGGCTCCTACCGGGACCGCGCCGGGCTATGTCGAGGCCCCCAGCACGCTGATCCCGGCGAACCGTCAGGTCATTCCTGAAGGAATCTACCAGGCAGCAGACAAAGAGCCTGCATTACATGCGCCTAAAACGTTGCGCATCTACCCGTTCGGCGTCAATCGGGACCGCCTGGCAGAATCCGCACGCCAGTTGCATGTACCGATTGTGATCACAAAAAATGAAAACGATGCCGATGCTGTCATCACGCTGAAAAATTACTATCGCCGCCAGCCCGAAAGGTTGCAGCAGGCGGAACAGGATGGCAGGCTGGTTATCATTCTCAAAAACAATACCATTGCGCAGATGCAGCACGCGCTGGCTCGCATCTTCGACATTCCGTCAATCCCTCCTGATGAGGAGCAAACGGAACATGGTGGCGAAAACGATGATAACTCGCATGGCCTCCAATTCGATGATCCGACCAAACAAGCCTTGTTAGAGACGGAAGATGCCATTCATCAGGTGCTCAATAAAGGTCTGACGACGGCGGAACTGGCACCCGCTAACGCCTACATCAGACGCTTGCAGCATCAGATGGCAACCCGCTATAATCTGGCCTCACGCAGCCGGGGAAAGGAACCACATCGTCGCGTGAAAATTTATCGCGACCGCAGCTAAACAAGACGGTGCGAGGTCTGGCAAAGCCTCGCACCATTTCATTACAGCTCTGAGCATAATATCATAACAGCTATGTGCTATAATCCACTTTAATAACACTTTGCAAGGAAGCAAGGGTGTTAGGTAGCCACGGCGCCCGTGGTCTCGTCCTATGAAGGACTGAAAGGAGTCGTAGCGCATCATGCATATTATCGATGATAATTCAACTTTTGACGTCTCCACCCGCGAGACTCATACGTCTGCTTATCCTCATCAACCTGTGACCATTGCTGATATCTGGAAAGCATATAAATATCTCAAGCCAATGATCCACCACACCCTGCTCGCGCCTTCGCATACCCTCCAGACCATGACGGGCGCCGAGATCTATCTCAAGCACGAGAATATGCAGCGCGGAGGCTCGTTCAAGACTCGTGGCGCCGGCTATAAAATATCACAGCTTTCCGCAGAACAGCGCCAGGCAGGCGTCATAGCGGCCTCGGCAGGCAACCATGCGCAGGGAGTAGCCATCGCGGCGGCGCAGCAGCACATCCCCTGCACTATCGTCATGCCGGAAAACGCTCCCCTGGCGAAGGTCACTGCCACTCAGCAATATGGCGCACAGGTAGAGTTGTACGGCATCACCTACGACGATGCTTATCAACGCTGTTGCGAGCTACAACAGCAATCTGGCGCGACCTTCGTACATGCCTTCGACGATCCCGATATCATCGCGGGTCAGGGCACGCTCGGCCTGGAGATGCTCAACGACTTGCCCGATGCCGACGCCATCGTCGTTCCCATCGGGGGGGGCGGCCTTATCTCCGGCATTGCTATCGCCGCACGCGCGCTCAAGCCCGACATTACCATTATCGGTGTGCAGGCGGAGGGCGCTGCCAGTTGCCGCGCATCGCTGAACGCCGGTACGTTACAAACACTGCCATCGATTATGACCATTGCCGACGGCATCGCCGTCAAGCGCACAGGCGAGCTGACCTTCTCCATCATCCAACATTTAGTAGATGAAGTGGTCACAGTGGATGACGAGGCCATCATCAACGCGGTTCTGCTTTTGATGGAACGTACCAAAATCGTTGTGGAAGGGGCAGGAGCCGTCGGTCTGGCAGCCCTGTTAAGCGGGGTAATCAAGCTCAAAGGCAGAAAAGTACTCGTCCCCCTCACCGGAGGCAATATTGACATCAACCTCGCCGGGCGCTTTATCGAACACGGCTTAGCGGCAGCCGGTCGCTACTTCGTCATTCATACCCGCTTGAGCGACCGTCCGGGCGAGCTGATGCGCTTGCTCAGCGTCATCGCGGAGATGCGCATCAATGTGATAGACGTGCGCTACCAGCGCATCTCCAATCGTTTGCCTATTATGCAGCGCGAAGAGACCATCACGCTGGAAACGCGAGATCGCGCCCAATGCGAAGAGTTGCTACAGCGCCTGCGCGCCGCTGGCTATATGGTGGAGGAAGCGCACTCGTTTGAGTATTAGCGGATAAAATAGCAAAATCGCTCTACTTTCACCGTTGAAATGCGCTAAACCGGCTCGACCCGCAACAACACATCGCCCTTCTGCACAACATCGCCATTTTTGCCGACCAGAGCGATGACGCGGCCCGTGACCTCCGCCATGACCTCGTTAAAAACCTTCATCGACTCGATCAGGGCCACGACCTGTCCGGTCTGGACGACATCGCCGATGTTAACAAATGGAGGCGTTGAGGGCGAGGCCGCGGCATAATAAACGCCCGTCAGAGGGGCAATGATTGGCACGCCTTGCGGTTCTGGTCGTCCTTTACGGGCCGTGGGCATCTCGGAGCCAGTAATGCCCACCGTCATCAACTGCTCGGCGGCAGCGGTTATCACTATCCCCGGATTGCGCCGGATGACGATCTCCGTGCCACCCTCAATCAGTTCCAACTCTCCAATGGTGCTACCCTCAAGGATGCTGATAAGCTCCTCGACTCGCTCTAGCCAGGGTGCGCTCTTCTGTATACTCATGCTGCACTACTCTTCATATCGTTTGAATATCAGGCAGGTGTTATGACCACCAAAGCCCATCGAATTCGATAAAGCAACATTCACCGTTGCGTGACGAGCCTCATTTGGTACGTAATCGAGATCGCATTCAGGGTCGGGATTATGTAGATTGATCGTTGGCGGGATAATACCCGTCAGAATGGTTTGCAATGAGATGACGGCCTCGACAGCTCCAGCCGCGCCAAGCGTGTGACCAAGCATCGATTTGGTAGAGCTGATCGCCACACGATAGGCATGCTCGCCGAAGCAATCCTTAATCGCCTGTGTTTCCGTGCGGTCGTTAGGAGGAGTTGATGTGCCATGAGCATTAATGTAATCGATCTGCTCGGGGCGCAAATTTGCCTTTTGCAGCGCACGACGCATAGCACGCACCAGTCCCGTCCCCTTAGGCGCGGGCTCGGTCACATGGTAGGCATCGGCGGTACTGCCATAGCCAACCAGCTCCGCCAGGATCTTCGCGCCGCGTGCTTTAGCAAATTCCAGGTCCTCCAGGATCAACATAGCAGACCCTTCACCCATCACGAAGCCATCACGGAGAGCATCAAAGGGACGACTGGCCCCTTGAGGATCATCGTTGCGCCGTGAAAGGGCATGCATATTATCGAAAGCGGCCATTGCGATGGGGGTAATGGCTTTCTCAGAGCCGCCTGCTATCATCACTTTGGCATCGCCGCGGCGGATCGTCTCCCATGCCTCACCGATAGTATTGCCGCTGGTCGCACAGGCTGAGACCGCCGCCCAGTTGGGTCCCCTGGCTCCGGTCAAGATCGAGATCACGCCGGGAGCGCCATCAACGATCATCATGCTAATAAAAAATGGGCTGATGCGGCCTGGCCCCTTCTCATAGAGCACCCTGAACTGTTCGTGCAATGTTGTGAGGCCACCAATACCACTACCGGCGTAGACGCCCACATCATCTGCAATATCGTCTGTAATCTGCAAATTCGCCTGTTGGAGAGCTTGCTTCGTGGTAGCAATGGCGAGATGTTCATAGGGATCGTTGCGCCGTATCTCTTTAGGGTCCATGTAGAGCGCGGGATCAAAATCTTTGATCTGGGCGCCAAAGTGAACCCGGTACTGGCTGGTATCGTACGAAGTAATCTCGTTCACACCAGACTTACCCTGGCAAAGCGCCTCCCATGTGGTCGCAAGGTCATTGCCCAACGAGGTAACCAGTCCCAATCCGGTTACAACTACGCGAGACATAAAGTCACCTCCTGATATCCTTCAAATGCCTACGTTTTATTTGATATATTCAGCGCGTCCAGTCATCATCTACACACCCAGAGCCGCAGCTTCTTCCTGTATAAAACGAGTATAGGTATCGCCGCTAACGAAACCGGGATGTTTGAGCAAACGCTGGTGGAACGGTATCGTCGTCGTGATCCCTTCAATGACATACTCATCCAGCGCGCGCTGCATGCGCGAGATGGCCTCATCGCGATTATCAGCCCAGACAATGAGCTTGGACAGCAGTGAATCGTAATGCGGCGGAACCTCGTAGCCGGGGAAAAGATGGCTATCCACCCGCACGCCTGGTCCGCCCGGCGGCAAATATTGCTCTATCGTGCCGGTCTGGGGGCGGAAGTCGGCCTCGGAATCTTCCGCGGTGATGCGACATTCGATAGCATGACCCCGCAATTGGATATCCTGCTGGCGGAGCCGCAGGGGCAGGTTAGCCGCGATCCGTATCTGCTCTTTAACGAGATCAAGCCCGGTAACCATTTCCGTCACAGGATGCTCGACCTGCAAGCGCGTGTTCATCTCCATAAAATAATAGCGATTTTGCTCATCTACCAGAAATTCGAGCGTGCCCGCGTTACGATAGCCCACCGCCTGCACCGCCTGGATCGCCTTCATCCCAATCTCATTCGCCAGTTTACGCGACAGCAACGGGCTGGGCGCCTCCTCCAACACTTTCTGGTTGCGGCGCTGGCAGGAGCAATTGCGTTCCCCCAGGTGCAGGCCATTGCCATAATTATCAACCAGCACCTGAATCTCAATGTGGCGCGCGCGCTCCACGTAGCGTTCGAGATAGATGCCATCATCACGAAAAGCCTCGCGTACTTCATTTTGCGCCACAGTAAAGACACGTTCAAATTCTTCCTGGCTCCTCACCAGGCGAATACCACGCCCGCCGCCTCCGGCCACCGCTTTGAGCATCAGCGGAAAGCCGACTTCTCCGACAACTTCCTGTGCCTCAGCCAACGTGCGTAAAACGGGCGTGCCTGAGAGCGTTGGCAGCCCCGCTTTCTCCATTGCTTCGCGAGCCGACACTTTATCGCCCATCACCGACATAACCTTATCGGAGGGGCCAATAAAAGTAATATTGACGTCTTTACAGATTTCGGCGAAGCTGGTATTCTCGGAGAGAAAGCCATACCCTGGATGAATGGCTTCCGCATTAGAAATAAGGGCGGCGCTAATAATATTGGGAATATTTAAATAACTTTTGCCGCTGGACCCCGGCCCGATACATATGCGTTCGTCGGCCATGCGTACCGGGAGCGAGTTGCGATCAGCTTCCGAGTGGGCAATCACGCTGCGAATGCCCATCTCGCGGCAAGCTCGAATGACGCGCAACGCGATTTCACCACGATTGGCAATCAAAATCCTACTAAACATTATTTTCTAGGCAAAGCTAGCGCCTTGCTATACTCCTCTCGCCATCTGCCCTTATGAGGGGTGTTGTTACGCAAATTATATCACAATGGTAAAGACGCATGATAAAATTTTGATTCGGTCCAACAGCGTCATAATCAGTAGAGTTTATACTCATTTTTTATTATAATAACAGCTAATCGTTCTTATCTTTAAAAGGAGAAAAAATATATGATCTGCCCCTCTTGTGGCTCACAGCTTCCTTCAGAAGCAAGCTTCTGTTCTAATTGCGGCACCACTATAAGCACTAATGAATCGTTGCGCGATGAACCTCTTATCCTGTATACGGGCGCGCAACCACCTGTGGCACCTCCGAACGCAGCTCCGCCTCCCTACCCTCCTTATCCTCCCTATCTATACCCAATGCCGCCGCAGGATGCCTATCCTGCTCCAGGTCCACAGCCAGCGCCGTCGCCACCAGGAAAGAGTAGAGCGGGTCTTACTATTGGCATTGTGATATCATTGTTTGTCCTTATTGGCGCCAGTGGCTGCGTTTACTTCGGCCTGGCATTTAGAAATCTTATGACAACGACTATAAACAACGTCGATGCCACAGCCACAGCCAGCAGCGCCAGTCCTACCCCAATAACCGATACCACAACTCCCACCCCGACGGTGCCGCTCTCCACGCAACCCAATCCCTACGCTCCGTTTACCGGCAATGTCGTTCTGGACGATCCGATGAGTGATAACTCGCGGGGAAACCAGTGGATCGAAGGAAGCGCCACGGGAAGTTGCCAATTTACCGGCAATGCCTACCATGTTACGATACTGGGGACAGCCGACCCGATTACAGAGAGCTGTCCCGCGAATAATACCAGTTTTAGCAACCTTGCCTTTCAAGTAGAAATGACGATTATCAAAGGTCACGCCGGCGGAATCACTTTTCGCAATATCAAGAGCTCGCAATCCTATTACTTTTATATTACCGTTGCTGGCAACTATGGCCTCACCGTTTTTTCGTTAAGCAGCACCGATCAGTCAGTTGGCAACAGCTTAAAAAGCGGCTTTAGCGCGGCGATTCACACGGGGCTGGGACAGACCAATCTTCTCGCGGCAGTAGCGCGCGGCAACACCATCGATCTTTACGTAAATAAAACGCAGGTCGGCAGCGTGGTTGATAGCACTTATACTACCGGTCGCATCGGCGTGGCCGCTCACATAACCGCCAGCACCCGCATTGATACCGATGTGATGTTTAAAAACGCCAGGGTATGGGAGCTGTAGAATTTCAAAGCGTTTCATGTGAAACGCAAGAGCTTAGATTACTCATTCCCGCTCCCCATGAATCCTGCCAGTTGCAAGGCAAGATCATGGGGGATAATTTTGTATTTCAGCTTCAGGGCGATGATGCGCATCACAGAGGCATCGATCTGGCTCATAGCAATCTGCCCATTCTGGACTGCCTGGCGCAGGCCGAAGAGCATCGTCTGCGTCTCGGCCAGGCCACGGGGGCCGAGCAATAAGTCTGTGCCGGCTTTGACCGCCATCACTGCTGCTTGCGACAGGGTGTAGGTATTGCTGATACCGCCCATCCAGAGCGTATCGCTAATAATGACGCCTTTGAAATTAAGGGTGTCACGCAACAGCCTGGTGACGACATTGGGCGAGAGAGAAGTGGGCAGGTTCAAATCGAGCTGTGGGTTGAGGATGTGCGTCACCATCACCATAGGCACGATCCCCTCGTTAATCATCGTACGATATGGCACAAGATCGACAGCGTTTAGCGTGGCAAGGCTGCGATTCACCGTGGGTAGAGCGAGATGTGGGTCAAGATTGGCGCTGCCCAGGCCCGGAAAGTGTTTCAGGCAGCCAACGATGCCGCCATCGGTTAATCCTTTGAGGTAGGCCCGTCCCATATTAGTGACGAGGGTGGGATCAGCGCCGAAGGTGCGCTGGGGCAGGCCGGGATTTTTAGGATTGGTCAAAACATCGACAATTGGCATAAAATTGACGTTCAGTCCCAATCCGGTCAGGTCGCTGGCAGCACTATGTCCTGCCGCATAAGCCTTTTGCGGATCATTAGTCACGCCGATAGCAGCTTCGGAGGGACGTTCGCCGGTGATAAGGCGCAGTTCGTTAACGATCCCGCCCTCGTAATCGGTACTGATAAAGAGGGGGATATGCGCTTTACTTTGCATCGCTTTATTAAGGGCAATCAATTGATCGCGCGTCTGAGCATTGCCGTTTTTGTTCTCGATCAACACGCCGCTAATATTATCACCCTGGATCATCTGCTGGAGGTCATTATTGAAGGTGCCGGTATAGAATTCGGAAATGACCATCTGCCCAAGCTTTTGATCGAGCGTCAGATTATGCACCATACGAGCCACCAGCACATCATCGGAGGGTGGCGGCTGAGTCGGTACGGCGGTAGCTGCTGTGGACCGCGTGACGGTGGGAGGTATGGCAGAAGTGGTCGTTGACGAGCAGCTTGTGACGATAAAAAGCAGTCCGCAAAAGAAAGCGATCAATCGCGATGGGTGGCTGAAGGCAACCGTATAGCTGGACGCTCGTTTTTTATCGTGAGTGGGAAATACATCCCGTCCAATTTTACGCTTATCGTTCATCATTTCCCCCGTATCCCAGGCAATCTATCTCGGTTCGTCGTATTTTCGGCAAAATAAAGTACACCTCTACATCATACAACGATGTATGAGATGTAGAGGTGCAATTTGCTGCTTTTTACCTAAAAGTCATGCCGTTTTCGTCTGTGCAACCTCTTCCAGCCCCAGTTGCTTGATTGCATTCTCCCGCAAAACGAACTTCTGGACCTTGCCGCTGGCTGTGAGGGGAAAGCTATCAACAAACTGGAAGTAGCGCGGGACTTTTTGATGGCTAATCTGGCCCTTGCAGTAGGTGCGGAGCTCCTCCTCGCTCAACTCTGCCCCCGCCTCAAGGCGCACTACGGCCAGCAGCTCCTCGCCGAAGAACCTGTCAGGCACCCCCAGCACATGTACATCAGCCACTTTGGGATGACGCACCAGGAATTCCTCTATTTCACGGGGAAAGATATTCTCGCCGCCGCGAATGACCATCTCTTTGAGACGCCCCACGATATTCACGTAGCCGCGAGCATCCATTGTCGCCAGATCGCCGGTATGGAGCCAGCCTTCGCTATCAATCGTCTCGGCAGTTTTTTCGGGCATTTTATAATAGCCCTTCATCACCAGATAGCCCCGGCAGCAGAGTTCACCACGCTCCCCACAGGGCACCGTCTTGCCTGTGGCGGGATCGACAACCTTTGTCTCAACATGCTCCAACGGAACGCCCACCGTTGCCGACTTTAACTCAAACGGATCATCAGCAAGCGTCAGTGTTATAGCTGCGCTGGCCTCCGTTTGTCCAAAGACGATGGCAACGTCAGCCCCCATCAGTTTCTTCACCTGTTCCATCAAATAGACCGGCACCGGCGCGCCTCCACTGATGACCGCTCGCAAGGACGAGAGATCGAAGCTCGAAAACTCTGGATGCTGCATCATGGCGAAAAGCATTGTAGGAACTGCGCCATAGGTTGTACAATGCTCGGTACTGATGACCTGTAGTACTTTGCGAGCATCGAAGGCAATTAATGGGTGCAGGGTCGCGCCGGGATAGAGTGAGCCGAGCACACCCAGGACGCAGCCGCCCACATGGAAGAAGGGCATGGCTGTACAGCCCCGGTCGCCCTGTTTTGTGCCCCATTGATGGGCAAAACCCGCCGCATTATTCAGAATGCTGTGATGCGAGAGCACAACGCCTTTGGGAAAGCCCGTTGTACCCGATGTGTACTGCATCATCGCAGCATCCCCCGGTTTGACCGCCGCCTGTCGTTCGCGCAAAGCCTCGCCGCTGACAGTTGCGCCTCCTGCGACCATCTCATAGAAGAAGTGAGGCCGCCAGGGGCCGCTCTCCTGCGTATCTGTAGGGACCGCGCCCAGCAGGCAGACGTAGCGTAAATATGGCAGATGTTCGCTTGTCACCTCGCCATTGTTTTTGCCGGGAGTAATCAGGGAGCTGACAGTCTCCAGGCAGTTGTGATCGCGTACACGGTTCATAAAGAATAAGGCTGAAACGTCACCCTGCTTCAGCACGTACTCCAGTTCGGCGGCGCGGTAGGCTGGATTGATTGTAACCAGGACCAGGCCAGCTTTGGCAGCCGCCATCTGCAAAAGCAACCATTCGGGCAGATTGATCGCCCAGACAGCGATATGCTCCCCTTTTTGCAGCCCCAGCGCCATCAGCCCGCGTGCAACATCATTAGCGCGGTCACGATAATCCTGGTAGGTCCAGCGAAAGTCGAGCGCGCTGCCGAACTCGGGGTAGCAGGAATAGACTACAGCTTCCTGGGTGGGAATCTCCTTAGCCCGCTGGTCCAGAAGGTCGCCGATAGTCGTTTCAAGGAGCGGGAAGTCGGCAGCTTCTTCAGCTAACCAGTGAGACAGGCCATCATTCGTCATGCCCATAGTAAACCCTCCGTGAAAAAAAGAAAGAAGGAACACGCTATCCATTCAGATGCATGACCGAATCAATAAAACGACAGGGACGATTGAAATGTTACATAATTATTGCTCTAGCTTACCGTTCTATCAGGTGTACTGTCAAGCATTATCATAAGTCGTTCCCTTGACAAAGCTATGCCTCAGGTCAGATACTGATGGCACGATAAGCCTCCAGGCACCACCTGACCGCAGGTAGCTGCGAAGCAGCGTTGGCGGGCAGGATATCAAGGCTTCATAGAGACGTGCGAAGGAGTACTTTCATGTTTGATACAAGTAAGATCGGCCAGAGCTTTCCTCCCTTCACTATTGAGGTTGAGCGTTGCAAAATCCACGAACTGGCCCTTGCCATTGGTGACGATAATCCTATTTATCATAGCCGGGAAGCAGCTCAGGCAGCCGGGTATAAGGACGTGCCGCTCTCTCCTACGGCACCAACTATGTTCTCTTTCTGGGGCAATACGCGCCTGGGAAGTCAGCTTATGAGCGTTGGTATCCAGGTCATGCGCATCCTGCATGGCGAAGAGGAATACGAGTACCTCGGCCCAATCTATCCCGGCGATACGCTGACAGGCGTGACCACGATTATCGAGGGCAAATCGCGCCAGGGAAGGGATGGCTCCTCGATGGACATTCTCACCACTGAGACACGCTATACCAATCAGCACGACCAGGCAGTACTGAATGCCAGGACAACGATTGTGGTGCGCGGCTAATAGTGCCATTCAGGTATGACAAGGAGAAATGCTATGACAACACACGCTCAACCTCAATCCAAACTCTACTTCGAGGATGTACAGGTTGGGGATACTATTCCCAAATTGATTACATCGCCCGTGACGCATCTGCAACTGGTACGGTATGCAGGCGCCTCGGGTGATTTCAATCCACTGCATACCGATCCCAAGATTGGCGAGATGATCGGCACCGGCGGCATTATCGCGCATGGTATGCTCATTATGGGCTTCGTCGGACGATTGGTGAGCGATTATGTCGGACCTGCTGCGCTACGTAAATTCGGCGTGCGCTTCAAAGGGATGACGCACCTTGACGATGTCATCACCTGTACAGGCACCATTACCGAAAAATACGAGGCCGACGGCGAGGCACGCATCGCAGGCAAAGTGCAGGCTCAGGACCAGAATGGTGATATTAAAGTCACCGGCACATTTGTTGCCGCGCTACCGCGACGTTCGTAAAGTCTGGTCATGGCGGTACCTACACATCCAGATTCGCGCTCCGTGCGTGGCTTTCGATGAAACGTTTGCGGGGCGCGACCTCGTCTCCCATGAGCATGCTGAAGATTTTGTCGGCTTCCACGGCCTCTTCGATGGTGACTTGCAGGATGGTGCGATGCTCGGGGTCCATCGTGGTGTCCCAGAGGGTCTCGGGGTTCATTTCGCCCAGACCTTTGTAACGCCCAACCTCCGGCTCCTTGCCGTTATGCGCGGCTTTGTACTCGACGATAAGGCGGTCCCGTTCTTCTTCGGTGTAGACGTAATGGATCTGCTTGCCCATTTTGATGTGGTAGAGCGGCGGCTGCGCAATATAAAGATGGCCGGCAGTGATCAAGGGCTGCATATGGCGGAAGAAGAAGGTGAGCAGCAGGGTGCGAATATGCGCGCCGTCCACGTCGGCATCGCACATGATGACGATGCGACCATAACGCAGGCGGGCTATATTGAAGTTTTCATCGATGCCGACTCCAATGGCCGTAATGATGTTTTTGACTTCTTCGTTTTTGAGGATTTTATCCAACCCGACACGCTCGACGTTGAGAATTTTGCCGCGCAATGGGAGAATAGCCTGGAAGTGTCGGTCGCGCCCTTGCTTCGCGCTATTATGGACAAAAACTCCGCTTGCTAGCGCAAAATTGTGTGTACCAGGAACCTCAAGATCATATACATCGACCTTTTCTTCCAGCGGCTCTACAGAGACAACACGATGATTATAAGTGGCTACGACTTCATTAGCTAAAGCCACATTACTAGCATCGGAACGAGGATCTTTTACCATCTCGTACCCCTGGATGGTGATTCCCGGTTCCTTCATATCAGAGAATTTCCGATATAGAGGCATAAGGGAATCGTCAGGGAGCAGATCGGCAGCCGTCTTATAGCTGCCATCGCGGAGCATAAAGCGGTGGTCGGGCGTGCAGATGATTGACTCGCCGTTGTCCAGAGTGACTCGAACTACCTGAGCCTGAGCTTTTGTCATACGCACATTGGTCAAATGCTCTAAGCCAATTGTGCCATCTTTACGAATCGTATAGCCGAAATGCTCTTTCCCCTCTGCCTGTTCAGCGATAAGATCTTTGAAACTGAGCGAGCGGCCATCAGCGAGCGCGATAAGCGTATCTCCAGAGAAGCAGCCACCAGCCGAATCTCCTTCCACAAGATAGAGTTCGCAGCGGTCGGCTCGTCGCTCGCTACAGTCGGCGAGCTTGCCGGGGAGGGTTGTATCGAGGGCGTTTTTGCGCTGGATCAGGTCGCGGGCCGCCCGGGCCGCCTCACGGGCACGGGCGGAGGTGAGACATTTTTCGATGATGGCTTTGGCTTCGCTCGGCGTCTCCTCCAGGTATTGCGTCAGCATCTCGGCGGTGATGGCCTCAACGATGGGACGCACCTCGGCATTGTTGAGCTTGGATTTCGTCTGCGCCTCAAATTGCGGGTTGGGGATTTTGACGCTGACAACGACGGTCAGGCCCTGACGCACATCTTCCCCTGTGAGATTGCCATCCTTCTCTTTGAGCAGATTGACCTTGCGTGCGTAATCGTTGAGGGTACGCGTGAGGGCGCTGCGGAAGCCGGTGATGTGCATGCCGCCATCAACGGTGTTGATGCCGTTGGCGAAGGAGAATTCGGTGCAGGCCCAGCTATCGTTGTATTGCAGCGCAATCTCAGTTTTCACCCCATCTACTTCTCGGAATGTGCTGACCGGACGCGCCTGCAATTTGCCACGGTTCTTGTTGAGATAACGCACAAACGAGACCAGGCCACCCTCGAAGTAGAAGGTCGCCTCGCGATTGGTGCGCTCGTCGATCAGGCTGATGGTCATGCCGCGGTTGAGATAGGCCATCTCGCGGAAACGCTGCGCCAGGATGTCGAAGCTGAAATCGCGCGTCTCCATGACTTCGAGGTCCGCTAGAAAGGAGGTGATGGTCCCCTGGCCCTCTTCCGGTCCAAGATCTTGCAGTTCGGTGACGGGAGCGCCCCGCTCATAACGCTGGCGATAACGACGGCCGTCGCGCTTCACGTCAACCTGGCACCATTCGGAGAGCGCGTTAACGACGGAGACGCCAACTCCGTGCAGACCACTACTGATTTTATAGCCGCCGCCGCCAAATTTGCCGCCCGCGTGTAGTACCGTCATCACAACTTCAAGCGTGGAGAGGCCCGGGCGCTGATGGTGTTCTTCTACTGGTATACCGCGCCCGTTATCCTCAATGGTGACAGAGCTATCGGCGTGAATAGTGACTTTGACGGTATCGGCTTCTCCGGCCATGACCTCGTCAACGCTGTTATCGACCACTTCGGTGATAAGCTGATGCAGGCCACGTTGATCGGTTGAGCCAATGTACATACCAGGACGTACGCGTACTGCCTCTAACCCTTCGAGAATCTGGATATTCTGCCCACCGTAGCCGTTCCCATTACCATTGCCTTGTATCTGTGTATGCTGATCGGGTAGAGCCTCATAGTCATTGGGGAATTGCTCTGCCATCGTTGATTCTCTCGTTTTCGCCATAGAATATGTACATTCCTTTTTCAGTAGCCAAAGAAAACGCAGCCGGGGCCGCCCATCTGAGACGGAGGATAGATGCAGTTACCGAGCATTGCCTGACGCCTTAGCGCATTTCCACTTGACATCTTAGGGTTTAATGTATACACTCCCTCTCAAGGGAGGCAGCAGGAGCTAATAGCTACCTCGACCCGCTTGAGGGTACTGCAGTAATCGAACACAGAAAAAGCGGCAACGCCACCTTTTGCTCTCCCATTATACCACATTTTACGGCACAGACAAAGCCAATGGGTTGAACGGACAGCCGTTGTAGGGGCTGGTCTTGCACCTGCCCTGCCAACACACAAAGAATGTAGGGGCTGGTCTTGCACCTGCCCCTACGGTCATCTAGCGATTGCCGGGAACGGGCCGTTGTTAATAGCGGTTGCCGGGAACGGGTCCGCCCATAGGCATACCCGCGACACTGCCGGGAGGGATGCCTTGCATGGCGGCCATATTTGGCATTCCTGGCATGCTGGGGACAGGTGCGCCGCCTATATTGGTAGCACAGTAGGGACAGAACGTCCAGCGCAGTTCGAGAAGACGCTCGCATTTGGGGCAAGAGCGTTTGAGTTTCTGGCCGCAAGATGGGCAAATCTGGAAATCTGACTCCACACGGGCGTGGCAGTTGTTGCACGTCTGGCGCTCGGTCATCTCGGCGAGCAGGGACTCTTCCTCCAATTGACGTTCGTAAATCTCTGCAAGAGTTTGGCGGGGACGCAGAATCATATAAATGAAAAGGCCGCCGACGAAGAAAACAGCTACCAGAACCGTCGCGAGTACCTGCGATACAAAATCTTGCGTGCGAGAACGAATATCACGGAATGTCCAGATTACTAAGCTCAGCCAGAAAATAACGACAAACGCTACAGTACAACCTATAAGCGGCCCCACAAGCCCACTTAAAACGCCCAGCAGGCCCGATGAACCGCCAGTAGGCTGGCCGGCAAGAGGAGCCAGGAATATACTTAATATGCTCACAGGACAAACGCCCCTTTCGAATAGAGAATAAGCGACCACATTTATAACGTAACTGTTGCGCAAGCTATGTTTTTAGCTACATTACACTGAATTACAACGTTTCGCTACTGAAGTGATGACAGTTATAGGACTATGGGCTAAGGAATTCTCCCGCCATCATTCAAAAACGAGCGTCACCATGCTTCCGCCACGTATCCGCACCTGTACAGCTCCAATATCCCCCGTTTTCAGTACTGAAGAAGCCTCCACCGGCTCCTGACATTCCTCTAATAAGTTTGCCATATGGATAGTTGCGAAAGCAAGCCCCGGACGAATTGTGGCATCAATTGCGTGATCAAGCGGGTTATAAACGCGCACAACCAGACCTGTCCCATTATTATGGCGTTTAACGGCGCTCACAACCAGTTCTCGCGGCTCCACTGCGACCAGCGTCGAGCAAGAGGCAAGCGGTCCCTCGTGCTGCTCCGCCACTATGGCGCGCGTGAAGATGGGAGTGTTGAAAGCCTGCGCCTCACACAATACCAGCGCTTCTTCTGCTTGCCAATCGCCACTATGCGGAACAAGCGCGTAATCAAACTCCTGACGGCCCAGACATTGCGCTTCTGGCGTGTGCTCCATCGGACCGGCATGCCCGCGCCGTGTGCTGAGATCGCCGCGCGACAGCCACTCAACGCAACGCAATAATGTCAGGGCTATCGCGGCCTGCGCCCCCGTGTTATCCAGCCCGGGTCCATGCCGCACCACTTCACATTCCGGTAGACCCTGATTGAGCACGCCTAAGCCGACTGCTCCATTGCTGAGATCAACGAACCGCTTCTGCGGGAAAACATTGACAGGCTCCTCGGCCCATTCCGCGACGTTAAGAGGTCGTGGCTGGCTCACAGGACGCGTCCGCACCTCGAAAGTGCCTTCTGCGACGACATGCTCAACCGGATATGGAACAGGAAAGAGCACACGCAAGCGATGATCCCTGGCCCTATTTTCTACGCTGGTATGAATGTCAATACGCTGCACGCCAGGAAGCAGCGATACTTCGCTGACGATCTGACAGGTCGTTAAACGGGCGCTGCGCTCGGCCCGATTAGCGGTGCAGGTACCCGGCAACGCCCAGCGGCCACTGATACGCAGGATGGCGCGCACTGGCCCCGTATTCACCAGTTCGATCTTAGGCGGTTCCATCGGCTCCCCGATGAGTATATCACGTTCGGGCGGGCAATACGTATACAAATCACCCACATCTCCCCCATCCACAAAACGATTCAGGCCAGCGAATGCCATGCCGGTTTTCTTATCCGTTACGTTGAGCGTTCCATCTTCAGCATTGACCTCGACGCGATAAAACTCGTTCTCAATGCTGTTCTCCTGGGCGACCAGCTCGTTGGGCCTCATTGGATTGCCATTTTTCAAGCCGCCTGGATAGAGCCAGAAGGTCTTGAGGCCATAGGCGGGGAGGCGGGTCGCAATAAAATCCATCGTCTCACGCGCCTGGTCAACCAGCGTTGTCTCCAGCGTGTGAATGTCCTCCCGCTCCAGAAGCTTGAGGATATACTCGCCGGCGTCTTCAATCTCCTGTTCGTTCACTGCGACGCGTCCACGCGGGGCAATCATTACCTCGACATAGATGACGCCCGGCTGGGGAGTGTGATGGATATGATGGATGGGCGAATCCGTGTAATTCTCGATATAGATGTGCGAAATTACATGTGTATCATCCACCTGTGCCAGCGCAGTCTTAATCATAGAATGCGCCATCTGGACCAGGTCTTTGCCAGTTTTGATATCCGCCAGAGCGATGCTGGCCGCCAGCATCTCACGCGGCACGGGCATAGAACCAATTTCCTGTCGCCAGCGGTTGACAACGCGATACGGTAACGCCTCTCCCTGGTTATCCACAAGCGCCGCATTGTGGAGCGATCCGGGCAACTGAACAGTGACCTGCACCTCTGCATTGCGCGGACCGGGCGCGGGATTGAAAACCACCAGAGGAACCGGCTGATCGCCGGGAAGAGAGGCCGCGAAGGGCGCGCGCGTATCCACTCGCGATGCAATTTGCTGCATGGCCTGTACAACGATGCTTTCGCCGATCTGCTGGCTCTGGGCGAAGCGAACGGCGTTCTCGCGATGGACTTGATCGATGCTACAGCCACAAATGCTATCATGTGGATGATTTTGCAACAGGTAGCGCCATGCCATACGGATTAATCCGCGTGGATACGTGAAGCCTAGCTGCGAGGCCCAGGCGGTCAACGGCTCAACCCAGCGTTCCAGCAAATGTTCAGTCAAGGTATTTTGCTGCTTGATCCACATGCGCGTCGAGAGCACGGCTGGCAGCAGGTGCGCGTGCTGGCTGCTGCGCATCTCTCCGTGCAGCGTATCGAGCTGGACGTTTTGCTGTCGAATACGCTCGATATACTGGGGCAGGGTGCCGATCTGCACATGGATGGCATCATAATGTTTCGCGCGCCCGTTCTCTTGACCAGAGATAGAGCGTGTCAGGAATTGCTCATGACTGGGATCAAGATCGCCCAGCAGTTGATTGGCGGCCTCAATGGTTGCAGGCAAACCTGCTTGCGCTTCCAGATGGTCAGAGCCGTTCATGAAGAGGAGAGTATTGGTGGTGGCCTTTGGCAGGATATTCGAGGCCAGCAGCTCGGTGCGCATCACAAACTCTCGCGGGTTCAGCGGCATCTGGCGAGCGTTAGAGTAACCGATAGGATCGGACAGAAAAGCTACCAGCACTTGCGAGCCATCGGGCGCCTGCCAGTTAAATTCGCTCTGGCGCGCCTCTTCGCCCACGCCGCGCCAGAAGACCGCGCTATCGATGCCACATCCCTGGAGAATTTGGGGCAGTTGCGCAATATGCCCGAAGCAGTCAGGGACATAGCCAACGCGCATCGGCGTGCCAAACTGGGAAGCACGTTGCAGGCCAATCTGCAAGTTGCGGATCAGCGCCTCTCCGCTCACCAGGAACTCGTCGGGTTGGAGATACCAGGGGCCGACCAGAATGCGCCCAGCCTGGATGTAGCGCCTCAACCGCTCCTCCTGCTCCGGCTGGACCTCCAGATAGTCATCGAGCACGATGGTCTGCCCATCCAGCATGAAATAGGTAAACTGATCGTCCTGATCCAGGATATCGAGCAACTTATCGATTGTTTTCACCAGGCGGATACGAAACTGTTGGAACGTCTGATACCACTCACGGTCCCAATGAGTATGTGGCACCAAAATAATATTGAGTTGCTCGACCATAAAAACCCCTTCGTGGAAAGCTCGCACCTTGATACCTTCCGTGCCCCAACGCCGCTGCGCGCTAGCTTCGCTCAGGAGCACGGAGTTGAAGTACGTTTGGAGAATATTATATCTGATCCTGGAATTGTAGCGCAACCAGGCAATGTTCACTGCACAATTTTCACAGTATTGCAACAAAATCGCAAGTATTAGTACTTTTTACTCATATATTAGCAGCTTCTCTAATGGTATGATAGCTTGTAGCTAGCTGTACTTTTTTGCATCAGGATGCTGCTCAAGGACTTCGTCGAAGAAAAAGAGGCGGCAGGGATGTAAAGCCTGTTGTGTGAAGAGCGGCACTGTGCTAAAATAGAACAAATGTTTGTCACCTTTGAAGGAGGTCGCCCATGGCGAGTGGTAACTATGCCAGGAAGTCTGTACCACAGGAGCCTATTGAAACCGGAGCTATCGTTCCCCTTCGCGCTCGCGCTACCCGCCAATTACCAGAAACTGTGGTAACAGCGATAGCAGCCGAAAAAGGATTGGTTCCAGCCCGTCAGACGAAGGCATTACGACTCGTGAAGCCCACCACTGAGGTAGTTCCTCCCAGGCCCCGCCGCGTGATCAGTGAATTCATCCCCCATCCCCTGGAACGACACAAGCCCTGGCTGAAAACGCTGATCATCTCTATAGCGTGTACCATTGTTTTCTCGGCGGTCCTGATCTCGGCAGCAATGTACCAGCGACCGGGAGGTCCAGAACTAGTTAACCTTTGGGGAGGACAGGTATACGATGTGCAGGTGGGGGGCAGCCTCGCCAACACCTGGCAGACCAGCCAGCCCCTTGCGCCCAAAGTTCCGATTCCCAGTCAGACCGGCCCCTATTCGGTCCTGGGCAAACCGACCATCAGCGCCGATTTCATTAACCAGGTGCTCGCCAGCTATCACTCACCTGCCGCGGGCAAGGGGCAGACGCTCTATGATCTGGGGGTTAAGTACGGCATCGATCCCGCCTTCGCGCTGGCCTTCTTTATGCATGAAAGCACATTTGGCACAGCGGGAGAGGCTCGTTTAAGCCTTTCGCTTGGCAATCTGCGCTGCATCCCAAATTTCAAGTGCCAGGATGGCTATGCCTGGTTTAATAGTTGGGAAGATGGCTTTGAAGCGTGGTACCGTTTGATCCGCAACCTGTATGTGGCGCAATGGGGGCTCGTAACTGTCGATCAGATCATCCCGAGATACGCTCCTAACAGCGACAACAACAATGAAGCGGTATATATCTCGTCCCTCAAGCACTACCTTGATACCTGGCACGCAGGCGTACTCAGGCCGTGATCAGGCCCTGTTCAAGTGCTTTGCTGAGGGCTTCGGTGCGCCCTGAGACATTGAGCTTCTGATAGATATTCGCCAGATGAAAATTGACCGTCCGCTCGCTGATAAATAAGCGAGCGGCAATTTCTTTGTTGCGCAGCCCACGAGCGAGCAAGCGCAAGACGTCCAGTTCGCGAGCGGTCAGGGTGTCTGAATGGGCTCCGCGCCCTTGTCTGCCGAAGCGAGAGAGCAGCTTGCCCGCCAGTTGCGGCTGGATCAGTATCTCGTCTCGCGCCACCGCCTGGACCACGTACACCAGTTCATCGGGGGCGATATCTTTTAAGACGTAGCCGTTAGCGCCCGCCCGCAGGGTTTCGTACATATACTCCTCGCGCTCCTGCGAGGAGAGCAGCAAGACCTTTGTATTCAGGTTGAGCTGCTTGATCTGCCGCAACGCTTCCAGGCTCTGCCCTTCGGGCAGTTGCGTATCCATCAAGACTACGCGCGGCCCAAGTTCCAGCGTCTCGCTGACGGCCTGGACGCCATCTGCTGCCTCACCCACTACCTGCAAGCCTGGATAGGACTCCAACAGGCGATGTAATCCTGCCCGCGTCACCGCCTGGGCAGCCACGATCAGAATACGAATAGGTTCAGTCTCTCCTGACACAGGAGCAGCCTCCACATTAACCTGATCCTGGACAGTCTGCGTCTCGTATATATAAGGTACACGGACAGCGACGCGCGTACCCGCTTCGCCTGACGAGCCAATTTCCAGCGAGCCACCGAGTTGCTCAACGCGGAAACGCAGGTCATTGTTTATAGAGAGCGCATAAGTTGTGGCATCGCCGATAAAAGGAGGTGCGAGCGCCTCGGCTTCACTGCTTGCTCCGTCATCTTCAATGCTCATCTGCACCTCGTCCCGCCCATAGTTCAGCGAGAGGCGTAGCTTACGGGCTCCCTGATGCTGCTCTACCTGATAAAGCGTCTCGCGGGCAATCATATACAGGATGCGTTCTGTTATAGGAGACAGAATACGCCCTGCCGCCTTTCCCGCTTCGTCTATCCCCGCAAACGAGACGCGGCTGGAAAGGTTCAACTTCTCCGCCGTCTCCTCAACCAGGCGAGAGAGCGCTTCGGGGAGCGTCATCTCCTCCAGTTGCGGTGGCACAATATCATCGGTCGAGGCAAGGGTTACAGAGAGCGCCTCCCGCGTCATCCGCTCCAGCTCTTCCAGTCCATTACGGATAGCAGACATAGCAGGCGGTACAGTGCCTGCTGACTCAGCTCGCATGACAGCCTGGAGCATACTTAATTGCCTCAGCATCGCGCCGAGCGTTTGTAACAGTTGTTCGCGATCATTTATATTCATGTTTTGCTCCAATTACGACATTTCCGGCGTCAGGCTTGCCCTCCTCCTGCTGGATACACTATAATAGCGATGCTTTTATTGGTCAAGGTTGTAGATTGAACCAGGGCAACCGCGAGGGATTGCCCCTACCCATACGTTCCAGCGTTGGGCACGGTCATCGCTGGCGAGCAGGGCAACCGCGAGGGATTGCCCTGTTGCGGGCTATTACGGTAATGTTTTTTTTCGGGAAGGGAGAGGGGATAGTATGCAGATTAGCGAGCCAGCCGAATATGTTATTCTCGGTCTGCTCAAGATGCATCCGATGCACGGTTATGAGATGTTTCAGCAGTTCGAGAGCGGCACGCCGGGGCAGATTGTGCATCTTGAAATGAGCCAGATGTATGCGTTTTTGAAGAAGCTGGAGCGTCTGCGCTTTATCGAGGCTGAGTTGGAGTCGCAGGGAGCACGCCCACCCCGTAAAATTTTCCATCTGACGCGCTCCGGCCATGACGTTTTTCTGCGCTGGCTAACCGAGCCGGTTGAGAAGCCGCGCGACATTCGCATCCTGTTTCTGATCAAACTGTATTTTATGGAGCAATTTCTTCCCACCCACACCGCCGCCCTGGTCGATCAGCAGGTAAGCGCATGTCGGCGTTTCCTTGAGCATCTGGAGGCCAGGCACTCGCCAGAAGAGGGAACGAGCGACGATGCTTTTTTCGATCATATCGTGTTACGCAGCCGCATTCACCAGACGCGATCTCTGCTTGACTGGTTGCATGAGTTACAGGAAGAGCTGGCCGGGACGCGTTAGCCAGGCAGCGACGATAACAACAATTTAAAGCGAGGATTGTAGCGTTTGTCACAGCTACTACATGATACCGCCTGCGAATAGCGCCTTGTTCTGGGATATTTTTTGCCGCAGTTGGGGCATTCATAGAGATAGCGAATGGGGCGACGCGTGCGGCGCATCTGCTCACGCTTCAGGCTCTCTTCATGCAACAACGCCCGTAGCTCCTCCAACCCGTAGCCGGTGATCGCAGCTTCATCGGCAGCAATAGAATCGTAGCCGTGGTGGCGGTGGCGGCGTGGGGTACCATTGACGCGGTCGGCCAGGTGGATCAGCTCGTGGGCAACCGTCACCTCGATAGATTTTGCCTGCATGTCGGGTTCGATGAAGATCAAATGGCGATGCGTGGATGTTGCACGCTCTCCAGATGAGGGAGACGATTTGCGGGAATGAGGCGGGGGAGCGGGAATATAGCAATAGCAGCCAAGCGTCATAAGATTGAGGCGCTTGCCGGTCCAACGCATAAATTCCTGACGATCCTGCGTGATTGCTAGCAGAGATAATTCATGTGCTGGCAGCTTCAATTTCTGCCAATAGTGGGTCAACCAACGCTGAAGCGTCTCGTGGTCGCCGTGAATGATTGGTTGCGCCTGCTGTGGAGGTGGCGCGGGTACATTTGAACGTCTGAAACGTGCCGACTCGTGCGCGGTGGTCATGACCGCCCTTCTATTTCTAGTAAAAACAGCCGCAAAAACTGCGCTGATGATTTTTATGCACAAATGCAAATCATTGGGCCAATTCGCCTCATCAGTATATCAAGTAGGGTGTGTAGATGCAAGAGTGGGGATAATCATCTTGACACCATATCTTAACAAGCGTAAGATGGAAGAAGAAGTTTACACAAACCAGCGTACCCGTAAGGAGCCGTTTGTATGTCATTTCAAATCTGGATCAAAACGGACAAACCACTGCCCAAACTCGCCACGGAGATACGCGATATCCTCTCGCTACCCCCGTTCAAGCAGGAGACGCTCACCGGAGAACCATATTACCAGTTTGAGATGTTAGGCATGCTAATATTTCTTCATGTGGCCGATGATGAAGATCGCGACCCTGAGGTTATAGGCTACCCTTACCGCTTTGACATGCAAACATCGTTTGTGGACCATGAGCTGGACACCGACTCAATGGAGTATCGTCTGCAACCCTATTACGCCCAACTGCTCACCTTCCACCTGGGGATAGAAACAGCTTACCAGGACAAACAGAAAGCGGACAAGGGCAAGGGCTGGCAGATTCGCTACAATTACTGCTGCAAAAATCCGCATTGGGATGGCACTATTCTCTACGGCGAACAGGGTTGGGAACCGGCCATCAAAATTACCATATCAGGCCCCTGGCGCAAAGCCAGCCTGGCCTTTTAGCCCTCGTTTCGCTGTGCCCCGCTCGCCGAGCCGGGGCAGGACAGCCCAGCGGTATTCCTCAAGGAGTGCCCCCTTGCCTTCTATCTAATTATCATGATACAGTTTAGTTTAAGCTGAAAGAATTTCTCCCGCTAGTGTTGTGGGTACACCTGGATAATCTGGAACACGCAATGCGACCTTCGCGTGCCGGATTATCCCGCAACGAAACTATTTGCTCTTCATTGAGCATCTGTTAGGAGGCGAGTCATGAGCATTTTCGATGTAGCCGTCGGTGGCGATCTTCCCTCGCTGGCAAAGCCAGCCATCACCCAGGAGCAGTTGCAACGCTACGCCAACGCATCAGGCGATTTCAATCCTATTCACCTCGATGAAGAGGCCGCTCGCCGCGTCGGGCTGGACAGCGTGATCGCGCATGGCATGCTCAGCATGGCCTTCCTGGGCCAGTTTGTTTCCCAGCAAATCGCCGATATTCCTGACGCTTCCATTGCCAACCTTCAGGTACGCTTTAATAGCATGGTGCGGCTCGGCGACACGCTCACATGTCAGGGCAGAGTGCAGGAGCGCAAGGCGGAAGGGGATGGGCGTGAACTGGTCAAAATCGAATGCTGGGCGCAGAACCAGAGAGGCGATAAGGTCACTACAGGAGAGGCCACCGTACTGCTTCCACACAGGTAGATAGGAGAGCTGACCATGACGGATGCCAATTCGATGGCAGAGCAGGGTCCACAGGTTTTCTATGACCTTGCAACTTATAACTATAAGCAATTCGGGGAGTATACACAGGTCATCTACGAAGATCAGCAGCAGGTGCGCGAGTGTACCAACGTGGAGATCGCTAGAGAAGCGACGCAACTGGCGGCAGGGCTACGGGCGTTGGGGGTGAAGAGAGGGGACCGTATCATCGTAATGATGTTAAATAGCCCTGAAGTGATCATCTCTTACCAGGCCATCGCGCGTGCAGGAGCCACCATTATCCCCGTCCTGCCCCTCCTCAAAGGGCCTGAGGTCCATTTTATCGCCGAAAACTCCGAGGCCACAGCGATTCTCACCAGCTCACTGCTTCTACCAATGCTCAGTCAGGCGTTAGCTGGCCTGTCCTCTATGCGCTATATCATCTCGACCGAGATCAACGAGGGACAGCCCTCCGCTGCTCCCAACTCTCCCCAGGTCATACCCTATAAAGATGTGGTGGCAAAAGGGGCCGATAAAGCGGATCAATTTATGACCGATCTGGAGGGTTGCCGGCCAGATCCAGATGATAGAGCGGTGATCCTTTATACATCCGGCACTACCGGACGCCCCAAAGGCGTTGTGCTTTCTCACCGCAATCTCGTCTCCAACGCTATGAGCGGGCGGGGAGGCGTAGAGCAGACAGAGCGTTTCAACGAGAAGAATCTGGCGGTTTTGCCTCTGGCTCATGCTTATGGCATTGTAGCCCTCAGCGTGGGCTATCTTTCAGGCGTTGCTATCGTAATGCATCCCCGCTTCGATACCAACGCCGTCCTCTCAGCCATTGAGCGTCATCGCATCACGGCCTTCGCGGGTGTGCCTGCTATGTTTGTGGCGCTTCTCTATACGCCGGACGCGGACAAATACGATACCAGCAGCTTGCAGTTCTGCGTCAGCGGCTCGGCTCCGCTCCCGGTTGAAATCCTGAAAGGCTTTGAGCAGAAATTCCATTGCCAGATTCGCGAAGGCTACGGCCTCTCAGAAGGAACTGCGGCCCTCACGGGGCACTCACTGACGATGGAGCAAAAACCCGGTTCGGTGGGGAAGCCGCTGCCCAATGTCGAGGTGCGCGTCGTCGATGAAAACGATAATGACGTACCTGCTGGCGAAATTGGCGAAGTGATCGCGCGCGGCCCCAATATTATGCAGGGCTATTACAATATGCCGGAGGAGACTGCCGCCGCCCTGCGCAATGGCTGGCTACATACGGGCGACATGGGACGCTTCGATGAAGATGGCTACCTCTATATTGTTGAGCGCAAGAAGGACCTGATCATTCGTGGGGGCTTCAATATTTATCCGCGCGACGTTGAAGAGGTGCTGGCTACCCATCCTGCGGTGATCGAGGCAGCAGTCGTTGGCGTGCCTTCGGAGCGTATGGGCGAGGAGGTCAAAGCCTATGTTGTCACCGGCACGTCGGTTGATGCAGAGGAACTCATGGCGTATTGCCGCGAAAAGTTAGCCAATTACAAAACCCCGAGCCAGATCGAGTTTATCGATGCGTTGCCACGTAATGCTATCGGCAAGATTGACAAGAAGGAGCTACGAAAACATCATGTCAATTGAAATGCCTCTGGAAAGCGCACCCTTATCCCAGTTGCAGCAGACCCCCATTGATCGCGTGATGAATATCATTGACGAGGGGCTGGTCAACCTGCCAACCTATCGGGAGCTGTATTATCGCTGGGAACGCCAACAATGGAGCGCGCAGGAGATCGATTTCACGGAAGATCGCCAGCAGTGGGAGGGCATGTCGGAAGATGAGCATAAGCTGCGCCTCCAGGGCCTCTCGGCTTTCTTCAAGGGAGAGGAGTGCGTCACCAATACGCTGGCTCCCTTCGTAACCGCTATGCCAGAAGACGAGATGCGCATCTTCTTATCTACACAACTGGTTGACGAGGCGCGCCACACTGTCTTCTTTTCGCGCTTCTTCAAGGAGGCGCTGGGCTTCGACCACGGGCGACTGGAAGATACGTTGCAGGCGGTCGAGCAAAATATGAACGACGGGCTCAAATACATCTTGATCGAATCGCTCAACAATGTGGCCGAGCGAATCCGCCAGGAACCATCTGCTCTAAATCACCTGATTGAAGGGGTGGCGCTGTATCATATAACTATCGAGGGCATGATGGCGCTGGCCGGTCAACGGAGCATTCTGGAGAATTATCGCCAGTTCAACCTTTTCCCGAGTTTCCGCGCCGGCTTTACCGCTGTCGCCCGTGATGAGTCGCGCCATGTCATCTTCGGAGTAAAGTTTTTACGTGATATGATTCAGCAGGATCATGTCAATGCTACGGTTGTACATGACGCCTTGAATAAGTATGTACCAACGGCGCTGGAGGCAATCTCTCCTCCACAGGAGCAGATCCAGCAAATACTGGAGCAGGGGCAGGACCCCTGGTTAACGCCTCGCTATGCAGTTGAATCGTTAACCAAAAAGTTGAGAGTGATTGGTTTGAGCATGGAGCTGCCGGTCGTACCACCGCCTCCACCACCAGGACAACCGCAAGGGATTGTCCCTACGTAGGGACCCGATTTATCGCGTCCTACGCGATTTATCGCCTACCCGTAGGGACCCGATTTATCGCGTCCGCAGGGCAACTGGTAGCTCCCCGATTCATCGTGGGAGTTGCCCCTATCATGTTGGGGTGTTGGTCGGCTGGATTATAAAGGAGCTTTTTATGATCACCGCATTAGTTCTAATCAACGTACAGCGCGGGGAAGTGAACGAGACGGCTCAGCAACTGCTGGAAATCGAAGGCGTTGCCGAGGTGTATTCCGTCACCGGCGAATATGACCTGATCGCCCTGCTGCGCTTTCCAGAATATGAAGACCTCGCCAATGTCGTGACGCGGCAGATGCAGCAAATCGCCAGCATCACCAAAACCCATACGCTGATGGCCTTCAAATGCTACTCACGCGCAGACCTGCAACAAGCCTGGGACATAGGCGTAGAGTAGGGGCCGGTCTCGCACCTGCCCTTCTTAAAAAGGAGGCTGATTTTGGGTTTAATACACGGCGGCTGGCTGGTCGCAAAGATGCTGAAAAGGGAAGGGGTGGAGGTTGTTTTTACGCTCAGCGGCGGCCATATCGCGGCTATCTACGATGGCTGCATGCGCGAAGGGATTCGTGTGGTCGATACGCGCCACGAGCAGGCGGCAGTTCACGCCGCCGAAGGTTGGGCCAAAAGTACGCGCAAGCCAGGAGTGGCCCTGTTGACGGCTGGCCCCGGCGTAACCGATGGAGTTACAGGAGTGGCAAACGCTTTTCTTGCCAATAGCCCCATCCTGGTGATTGGCGGAGCTGCCCCGCTCGGCCTATGGGATCGGGGAGCATTGCAAGAGATGAACCAGATCGACCTGCTGCGCCCCATCACCAAATGGGCGCGTACGGTCCATGAAACGTCGCGCCTGGGTGAATACACGGCGGCGGCTTTTCGTCAGATGTTGAGCGGAAAACCCGGACCCGTTTTCCTCGAAATGCCGATGGATATCCTGAACAACTTCGCGGATACCGATACGCTCTTCGATCCGGGCGAGCCCGAGAACTACCGCGCAGGAGGCCGCACGGCTCCCGATCCTGAGCAGCTTCAGAAGGCTGCCGCTGTATTAGCGCAGGCCCAACGCCCCGTTATCATGGCGGGTACGGCGGTCTGGTGGTGCGATGCCGCCGAACCTCTGCGTCAACTGGCCGAACGCATCCAGGCGCCGGTATTTCTCAACGGGGCCGGACGAGGCTGCCTGCCACCAACTCATCCCCTGTTCTTTACTTCTGCTCGTCGCAAAGCTCTAGAGGGGTCCGATACCATCCTGGCTATCGGCACGCGGATGGACTTCCGCCTGAATCATGGGCAGCCGCCGCTGATTCCGGCGGAGGCAAAGATCCTGTGGTTTGATCTGGCGGGCGAAGATGTCGGAGTTAATAGAGGCGCGACAGTGGGGCTGGTCGGCGATGTCGGGCTGAGCATGCTCCAGCTTTGTGAAGCGACGAAGCCGTTACAGCACGAAGACTGGCTTACTTTTATACGAACCGAAGAACGCAAAGGGCTTGAGCGGGATAGTGCGGCCCTCAATTCCGATGCCGTCCCTATCCATCCGATGCGTTTTTGTCGCGAGATTCGCGACTTTATCGACGAAGAGACCACCGTTGTCGGCGATGGCGGCGATATCGTGAGCTATGGCGGGCGTGTGATTAATGTCGCCAGGCCCGGCTACTGGCTCGATCCTGGCCCGATGGGTTGCCTGGGGACCGGTACCGGCTTCGCTATGGCCGCACAGATTGCTCGCCCCGGTCAGAAAGTGTTGATCTTGCATGGCGATGGCGCTTTTGGGCTGAACGGGATGGAGTTCGAAAGCATGGTACGCCAGAAGCTACCCATAGTCTCGATTATCGGCAACGATGGCGCGTGGGGCCAGATCAAACATCCCCAGAAGGCGATTATCGGACATGCGACGGCTGCCGAGCTCGCGCCCGGTATCCGCTATGACAAAATGGTTGAAGCTCTTGGCGGCTATGGCGAGCTGGTTGAGCGCCCGGAAGATATTCGGCCCGCGCTCGAACGTGCCTTCGCCTCCGGCCTTCCTGCCTGCATCAATGTGCTGATCGATCCAGAGAAGCCGTACGGCAGATCAACCAATGTAGCTGTATAATATTCAGACATCTGTTTCACCCATTGGCAAAGCGGTGCGAATGGGTGAAACAATTCTCCTCCCGAAAAGCCTACCAGGGCATAGCGGCAACCCCAAAATGGCACATTTACCTATCCCCCATAGACATATCCTTTCACTCGGGAAGATTTTCCCGTTTAATGGGCTATTTTCCGCGCTAAAACGTGATATATTTGTTCCCTTTTGTTCTTTATTCCCTTTGGCAGAAGGATTATCATATCATCTGTACAATACTGAAATAGCCCGGTTATCAACGGTGGTGTATGCGTTTATTTGGAGTTATAGAGTTGACAGCCATCCATTTATTCCGTACACTTTCCGTTAGGAGGGTTGACTGACGACGCCTGGCACGGGGAGTGTTACCGATGGGCCTGATAAACTGTCCCAATTGTGACGAGGTACTACCAGATACAGCAAAACTTTGCACTACCTGCGGCAGGTTGGTAGTCGCCCCTGTGCGCCAATCGCTCATTGCACACGACGCCTCATGGGATGCTCCTACCGACGCAGAGCAACTCCAGGAAACAGGCTCCTGGGAAGCCCGCAAAACTGGTCTATTACCGGACTCCCATCACCAGGTGACATGGCATAAAGAGGTGGAATACCGGCCCAGACGCGAACCCGTCACGTTTTCACCGCGCCCACCACAAACCCCGCTCAGGCTTCCCACGCCCTCATACGATGTGCTCTATCCGCCCCGGCGTTTGACGCCAACCGCTTTTTTCTGGATCAGTCTGATGCTCTTTTTAGTGCTTGTGCTCGGCAGCATTTTTGGCATCGTAGCAAGTCTCGGTCAGGGCCTTTCATCAAGTCATAATGGTATCTCTTTACAGGTCACGCCCAATACTATCGATGTCGGCGGCACAGTCACGCTGCGAGGCGCTCACTTTAGCTCTCGTGGCGCGGTGGGATTGACCCGTGACGCCTCTATCCCTGTAATGGATACTGGAGGGAACGAAATCATTACCACCAGCCCCAATGGCACCTTCACCGATACCGTAATTGTTGATGGCTCCTGGGGTGGGGGACCGCACACGTTGAACGCGGAAGATGCTATTACCCATAAAATTGCGACCTTCCCTATTCTGGTCATCGGGCAAAATACCTCTTCGCGGCCTGCGCACCTGCGGCTCTCAGTCAATACGCTGGATCTGGGCCTGGGAGATCAGGCAACCAACAGCTCGAAAACGATCATACTGTCAAATCTTGGCGGCGGCCAGATCAACTGGCAAGGAATCCCTGACAGTTCCTGGTTACAGATCAGCCCGCAAAGCGGAACCATTTTTGCCGGGCAGACTTCCAGAGTGACGGTAGCAGTGGATCGTTCCAATATGCAGCCGGGCGCTTATAGCGGTCATCTGCTTTTCAAATCAACCGCGGGGGACACTCCCTTGCCGGTTACTATGCAGGTAACGCCGCTCATTCCTGGGCATGAGCCGGTATTACAGCTATCCCCTGCCGTGCTCTCTTTCACCGAAGTTGATGGCAGCACATCACCATCAGTTCAGACAATCACGATCAGCAATCCCGGCGTCCTCCCTCTGCCCTGGAGCGTCTCAACGAACCAGCAATGGCTCAGTATCACGCCGAACTCTGGTCTGATCAATCCATCGCAGAGCGAAAGCGTAGCCGTACATGTCAATACAAGTACATTATTGCCGGGTATGTATCACGGCATGATTACCTTTAATGGCACAGGGGCAGGACCGGTAAAAGATAGCCCGCAAAGCGTCAATATCAGCGTCACCATCATTCCTGGTTGCTCATTGCAGATTTCGCCAAGCTTGCTGGCGTTTACCAGCAGCGATCTTCAATCAGCGCCACCTCCAAAGACCATTAACCTGGGAACATCCCAGAGCTGTACGGCTCCCTTGCAATGGAGCGCTGCCAGTAGTGCAAGCTGGCTAAACATCAGCGCGACTCATGGGACAACGCCCGCCCATCCTGCTGTGAGCGTTAATACCAGCGGCCTGGCGCCCGGAGCCTATAACGGCACGGTCAACTTCAGTACCTCAGCGGGAACGCAGAGCCTGGCAGTGAGCCTGGCTATAGGCTCACCCTCCACACCTGTGATCTCCACACCCTCTACTGCGCTGGCCTTCAATGGTGTGGAGGGACAGGGTAACGCACCTGCGGCGCAAACGATTACTCTCGCTAACACAGGGGGAGGCGCGCTGAGATGGAACGCAGCGGCGGCAACTACAACCGGTGGGGCATGGCTGGCGGTTACACCGGACAATGGGACCCTCGCAGCCAATCAAACAGTAGGGCTAAGTGTAACTCCCGCCTTGCTGAGTGGAATGACGCCTGGAACTTATACGGGTTCCATCACGATCACAGGAACCGATGCGCAGGGCAAGCCCGCGACAGGAAGCCCACAGGTAATTCCTGTAAACTTCGTGGTTCAGGCAGCCTGCGGCATTACCGCAGATACCGCCGGGCTCACATTTACCGGAGGAAACGGTCAGAGTCCCACAGCGCAGGCCATTACCATCACAGCTGGGGGCGCCTGCGCGAATACGCTTGACTGGACGGCGGCTATCGCCACAACCTCGGGAGGTGCATGGCTGGCAGTACCACAAACATCGGGCACCGTCACACTTACCACCTCCTCAACGGTGAGCGTCGGCGTTGTTACCAGCGGCCTGGGAGCTGGCAGCTATAATGGCACTATCACCATTACAGCAACAGATAGCGTCAGCCACGCTCCAATGGGAGCGCCCTTGCATATTGCGGTCACGCTGGTCATACAACCACCATGCACGCTGCAAGCGCCTTCCGTCTCGACGATCAATGCCACCACCGAAGTGGGAACGAATCCGCCCGCCAGCACATTTACCGTCGCCGTTACCGGAACCTGCGCCGGGGATGTGACCATTACGCCCAGCGTTGCGCTGGGAACGGGGACCGGATGGCTGGCAGTCTCACCTTCATCTGCTAATATCGTTGCTGGCAATAGCCAGACCTTTACCGTCAATATTACATCCGCTGCGCTCATAGCCGGGACGTACTCCGGCACAATTTCGCTGGCGGCTGTCAACGGCGGAACGGTTATCACAGGTAGCCCTCAAACGGTTGGCGTAGGATTGACTGTGATGCAGTCGCCAGCGCTGGCGCTGAGCCCCGCCTCGCTCACCATCAACGCCACGACTGGAACCGTGTCTCAGCCTTTCACTATTAGCAATAGCGGCGGTATGCCCCTTAACTGGACGGCAACCCTGGATGCCGCTTCCCCCGCTTTTGTTTCGCTTTCAGCCGGAGCTGGCAGCAATCTCGCAGGAGGAGGTAACGCGACCGTTAACCTGATCGTTAATGCTACCGGCGTTACCGGCGGCAACACCTATCAGGCGAACGTGATTATCAGCGCCATCGATCCCACTACCAGCCGACCCGTAAGCGGTAGCCCGATAACTTTGCCGGTCGCTATCAATATCGCGGCTCCAAGCATGCAGGTGAGCACCACACAACTGACATATAATGCCACGGTTGGAGGAGGCGACCCGGTCGCGCAAGCCATAGTGATTACCAATATGGGCGGTAATACATTAACCTGGACAGCGGGAACGCCCTCACAGATCTGGCTGTCGGTCAGCCCACTCAGTAACAGCGATATCTCTATGGCAACATCAACAATTACATTCTCGGTCAGCATAACCAGTATGGGAGCGGGTTCATATACAGCTACCGTGGTGATTACGCCCTCGGCGGGTTCGCCAGTAACAGTGACCGCCTCGCTCACCATCACCGGGCCGGGGCCGCCCACGCCTACACCGGTGACGACACCATCCGCTCTTCCGGTGACGCCGCCCTCGACCACAGAACTCCGATCAATCACCATGTCCAGGCCCAGATAGCAGCAAACTTATCTATGAAGATTCCAGGAAGGCAGGGAAGCCCTTTTTTCTTCTCCCGCTATCTATTGTGCCAACTCCCTGACCTTTGCGATCTGTCCCGCATCGTGAACCCAGTCTTCTTTTCCGCTCTCATCGGTCATAATGGGCGTTTCCAATAAAACGGCAATATGGTTAAGACGAGGATCGGTCAATATTGCCCGCAAACCTTCTTCTGGAATATCTCCCTCGCCCAGGCGTTTATGGACATCGCGGTGACTTCCCAGAGCCATTTTGGTATCGTTGAGGTGTAAAACCTTGAGGCGCGCCAGTCCGATGGTTGTATCAACCTGTTGGAGCACCTGCCGGGTGGCTTCCGCTGTAGAGATATCATGACCGGCGCCCCATAAGTGGGCCGTATCCAGGCAGATCCCCAACCGCTCGCTATACTGTGGTACCAGCGCGAGGATAGCCGCGAGCTGCTCAAAGCTATGCCCAAGCGAGTTGCCCGCTCCCACATCGTTTTCGAGCAAAAGCATTACCTGTGGCGGAGATTCTTGCAACACGCTCACAATCCCCTGAGCAACACGAGCAATCCCCGCCTCTACGCCAGCTCCCCGATGGCTGCCAGTATGAAAGACGACATATTTCACGCCGAGCAGGGCTCCGCGCTGCATCGTCCAGGCCAGGAGCGCGACCGATTTCTCCCAGACGGTATCATCCAGCGTCCCAAGATTAATCAGGTAGGGCGCGTGAATTACTACAGGATCAAGACCGTACTCGCGCGCTATCACAGCAAACGCGGCATCCTCTTCAGAGTCAATAGCCGGCGGTCGCCACCCTGTCGGGTTGCCGGCAAAAATTTGCATAGCATCGCAACCAATCTGCCGGGCGATGGCGGCGGTTTTCACAAGCTTAGAATGGGTGGGCATATGGCGACCGATGCGCATGAAGGCTATTCCTCACTATCCGTAGTATCAAACAATTGCTCAGGCGGAAGCAGGCTCGGTTGCGAGCCAGAAGAGATACCAGGCAATTCCTCAAGCGCAGTCAGGCCAAAGAGTTGGAGGAATTCGGCGGTAGTCGCAAAAAGGGCGGGACGTCCTACCGTCTGAGCTCGCCCGATCTCAGCTACCAGACCATGCTGGATCAGGCTGGCTAGCGCGCGATCACTATTGACGCCGCGCACAGCCTCGATCTGGCTGCGTGTAATAGGCTGGCGATACGCAATCACCGCCAGCGTCTCCATAGCGGCGGAGGTCAATTTTGCGGTCATCGGCAGACCAAGCAGGGCCGCGATGTAGCGCGCATGCTCGGGTGCAGTAACAAGCTGGACCTGCTCGCCAAGCCGCTGCAACCGTATCCCCCGAGCTTGACTGACCAGATCCCGCTCCAGAGCTAGCAGGCCACGCTGCAAAGGCTCCGCCCCCACATCAAGTAACTTGCAAAGTTCCGTTCGCTCCAATGGACGCCCGGAGACAAATAGCAAACTTTCAATCGCTGCCCCAAGTTGCCTATCAACAGGCTCTAGCTCTGTTTGAGTGTCAAGTACGAACTGTTCCATAACGATGCAAGTATACCATGAAAGGCAAGAGAAGAGGGCACTATCGAACATTATAGCTATAACCTCTAAGAATTTTGAGCTGGCAGGCGATCATACGTCTTTACAAGTAGAAGTCGGATAAGTAGCAACAAGTACATTTTTTTCATTCAAAAGGAATAATACACATGCTAGCGCGATTATGGAAAGACATTCAAGAGTCCTGGGAACTTTACGCGGCGATTGGGTTAAGCGTTTTTTTCTTTTTTCTGGGCCTCTTCGGCTTCCCCAACGGGATGATTGCCTCTTTGACGTTAGTTGTCCTCGGCATATTGGCAGGAAGCTTGCGGCGACAACGAGGGATCGAAAACAAGATCGGCAAGGCATTGCAAGCCATGTCTCAAGACATTCATGGCCTGGTTACTAATCAGATGTTTGATGAGCAAGAGCAAGCGTATCAATTTCTCTGCGATTGGATCGACAAGTATGGAGCAAAGAAGGCGGTTCTCTTTCAATATAGTTGCAATACGAGTATGAGTGTCGTACGTGCGCTCATGCGTAAAGAAGCTCAGGCTACCGTTTACATTCAGCATGAAGATACGGCTACCAAAATCGGCAGCGCCTTTCAAGCGGACCGGATCATCAGCAGGGTAAGGAGTTTGAAAGGAGATTTGGGAAGACGTTTTTCGACGCCTGATAATCTCAAGCTCTATAAATATCGCTCGCCGGCCAGCGTTAGCGCGATCAAAATCGATGATCGCGTTCTCTGTATGGGCTGGTACCTCTACGAACATCAGGCTCACCCCCACCACCCGGATTTCAAGAACGATACTACCGAAATCTCAGCCCATGATGTTGCAGCAATCGTGGTTTTCGCAGGCACTTCTGAGTATAACAAGTTGCTGAAGACCTTCCAGGCATTAGAAGAAAACTTCCAACAGCACGCCGAAGAAGTCCAGTTCTAGCACAGCTTTCCTTTTGAGGCGTCAGGAACTGGATGTGATAGCAGCATAAGTATATCTGCTAAACAAATATATCTGTGGCAAATGGTGCATTCACAGTTGGAGAAAATGGTATAAAGGACTGGGCATACCTCCCCAGTCGGGCTTCCCGCCTCAAAATGGGGTAGATCAGGAAAACGGGACTCTTTTTGAAGGAGTTGCCTTTTGATGGTACTTTTCTCTCAAGAGAAGGGAATGGGGAAACAAGCAAGGAAAGATGTACGATAATAAATTTATCGAATTATGAAAAGCAATAGAGCTTATTTGCAAATCAAGGAGAAGATAATGCAGTATAGACCGCGCCCTGTTCGTAAGATGAATGCACGCCAGACCATAGGGCTGATTGTGCTGGTATGTACTTCAGTATTACCCGCATTAGGACTCTCGGGTTTTCTGCCCGGCTTCAGGGGCCTGGGTGTTAGTTTCGTTACCTGGCTTGTCATTTCCATTTTTGGGGGAGCCATAGGCGGGACGCTTGCCACGACAAATTTGAGATATTGGTATGTTGCGGGCATAGCTGGCGTGTTGATCGGGCCTGGTATGCTCATCGCAACCTACTACTATACGTCGTTCCGCAGCGTCCTGCTGAGCATAGAAATATTGATCCCTATGGTGATCGGCTCCTTGCCTGGTCTGCTTTTCCTTTTTCTAGTCGTCGCTCTTTTTCGGAAAAGAATGCAGGCGCAGAAGTCTCCTTACCAGCAATTACCTGGTCAATAGACTCCATACACTTGAGTGCCATAGTACATGCACCCAGGGAGCAGATCAAAAGGACTCAGGCTAATGACTAGCTTACTCGTTCCCATATATATTCCTTTCATGTAGCATTATCAAGCAATATAATGCTCCGAGTTTTTTCTCGTGTGAAAGACTTATAGAAAGGATTGATCATTATGTCTGGACGACTGAAAGTCAATGCTTTTTTTACGCTGGTGCTGGCTGTACTATTTTACGCGTTCTTTCAGATCACTAAGCATAATCCCGCTTTATCTCAGGTGAATCCTTTCGCCGACGATCCTTACGACGCTGTAGGATCGTTTGGCGTCCAGTTTGCGCTGTTCGCAGGGCTACTCTCGCTGCTGCGCGCTTTTCGCCCTTATCAATCCATCGACGCGCTAAAGAATCAGGAATTGCTCCTCTTACGGGGAGAATATTTGCTATGTCTATCGGTTGTGATAACGCTGGTGGCGGATATTGTGACGCTGATACGCCATCCCTCCACCTGGATTGGCTCCTCGGCTGGCTACCTGCTGGCTGCGCTGACGGGCGGACTGATGCTTCTGGCAGTGCTTGTGATCTGGCTGATCCACTATTCAGCACCCAATGCAGGCTCAGCTTCCTCGCGCAACGCCTGGATTAGAGCGATTGGCGCTGTTATTGTGAGCATACTGGTCCTGGCTATTTACCCGGAAAGCTGGCGACAAAGTACACATGGGGAACTTTTTACGGTTCTGGTCGGGATCGCATTTTTGTTTGTGCCACTCTGGGCTGTAGGAATCGCTATTTCTCCCTCTCCAGGAACGTTCTTTGAGGACTGTATAGATGATTTTACAGCAGTGTATCGCTGGCTGAAGGCTCACGCAGGTCCTTTTATCATATTCTGTAACCTGTTTGAAACGATAACCGTCTGGTCTTTTGTACGCCCGATACTGAACTGGATCAATCCACGTAAGCATAGCTGGAATTTTGCAATTTTGCTGGGGATTGCAATGGGAATCGTGTTGGTGCTTGGGGAGACGCTGGGCGAGGGAGGAGGGCCACGGCAGGTTGGAAGGCTTGCTCTTGTGGCCGCTGTTTTCATTAGTTTAGAATGCGCGGGCGTGCTGCTAGGTTACGCACTGTTGGCGAAGCCGATGGGGCTTTTTCGAGAAACTTCTATTGGGCAATCTTTATAGCGGAGAATCATAGATTTTATAAAAAACATATTTTACAGCCGCAATATGTTCTTTCTTCTGATGATGTTTTGCTGGCTGCTGGCGGCCTGTAGCTCGGTTTCGGGATCTTCAGGCGGAACAGTTGATTGGTACGCGATGCGGATCTTCTCCGATCAAAGCGGGTGGGCCATCACCTCGCGCGGAGTCATACATACTGCGGATAACGGCCAGCACTGGGCGATTGTGACGCCGCCCGAGCTGGCAGGCAGTAATAGTTTTAGCGGTGCAACCTCCTACTTTCTGGACTCGCAGCATGCCTGGCTGGCTCGCACGGGTGAAACACAGTATATCCGTTACGGAGATAAGCAGCTGTATATGCCAATCCAACGGCCACCCAAGTCGAAGTAAACGCTCTGGATCGTGTTGGGAGTGGTAGTTGGCGTCTTCTCACTGCTCATCGTGCTGGTCGGTGTGGGCCTCTAGGCTATCGGGAAAACAGCGCATAACAATGCTGCCGCCAATTTTCAGGATAGAGTTCATCTGAACTTTGAGATGACGCCCAGCGCCAAATGGCTCATTTTTTCATTCGATGCTATTTAACAATTACGGATGAAAATTTGGGAATTCCGCTGCGGAAACAGCCTTACTCAATGAACTGGTGTTTATCATAGTCAGCGCCATTGTACCGACGCTGCTGGCTTCAGCCCTGGGCATTGGTAGCGCGGCTTTGATCAATTTCTTTGTCTTTAATCGTCTTGTATTCCGACAACCTGCAAGTCAGACGAACGTACAGAATTCAGGGAAAGACGATAGAAAAAGGCACACAACGTTCGCTACAGCCCGGACAGAGAAAGCATTTGCAGAAAGGATGTTTACCGCAATGGATGTCAAAGAAGAGCCTGTTCAGCAACTTGCGCAAGCGGAGCATCTTACTTATTCCATTATCGCGCCCGTTTTTAATGAAGTAGAAACGCTGCCGCACTTTTACGAACGCATGGTTCGCGTCATGGAGGGTATAGGAGAGCCGTTTGAGCTTATCCTCATTAACGATGGGAGCACCGATGGTTCTTATGCAGTGATGCGAAAACTGCATGAAGAGAATGCAAGAGTGCGGATCATCGATTTTTCGCGCAACTTCGGGCACCAGATTGCTATTTCGGCGGGCCTTGATTATGCACGGGGTGATGCCGTCATCATTATTGATTCGGATCTACAGGACCCGCCGGAGGTGGTTGCGCAATTAATCGCGCGCTGGAAAGATGGGGTAGAAGTAGTCTATGCCCAGCGCTCGCAGCGCGCAGGCGAAACGTTTTTCAAGCTGGCAACGGCGGCGGCTTTCTATCGACTGATTGCCCGCCTGACTTCAATCAACATTCCGCCCGATACAGGTGATTTCCGGCTGCTGGATCAACGGGTGGTAAAAGCGTTAACAAGTATGCGGGAGCATCATCGTTTCATGCGCGGGCTCTCTTCCTGGGTAGGATTTCGCCAGGAGGCTGTCCAGTACCAGCGGCACGAGCGATTCGCGGGTTCCACTAAATACCCGTTGAAAAAGATGATTCGTTTTTCACTCGATGCCATCACTAGCTTCAGCTACGTACCGCTCCAGTTGGCAACCAGCTTTGGCTTCTTTCTAGCGGGTCTCAGCCTGGTGGGTATCTTGATCGCCATCATCCTGCGCATCTTCATGGGTGCGATTGTCGGCCAGGCTTCGACCCTGATCCTGGTCCTCTTTCTGGGCGGCATTCAGCTTATCTTCCTGGGGATCATCGGCGAATATCTGGGGCGAATCTACGACGAGGTGCGCGCCCGCCCGCTCTATATTGTGCGCGAAGTGTTAGAGTAATATATACATATTCTTATCAGAGAAGCTAGCGCACCATCTCCATCCTGAAAAGAGAAAATGGGGCGCTAGCTTCTGCATGTCTAAACATCAATGGGCTGATGAGTACCATTGATGCAGGATCTGCGCGGCTGGTTTTTGGCTTGGATCATAGGGCGGTACCAACCACGCCCAGAAGAAAACGCCTATGACATGTGAGTCATTATGGATATTTTGCAGCGCCGCGTTATAGAGCAGCGCCTGCTCATCGTCGTCTCTAGGGGCTGAGAATGCCGCGTTATAGGGGTTATAGCCAGCGTAAGCCGTATTAGCATAGCCGATTTCGCTAATGATGACCGATTTCCCCGTAGTTTGCGCCAGACCGTCAAGCCATACCAGCGCCCGATCATGCCAGAGAGTTATTGCTTCCTGCTGAGTCAATCTTTTGGGCGCATCAACGAGCGGAAAGTAAAGCGATACCCCCAGGTCATTTAAAAGCGGGCTCCAAAACCATTTGGGAAGGGGAGGATTTTTAAGCGTTGTCCAGTTCATATCATAAATAATCTTCCCCGAGTAAACACTATGGACCCGTTGCAATAAAGTAATCCAGTAAGATGGGTTAACATTCTGCAAACGTTCAAACTCTGTGCCTATCGCTATCTCATCTACATCATGAGCAGCAATTAGATAGGGACGTAATGTGGCCCAATAAGAGTCAAACCATGCCTGCAAGCTCTGGCTTGAACTAAATTGAATGAAGCCAGCCCACTGCTGTGGTCCCCCTACAGTCAGCAATGGTTCCATTGTTTTTAAAGGTTTTCAATCGTCACGGGTTCGATCTTATCGGCAGGCTCGAAATTGAACACTCTGGAGTAGAAGTACAGTTCGGCTTCGAGTGAGCGTTTAATGTTTTCGGCGCGACGGAAGCCGTGTTGTTCGCCCTCGAAGGGAATATATGCGACCGGGACTTTGTTCTTTTTCAGTTCCTCGACCATCAGCTCCGCCTGATTGGGCGGCACCACTTTATCTTCCAGGCCCTGGAAGAAGATTACCGGACAGGAGAAGCGGTCGATGAAGTTGATCGCGGAACGCTGGTAATAGAGGTCGCGCGCTTCGGGATAAGGTCCGATCAGGCTAAAGAGGTAGCGTGACTCGAATTTGTGCGTATCTTTAACGAATATATCCAGGTCACTCACACCAAAATGGCTGGCCCCTGCCTTGAAAACATCGCGGAAGGCCAGGGCGCAAAGGGTGGTATAGCCGCCGGCGCTACCGCCATGAATGGCGAGGCGATTGCCATCGACCAGGCCGCGCTCTATCAGGTATTTCGCACCATTGACGCAATCATCGACGTCAACAACGCCCCATTGTCCATAGAGCCGCTCGCGGTACTCTCGACCATAACCGGTACTACCGCCATAGTTTACGTCCAGCAGAGCAAAGCCGCGGCTGGTCCAGAATTGTCGGTTCAGGCTGAGAGCACTTGAGACCGCGCCGGTTGGCCCGCCGTGGCTCTCGACAATCAGCGGTGGAAGTTCTCCGGCGGGAGCCACATAATCGGGATTACAAGGTGGATAGAAAAAAGCATAAGCGGTAAGGCCATTTTCTGTGGAGAATTCAATCGCCTGTGGGATGGAGATGTAGCGTTGATCTATCTCAAGATTACTGGCAAAGCGCAAGACCTTGCTCGTTCCGGTAGCGATATCGAAGCGAGCAATGACGCCGCTATTGGTCGGCGAGGCCCCGATAAACACAACCTGCTCTGCGTTGACCCGGACATTGGACATGGTTTTATAAGGAACCGAAAGAGGTGTAAGCTCACGGGTAACGGTATCAAGGTAAGCTAGATGCGCCTCGCCTTCCTCAACATACCAGCAAACAATGCGTTGAGCTGAGACGAAGCCGTAGGTGGACATGCCAAAGGACCACTGCGGCGTACCAAACTCGGCATTTTTCGGGTGCAGCGGTTCGACTTTGCCATCGTGTAGCCGGTAGAGGTTCCACCAGTTGGTGCGGTCAGAGATGAAATAGAGCGTTCCATCCGGGGACCATTCGGGCTGGAAGATCGATTCGCGCGGCCCGCCCGCAATCAGTTCAGCATGTTTGATGAGGCCATCCTGATCAAATTCGCCGACCCATAGCTCGGTGCCGTCCCAGGGCATATTGGGATGATTCCACGTCAGCCACGCCAGGCGCGAGCCGTCAGGACTCAGGCGCGGGGAAGAGTAGAAATCGTTGCCGCTTACGAGGGTCTGGATACGTTCCGAGCCTGTAAGAGAGATGCTGATGAGCTTGTTAACAGCCTCGCGTTCAGGATCGGAATGATCTTCACCTACGCAGATTATGCGTTCACGCTGCTGGTCCACCACCATATCGGCGTAGCGCAGACCGGGCTGCGAGGCAACCAGTTCGGGTGCGGAACCTGAAGAGACACGATAGAGGTGCTGATCGGCAAAATTTGAGAAATAGACCGTTCCTGCGCTGACGGTGAAGCTGCCACCACCATACTCATGGACGCGAGTGCGGGCATTAAAGGGGAGAGGAATAACATCGGTCATGGTGCCATCGGCGGTGTAGCGCATGATAGCAACGCGCCCGCCTTCGGATGGACGCGTTTCACTCCAATAAATATCGCTCCCATCAAGGACGATCTGCCCTAAAACATTTGCTTTAGAGAGGAACAAATCCGGCGTGATAGGGGATTTCCAGGAGCCATAGGGAGCAATTTGTGGGTTGGTCATGTTAGTTTCCTTTCCCATGTTTGTTTGGACGTTGCGAGTTCTGACATCATCCCGCGTTCTGACATCGTCAGGGGGTAATGAGCAGGGCAGGGGCAAGCCCTGCCCCTACCTCAACATTAGTGGCACCGCCTGCTGGAGCAGACCTGTTAGCCAGAATGGGAGCAGCGTTCCCATTGCCAGGGTGCCAAGTGCGGCGATTATCAGGGCGCTCCATGATATCCAGGCCAGCTTGCCTGCCTGCTTCCAGTCGGTTATTGTGGGAGCGGAATTTGCTCCTGGTCTGGATGCAGCAGGGGTAGGCGATAAATCGCCGGAGGACGCGGTAAACCGGGTCCCTACGAGGGTTTTCGGTGGGGCTACGGCGGTGGCAGTTCCAGCCGTCGATAGAGCGCCGGACGTGCGAGCGGCAGCAACTGAACTTGCCCCCACTCTTGAACCCCCTCTTGGAGTCACGGGCCCACCTGGCAAAGGGGCCTGGGCAGGAGCCACGCTGGCGGCTGCGGGTTCCATGAACATGGTGGCGATGATGCGCAGGTAATAGTACATGCCCAGGACGCTGGCGAGAACGCCGATGATCAAGAGTTCGGGATGGCCGCCGACGAGCGCAGCATAGAACAGGTAGTATTTGGCAGCAAAACCGGCCATTGGCGGGAAGCCTGCCAGGGACAACAAAAAGAATGCCAGGAAGCCCGCCAGCACAGGACACCGGTACCACAACCCGCGCAGGTCGTCAGCGTCATTGCCGGAATTATCGGCCCGCTCCAGCATGGAGACAACGCCAAAAGCTCCCAGGTTCATAAAAGCGTAACAGAGCAGGTAGAAGAGAATGGCCGAGACCCCCAACGTGCCGCCGACGACGATGCCGATGAGCAGGTAGCCCGCGTGGGCGATGCTGGAGTAGCCGAGCATGCGCTTGGCATTGCTCTGCACCAGCGCCATAATATTGCCGCCGACGATAGTCAGCACAGCAATCACCCAGACGATAGGCAGCCAGTCTACCTTAACAGCACCAAGCACGATATCGAAGACGCGGGCGAAGGCGATCAGCGCCGAGGCTTTGGTGCCGACCGACATAAAGGCCGTGACGGGTGCGGGAGCGCCCTGGTAGACATCGGGGGTCCACGCCTGGAAAGGGATGGCCGAGGTCTTGAAGGCAAAACCGACCGTGAGCAGGCCCATGCCGATGAGCAGGATCGTCGGCGTGTGCAGAGGCGCGGTTGTCGTGCCCGGTTCAAGCAGGAAAGCGTGCAGGATGTCGATAAACGACGTGTGGCCCGTTGCGCCGTAGATCAGAGCAATGCCGTAGAGCAAAAAGGCCGAGGCGAACGAACTGAGCAGGAAATATTTCATGCCTGCTTCCTGAGAAGATGCACGCCGGGCCACAAATCCGCAGAGGATGTAGAGGGCCAGCGAAAACATCTCGATGCCCAGGAAGATCATCAAGAAGCTGGTCGCAGCCGCCAGCAGCATCATGCCGGTGGTCGCCAGTAGCATCAGGGCGTAATATTCGCCCTGGTGAACCAGATCCAATCGTTTGAGGTAGGCGGGCGAGAGCAGAATGCCCAGTCCGCTGGCGCTCAAGATAATCAGATAAGCAAAAAGCGTCGCCGGATCGGAGCCGACCATCTGGTTAAATGCGCGCTGATGATCGCCGATGAGCCAGAGCACAATCGTTGCGGCTATCGCTCCGAGCACGGCGAGCAGGCTCAGGAGCGGCAAGACGACGAAATTGGCGGGGCCGCTGTGCTTCGATTTCTCGCCGGCATGCGGCAGCGCCAGGTCAACGAGCATGATGATCAGGGTCATGCCCACCAGGACCAGCACCGGCGCGATCCGCCCCCAATCGGCGGGGGAAACCGTGAATGTAAACGTCATATATGTACACCTCTCAGGTGGTTGCGATAAACTGTTTCGGTACAAGGGAACGCGATAAATCGCGCCGGACGCGATAAATCGGGTCCCTACCGCACAATCGCGTTGCCGAGAATTTGCAGCGTGTTCAGTACCGAAGGCTCTAATAAAAAGGTCAATGGTAAGGGCTGCAAGCCTAGATAAAAGATCAAAGCCAGCAGGGGCAAGACGGTCACGAACTCGCTGATGTGCAGATCAGACAATGTGTTTTTACGGATAGCTACCGCGACAGGGGAACGCGATAAATCGCGCTCGGACGCGATAAATCGGGTCCCTACGAAGTCAAGCGGTCCCTGCATCATGCCCAGGAAGAAGCGCAGCATGTACCAGGCCGCCGGAATAACGACCAGCGTCCCCAGCGCACCAAACCAGATGTTATTGCGGAACGCTCCTAGCAAGGCTAAAAACTCGCCGGCGAAACTATTCAGCCCGGGCAGACCAAGCGAGGAGAGCACCGCGATGATCATCACCGTCGCCAGGATAGGGATACGTGCAGCCAGGCCACCAAAATCGCTAAGACGACGCGTGCCCACCCTTTGCTCAATAAAGCCGACGATCAGGAAGAGGGCAGCGATGGTAATGCCGTGATTGACCATCTGCATCACCGATCCCTCCACTCCCTGGACATTGAAAGCAAACATGCCGAGCATGACAACGCCAAGATGGCTGATGCTGGAGTAACCGAGCAGGCGTTTCAAATCTATTTGCACCAGCGCCATCAACGCGCAGTAGAGAATGCCAGCCACCGCCAAACCGCTAAAATATGGGGCCAGATTCTGCATGGCCTGCGGGAAAAGCGGGATGCAGAAGCGCAGGAAGCCGTACGCTCCCGTCTTCGACATCGCGCCGGCGAGCATGGCAGTTACCGGCGCTGGCGCTTCGCTATAGGCATCGGGCAGCCAGCTATGGAACGGGATGAACGGCACTTTGACGACAAAGGCGGCGGAGAATGCGAGCAGCAGCCAGACCTGTATTGTGCCATCAAGCTTTGTGCCAAGCAGGCTTGCCAGGTCAAGGGTATAGCTACCGCCGGTTGCTACCTGGTGGTAGTAACCAAGCGCGATAATGCCCGCCAGCATCAGCAGGCTACCGATGGAGGTATAGAGCACGAATTTGAAGGCGGCATAGATGCGGCGCTCACCTCCCCAGCTTCCGACCAGGAAATAGGCCGGGATCAGCATCAGTTCCCAGAAGATATAGAACAGGAAGAGGTTGGTCGAGAGAAAGACGCCCAGAATGCCGCTTTCAAGGAGGAGCATAAAGGCCATATAGTTTTTGACTTTTTGCTCGATACCGAACGATGCCGCGATAGAGACCACGGTCAGTAGCGCAGTGAGCACGACCAGCAAGATGCTGATGCCGTCTACGCCGAGACTATAATTGATGCCGAGTGGGGCAATCCATGTCAGCTCCTCGTTGAACAGGAAGGTTCCCTGGAAGGTTGCGCTCACAGTGGACTGCGAGTAAATGAGCATCAGGACGGCTGTGAGCACCAGATTCGCGCCCGCCACAGCCAGCGCCGTCCAGCGAAGCGTGTTATGACGATCTCTGGGGAAAAACAGGAGCGCGATCCCGCCTACCAGAGGCAGCAATGTAATAACCGATAAAATAGGAAACATGACCTCTACCCCCTCACCGCGTAATAAATGACGATCAGCACGACGCCGAGCAGGATGATCAGGGCATAGTTGCGCATATAGCCCGTCTGTAGACGCCGCAAGCCCGTGCTGCTCAGCCGGAACAGAAACGCCAGGCCGCGACTGCCTCCATCAAGCAAGCTGCCTTCGATGAAGCGACTGGCGAAGCGTCCAAGAGCCTGCAAGGGATTGACCAGCCCGGCGGTCAATATCTCGTCAACATAATACTTGTGGAAGACCAGTTGATAGAGCGGGTTTCTGCTCTCTTTGTACTGGAAACCGCCGCGATAGAGCAGCCATGCGACGCCAATTCCTCCAAGCGCAAGCGCGAGGCTCAGGCCGGTTGAGAGCCATCCCAGGGCAAAGGAGATCGTAGGCGCTTTCACCGCTAAGACGGAGGCCAGGAAATTAGCCAGCGGCTGCCACTGCGGGCGACCAAACAGGGCCAGCGAACCCACAAAGCCGCCAATCACGGAGAGCACGGCCAGAATCACTAAAGGAACGGTCATCACAGCAGGCGCTTCGTAGATATCGTAATAACCGACGCGGCCCGCGTGATGTCCGCTGCCTTCTTCTTCCTCTTCCTCCTCCTCTGCTTCGTTGTGAGCCGTGACAACATTGCCACGGTAGCTGCCGGTGAAGATGCCAAAGAAGAGGCGGAACATATAGAAGGCCGTCAGAGCGGCGGTGAGCAGACCAACGCCCCATAAGACATAGAACCAGGGGTTCTGGGTTGCGTTCGCCTGCGCCAGCACGGAGCCAAGAATATCGTCTTTACTCCAGAAGCCCGAGAGCGGGAAGATGCCGCTGATTGCCAGGGCCGCGATCAGGAAGGTCCAGAAGGTAATCGGCATACGCTGACGCAGCCCGCCCATCTTACGCATATCCTGTTCGCCGCCCATCGCATGGATCACAGCGCCCGCGCCCAGGAAGAGCAGGGCCTTGAAGTAGGCATGCGTCGTCAGATGAAAAATGCCGCCGGTATAGTTATGAACGCCCTCAGCCATGAACATGTAGCCAAGCTGGCTGATGGTGGAATAGGCCAGGACGCGCTTGATATCGAGCTGGAAGAGGGCGATGGTAGCGGCAAAGAGGGCGGTAGCGCCGCCGATGCCAGCCACGACATTGAGGGCAACGGGGGCCAGTTCAAAGAGCGGGTTAGCGCGGGCAACCAGGTAGACGCCGGCAGTCACCATCGTCGCGGCATGGATCAGCGCGCTGACGGGCGTCGGGCCTTCCATAGCATCGGGCAACCACATGTAGAGCGGCAACTGCGCCGACTTGGCGGTACAGGCCAGGAAGAGCAGCAGCGTAATAGCCGTTGCCGTCGGGCCTCCCAGTGCAGAAGGGGAGAGTTTGCCAAAAACATCCTGGTAGTTGAGCGAGCCGAAGTTGATAAAGATCAGGAAAATCGCCAGCATCAGGCCAAAGTCGCCGATGACGTTGATCACAAAGGCTTTCTGTGCCGCCGCAACCGCCGCACGGCGCTGGTACCAGAAGCCAATGAGCAGGAATGATGCCAGACCAACCAGCGCCCAACCGACCAGCAGGAAGAGGAAATTATCGGCAGTGACCAGCAGCACCATCGCGAAAATAAAAAAGTTCATGTAGGCGAAGAAACGCCAGAAGCCGGGATCGTCTTCCATATATCCGGCTGAATAAATATGGATCAGCAGACCAACACCGGTTATGATCATCAGCATGGTGGCAGAGAGCGGATCGAAGAGCTGGCCGAAGGAAATTTGCAGGTTGCCGGAGACGACCCAGGTATAGATGGTGGGATCGCTGACGCGCCCGGATACGGGGGTGCCGATCATGGATAAAAAGCTGAGGAAGGCGAAGACGAAGGCCAGCCCGCAGGCTCCCCACGCCACCGCCAGGATCGCCCCTCGCGACATAAATCTGCCCAGCACGCCCAGGATAAGAAATCCCAGCAGGGGCAGGATGAGCACTCCAAAACTCAGATTTGTCATCATTAGCCTCGCAATACGTTCATCTCGTCAACATCGATATTGCGGCGTGTGCGGAAAATGGAGACAATAATAGCCAGGCCAACCACAACCTCGGCAGCCGCCACAGTCAATACGATAAAAACAAACATCTGTCCATCCGCAGAATCGAGAAAGCTTGAGAAAGCCACAAATGCGAGATTGACGGCATTCAGCATCAATTCAATTGACATAAAGATAATCAACGGGTTGCGCCTGGCAAGCACACCGATGCTGCCGATAGTGAATAAGATGGCGCTCATGATCAAGTAAGCGGATAACGGCATGGTTCAGCTCCCTCCAACATAGAAACGGCGTTACGCCCTCCGACCAAAAATGAGCGCACCGAGAATCGCGACGACGATCAGCAGGCTGGTAACTTCAAATGGGAACAGGAAGCCGTGGAAAAGGGCCAGGCCGAACGCCTGGATATCGCCCTGCTTCGCGACCATAGCGGAGAGGCTATTGGCCGGATCAGCCTTCGTGCCCGAGGCGATGGTGCCTGTAAAGATCAAATAGCTCAAGGCTCCCACCAGCGTCAGCCCTAATACACTGCCGACGATGCGTTGCCAGGGCATGCGGTCCTGTTCCTCGGTACCGCCAGCTTCGGGCGCAAGCATTGTCACCACGAAGAGGAAGAGCACCATTATCGCGCCCGCGTAAATCAAAATCTGCACAATGGCGATAAACATCGCGCCTAATTGCAGGTAGAACATCGCCAGAAATAAAAGCGTGAGGATCAGGCTCAAGGCGCTATAGACGGCGTTCTTGAAAGCGATGACCCCTATAGCAGAGGCGGTGCTGGCGACTGCCAGCACGAAAAACGCGATCTGTGTGGCTGTCATGGCAGTTTCCTTCTATCCTCGTCCTGCTCTTCATCAACCAGCAAGACCGGGCGTTCGGTATGGGTAGTACCGAGGCCGACAGCGGCGGCGCTGGCCTCTGAGCCATCGAAGACATGTTGTACTTGCGGGACCGGCTGCGCGGCCTCTGTGGGCGCGGGATCAGCCCAGACCTCATTGGAGCCAATGGTTGCCTGCCCCTCAGGTTCAAGCAACTGTTCCTTATGATAGACCAGATCCTCTGGATAGTAGGCGGCCAACTTGTAGTTCTGCTCCAGCGTGATTGCGCCGGTGGGGCAGGCAGCCTGGCAGTAGCCACAGAAGATGCAACGCAGCATATTTACATCGAAGACTTTCGCGTACCGTTCGCCGGTGGAGACGCGATTCTCTTCTGTGTTCTCTTCGGCCTCAATGTAGATGGCGTCCGCCGGGCACGCGCCCGCGCAGAGGTAGCAGCCAACGCAGCGTTCCAGGCCGTTCTCGTAGCGGTGCAACACATGGCGGCCCCGGAAGCGCGGCGGCAGCGGACGCTCCTCCTCTGGATAAGAGATGGTTGTCGGCTTCTTACCTATATTTTTCAGGGTCGTTGCCATCCCCTTGATGATGTCAAAAGACATTATTGACTCCTTTAGGAGGAACAGATGCAAGACCTGCCCCTACCTTTTATCGCACACTCGAATCATACCAAAGTCGGGTACTCTTGTCACCCTACAGAGAGTGATCCCGTAGGGACGCGGTTCACCACGTCCGCTTTAGCGCCACATTCTTCCTCCCCAAAGGATGGCAGTAAACTGGACGCGCTCAAGCTCGTCGCTACAGAGCACCGCAGCAGGGCAAGCGCAAGGCATTGCCCCTACCCATCCATTCTGCCGTCCCGACCTGATTTATCGCGTCCGGTTGACCGCCCTGCCGCATCCATCCTCGTACCAATCCTGGAGGGGTGCCCTATGGCGGGCTGCCACGATGGCGGATGGGTAGGGGCAATCCCTCGCGGTTGCCCTGGCTATTCCTCACACCTGGACTGCTTTCTGGCTCTGCTGCTCCTGCTCTCCTTTACTTTCACTTACGACGGGCGAGCTGATGCGCTCGAATTTTGCCAGGCGTACGGAGGAGGGCAGCACTTCGACGCCCTGCTTCTCTTCGTAGCGAATACCCTTTAACACTCCACGGCGCTGGATGCCGAAGAGGAGTGCGCCAATGATTGCCAGACCGACGATGCAATTGATCCACCAGGGCAGACCCAACGCGACTATCGTTGCCGTGACGACGGCATTGAGTACGGCCAATGGCAGCAGGATTTGCCAGCCGAGACGCATCAGGCGGTCATAGCGAATGCGCGGCAGGGTGGCGCGCAGCCAGATGAAGAGGAACAGGAAAAGACATACTTTGACCAGAAAGATGATAATCGACAGGCCCGGAATGCGTTCCAATCCGAAGAGGCTCCAACCGCCCAGGAAGAGCGTTGCAGCGACCGAACTTACGGTAATCATATTGATGTATTCAGCCATCTGGTAAAGGCTCCAGCGCAGGCCGCTATACTCGGTCAGGTAGCCGGCGGTCAGCTCCTGTTCGGCTTCCGGCAGGTCGAAGGGCGCGCGGTTGACTTCCGCTATGCCCGCGATTAGATAGATCATAAAGCCGAGGGGCTGAGCCGCGATAAACCAGATGCCCTGGTTAAGCTGCTCATGCACGATGCTCACCATGCTCAGGGTGCCGGCCCACATCAGCACGCCGCTAAGCGCGAGGCCGAGGCTTGTTTCGTACGAGACCATCTGAGCGGCGCTACGCAGAGCGCCGAGCAGCGAGTAGCGATTACCGGAGGCCCAGCCGCCCAGGACGATGCCATAAACGGCCAGCGATGAGATTGAGAGTATCCAGAGCAGGCCCACGTTGATGTCAGCAATGACAGGGTCCCAGATGCTCGGTTTGCCCGCGACCCAGCTCGCGCCGATTGGCACCACGGCAAAGGCGCAGAGCGCAACGATGACGGAGATCACGGGAGCGATCAGGTAGACCAACTTTTTCGCCTGCGAGGGGACGATCTGTTCCTTGAAAGCCATCTTGATGGCGTCGGCAAGCGGCTGGAAAAGGCCGAACGGACCCGCGCGGTTCGGTCCCAGGCGGCCCTGGATTTTGGCAACAACGCGCCGCTCGATCAGCGTCATGTAGGCGAAAGCTGTCAGGAGTGCGAAAATCACGATGGCGCTCTTGACGACAGCCGAGATAATCACCCAGATATCAGGCATGGGCCACCTCCTGTTCTTGCGTACGTACGCCCTGCGCTCCAAGATCTTCCCAGGTCAGACCAGCATAGAAAGGATTGCTCGCCGCGATCTCCAGCAGGATATCCTGGGGGCCATTATAGTTCCAGGGATGCCCCATAGCGTCTGCCAACTCGACCAGGATCTGCCAATCGGCCTTCGCGCCCGGCAATGGACGCAGAGCGCGGCGGATAGCCTGGACGTGATGATCGACGTTGGTCATGCTGCCGTCTTTTTCGGCGAACGTCACGGCGGGCAGCACAACATCGGCCTGTTGCGCCGTCTCGGTCAGTGTAATATCCTGCACAACCACAAATTCGAGGGTCGAGGGTAACTCCGGCTGGGGCAGGTGACGAGCTGGATTAGCTCCCATAATATAGAGCGCCTTGATCTGCGGATTGCTCAGCATCTCGGCGTATGCCATGCCCTTTTGCGCAGCAGGCCGGTAGCCCGGTAATGCATCCGGCAAGACGCCCATATCGCGCGCACCCAGCGAATTAGCATCCTCAAAGAGCGGCCCAACGCCCGCGCCAGGAAGCCCAATATTGTATGTCAGCACAGCCAGCGCCTGCAAGTCCGCCGCCAGATCTTCGCAGCCAGGGTCAAGCGTCGCCATCTCATCATAAAGCATAATCGCACCCTTCGCGCTAACAATCTGCTCCGCCAGGGCCGCAAGTTGCGTCGTTACTTCCAGACCAAAGCTCTCTTGAGCGGCTTTGATCGCTTTTTCCTGCGACTGTATGCCTGCTTTAACCTCAGCATCTGGCTTGACCGCGCTATTATTCAGTGCCTGCTGGAGCAGCATTTTCGCCGCCATGCCTGCGCCATGTTCAGGAATAGTAATCTTGCTGGCGGCAAAGCGATCAAGCTCGGTTGGCTGCGAGTTGACGATGTAGATGCGCGCGCCCTGCTTCATGGCTTTTTTGAAGCGCAGATTGAGAATCGGTTGGCGCTGGTAGGGATCGGATGCGATCAGCACGATATGCGAGGCTTTCTCAAGCTCTGCGATACTATTAGTCATCATCCACGGCCTGCCGGTCAGCTTATCACGCGGCCCCTCGAATCGTCCGTGATGGTGATCGATATTCGGCGTTCCCACGACTTCCCGTATGAGCCTCTGGAAGAGATAAGATTCTTCGTTGGTGACGCGGGTTGAGCCGATGCCGCCGATTGACTGCGCGCCATGCTGGGCGGAGATATCTTTGAGACGAATGGCGATATGCTGGTAGGCTTCGTCCCAGGTCGTTGGGACGAGGTTGCCATTGCGCCTGATCATCGGTGTACGCAAGCGCAGCGGACTGTTCACAAAGCCGAATTCCCAGCGCCCACGGTTACACAGCCAGCCGTCATCGATCTCGTCATTGGTACGCGACATCAGGCGCATGATTTTATCAACGCGCACATCGACCAGCGCATTGCAACCAACGCTACAGTTGTTGCAGACGCTCGGCACGCGTTTCAGTTCCCACGGGCGCGCTTTGAAGCGATAGCTGCTGGCGGTCAACGCGCCGACCGGACAAATCTCAACGGTATTGCCGGAGAAAACCGAGTCAAAGGCGTGGTCGGGAGCCGTGCCGACCTCCATTTTATAGCCGCGCGAGATCATCACCAGGCCGTTATCCATCGAAATCTCAGAGCTAAAGCGGGTGCAGCGCTGGCATAAAATACAACGTTCGCGATCCAGCATAATGTCTTTGCTGATCGGAATGGGCTTCTGGTAGTGGCGTTTATAGAGGTCAAAGCGCGTTTTGCCGGGTCCGTGGCGCAGGGTGAAATCTTGCAGATCGCACTCGCCGCCTTTGTCGCAGATGGGGCAATCGAGCGGATGATTGATCAGCAGGAACTCCAGCGTGCCACGACGGGCCTTGAGCACCTTCTCCGTCTGAGTATGCACAACCATTCCTTCGCTGACAGGCGTGGTGCAGGCAGTCTGCGGGGGTTTCGGCAGCTTCTCAATCTCCACGAAGCACATGCGGCACGCGCCCAACGGCGGCATTTTGGGATGATAGCAGTAGATTGGCACCTCTATCCCCGCCTTTTTGGCCGCAGCCCACACCAGCGTACCCGCCGGGACCTCGACAGGAATGCCATCGATGGTCAGGTGGACCAGTTCTTCTTGTTTTTCTTCTGGCATAATTTTTCTACCGTTTATCTAGCAGGTAAAACAACGTTATTTTGTGTTGCACCAACCATGCAGTGCCCATGCTTGACATGATATTCGAATTCTTCGCGGAAGAGCTTGATGCCGCTGGTGATTGAACTGGTGGCGGCATCACCCAGGGGGCAGAATGACTTACCGCTGATATTATCGCAAATATCCATCAGCAGATCGACATCTTTCTCCCTGCCATGTCCGTGCTCAAGCCGTTCGAGGATCTCGGTCATCCAGTAAGTACCTTCGCGACAGGGCGTGCATTTGCCACACGACTCGTCGCGATAGAACTCGGTCATGCGCAAAATAGCGCCAACGATGCAGGTATCCTCGTCGAGCACGATAACGCCTCCTGAACCAAGCATCGAGCCTGCTGCGGCGATGGCTTCAAAGTCCAGCGTGGTATCTACTTTGTCCGGGCCAAGTATAAATGTTGATGAACCACCAGGGATGATTGCTTTCAGGTTTTTATTGCCCCGGATGCCGCCGCCGTACTGCTCATCGTAAATCAGTGTGCGCAGGGGCGTTCCGAGGGGCAATTCGTAATTACCTGGTTTGTTGACATGGCCGCTCAGACAGAAAATACGCGTGCCTTTGCTCTTCTCGGTACCGAAGCTGGCGTACCATTCGGCGCCGTTCTCGACAATCGCCGGAATGGTAGAGAGCGTCTCGCAGTTGTTGATCACGGTGGGGCCGCCATAGAGGCCGATCACCGCGGGGAATGGTGGCTTCAGGCGAGGATAGCCGCGCCTGCCTTCCAGCGATTCCATCAGGGCGCTCTCTTCTCCGCAAATATACGCGCCCGCGCCGCGATGTACGATCACTTCCAGGCTATAGTCGCTGCCCAGGATATTTTTGCCGATCAGCCCGGCATCGTACGCCTCCTGCACCGCCCGCTCAACCTGCCGACCGGCCAGCGCCAGTTCGCCGCGCACATAGATAAACGCGGTCGAGACGCGACAGGCGTAGCTGGTGATGATGACCCCTTCGACCAGCATATGGGGATTTTTCTCCATCAGCATGCGATCTTTGAAGGTGCCCGGCTCGCTCTCATCGGCGTTGCAGCAGAGGTAGCGCGGCTTATCGTTTTTGGCGAGGAAGCTCCATTTCATTCCGGTCGGGAAGCCAGCTCCGCCGCGCCCGCGCAACCCCGATTGCTTCACCATCTCGACAAGTTCATCCGGCTGGTACTGATTCAGCGCCTTCTCCAGCGCCTGATAGCCCCCATGCTGGCGATAGACCGCAAGCGTATCGATCCCGGGAACATTGATATTTTTTGTAATGATCAGTTCTGGCATAGATAAATTTCCTTTAGCGCACGTACGGACGCGCCTCCGCCCTGCAACACATGCATCTGCTAATCAGGACAGGGGCCAGCCCGGCCCCTACCTACAATCGTGCCTCCGCCTGTGATGGGGCCGGGCCTCGTGTCAGCCCCGCCTTCAGCTCTCGATCCAGCTCGTCAACCAGGGCATCGGTCGCCTCCAGCGTGAGATTTTCGACAAATTCATTATTAACCTGCAACACGGGAGCGGTACCGCACGATGCGAGGCATTCAGTCGTCAGTAATGTATAATTGCCGTCGGGCGTCGTCTCACCGCGTTTAATGCCCAGTCGCTGCTCAAGGTGCTCCACCAGCTTATCACAGTTGCGCAAATAACACGAGATGCTCGTACAAACCTTGATCACCTTTTTCCCGGGTTGCTGCTGGTGATACATTGTATAGAAGGTAGCCACGCTCTCCACATCGTCAACCGTCATACCAATCGCGTCGGCAACCGCTTGCAGCCCCTCCTGTGTGATATAGCCTTCCTCTTGCTGCGCGATGTAGAGCGCGGGCATCACCGCCGAGCGAGCTACGGGGTAGCGGGCGGCGAGATTGCGCATGCGCTGTTTAGCCTGTTCTGATATCATCGATCAACCTCACCAAGAACAATATCAATACTGCCAATAGCCGCCACCACGTCCGACAGGAAGCTCCCTTCGATCATACGCGGAAGCGCCTCCAGATTAGCGAATGAGGGGGCGCGTACATGCATACGATAGGGTTTCGCGCTCCCGTCGCTGACAATGTAGTAGCCAAGCTCGCCTTTGGGCGATTCCGTACGCGTGAACACTTCTCCCTTAGGAGGACGATAGCCTTCTGTAAATAGTTTGAAGTGGTGAATCAGCCCCTCCATACTGCCAGTAATTTGCCATTTGGGCGGCGGCGCAACTTTGGGATTGCTCACACGATACGCGCCCGTGGGCATGCCATCCAGCGCCTGATTAACGATCTTCAGGCTCTGTTCCATCTCTAACATACGCACCAGGTAGCGGTCGTACACGTCGCCATTGGAGCCGACGGGAATGTCGAAATCGAACTGCTCGTAGCCGCTATAGGGAAAGACCTTGCGAATATCCCAGACGACGCCGCTGCCGCGCAACGTCGGCCCGCTTACACCATAGGCCAGCGCATCCTCTTTGCTGAGGTATCCCACGCCCTTTGTACGCTCAAGCCAGAGCTGGTTGTTGGTAATCAGGTCGTGGTACTCTTGCAAGCGCGCCGGGAAGATTTTCGTAAACTCGCGCACCTTCGCATCGAAGCCTTTGGGAACCTCGGCTTGCAGGCCGCCTGGACAGATATAGCTTGTCATCAGGCGCACACCCGAAATATATTCGAAAATGTCGAGCAGCATCTCACGTTCGCGGAAACAGTAGAGGAAGACGCTCATTGCGCCCAGGTCGAGCGTATGCGTCCCCAGCCAGACGAGATGGCTGGCAATACGCTGCAACTCGGCCAGAATGACACGGACATATTTGATTTTGTCGGTTATTTCATCTTCAATATCGAGCAGTTTCTCAATCGCCAGGGCGTATCCCAGATTGTTGCAGAGCGGGGCTAAATAGTCCATCCGGTCGGTGAGCACCAGCGCCTGGTGGTATGTTTTGGCTTCAGCGATTTTTTCGATGCCGGTGTGCAGAAAGCCAATATCGGGCACCGTTTTAACGACTGTTTCGCCCTCAATGGTCAGGATCAGCCGCAACACGCCATGCGTGCTCGGGTGCTGCGGCCCCATGTTGATGGTCATGCTATCAGCGCGCCGCTCTCCGTCTCCCTCGATGAATCGGGGAGCTACAGCGGAGTCGGACGCGCTAAAGCTGGTCCCTACGGGGGTTGTATACTGATTCGCTATTTCTTGCTGCTGCATAACTTTTCCTTTGCGCATGGATGCGATAAATCGCCTCGCCACGAAGGTTATTTATGTATTTTGTGTATCTTCTTTGAGCGTGCCTGGCTCCTGATTAGGGTTGACTTTCTCGCGCCGTTCGTCCAATGTGCGACCCTGGGGAGTGCGCAGCGTTTGCTGGCCGACGCCGGGATCGATAGTATAAGGCACCTGTCCGCCCCAATGCGGCTCCGGCAGGTCAAAGCCGTTTAAGGGATAATCTTTGCGCAACGGATGGGTGGTCCAGTCCATCGGCATCAAAATACGCCGTAAGTCGGGATGACCGATAAAGGTGATGCCGAACAGGTCGTAGACCTCGCGCTCGTACCAGTTGGCGCCCGCCCATACGCCCGTCACGCTCGGCACCGCCGGATGCTCCTCACGCCGCTCACCCACGCGCAGCTTCAGGCGCACATAGCATTGATTTGGCATGGAGAGCAGTTGATAAATCACGTCGTAACGAGGAACGCGCTCAAGCCAATCCACCGCTGTCACCGTCTCAAGCAGGTCGTATTGCAGACTCTTTTTAAGATATGTGCATACATCCACCAGCGACTCTGGCCTGAGCACAAGCGTCTGCTCATCACGAAAATCAACTGCTTCGATGACCGCCTGGGGAAATCGTTTTTGCACCGTCTCGACCGTCGATGCTGCTGTTATGACCATATTCGTACGTTTCCTTACATTCATCCTGTCGGGCAGGGTAACCGCAAGGGATTGCCCCTACTGCCCCTTGCATTCATTCTGCGGGGCTGACCGGGCAACCGTAGGGACCCGATTTATCGCGTCCGCCTGTCCGCCCCTTGTATGTTATGTCGTTAAAGCACCAGAGGGCACCCGCAAGAGGTGCCCCCAGTACGCGTCTTGCGTCCTGACCTATAGCCCTTCGCCTACCGGGCCAACCAGCTTGAGGCCGCTGGCCTTGAGCGGATCGGGCGGATTGGGAACGCCATCGCGGATCTTGCGCTGCAATTCGTTAAAGCCAAAAAGCAGCATGTCAGGCGTTGGCGGACAGCCGGGAATAAAGACATCGACCGGCACAATTTTATCCACTCCCTGCACAATTGCATAATTGTTAAAGACCCCGCCGCACGATGCGCAGGCGCCCATCGAGATAACCCATTTCGGCTCGGGCATCTGGTCATAAATCTGGCGCAGGACCGGGGCCATCTTAATCGAGCAGCGCCCGGCGACGATCATCAGATCGGCCTGGCGAGGGGAGGCGCGAAAAACCTCGGCCCCAAAGCGTGCCAGGTCGAAGCGATCAGCTCCGGTTGCCATCATTTCAATGGCGCAGCAGGCCAGGCCAAAGAGAGCGGGCCAGAGCGAGGAGCTGCGTCCCCAATCGATCAACTTGCTCACCTGCGTTGTCAGGATACCGAATTCGCCATCCTTACGATGCATCTGCAACTCGCGTCCACGCGGCGTCTGCGTGTTCGAATAGGTTTGAACCGGCTCCCAGGGGTTCGTTACTCCCATGTAAAAGCTCCCTTCCGCCAGACATAGACATAGCCCACCATTAAGATCAACAGAAATACGAGTAGCTCGATCAGCCCAAAAAGCTGCAACTGGCGGAGCAGCACGGCGAGGGGATAAAAAGAAACAATTTCGATATCGAAGGCAATAAAAAGCATACCCGTCAAGAGATACTTCACGGGAAAGCGCCGCCGCGGCGGCTCAATCTCTTGAATGCCACATTCGTACGGGGCCAGCTTCTCCGGCGTTGGCTTCTTAGGGCCGATAACGGTTGTAACAGCCATCACCAGAAGACCGAAGAGGACAGCCAACGTAACCAGAATAAAGATGGGGAGCGTTGTTCCCATATGCGGGACCCTTCATTTCTCTACTATACTCTATAAAAATGTTTGTGATGAACGTCGATGCTCATTAACATAAGCAATCAGAGCGACCAGCACAGCGTTAGCTAGTGTCCAAAGTACACTTCCTCAGTGTGTATCGTAGCACAGGCAAGCGAGAGTGTCAAATAGCAAGAGGAATGGATGTGCTCTCCCTTTGAGGTATATTTTCTGACGAAGAGCGATAAAAATGGGGATGCAAATGCTGTTTTGCATCCCCGCAATGTATGGCAAGCTAAGGTCGGCCAAAGCCGAAGATGGCGCCAGGGTTATTGGTGGGAGTAGCATTGGTGGGCGGTGTGATCGTGACGGGCTGGTTAAACTTGCTCAGGTCAATGATGGTATCAAGATTGGTTGTCGCAGTCGAAGGGGCCGCGCCCTCGTTCGTACTGGTGTTAACGACAAGATTCAGCTTCAATTCCGTCCGATGCACATAAAACTGCGTCTCATCGATCCAGACATCAATCGAAGATTGGAATGACTTGAGATTGTTCATTACTGCATCAAGGTTCTGCTGACCCAGAGCTCCCTGCAACTGAGGATTATCGTTGAGCATCTGGCGTAAAGCGGTTTTATCGAGATCAGCCGTGATATGGCGCAGAGACTGCCCATTCAGGTTCTCATCACCATGATCGGTAATTTTCGTGTGCTCAAGCAGCCCCAGCAGGCTGTTCTGATCCAGATTTACGCCGGAGAAGGGATTGCTGATAGATCCCTGGAAGTCGCTTTTATTGAGCACAAACCACTGCCCCTGCGGATTCTGCACGTAGATTTTATCATTCTGGACAATCTCCGCGACTTTGGCAGCCTGGCCGATATTGAGGGTAAGCTGCTCCTGATCTGGCGACGCCTGGTCGCTTGTGAATGCCTCGTCACCCGTGCCGGTGATGTTAATGTTAACATTGGATGGCGCCGGTGTACCCGCGCCCGTCGAGGGAGTCGCGGTATTGGACGTTTGCAGGCTGGTATTTGACTGCAATTCGATGTGTGACGACTTGAGCTGCTTCATCGCATCGACGCTCTTTTGCAGCACCTGGAGAGGTGTGAGAGAGCTAGCGCCAGGATTTGACCCGGTCACCGTCTGGCTACAGGCGGTAATCAATAGTGCTATAGCAGCCATCAGCATAAACAAGATGGCATAATGCTTTCGTAAAGCCATTACATACTCCTTCCAATTATCGTGATAAAACCACAGAAACGTACACAGCTATATAGTAGTGATACGAGCAGTACCATATAATAGTTTCCACAGGGACCTCCCATGATGATGCAGGGACCTCCAGCGCGTCCGCGATGCGATTGAGCGCCTTTTCCCACTGCGCCTATCCTCAACGGCAATATCTGTAGGGGCCGGTCTTGCACCTGCCCTCCACGCTCACCCCTTGTCCTCAGAGGCAGTACCATCATACCAGAGAGAGAGCCGCATCCACTGCTCAGATTGACCAAAAGCGTGATACTATAATAATAGACGCTTTTTCGGAGAACTGGTTACGAACAAATGACAGGCCAGCCTTTGCAGCCGACTGGCGAGTTTGGATATGCTGTAGCTCCCCGATTTCATCGTGGGAGGTTGCGACGAAATTTTGGGAAGGCGCTCAATCGCCTGCGGACGCGATCAATCGGGTCCCTACGAAATTAAAGGACATTAAATGCCAACACCACTACAACCGCTATATATAAAGCTTGACGCTGATACAATACTACGCATGATCACCGAGCAGGATGCCCAACCGCTTTTTGCACTGATCGATCAGAATCGGGCGCATCTCCGGCAATGGCTGCCCTGGCTCGATACAACGCGAACAGTCGAGGACGAACTGGCCTTCATTCGCAACATACACATACAACATAGGGAGCTTAGAGGCTTTGCCTGCGCTATCTGGCATAAGGGCCAGGCAGCCGGTACCATCGGCTACCATTCTATTGACTGGCGAGATCGCAAAGTGGAGATAGGCTACTGGCTGGGGGCGCAATTTCAGGGCAAGGGGCTGATGACAAAGGCATGTCAGGCAATGGTCACCTATGCCTTCGATCAGATAAAACTCAACAAGGTGGAAATCCGTTGCGCGGTAGAGAATACGCGTAGCTGTGCCATCCCACAACGGCTTGGCTTTACAGTGGAGGGGATTGTCAGACAGGGGGAATGGCTTTATGATCATTATGTTGACCTGGTACTTTATGGCATGCTGGCACAGCGCTGGCAGAAATAGGTACTTTCCTTTATACTGAAAAACGGGCGCAACAGGCCGTTCTTTTGAAGCAAACAGAAGCGTGCAACTCGTCCCATTTTGAAACGTATCTATTCCTGAACTATAATGTTAGATAAGTTCTCCTATCCAGAGATAAAGGTAGGGATATCTGCCATGCAACAAACAATGTGTAAATATATACCATTGACAAATATACACCGATTACGGCCCCTTTTTACGATCCTGGGAATCATCAGTATCATTTTGATGACAGCTTTTAGCGCCCCCCTGACCAGCTACGCCGATGGTATCCCTGGTGGCAATGTCGCAGATCCGGTTGTGCGCTCCGTCGATATTGCTAAACCCGCGGTGGTACGCATCTTTACGACGATAAACAGTCGTCTCACAGTACATTTTGCTCAGAATAATGATGTGACCTTTCCCCAGGCCAATAGCACGAATGGCATTGGCACGACCACAGGCTATCCTCTGACCGTATCGGGCAGCGGGACCTTCATTACCTCTCATGGCGATATCCTGACGGCGGACCACGTTGTCAACCCTCCACAGGATCAAACGCTGGCCCAGTTTCTCTACTCGCAGGCAGCAACTGATGTAGCAAATTACATTAATCGTAACGTTGCCCCCGGTTCGCCATCGGTCACGCCAACGCAGGTCACGCAGCAGCTTACCACAGGGCTATTACAATCAACGCCAGCTTACGACAAGCCGACCAGCGAGGTTTTTCTAAGCACGGACTACACCGGCCCGCTGGTCGCTCTTAATCTATCAGATGTGCCAGCCCGCTTTCACGCGACCGTCGATAAAATTGAGAGCGAGAGCGTCTTCGATCAGAAAGACATCGCGATCATCCATGCCCCTTTCAGCTTTGATACGCCGAGCGTGCAGCTTGGGAACTCTTCTAATGTGCAGCAGCAAGACACGCTGACAATCATCGGTTTTCCCGGTAATGGCGATGTCAGCACCAAACCGACCGATTTGCTCACATCGTCGGTGAATAAGATTAACGTCAGTTCGATCAAAACGACCAACAGTGGCGCGCCTGTGATTCAGGTGGGAGGCAATGTAGAACATGGCGATAGCGGCGGCCCCGCGCTCGACGCCAACGGTACAGTAGTGGGGATCGTGAGCTTTGGTCTTGCCAGTCCCGATTCTGGAGGAGGTCTCGGAGGCACTAGCTTTTTGCAGGCGGGCAATAGTGCCGCCGATCTGGTGCAAAGTCTCAAGCTGAATACCACGCCGGGACCATTCGAGCAACTATGGAGCCAGGCATTTTCCGACTATGCCGTCAGCACGCCGGGGCACTGGCATAAAGCGCAGCAGGAGTTTCAGCAGCTTACGCAAAAGTATCCATCGTTCGCCGCCGTTACTCCCTATCTCGATTATGCCCAGACACAGGCGAACTCGGAGCTGGGGGTGCCGACGCCAACGCCAACCGCGCAACCTGCGCCTAAGAGCAACACCACTCCGGCCCGCTCTCATGCAACAACTCAACCGATAGCAATCCCCATGACCGTCTGGGTAATCGGGATTGCAGCCCTGCTGCTTGTGCTGCTCCTGCTTGCCTTTGGCGTCATCGTGCGGCGGCGCAAGAAAAAAGTGGTTGGCTTGCCTCCTGAGAGAAAAACTCCGCTACCACCACAACAGCAACCTGCCAATGCAACTGTTGCCAGCACGCCAGCTAAAACGCCTCCGCCGGCAGCTCAGTCGCTCCCTACTACGCCGCAGAGCACGCTCAACCTGCGCGTCTGGCCCTGCGGCCATATGAACCGTACGACCGCACGCTTCTGTAGTGTCTGTGGCGAACCGGCGCCGGAGCAACCGACATCGATCCGACCGGTCGAGCAATAAGCATCAATCGCATAAAAAGCGGCGGGATAGAGCTTGTCATCCCGCCGCTTTTTATGCGATGGAGACATTCCGCTCCAGGGCAACCGGTAGCTCCCCGATTCATCGTGGGAGTTGCCCCTACAGAGCGCGGAATCGAAGTTATATCGCGCCCATGATGTTATAGCCGGCATCGACAAACATAATTTCGCCGGTGATGGCACGGGCGTAATTGCTGCTCAGGAAGAGGGCTGCATCGCCCACCTCGCTCTGCTCAATATTGCGCCGCAGTGGCGCGATATGGCCCATCTGTTCGCGGAAAGACGTGAAGCCGGAGACGCCGCGAGCTGCCAGCGTATTGAGCGGTCCAGCAGAGATGGCGTTGACGCGAATATTGTGCTCGCCCATCTCAAACGCCAGGTAGCGCACACTGCACTCAAGCGCGGCTTTGGCGACCGCCATCACATTGTACTTTGGCATGACGCGCTCGCTCGCCATATAAGTGAGGGTGAGCATGCTGCCGCCGCCGCGTGCAATCATCAACGGCTGGGCGCGCTTCGCCATCGCGATCAGAGAATAGGCGCTGATATCCAGAGCTGTATGGAAGCCCTCGCGTGTAGTTTGAATGAAGGGATTTTCCAGTTCGGCAGGGGGAGCGAAAGCGACCGAGTGGATCAGGATATCGAGTCCGCCGCCGAAGATCTGACCGGCCTGGGCAAAAGCGGCGTCGAGCTGTTCATCGCTCTGCACATCGCATGGAACAACCTCCGTTCCGGGGATCTTCGCCGCCAACTCGCGCACATATTTCTCCATGCGCTCCTGGTACGCCAGAACAAGCTGCGCCCCTTCGCCAGCCAGAGACTGGGCAATGGCCCAGCCAATGGAACGATGATTAGCAACGCCAAAAATAAGGGCTTTCTTTCCTTCCAATAGGGACATATCATGTCTCCTCTCATCATACGTAATTTGCGTGAATATGTAGGGGTTCTCCCCAGCCCGGATTGGAACCCGTTTCCTTCCACGGATTTCCCATTACAGGTTACCGTTCAATCGCATAACGCCGGTTGATCCAGCCATTCATGCCGTTGGCTAGATTGTAGACTTTCTTTAAACCGGTCAACAGTGCAATTTCTGACGCGCTCGCGCTGCGCTGTCCCGCAGCGCAGACAAAAATCACATCTTCGTCTGCCGACAGGTCCAGTTCCTGGAGAGCTTTCCCAAACGAGTAGATGCCGTTGAGCGGTACTAACGTAGCTTCGGCAATATGGCCGCGATTCCATTCCTCCGGTTGCCGCACGTCAATTACTCGCGCCCCGGCTTCGATCATCTGCTTCGCCTCATCCGTTCCAATCGTAGTATAAGGCAGAGCTTCATCCGCATCATCATACGTCATTTTTTTTCTGCTCCTCGGTAGTATACTGTTCTAACCAGAGACGGCCAAGCAAAGTGGCGGCGACGATGTATTCGTCGCCCACAAAGGTCATGGTGAGAAGCCCCTGCTCTTCCATCTCGCGAAAATCGTCGGTGATGAGATAGTGGGTGCGCAGCATGCGTGAGAGGTCGCTCTCGGGTAATTGTTTCCATGCCTGTAGGAGCCGCAGAACGGCTGCATAGCGAGGGCTACTATCATCAACTGCTCTCATACACCCTCCTAAATATCAAGGACGCTACTATCCCGTTTCTGTAATCCGCTAGCATTCTGCATTCTTCAATCTGACCACAGTGTAACAAATCTAGCTAGCGAGAGCAAGTGGACGCCTGCGGCAGGTTATGTTATAACGAGGGGAAAGCTTGCACATATGTAATTTCAGTACCCTCAAGCGGGTCGTAATCGCCACCGGCTCCCTCCGCCCCTCTTGAGGAGAAGTATAGTATTGAATCCGAAGATGTCAAGTTGAAATACACTAAGGAGGTGATATTATGGAGCAGGAGTCGTCCCAATCCTCAGTAACGATTCTGGCGGATACGGTTATTCGTAATATTGGTCAATTAGTCACTATCGCCCAGCAACCAATAGCGGGGGCAACCGGCCCGCTACAAATTATTAACCACGCGGCTCTGGCTGTCCATCGCGGCATAATTACCTGGATCGGCTCCGATGATGAGTCGGAACCCTTTTTTCAATCCGACACGGCTGATAGCACTCCTAACATTACGTTGATTGACGCGGAAGGAGCTGTCATCACCCCCGGTTTTGTGGATTCGCACACGCATCTCGTCTTCGCCGGAGATCGGGCCGAAGAATTTCACCTGCGACGTTCCGGCGTGAGCTATGGCGAACTGCTAGCCCAGGGACGCGGCATCCTTACGACGATGAAGGCTACACGAGAGGCCGACGCCGATACGCTGATAGAGCTGGCAAGCGAGCGTCTCAATACCATCCGTACCCACGGCACCACTACGGTTGAAATTAAGACCGGCTACGGGCTGAATATGGCAGCGGAAGAAGCCTGCCTGAGCGTCATCAATCATCTTGGTCAGCAGGAGGCGACCATTCACCGTCATACGCATAATGAACTGCGCATTGTCCCCACGTTTCTAGGCGCACATAGCGTTCCCCCCGAATTCAGGGATCAGCGCGCAACATATGTTGACATGGTGATTGAAGAAATGCTACCCGCCTTTGTAGGGCTGGCTCGCTTTTGCGACGTATTTTGCGAGCGCGAAGCCTTTACGCTTGAAGAGAGTCGCCGCATTTTGACGCGGGCCAAAGAACTTGGCTATCAACTCAAAATCCATGCCGACCAGCTCAGCCCCTCCGGTGGTTCCAGGCTGGCAGCCGAACTGGGCGCGACCTCCGCCGATCATCTTGACCATGCAGATGATAGCGATCTGGATGCATTGCGCGAGGCCGGAGTCGTGGCAACGCTACTGCCGGGCTGCTCGCATACCCTGCGCACCGCTTACCCATCGGCGCGGCGGCTGATTGATCGCGGCCTGCATGTGGCGCTGGCGACCGACTTTAATCCCGGCACCTCGTATTGCGAAAATATGCAGATGATGCTGGAGCTGGCAATGTCATCAATGGGCATGACGCTCGAAGAGGCGCTGACGGCGGCAACCATCAACGGTGCGCGGGCGCTGGCATTGCAGGACCAGACCGGCAGCATCGAGGTGGGGAAACAATGCGAGCTGACCTTCTGGTCGATCCGCGACTATCACGAAATCGGCTATCATTTCGGCGTCAACCTTGTGCGCTCCATTTTGGTGATACGTTAGAATGTTTCATGTGAAACATCCTCTTTTTATTAGCAGCTTGATGTTTCACATGAAACATTGTCTGGCTCATCCCTGGAAAGGTGGTGTTCGATGGCACGGGTCACAAATGATAACCATCAGTTTGTCGTTGATCTACTGGCGACATTGCAAGCGGAACGTTTTAGCCCGGTCGGCTGGTGGCATTTTCTGCAACGCTCGTGGCAGATGTCGAATGCCACTGCCCGCGCCAATCCTTTGCTAAAACGTTCGTGGTTACGCGCGACGCTATTGATGATGCTTCTGGCTGCCGGTTTAGCCGTCGCAGTGATTGATCTTGAGGGGACAGGGGCAATATGGCGGCTGTTTCCTGGCCTGCTGTTTTGCGTGGTATGGCAGCAGAGCGATCTTTACTGGCACCTGGGATTGAACCGCCATGTAAAGACAGGGATATTATTGCAAAAGGTCGGCCTGGCAAATATGCTTACCGGATGGCGCGGCCTGGCTGCATCTTTTCTCCTTAGCCGATTGCTTGGCGGCCTCACAACTCCTTCCTGGCTGATCCTATCCGTCCTGCTGGTCGGTATCACAACAGACATACTTGATGGGCAGGTGGCGCGATGGACTGATACACAAAGTAAGCTGGGGCAGCTCATCGATGCCGAGACCGATTTTTGCCTCTACCTGGCTATCACATTGATCCTGTTGCAGCAGCATATACTCGCACGCTGGATCGGTATTATCATGCTGCTGCGTTTCTGCGTGCCACTGCTGGCTGCGCTGGTCAGCTATTTTCTTCTGGCCCGGCCAATACGCTTTAGTTCCACACGCTGGGGCAAGTATGCCGGGCTGGCCCAATGTAGCTATTTTCTCGTGCTTCTGGCACCGCCTCAGTTTGCAGTTCTCACACATGCTGTCGCCCTCCCTCTGCTCACAATCACGGTGATCCTGCTGATCGTGGCCCCGCTGGTGCAGATCGTGGCAAACGTTCGCTTCAGCCGCTTGAACGGTTCGTAGGGACCAGCTTGAGCGCGTCCGGTTTACCGCCGTTCACCCCTCCGAATTGCTGCGCCGTACCCCAGCGATGAAATCACGGTGGAGAACGCACAATGAGCCTCATTCAAACCGGCTTCGTTATAGATTTCAGGGTTAAATGTTCTTCATAATAAAAATCAAGGATGGGCGCTAAAGCGGACGTGCTGAAGCTGGTCCCTACAGCGGTGTGAGTGGTCCCTTTTCCTTCCCCTTTACGTTCGCCTGCTTCTCTGCTATGCTAGATACAAGGCAATGAGGCCCGGAAAGGATGAGACTTCTATGATGAGGACAATCTATCACCGGCAGCAACAGAAGCCGGTTATGCTCAATGGGCAGGCACTCTCCATTGAAGAGGTGATTGCCGTCGCTCGCTACGGGGCAAAAGTGGAGCTGGGTAAACAATCTATCAAGCGTATCCAGGCGGCGAGAGCGGTGATCGATACTATCGCTGCTGAAGGGCGGAAAGTGTACGGGGTGACAACCGGCTTTGGTCATTTGAGCAGCGTGCGCATCCCTCAGGAGCAACTGGTAGACCTGCAACATAACTTGCTGCGCAGTCACGCGGCAGGCGTTGGCGAACCTTTGAGCGAAGAAGTTGCACGCGCGATGATGATACTGCTCGCCGCCAGTCTGGCCCGTGGCAATTCCGGCGTGCGCGTAGAGGTTGTTCAACTCCTTATCACTATCCTGAATGCGGAAATACACCCTCTTATCCCCTCAAGAGGATCGGTAGGAGCCAGCGGAGACCTGGCCCCACTGGCGCACCTGGGCCTGCTCCTGGTAGGAGAAGGGGAGGCATTTTATCGCGGTCAGCGGCTCAGCGGCTCACAGATCCTGCAACAGGCCGGACTCGCTCCGCTTCATCTCCATGCCAAAGAAGGGCTTGCACTGATCAATGGCACCCACCTGATGGAGGCAATAGCTCTACTGGCCCTCACCGACGCCAGATCGCTGGTACAAACTGCCGAAGTCGCCTGCGCTATGAGTCTGGAGGGGTTGATGGGCAGCCATATTCCCCTGGATGCGCGCATTCATCAACGGCGCAACCAGCACGGTCAGCAGGAGAGCGCGGCCCATCTGCGCCAACTAGTCAACGATAGCGAAATCAATCGCAGCCATCAAAATTGTGCTCGCGTGCAGGACCCCTACACCCTGCGTTGCGCCCCTCAAGTATTTGGAGCCATCCGCGACGCCCTGGATTACTGCACGAATATCTTCGAGCGCGAACTGGACGCCGTTACCGATAATCCGCTGGTTTTTCCTGAGGATGACGCAGTGCTCAGCGGCGGCAATTTTCATGGTCAGCCCCTGGCGCTCGCGCTTGATATGATGGCGGTTGCCCTGACACAACTGGCTAGCTTCTCTGAGCGGCGCATCTACAGCCTGATGGGTCCTCATGAATGGGATAAAGATGGCGCGCCACTTTTCCTGACCCCCAATCCCGGGCTAAACTCCGGCTTTATGATCACACAATACGTAGCGGCCTCCCTGGTAAACGAGATCAAGATCCTGGCTCATCCTGCCAGCATCGACTCGATCCCCACATCGGCAGGTATGGAAGATTTCGTCAGTATGGGAGCCACCAGCGCCCATAAAGTGCTCCGCATCCTGGAGCAGTGTCAGCAGATTGTTGCCATTGAACTCCTCTGCGCCGCCCAGATGCTCGAATTCCGCCTGCCTCTTAAACCTGGCATGGGAGTACAACATGCCTATGAACGCGTCCGCAGCTATATCCCTAAGCTTGATCATGATCGCGTCCTGGCTCCCGATATCGCGCTCCTTTCCCAAAAAGTTCGCGAGGGCGCATTCGCTGATATCGAATGATGGAATGTTTCATGTGAAACATTCCATTACTTCAATTTCTATTATAAGCAAGCAGACGAAAAAGCGGGTCCTGCCTTGCCTCAATTCGTTTCCATGTGCTACACTTTTATCATCAGGTCAGTCAATGAGGACTGGCAGCTTCTCAACAGAAGATGCGCCATGTGGAGCGCAACACGAAGGGAGTATAACTGGTGATTACCCACAACCACTCTGTGGATTCGCCCACCGCTTCCGCCACATTGTTACAGGAACAACGAGCCATCCTTCAACAGTTACGCAGCGAGTTAATTCAGCGCCACCGTCCCCACATCTATGAAGGCGCGGGGCCGATCCGCGTCATGGCTCGTATTGTGGCAGAACTTGAGCATGAATGCCGCCAGCGCAACATCGCTGAAGCTGTGATACATAGCGAAATCGTTAACCGCACCATTGGCGACGTTAATCTACGCCTTGTTACTGAATGCGAGGGCGAACCGGGCGGTCCTGCCGATTATCGCCTCCTCGCGGATGAACTGGGCATTGCTCTACCGGGCGAACAGCTTCATGGTTATACAGCAACCGGCGAAACCTATCTCTGGCTACGGCGAGAGATGATGGAGTGCGAACGCCTGCTGCTGTCTCACAACTATGATCCTCGCATCTACGACATCTATGGCGTCGGGAATCCGGTGCTGCGCGAATGGCTGGCCCTGGAGATGATGCGTTGGGGACTTTCCGTTACGCCGCAACAGGTGTATCTGACGTTGGGCGCTATGGACGGCCTGGACAAAGTTCTACGCGGTCTTGCCTATATGTACCGCAGCCAGAATATATCCGATATTGCCGTGCTCTTTCCTGAGCCTGGCTTTAATGTTCCAGAGTGGCAGGCGCGCTCGCTTGGCTATCGCCTCCACAATTTCTCAACGCTGCCGGAACATCGCTTTAAGCTCACTGAAAAACAAATCGATCAGCTTCTCCAGGAAGCGCCTGATATTCGTCTCATCTACCTGACCGTGACCAATAATCCCACCACCTTTTCCTATACGCCAGACGAGTTGAACGCCATTCATAGGGTATTGAGACGCTATCGAGAGAAAGGCCGTGAGGTCCTTCTTCTCGCCGATCTTGCGTATATTGGAACAGGCAAACCGGTGGAAGATCAGTCGCGCATGGCAACATTCGCCGCGCCAGATGTGCTGCAGCACACCATTTTTGTGAGCAGCTTCTCCAAGACGCATACCCTGACCGGTGAGCGTTTTGGTTGGGTGACATGCGGAGATCCAGCAATCGCATCGATTATCGCGGCAAGTTGGACCAATAGCATGGCATCGCTGCCGGGCGAATGGCAATTGCGTTTTATGGCCTACTACCGCCTGATCCAGTCACACCCGCAGCTCGCGGAAAAACTGCGCAACTTCTATCGCTTGCGACGCCAGAGGTTGATTGAACAGCTACAGCGCATCAACGTAATTCAACCCCTCTTTGAGGAAATTTACCTTGACGACGACGCCACCGTCTACAACTGGAGCAAGCTACGCCAGGGAGAAGACGCCTTCTCCCTCTTTGAGAAAACTGGCATCGCAGGCGTTCCCGGCTCCGGCTTCGGCTACACCGATGAATACATCCGCTTCTCCATCGGCGTTATCCCGGTAGCCGACGATCCCACCACCTCCTAAATAGCAAGTCTCTTGATAGTTAAACTACGAGGTGATACTCTGTAGGGGCAGGTCTCGCACCTGCCCTGTCTCTGTGTGGACAGTCTCGGTACTGGCAGGTCTCGCACCTGTCCTGGTCTATTCTATTGGGAATTTGATCGCATGCGCAGGCCACTCTCACGCCTGCCGCAGATGATTTCCATCTATCATAACAAATGACGTTTGAACATTAGCCGTCTATCCGGCTCGGCACATTCTGTTGGTGACACGGGGTTACAAGGGTCGGTCGCTGACATACAATGTTTCACATGAAACATCAGAGATTGTTTCTCTGCCGATCTCTGGTAGAGAACACAAAGTCAAAGGAGATTAAAACATGACCATCCGCGTAGGCATCAATGGTTTTGGACGTATCGGGCGGCAATCCATGAAAGCAATGCTGGAACGCCACCCCCACGATCTCGAAGTCGTTGCCATCAACGATCTTACCGATACACAGACCAACGCGCACCTTTTGAAGTACGACTCCACCTATGGCCGTTTCCCCGGAGAGGTCGAGGCCACTGAGGAGAATCTGATCGTCAACGGGCACGCCATTAAAGTGCTGGCACAACGCGACCCCGCCCAGATCCCCTGGGGCGACCTGGGGGTGCAACTGGTCATCGAGTCCACCGGCTTTTTCACCGATGCTGATAAGGCCGCTGCACATTTGAAAGGTGGCGCGAAGAAAGTAATCATTTCCGCGCCCGCTAAAGGTGAGGACATTACGATTGTCCTGGGCGTGAATGATAACATGTACGATCCGGCCCGGCACAATATCATCTCCAATGCATCCTGTACCACCAACTGCCTCGCGCCGACCGCTAAAGTGTTGAATGATGTCTTTGGCATCGAACGCGGCCTGATGAACACCATTCACTCATACACTAACGATCAGCGCATCCTCGACCAGGTCCACAAAGATCTGCGCCGCGCGCGTACCGCCGGCGCAAATATTATCCCGACGACAACCGGGGCGGCTAAAGCTCTCGCGCTGGTGATCCCTGAACTAAAAGGGCGCTTCGATGGTATGTCGCTGCGCGTCCCGACCGTGACGGTCTCGGTCGTCGATTTCGTGGCCGATGTACGCAAAGAGACCACAAAAGAAGCCGTCAATCAGGCGTTTAAAGACGCGGCAGCCGGACCCCTCAAGGGCATCCTCGCTTACAACGAAGAGCCGCTGGTCTCCAGCGACTTCCGCGGCGATTCGCACTCCGCTATCGTGGATGGCCTGACGACGATGGTGCTCGGGAATAATATGGTAAAGGTGGTCGCCTGGTACGATAACGAGTGGGGCTACTCCTGCCGCGTGGCCGATCTGGCCGATTTCATCGGCAAAAAAGGGATCTAACCACCACATCAATTTCGGTCAGCAATATATGGTAGGGCACCCGCATGGGTGCCCTTGCAGGTTAATCGATTAACTATAGGATAAGGTGATGAATAAACAAACAATTCGCGATAGCAATGTTGCAGGGAAACGGGTGCTGGTGCGCGTTGATTTTAATGTGCCGTTAGACGACGCACAGCGTATTACCGATGACACTCGTATTAAGGCCGCACTCCCCACCATTGAGTACCTGCTAAATAATGGGGCCGCGGTGATCTTGATGTCCCACCTGGGCCGTCCCGATGGCAAGGTGGTTGAGAAGATGCGGCTCGCTCCGGTGGCGCAACGCCTGAGCAAGCTGCTCCATCGACCGGTACAGATGGCAACAGATTCCATCGGACCGGAGGTCGAGGCACAGGCCAGAGCATTGCAGCCCGGTCAGGTGCTCCTGCTGGAAAATCTGCGTTTTCATAAGGCAGAGGAAAAGAATGAGCCCGATTTCGCTAAACAGCTCGCTTCACTCGGCGATCTCTATGTGAATGATGCCTTCGGCACCGCCCATAGAGCTCATGCTTCCACTGAAGGAGTGACGCGCTACCTGCCAGGCGTCGCGGGCTTCCTAATGGAAAAGGAAATCAACTTTCTGGGCTCTGCTCTGGAACATCCTCAGCATCCCTTTGTCGCGATCATTGGTGGCGCGAAGGTCTCCGATAAAATCGCAGTGCTGGAGCGGCTCATCAATCTTGCCGATGCGATCTTGATCGGTGGCGGCATGGCGAACACTTTTCTTAAAGCCGAAGGATACGAGATTGGCGATTCGCTTTTTGAAGAAAGCCGACTGGACGTTGCCCGTGACCTGCTCAAGAAGGCTCAACAGCGTGGCATATCTTTCGTGCTTCCCGTGGACGTGGTTGTCGCGGATCGCTTCGCCGCCGACGCGCTTCATCAAGTGGTTGCTATCGATCAGGTTTCCCCGGGCTGGCGCATTCTTGATATCGGCCCGGCTACGATAGAGAAGTTTGAAGCAGTGCTTGACGACGCCAAAACTATTGTATGGAATGGCACACTGGGCGTAGCCGAGATGTCAGCATTCGCCGTGGGTACCTACGCCATCACCGACATTTTGGCGCAACGGACCAAAGCGGGCGCGACCACCATCATCGGCGGCGGCGATTCGGCGGCGGCGGTTGAGAAGGTTCACGCGGCAGATAAGATGACCCATGTTTCGACGGGCGGCGGAGCCTCCCTCGAATTCCTGGAAGGCCGCACCCTTCCCGGCGTTGCCGCATTACAGGACAGGAGATAAGCAAGCTATGGCCCAATTACGCCCAGCTATTATAGCCGGCAACTGGAAAATGAACTACGGCCCCTCCCAGGCATCCGGTTTCGCAATGGAGATCGTCCCTGCGCTGGGTCAGTTGATGCGCAGTTATCCACATATTATGTGCATCCTCTGCCCTCCATCGATTTCACTAAGTCCCGTACGCGAGGTTCTGGATGCGATCCCTTCTCCTCGTATCGAGTTGGGAGCGCAGAATATATACTTTGAAGAAAAAGGAGCCTTCACTGGCGAAATTTCCCCCGGCATGGTGCGCGAGCTATGCACTACGGTGATTCTAGGCCATTCCGAGCGCCGCATGTACTTTGGCGAAACTAACGAACTGGTCAATAAGAAGGCCCGCGCTGCTCTTCAACACCGGCTTCGACCCATCATCTGCATTGGGGAAAATATCGACCAGCACGAGGCAGGCCAGACCGAAGAGGTGATACGCCACCAGGTACAGGGTAGCCTCTCCGGTTTCGCGTCGCAACACACAAAAGATGTGGTCATTGCTTATGAACCCATCTGGGCGATTGGCACCGGAAAAGCAGCTACCGTCGAGGGTGCGGGTTCCACCATTCACCTGATCCGCCAGCTTTACGCGCAGATGCATGGAACAGACGCCGCAGGAGCGGTGCGTATTCTCTATGGAGGCAGCGTTACTGCGGAAAATATCAGCGAGTTTATGGCTCATCCCCATATAGATGGCGCGCTCGTCGGTGGCGCCAGCCTCAAACCCGAATTCGTGGAGATTGTACGCAAAAGCATAGATGTCATCCAGCGAAAATTGCGCTCCTCTTGAGCGAGCAAGCATGCCCCGACTCATGTGACAGGGATGCCCATCACATGAGTCGGAGTTTTAATCTCCAGGTTCAATCTATCATACGATACCATTTCCGTTTTTGCTTCCCACTTTCAGAACAGGAGAGTGACTTTACTTGCAAACTGCAAGCAACTGCGCATCAAACCGGTCCTGACTCCACTGGCGGCTGGCGGCCTGGTAATCATCGTGATCGGCGCGACAGTGATCACGCTGGCAAGCGGCGCAATTGCAGCGGCGCTGATGCCGCTGGTAGTAGGACTCCTTGCAGCTCTATCATCTCTATGGCCGCCGTTGCTACTTCACGACAGCCCGACCCGGGTTATGAATAAGGCACCATTCTGACAAAGAGGCAGCACTTCTCGGAAGTGCTGCCTCTCTGCTTTCGATGTAAGCCAGAAGGTAAGTGTCTATCCTCCTGATCTGAGAACGATGCTAGGTGAGTTCGAGCAATGGGAACGAACGATGACGACGCGGCGGGATCAGGAAGTTCTGCCGGCGCGTGGCCGAGAGGAAGCGTTCCAGTCCATCATCTCCAGAGTCGGCAGCCTCAACCCCAGGAGGCACGCTGGTGCCTGTCCCACCATTCTGGCCCTCTTTGACCAGGTCCAACGAGGCCGCGTTCACCCGCAGCGCCTGGAAGAAATCGGAGGTCGGCACAAAGATGGTGAACTCCAGCGTCGGTGTCAGCGAACCATCGGGCACATCCAGCGTTGAGAGTCCCGGTCCGTCGTTGCGGATGTGCAACGGTGTGCCATCGGGGGCACGCGATGAACGCTGCAAAGCAAACTCATGCCCCACACGCAGTTTGGGATGGTCCGTCACGGCGGGATCGAAGTTCTGGAACACCGCCTCTGGTCCCAGTGTAAAGTCGGGCAGGAGCGCCGCATTTCGCAACGACTGCGTTGTGCCATCAAGATTGCCCTGTCCCCCGCCATTGGTGAAAGCATCATTGGTATTTTCCGGGAACGGCAGCGCATGCGACCCATCCTGCCGTCGAGAGTGGAACATATACTGCACCCGTTCGCTGAATGGCTCGGGACCATCGGGAAATCTCGGGGCGCTTTCTTTGGTGTAGAACTGCTCCAGATCATCCAGCACATGTGAAAGATGCTGGATCGAGCCATTATCAAAGTAGTCGCCCGCCACCGCGGAGGTCAGTTGCGCCGCACCTGTGCCCGAGGAATGGGGACCGGTGCCAGCAAAGGTCACAATCGAGCCGCTGGGCGCGCTACCGTCGAGCTGCTGATCGACAAAGCCCATCCACATCGAGGAGGCCGGATTGATCTCTGTGTGGATTGTCGGGAACGGGGCAATATTCTGAGATGCAGCCGCGTCTGCGACCTGGCGTGGTAGTCCGGGCTGGACAAAGTTAAAGCGGGTCGGGCCAAAGCTGAAGAGGCCATTGAAGTCTGGTGAGTCCACGACATTACCATTGAGTAAATTGCTGCCCTGCAACCATGCCAGGGCATTGATGATATTCGCCAGCGAATCGCTGCGGAAGGTGAACAACACGTCGTTATGCTCAATGCGCACCGGCACGCGGAACTTCGACTGCAACTTGCTGATGCCGGGTACGCCGAAATCGGTGGGACCGGGCACTGCCTCTTCTAAGACCGAGCGGCTCGCGTCAAAGCGCAGCGTTGGCATGTGGGCTGTAACAAGGCTCTGGGGCAGACGGTTGAAGTAGGGCAGGCCGTAGGACACAAATGTAAAGAGTCCGCTGGGGCTAAAGGGAAAGTTGGCCTCCAGGGTCGCCAGCGCATTGGACAGGGTGACCTGATCGGCTTTGGTGGGATTGCGCGTCAGCGCGGCGGGCGCGAAGAAGGTAAAGATCACACCAAACTGGAAGGGGACCGGCGTATTGAGCACAGTATTGGTGAATGCCTGAGCGGGATGGACAAAGGCGCCGATGTCAAACTGGATATCGGAAATGGCGGCGTTCGTCGCCGCCGAGACGCGTTTGGGCATCCAGGCCAGCGAGCCGACAGTGGCAAGAGCAGCAGCGCCGGAACCGGCGACTTTGAGCAGGGTGCGACGGTCCAGCACGGGAGCCGGAACTTTGACGATCTGCTCCGGGGTGACTGTTTTCCCTGATCGGGGGGTACGATTGGGTTGACATCGAGAACTCATAAGGAATATCCTTTTCTTACATGTCTATCCGTAACAACTCAAGATACAAGGACCTGGCGGAGTCCGTTCCGCAGTTGCGCTCCTGGCTACAGGAGAGGAACAGCCCTGGCGAGGGGCGGATGGTGCGCCGTGAAAGAGCATCCCCTCACGGAAGATACCTCCTTTCATGCAAAACTCTACAAGGAGGCCCCATATTTTCAGCCGGGTGAGAACGGGGACACGAGGAAAAGACCGGATGAATAGTGGGATCTCCGGCACGATATCAGGTCGGTTGACTTCTTATTCTGTCATTGGCACCGCTGACAGCAAGATGTTTTGAAGAAGAAACTCTGCTCATGCAGGGAGTAAAACAGATAGTGCATATGCACATACACGCCTGATTGCTAACGAAGGCAATCCAATCGGTGGGACAATCCCCCGATACACCCCACCTGAAAAACGATTTGCCCATCGGGCAAGCAATCTACTCGCAAGCAGGATACAAAGTATTTTCTTCTTCCTCAATACTATACCCTTAAAAATATTGGAAGTCTATTAAAAAAATATTAATATTTTTAAGAGTAAAAACATACTTTAAAATACTTAAATTTAGTAAACAAGATAATATGAATTTACTAAGCTGAAATATGCACATTGCTGCATGAGGCCAGAGCGTGCAAAAGTTGATTGCTGCACTAATAGATCAAGCTTTCGTAGCTTTTACGCGAGGCAAAGAGGACTTTTCTAAGCGTGTACTAAGATCGATTCTTTGATAGCGTGCCCGAGGCGTTTGACAAGAAAATCTCTCGTGATAGTTGAACCCCCATCGCCTCTAGCTTCGAAAGAAACGATGGGCAAATGCCGGTTGGCTCATATATCCCTTTTATCTGACCACTCTCTCCGTCCACCCCTCTATCCCGATAATGAAATATGCTCTGCAACTTAATATTGCCGCTATTATCCACTCCTCGTACTTCAGCGATATTGCTGATCTTATACGTGCCATCGGCGCGCCTGGCCAGGTAGATAATCATGTCTAGCGCCCCGGCTATCTCCGATCTTAATAATCCGGTGGGAACGCTCATCCCGCCCGCGATACACAGTAGCTCCAGCCGCGTCAGGCAGTCCCGCATGTGCTGCGCGTACATCGTTGTCATGGCTCCCTGATATCCGCTATACATAGCCCGCAGCAGTTCCCCGGCTTCGTTGCCGCGGCACTCTCCAACGATCATACGATCTGGCCGCAAATGACGGGCATGCATTACCAGGTTACAGGCGGTATCTATCCCCGGCGACTGGCTTAGGTTTACCACCAGTTGAATCACATATTTCTGCTTCAGATGCAGTTCGCTGACCTCCTCAATAGTCACAATACGCTCATGTTCTGAAATACAGCCGCAGAGGGCGTTCAGTAACGTAGTTTTTCCCGATCCGACATTGCCGCAAATGACAATATTCAAACGAGCCTGTATACAGGCTTGCAAAAAATCGGCCATCGGCGCGTTCAGTGTTCCGCCCGCGACCAGCTCGGATAATGTAAGTGGCTTCGTACCGCGTTTGCGAATAGTGACAACGGGTCCATTGATTACGCTGGGAGGCATTGCCACAATCAACAGCGAGCCATCCGGCAGATATGCCTCGGTAACAGGTCCGTTTTGACGGATATGGGGCTTTGCCAGGAGCAAGCAATTTTCAATAACGCGCCGCATATGACGTTCATCGGCAAAATAACATGGCACCTCTTCTAGCCGATCTCCATACTGAATAGAAATATGACGCGGGCCAATCGCAATGACTTCTGTGACATTTTTATCCTGCAATAGTGGCTTTAGCGGCCCATAGCCCAGCACCTCATTAACAATACCCCTTAATAATAAGCTCGCCTCGGTCAGACCGTGAACCTGGCGGGCCGCCAGTTCCGTACGCAACAGAGCAACGGCACGTTTGCGCACATCTTCCACAGACGAGGGATCGAGAGGATTAATAGCATCAGATGTATTATGCAGGTCTCGCCAGATAAGCTCACTGATATGCAGCATCGCAGGCCAGAGGGGGTGCCCATACCCGATAAAGTCATTAACCCGTAGTAGCGCGCCCATTTTGGACGGCTTCGCATCCTCTCGATTGAGAAGGATCGTTGGCTCCTCCGCCTGTTCCTGCAACGGCCCTTGCACGCGAGGAGCTCTATCGTTTAGCCACGCATCATCTTGTAATTGTATTTTCGGGCGGGGCGGAGCTGTCGTATGTCGTCTGGATTGCATAAAAGTGCTTTCCACTCCCATGATACTGTTAATAGTTCCTACGTTAGTATAGCTGTAGCACCCAAACAAAAAGAAGAGATGCGATCTTCATCACATCTCTTCCTGCTCTATTGTGCAATTACGCGCTAAAAGGTCATTAATCCAGGTAATCCTTCAGCTTGCGGCTGCGGCTCGGGTGGCGCAGCTTGCGTAGAGCCTTTGCCTCAATTTGACGAATGCGCTCGCGCGTCACATGAAACTCTTTACCGACTTCCTCCAGAGTGCGGCTGCGGCCATCGTCGAGGCCAAAGCGGAGTTGGAGCACTTTGCGCTCGCGATCCGTCAGGCTGTCCAGAACATCCTCCACCTGCTCCTTGAGCAACTGGTGGCTCGCCGCCTCGGCTGGAGCCAGCGCGGTATGATCTTCCAGGAAGTCACCCAGGTGGCTATCGTCCTCTTCGCCAATCGGCGTCTCCAGACTCACCGGCTCCTGGCTCACCTTAATGATCTCCCGCACCTTCTCGGCGCTGATCTCCATCTTCTCCGCGATCTCCTCGGACGTGGGTTCGCGCCCCAGGTCTTGCAGGAGACGGCGGCTGATGCGGATCAACCGGTTGATAGTCTCAACCATATGCACCGGAATACGAATAGTGCGCGCCTGATCAGCGATAGCGCGCGTGATGGCCTGGCGAATCCACCAGGTCGCATAGGTGCTGAACTTGTACCCTTTGGTGTAGTCGAACTTTTCGACAGCGCGGATCAAACCGATATTCCCCTCCTGGATCAGGTCCAGCAGGTTCATGCCGCGTCCAATGTACTTCTTAGCCACGCTGACCACGAGGCGGAGGTTGGCCTCCGTCAGACGGCGCTGGGCCTCCTCGCCTTCATCAATGTACCGGCGATTTGGCGCTACCTTCAGGCGCTCGGCTCGTAGTTGCTCAGCTTTGCCACGCTCCATCAACTGCGCCAGCCGCACCTCCTCTTCCGCGCTCAACAAAGGAACGCGCCCGATTTCGCGCAGGTACATACGCACGGGATCATCTAAGCTGCTCTCAAGGTCAGCAATAGCAATACCAAAGCCATCTTGCAACTCTTCCCACTTGGGATCTGCCAGAACTTCAGCATCCAGTTCGTTCGGTTCAGGCTCCCAATCCGTTGGGGGTTCTTTGCTTGTGTCAAGAGCGTCCATAGGTTCTTCGTCCTGGAGCTTAAACAGGTCAAATGACTCATTGCCCTCAGCGGTAGGCTCTACCAGGTCTTCGCCAATCGCTGCATGAGCACGAGCACGACCCACGGCATCAATATCGAAATCATTCTCCGCATTATTCAACATGGACTCATCAAAAGGCTCAAGTTCGAACATGTTTTGTAACGTCCCCGTACTCACACGCTCTTCCTGCACCCGATCAATTACATCTTGTTCCCGATTCACCATTCTGGCATCCCCCTTCAGAAAACAGGCCCGCAATGAAAAACGTATAAAATGAGAAAAATCCTGTTTCCCGCTCCGATTTGGTTTAAAATGATTCCACCAATAGCCAATATATCTAGGCTGCTTCCTTCTGCATCTCAAGTTTACCCCTGTAGATGCGTCGCCGAGTCGATTGTACGCAATTGCCGGTGGATATCCAACAATTGCTGCTGAAGCTGCCGCGCCATACCACTGTTTTTTGCCTCGGCAGCCTCATGTAAAAGATATTTTAGTTCTGTATTTAATTGTAACAGCCGCATCCGCTTGAGACGAGTCGCACACTGGATAGCTTCTTTTACCAGTCCGATCCCATCCTTCTTAGGCGACCTCGACTCAACGCATTTTTGTACCCTGGTCACTGTTGACAGTAGAACCGAAGGCACAACTTGTTCTAAGGCTTGATGTGAGGGGGAAGAATCACGTTGATACTCAGAATTGAGTATGTGGTACAACTCCCGCGTGTCTGTCCCAGCGAAGTCACCATCGTTTATTATACCACAAACATGGAGATTCAATTCTGGATTTTGCAAGAGTAGCCCAATCAGGTAGTCCTCCCATTGTAACCTATTATCACTACCTCTGTCAAGCCTGACCTCGTACCCCCGCTTGCCAGCCTGTGCTTCTTCTCCTCGCTCACTGACCCTCCCGGCCTCGCCTTTTCCCTGCTCTCCCACTATCCCCTGTACCGCGCCCACCCCCGGCTGCTTCTTCCCCGCTTTTGGCTCCGCTTCCCCCGAGAATTCCGCCGCTACATTGACCAGCTTTTGCCCCCTGAGAACCCTTTGTAGTTCTTCATGCAAGCTGCGCTCGTCAATGCTGATCATTGCCGCCAGCTTCCTCAGATACGCGTCGCGCTTAATACGGTCGCTAATCATTCCTACCACGGGCAATAATCGCTTGGCCGCCTCGGTTTTGCCGGAGGGCTCCCGCAAGTTAAGGTCGGCAACCTTGACCACAAAGTAGTATTCTACCAGCGGCAGCGGGTGACTGACGGCATAGAGCCACGCGTCCAGGTCGCGCCTGATAAATTCGTCCGGGTCCTCGCCCGGCGGAAGCTGCAAGACGTTGATTTCAGCATCCACCTGCTCTTCCAGACGAATGATCGACCGATAACGCTGCTTGCCTTGTCCGCGTTGCCGCTCCTGCTTTCCTATTCCTTCCGCCGCCAATGGAACCGGCACTACCACGCGATCAAACGTTTTCAGCGCCTCCTGGATGCCATGCTCGGTGGCTGCGCTTCCGGCTGCGTCAGGATCTAAAGCCAGGGTTACCTGCCGGGTCAGCTTCTTTAGTTGTTGAATGTGCTTTTCTGTGATGGCACTGCCTATACATGCCACCGTTTGCCTGGTACCGTATTGGTGCGCAATAACTGCGTCAACATACCCTTCGACAATGACAACCTGTTTAGCTTGTTTTATGGCGTCCTTTGCCATATCTATGGCATAAAGCACGCTGTTCTTTTCGAATAGTAACGTCTGCGGCGAATTCAGGTACTTAGGTTTGCCATCTCCCAGTTCGCGACCACCAAAACCAATCACTCGACCTCGGATATCGCGAATAGGAAAAATCAGACGGTTCCTAAAGTAATCATATACCCCACCACCTTGACCCTCTTCAAGCTTCCCTTCACGCTCCCGCGCCAGCCCTCCCATCACCAGTTCCCGCTCGCTATACCCCTTGTTGAGCAAGTAACGGGTCAAACCCTCCCACTGCTCGGGCGCATAGCCAAGACTAAAGGTGACAACGGTATCAGCCGAAATGCCCCGGCTCTGGATGTAGGCCCGTGCCCCTTCTGCTTCCTTCGAACGAGATAGCATCTGGTGAAACCAGAGGAGCGCCTCCTCATTGAGCTTGAGCAACGCTTCCTTAGCTGCGCTGGTCTCTCGCGCCTCCTCTAAACTTTGACCGCTCTGCTCCTCGATGAGGATACCCGCCTTCTCAGCTAGATAAAGCAGCGCCTCACGAAATTCGATCCCTTGCTGCTTCTCTACGAATGAGAAGATGTCCCCGCCCTCATTACATCCAAAGCAGCGCCATGTCTGCGTTTCAGGAAAGACGTAAAATGAAGGGGTACGCTCATTGTGAAACGGGCATAATCCCTTGAGAGATTTCCCCGATTTCTGTAAGACAACGGTCAGACCAATCTCATCCGCTACATCTACTTTTGCTTTGATGGCTTCAATGGTCGATGTCATACACAATCCTCAGCGCAAATACGGTAGATGATGGCTTGCAGATCAGTTTGTCCCCCACCACATATAACGAGCAATCTTACGGAAAGTCGCGCTAATAATACAAATATACGATTTGGCAGGAAACAATATACCTGTTGTACTATTTGCTGCTACTTGTGAAGGCCGCATGGGCGAAGCTTTGATATCAGACGAATACGAATGAGAAACACTACTACATATAACAACATTATATGAAACGTTCATTCCTTCATTATGGTGACATATTTTACCCGCCCTTCTCACTATTCTTTCCTGAGCAATAGCCTCTTTTCTCATTCTACTAGCCCCACCAACTGTTCTGGCTCACTAACTCCTCTAGCCCTTTTTTCGATCCCTCTCCCTTCTTAGAAAAAAACACCAGCCAGATTTTCTCCCCGTCCTTCCCCCTTAAATATGACTGTTTAGCATACTTTTTATTAAATCTGGCAGGCAGTGATAGTCCAGCTAGCAACCGGCATTTTAGGGACTTATCCACATTGCTATTCGTGAGTTGATATTTGTTAACTCAACTTGACATTGAGTTATTGGTTATCCACATTTCCTGTGGATAAGTTTTCCACATTATCCACATCAATGTATTTAAACTTGAGACTTATCCACACCTATTTCTGAAAATATATTCATAATTGCTTGAGTTGATGGGACTCAACTCATCTTTTCCTGTGTTTATCCACATTTCCTGTGGACAAGTTTTCCACATTATCCACATTTGCCCCTGAGTTGATGGGACTCAACTCATCTTTTCCTGTGTTTATCCACATTTCCTGTGGATAAGTTTTCCACACTTTCCACATCACCACCTTGAGTTGAGTTCCATCAACTCACCTTTTCCTGTGTTTATCCACAATCACTGTGGATAAGTTTTCCACACTTTCCACATCACTGTTTGAGTTGATGGGACTCAACTCACCTTTTCCTGTGTTTATCCACATTTCCTGTGGATAAGTTTTCCACATTATCCACATTTGCCCCTGAGTTGATGGGACTCAACTCATCTTTTCCTGTGTTTATCCACAATCACTGTGGATAAGTTTTCCACATTATCCACATCACCACCTTGAGTTGAGCCTCATCAACTCACACCATATGGCTTTTTTTTCTGGGAATTAGCAAATATTGCGCTTTTCGGCAATTTTTCCAGCATCTATACAAGAAACGGTGTTAAGATTCTATTAAATTGGATTAAAAGATGTTAGGATTGGATTAAAGAAGAGACGTTCTTCGATCAAAAGGTGTTAAGATTGGATTAAAGAAGAGATGTTTTTCGATCTTAATACAAATATAGAAACCTACGATAAAGTGGAGAAACGGTTAAAATCTGGAGATTATGGTGTACTAATGCACATGAACTTTTGCTTTTTCGTCCCCCCACTTCCAATAATTACAAGCTTTTCATAGCGACTTTTGTCACTTTTCCACATATCTATCTATGACATGATAAGTAGTAACTCAACTTGACATTGAGTTATTGGTTATCCACAGAAGCTGTGGATAACTTATCCACACTTTCCACATTTGCCCCTGAGTTGAGTTCCATCAACTCATCCTTTCCTGTGTTTATCCACAGTTGCTGTGGACAACTTATCCACAGCATCCAAAACCGGTGGATAACTACGAGTATTTGTCCACAGCAACTGTGGATAAGTTGTCCACATAGACGACTATCAATAAAATTTATCCCCAGGTTATCCACCTCTATCCCCAGGTTATCCACAGGCTATTCGCGTTCTAAAAAAAGAATGTGGAATTTTCCGCAGCGAGTGATGGCGCTTATCAAGCCGGTCGAGACCTATTCCCGGCTTTTTCTTTCGGAGGTTGTGACAGAGTTATCCACATATCCACAGCCCCTACTACTGCTGTTTATATATATCTTTTAAAAAATATATATAATAGTAGTATATAGCGTTGTGGATATGTGAATAAGTTTTTCGCGTAACCACAGGTTTGATATCACAAAGGATCTTCGTTCAGACAAAAGTTGGTTATAAGCCAGCCCCACCATGTCACTGTAAGATATGCTCATTCCGGTTATGAGTTATCCACAGAAAATGTGGATAACCGAGGCGTCAATTGTGAAGAAGTCGAATTTGATGGGATTATTTGCAAAGAAGATGATTGTAGGGGCAATCCCTGGCGGTTGCCCTCACCCCATAGGATAGGCAGGGCAATTGTAAGGCGATCCCTGGCGGTTGCCCTCACCCCATCAAATATGCAGAACAGGGGCAAATCCCCATCTGATATACAGGGCAAAGACAAAAAAACAGGGCTGGTCTTGCACCAGCCCCTACCGGGAAAAAACGTGTTCTGGTGAGATGATTTGTTGTCGAGCGAGAATGTCGTAGATACGCAGAAGCTCACCGACGCTGAGGACCGAAGCCAGCACCGGCCCTGGTCGATATGGTGCATCACCATCGAAGGCCGCAGGACACATCCCTAGCAGGTTCCTGTCAAGGCAGCTCTTAAATGACTCCAGCAGTCGCAGCCCCTCCCGCCATAGATATTCCTGGCAGAGGCTATTATCCTGCTCGGATAGCTCGAAAGGCTGGCATTGCATCGTCAGCAATGCGTCGATATATGGCCCGATCAGCCAGGGCCACACGCTCCCTTGATGATGGGTGTTTAGCCCGCCATCCTGATGCTTTTCTATGTGACCGCAATATGAGCTCTCATGCGGTGCAAGCGTACGCAGGCCGTAAGGTGTGAGCAGGTGCTGCGTCACTGCATCGAATACTGCCTGCCTGGAGGAATGATCCAGCGCTGAATGGCGGAGGGAGATTGCAAAGAGCTGATTCGGGCGCAGGGCCGAATCAGCGCCATCTGGTCCATCCACCACATCGTAGAGATAGCTCCCATCAGCATACCAGAAACGCTGCTGGAAGCTAATTTGACAGCGTGTGAGCAGTTTATGGTAGTAATCGGGCGCACAACCAAAATACCCTCTATTTTTGAAATGCTGGGACCATTCATGCATCAGAGAGAGAGCATTGAACCAGAGCGCGTTAACTTCAACCGGCTTGCCCGCGCGAGGAGTGATGGGAGCGCCATTGACGGTGGCATTCATCCAGGTTAACGCCTTACCTGGCTGATGGGCGTAAAGCAGGCCGTCATTAGCATCCATGTGAACACCATTGGCGGTTCCCTGCACATATCGGTCGATGCACTCTTTCAGCGGGATAAAAAACTCCTCCAGGAGTTCATAGTTGTGAGTGACCCGCAGATAGTAATCAAGCGCGTAGAAAAACCACAATACGGTATCCGCGTTGCTATAGTTGCTCGCTTCTGGCTTAGAGCCTGCAAGAGGCAGGCGATCCGGGAGCATCCCATCTCGAAGATAGTGTTTATACTCTTGCAGGATGCGCAAACCCTCGTCAAAATGCTCTGTTGCGAGGAGAAGGCCGGGCAGGGCAATCAATGTATCGCGCGTGCTATGCTCCATACGAAAGTAGTCCGCGAGCAGAGATGGAACGTTTTCAGGCTCGCTAAAGCAAACGCCCTGTTTTTCGCCGGATCTGGCTGTTTTACGATACATAAGAAAGTGATCAGCGGCCTGGAGCAGGAGACGCAAATATTCTTCCCCGCCGGCATAGGGATCGGAGGTGGTAGTTAATGGGAGAACGCGGAGATGGTGAGCCTGCACAGCTTCTCCCCCCTCGCCGAAGTAGCGCCTGGGTTGCAAAGCATGCTGTAATAGTCCCTGCTGCCTTTCGACGCCGCGTTTGTAAGAACTGCTAAGCTGCTCTGGCTGCAAGTAGTGCGATGACAACTCTTCGGCGCTGATAACCACGGTCAGCGTTGCCTGCTTATCGGGCCAGAGCGTCGCACGAATAACGCCAGGGAGGTAAAGATCGCTTGTTGCCGCGTGGTTTTCTGTTCTATCGCATCGGTGCAGAAAATTCCAGTACCACACCCCGGTAGGTAAAAATGTAACCTGGCTTTCGGGCTGTCCGACTGCCAGAATATGATAGGGATGCGTCCCTTCGCCCGCCAGAATAGTACACCCGGCCACACCTGTAGGTATATAAGTTGTCGGGTCAGCTATATCATTGTTGATAACGTCTCCTACCCGGCGCATGTGTACTTGAAAATGCCAATCATTGCTGCCGCGCTGAGGTTGGTTATGGGGACGGTATGCGGCAAAGGGAAGCAGCGTCAGATTAAGCGCGTGTGAGGAGGCTTCCGCGTATTCGTAGTAGCGCCCGTAGCCATTTTCCGGCGAGGAGGGATGCTGGATCGCATTGCGGAGAACCCGATACTGGATATATGTCGTATGCTGGCCGCGTTCCATCCAGATGCGTTTTTCGAGTATAATCCCGTTAACGCCTCCCAGATGATAGGTAAAAACGGGTAAGCCTTCTTCAAGGCGAAACGTTTCAAGGTGAACGAACCCGGACGGATTGAGCGTACCATCGGGGTACTCATTTGTACCCAGGTAGTAGGTGCGTTGATCAAAAAGGATCTCTTCATCGATTTTAGCCAGCAAAAGCTGAGGGGTTGTGGCTCCGGGCGGTAGTGTCACCAGCAGGCCGTGTTCCATGCGGGTGAGGACGCCGGCAACGGTTCCCGCCGCATATCCACCTCGCCCATTGGTTATCAGCCACTCACGAGCGATGGTCTCATTGAGATCGCAGCATCTGCTGCGATCAAGCATCACAGGCATGTCAGACCCTCCAAGCCCCTCGATAGGTGATGGTCTATGACTACAAGATGGATACTGTTTCCTATTTGATACGCAATCCTGGGTATGGATTTGCACATACCTTCTCATAGTGTAGCACAACCTATGTGCATGAGACAGCATATATTTATTATCTTTTGATTATTTTCTCTATAATTCTTTGATCAATGGGATGACATTTGCCATTACACAAATGTTCAGACGTGATACAAAGCGATAACAAAGCGTAGTATTATGCATACATGTGGTGTGTTAAAGTTTGTATCAGGCCGGTTCTAGAGCGTCTACAAGGTCGTTATTGGCCTTTCTGGGATTGCATGATACAATGGCAAGGTACTGTGCGCCGTGCGTATCGTATCTGATTGAGGAGGTTATCTTCTATGTTATCTACGTTCCCCAAAGCTGGAACACGAAGACGTCAGCTCTCTCTACTGGTCACTTCTATGAGCATGCTGGCTGTTCTGATGTTGTTGCTCGCGGCCTGTGGCGGTAGCACCCCTGCATCCAATAATGGCCCTGATCTCATCACTCCTGGAGTATTGACGGTCGGTAGTGACACAACCTATCCGCCGCAGGAGTATATCGACACGACTACCCATCAGGCAGCCGGTTTCGATGTTGATTTAATCAGTGCCATTGCGAACAAGATGGGATTGAAGGCACAGGTCGTCACGGCCAAGTTCGACTCGATCATTTCCAGTCTGGCTGCCAGGCGCTTCGATGTGGTTATTTCCGCGGTATCCATCACATCAGATCGTCAGAAACAGGCTGATTTTGTGCCATACTTTAATGCGGGCGAATCTCTGCTGGTTCAGAATGGCAATCCCAAGGGTATCAAGAGTACCGCGGATCTATGCGGTATGGATGTCGGCGTGCAAAATGGCACCATCGAGCAAACCGACCTGCAAACAGCCAGCGATGCCTGCAAAAAAGCTGGCAAGCCGGAAATCAATATGACCGTGTTGCAGGATCAGACCGCTGTGATACAATTACTGCAAACCAATCGTGTTGTCGCTACGTATCAAGACTCGCCGGTAACTGACTACTATCTCAAGCAGAATCCCGGTCGTTTTGAAGTTGGCGGCTCGGTAGTCAATGCGGCTCCTGAGGGAATAGTGATCCGCAAAGGCGACACTGCCATGCTTAATGCCGTGCAGTCAGCCTTTAACGCGCTCAAGGTCGATGGCACTTATCGCTCCCTGATTAGTAAATGGGGACTGACCAATGAGGCAATCACGACGATAGACCGCCGGACCTATGTTGCATAACAGGCGGGTGAAGAAACCGTAGAGATGGCTTGATTGCCATCTCTACAACATACTTGTGGGTAGGAGGCCGGTATGTTTCACTGGGATGTTGTCTGGCAAAACCTTTTTTCAGGTCTTTTTCTTAGTGCCGCCTGGACAACACTATGGATATCTGTAGTCGCGCAATTCACAGGTGTCGTCATAGGTCTTTTCCTTGCCTTGATGCGCATGTCCCGCTTTCGCTGGCTTAACTGGCCTGCTGCTGGCTATATCTGGCTCTTTCGCGGCAGCCCTCTGTTGGTCCAGGTTTTGATCCTCTTTGATGGCATACCCGAAATGTTTCCTTCTGGCGCGGCAAGCAGGATTCTAACACCCGTTATCTGTGTTCTTATCGCTTTTTCACTGAATGAGGGCGCATACATGGCAGAGATCATCCGTGCCGGTATTACCTCGGTCGATCCTGGACAGATGGAGGCGGCGAAGTCGCTGGGGATGCGTTATAGTCTGGCAATGCGCCGCATCGTTTTGCCGCAGGCCGCGCGTGTAATCGTGCCCCCGCTGGGCAACGAGTTCAATAATATGCTGAAAACGACCTCGATTGCCTCCGTGATAGGTCTGTTTGAGCTAACTAATACGGCAGAAGTCTACGGCTCGCAGGCATTCGTCACTTTTGAGCTGCTTATCGTTGCCACCTTCTGGTATCTTGTGTTGACGACCGGCTGGGGGTATATCCAGAGCTGGATTGAGAATAGCATGGACCCGAACCGTACAGGAAAAGCGGAGGTGGCCGAGAGAAAAGGCTGGACCGAACGCATGGTTGGCTTTGGCTCGTCCCGCTCCGGCGGTACTCTGGTAGGACACTAGGCGTTATTTTTGTGGTATTGAGGGTAAGCTGGCATGAGTGATAATACAACGAATGGCGATGCGATGGTACGCGGCGAAAGCATCGTCAAACGCTTTGGGAATCTGACAGTGCTCAATGGCGTCGATCTCCTGGTGAAGCGCGGCCAGGTAGTGGTAATTATCGGGCCGAGCGGCTCCGGCAAGACAACGCTTTTGCGCTGCATCAATCACCTGGAAAAAATTGATGCAGGCTCTATTTATGTTGATGGCGAGTTGGTGGGCTATCGCGAAAAAAAGGGGAGGCTAGTGGAGGATACCGATGCCAATATCGCCCGTATCCGTTCCAAGATCGGCTTTGTATTCCAGCGCTTCAACCTTTTTCCGCACAAAACCGCGCTGGAAAATATTGTTGAAGCGCCAATTCATGTCTTGCGCGAGCCCAAAGATGTTGTCGTGGAGCGCGCTCGCGTCCTGTTAGATAAAGTTGGGCTTGCCGACAAAGCTGATACCTATCCTCACAAACTCTCCGGTGGTCAGCAGCAGCGGGTGGCTATCGCGCGCGCCCTGGCGATGAATCCCAAGCTCATGCTCTTTGACGAGGCCACTTCGGCGCTCGATCCAGAGCTCGTAGGCGAGGTTTTGAAAGTGATGCGCCAGCTCGCCGAAGAAGGCATGACAATGGTCGTGGTGACGCATGAAATGGGCTTTGCGCGCGATGTCGCCGATCATGTGATTTTTATGGATAAAGCGGTAATTGTGGAACAGGGACCTCCCGAGCAGCTTTTCGACCATGCCGAAAATGAGCGCACGAAGGATTTTCTGGGAATCATACGCTAATCAGGCTGCCACCGCTCGGGATCGGTCAACGATGTTGTTATGACCCGCTGATAAGGGAGCGGTGCCAGCGTAGAAATCGCTGGATTTCCTGCGGCGATAGCTCGGCGGTACGTGGCGTCAGAGTAAAATTGGGAGTGATATCGATCAGGCGCAGGAAAGCGCGAACCATCGTTGGATCAAAGCTGCGCCCGGAGCCTTGCTGCAGCCGTTCGCGCGCGACATCCATTGATACTGGCGCTTTATAGGGACGTTGCGAGGTAAGGACATCGTAGACATCGGCAATTGCCAGCATGCGGGCGCTCAATGGAATTTCCTCTCCCCGCAAACCGGAGGGATAACCGTGCCCGTCCCAGGCTTCATGGTGGTAAAGTACGGCCTCTACGTAAAAAGGGGGGACGTCGCAGCCAATGAGAATCCGCGCCCCGATCACCGGATGACGCTCCATCTTCAGTCGTTCTTCGTCGGAAAGGGCCTCTGATTTATTCAGAATATCATTGGCGATCCACGTTTTGCCCAGGTCATGGACCAGGGCTGCCAGGGCCAGGTCGCGCGCCTCTCGCCTGCTCCAGCCCAAAAAACGGGCCAGCCGCTGCACATACGTTGCGACTCGACGCGAATGCTCGTAGGTAACAATATCCCGCTCCTGGATACTTTTAGCGAATGAAAGCAGGACTTTCCTTGCCTCACGCTCCACAAACATTATTCCCATCACATTCTCTTCCACTTAGCCGGTCATACCGGCAACCGCCATAGGTACCTCGACAATATGCCGCTGCACGACGATCAAAGATTTTTAGCATAGACGTATATCCTGGATAAAAAGGGTAGAAGCAAAACCCACCCTTGTGCAAAGTTTTTATACCAATCTATACTATATTAATATTTCGGTTTTATTTCTGTCCATGCCTGACCGCCAATAGGTACTTTTGTGTCTGCTTTTGTCATTATTGTTAATCAAGTATCTCGTTTTGTGCGCTTGCGTTACTCAATACACGCTCTAAAAGCTTATATGGTTGCCGATAATATGGAGTTAAAAAATATCCAGATGTCACCTGCTCTATTTGGTATTCCTTTATATCAACGTTTGCTGATGCCTATTCCCCAAATAGTCCCTCTTTGCTACCCAATTCGTTTTTTATCGCTGCCTTTTGTGATAGACTCACCTTATGGCTTAGAAAAAAGTACCATCATCAACTTCTTGCGGGTCTGGTGCATTTGTAGTAAGCGAGAACAATTACGATGGCAGAGAACACTGTGGAAAACGAACCGGAGCAGAGCGTGGCCTCTGATCAAGATGGTCGCAATGGGGATGTGATAACGGTAGTCTTAACCGCTGATAACCATCTGGGGTATACAGCTTTCGGTCAGCATCCTCGTAAACGTGAAGAACGTCAGCAAAGATTGCGCCGCGCTTTTCAGCAAGCGACGGATTTTGCAATTATGCAGGGCGTTGATCTTTTTATCCAGGCAGGCGATTTATTTGATACTCCTACGCCCAATGAACGGGACCGCACCTTTGTAGCGGAACGCCTCGCGCAACTAAAACAGGCCGGAGTTCGTTCTTTCGCGCTCGGCGGCGGGCGTGATACTCCGACGGAGGCGCAACCGTCAGGAGATGAAGCGGCCCCGGCTCCTCAGATCAGTTACGCGCGTCTGGGCGCGCTCCACTATTTTCCTCCAGCGCGAACCTCTGAGGAGATGGAGCCGGTAATGCTTACCATCCGGGAAACGGTGGTGGGCGTTTGCGGTCTGGGCGTTCTGGTTGGGCAGGAAGGCGATCCGCTTTCTCGCCTGCAAGTGCAAAGTGAGATTGAACGGGCCTCTATTCCGATTCTGGTGCTTTATGCCCCGATAGAGGGCCTGACCGCCGGTTCGTCTCTACTGGATATGCGCGCCCAGGTGAGCCGTGCCAGCATCGAGGAGCAGAGCGCGTTCCGCTTCATCCTGGCTGGCTATCATCATGGGTATAGTCAGTTGCGTATCGGGCAGACGGATGTTATTGTCGCAGGAGCGACGCAACACGTCGATTTCAGCTCCCCCGATCAATCTCCCGGCTTCGTTTTCCTGGGCCTGGCCGCCGATGGAGTGCGCTGGTGCAATCATATCAGTGTCGATGCTTTAAAGGTGCAACGCACTGTTATTCATACAAAGAATCTCTGGTCGCCGGATGTTGCTACGCCGGAACATACTCCTACCGAGATTATCCTTGAACGCTTACGCCCTCTCTGTGATGAAGAGGCTATGCTTCAGCTACGGCTTGAGGGCGAACTTACGCGCAAACAGTATCATCAACTGGACCTGAATAAGATACGGCGCTACGGTGAAGAACATTGTTTTGCTCTTGCTATCGACGATAGCGCCCTATCCCTGCTGCCAGAGCAGGATGCTGCTTCTGCTGAGGCAGGCGAACGCTTCTCACCGCGAGAAGAACTGATAGCGGTGGCCGACGAATGGATCGCTGCCGCAACTGATGAGCAAGAGAAAAAAGCGCTGGTCTTTACCAAAGAAGAACTGCTATTAGCAATCGATGAGGCCAAAAGTAGTTGGTAATCGGGAATCTCTGCCTGGCTTTGGCGAACGGAGCGTGTGTATGATAATTTTGAAACATTTGACGGTTGAGCGTTTCAGACTCTTGCGCGAGCTGAATTTGCACTTTCCGCAGCGTGGTAGCATCTTAATCCAGGGGCCTAATGAGTCCGGCAAGTCGGCTCTGCTTGAGTGCATTTACTTCGCGTTATACGGCGAATCTCTCGCTGCCGACCGTGGGAAGCGCTCGCTCGACGATCTCATCCTCTATGGGGCAACAAGCGCGGTCGTGACCCTGACGTTCTCAGTGAGCGCGACAGAGTTCACTGTGAGGCGTACGCTTGAGCGTGGGCAAGGGCAGCAGGTCGCTCTCTATGTTCGTCATCTCGGCCTACCCGAAGCAGAGCCAGTTACCGACCCGGATACAGCGAATGAGCAGATTATAGCCGCGCTCGGAAATATGGATGGTAAGGCGTTGCGCGACTCTTGCTTGATTGAACAGAAAAGACTGGATCACCTGGAGACGTTGCCAGCCTCGGAACGGGAAAAAACTGTGCGCAAATTGCTCGGCCTGGAAAAATTTGCTCTCCTGGCCGAACGCTTTAGCGTCACTCCCGACGACGAACTCTCCCTCAAAACAAGCTCCGAGCGGCTACGTCTGGCCGAGATCCAGGCCCGTATTCCAGAGCTCAGTAAAAAGCTTGATGACCTTGAAGCGGCTCTTGATGCGGTTAAGGTTCATGAGGACCTGGAAGAGATCAGCCGCCAGGATGCTGAAATCGCGGAACTGGAACAAACCCTGCAACACATTGAAGAGCAGCGGCTTGAACTAAACAATCGACGCGCGCGTGCGCAACAACTGAGAAATGCCGATGAAACGCTGGCTGAAATCATTGCCGCTTACGAAGAGATCGCAAAAGCCCAGCGCGTATTACCAGATCTGGAGAGGCAAATCTCAGCCCTGGAACGCCGAGAAAAAGAGGACCTGCCAGGCTTGGAGAAGCGTGTTAGTGAATTAGGGGAGTTGATGCGTTCCTTCGGCACACTCCAGCGTATGTCGCAGGACCTGCTTACCTCGGTAGAAACGCTGAAAGAGCTTGAGCAAGAACTCAAGCAGCAGGACGAAGCTCGCGATGATCTGAAGAGCTTGGACGAACAGGTGGCGCATACCCGCGGACGCCTTGAAGAGGCTCAGCGATCATTGGAGGAGCTAGAGGAGCGACGCCGCGCCGGACGTCCCCATCTGGAGGCCCGGCTCCAGCGGATGAGAATACTCTCTGAACGTATGAAGGCTCTCAAGCAGGCCGAAGAACAATATACGCGTAGCCAGGCAGTAAGAGAGCAGGCGGATGAACATATCACGCAACTGAATAAAACGCGTAAATCTCTGCGTGATGCCAGCTATGAGCTAGAACAGGCTGAAATGGAGGCGCAGCAGACTCAGCAGCAGATTGCAACTTTAGATAGAACGTGGCGGCAACTGAATGTGGGCCAGCAGATTGAGGAGTGGTGCCACCAGAAAGAACTGGCGCAGGAACTCTCCCAGATCGAGCAACATTTGATGCTAACGCGCCAGCATCAGGCTACGCTTACACAGAGCGTCATGAATGCGCGTTCCAGTGCCACAAAATATATGGGACTATTCGTCGTGTGCCTGGTACTGGCCCTTTTAGGTCTTAGCGTTGCCATCGTGGAAGTGTTACAACATGCAACCCTGTTCGCGATTTTTGCGGGCGTGGCTTTTATTCTGCTCTGCGTCGGCATGTCGTCCAGCTATTATAAGTATACGAAAGCGCGTAAAGAAGAGAAAGACGTTTATAAGCAGGAGCAGGAAGCTATTAATCTTGTCGGATCGATGGTGGCCTCACGCGATGCAGTCATACGCAAAGGGGCAAATCAAGAGACCCTGGCCCAGCTTGAGCAGGAAATTCGCTCGCTTAATGGCTCCCTGCCCACCTCGATAGAGGAAGCAAAACAGATGCTCCAGCCGACGCTGAAGCAGAACGAGCGCATCGCCGAAACCCAACAACAGTTGAAGGCCAGCCGCGACGAGCTAAATGCTGTCTATACACGCATCAATGCCCTTAAAGAGACGACCGCTTCCTTACAGAGAGAACAAAATCAACTGGAGGAGACGCGTAAGAAAAGCGGCTGGTCGAATATCGAGGAGGATCTGCGCAATGATCTGGCCGCCGTCGAGCGCATGCATCAGGAGATTACCCTGCTCGCCGGTCAGGAAGGTCTGCCGTTACTCAGCATTAACGCCCGGCTCCAGAAAGGCCCTGTCGCGCTAAACCCTCTAGTGCGAGATGAGGATGCGATAGAGGTGCCAGAACTGGAGGTCCTGGTCGAGAGCACGCTCAAGGCAACTGAGCGTGAAATTGAAGCTATCGACGGGAAGCTGGACCTGGTAGCCGACCTAAATGAGCAGATTAGAGTTCACCAGGAGGCCCTCGACGTTTTCCTTGCGCGCCAGAGGGTGCTGGCAGAACGGAATGAACGCTACCAGACAAGCAACCCGGCTCTACAGCTTGAGCGAGCTCGCGAGCAACAGAGCGCGTTACGCCAGGCCCTGCAATCTTTACAAGATTCGCTGCGCCAACGTGTAAAATCTCTTGATGTGGCTTTCGGGCAGGCGGCTGTCAGCAATGCAGAGACGGTGACTCGTAAGCAACTGGAAGAGCTGCAAATCACCCTGGGCAACAAAGTGATGCTCCAGGAACAGCATGCCCGCGCTACCCAATCCCTAAAAGAGCGCCAGGAGGAGCTTGCCGATCATTACAAGCAGCTCTCAAAATTTAGTAATAGCCTGGGGAGCTGGATCGTGCCGCTCAATCCTTTTGCCGGCGCCCTTGTGACGCTGCGCAATCGCTGCCAGCAGGAAATTGAGGAGTTGAATGAGGCTGGCAGCCTGCAAGAACTTGAAACGCTGAAGAACAGAGAAGGGGCAGCGAGGATAAAGATGGAGCTATGCCGCCAGGAAATTGAGGATATACGCGAGCGCATATCCTTTATGCTTACCCGGCGCACCCGTCCTGCTCCCAAAAACTACGAGCTTGACGCGCTGACCGCCGTCTGGCCCCTGCTTGAGGAATTTACCACTAAAGATCGTGACCGCCTGGACGAGGAACGCAATAGCGTTGACCAGGAATTGACAGCTCTGGAGGAACAGGATATGGCCCTGAGTGCGGAACTGCAAACAGGCAACGTTCCCCTGGATCTGGAGCAAGAGCGCCTGCATATGGAGCGACTGGAACGTTCCTACCTGGCGAAAAAACATGGCAGTGAGCTACTGAAAGCTGTTGACCAGCGCCTTATGCTCAAGATGGGGCCGCGCACGGAATATTATATGCAACAAATTCTGCGCCTGCTGACCGGTGGTCGCTATCATGATGTGCATCTTAGCACGGAGTCCGAAGCTGAGGCTTCGCGTGAAGGCGCATTCCAGGTAAGTGTATGGGATACTGCCGCGGGCGAATATGTATCTCGCTCGGCCCTCTCCGCTGGAGCGGCTGATCAGCTTTCGCTGGCATTGCGCCTGGCCTTTGCTATTGCCGCGTTGCCTCGCGAGCTAAGCGCAGCTCCGGGCTTTGTGCTGCTGGACGAACCGCTTAGCTCCTTTGATCGCGGTCGAGCGCAGGCGTTGGTGGATGTCATTACCGGCGAGCTTATGAGTCAGCATTTTGAGCAGATCCTGCTCATTTCGCATAGCAGCGCCTTTGATCCTGCCATGTTTCCTTACCATGTGTATATGGATAACGGGCTGGTGGTCGAAAGCAATCTCCCGGCGGTGCAACCTCTTCCCTTGACCGATGCCAGCAGCAAAAATGAAGCGACGGAGGATGCAGCTCTGGTGCCTGCTCTCAGTCAGGTAAAAAGCGAGTAAGTAGCGTAACGAGCTAGAGATGCATTGAGGCATGCACCTTGATGCATCTCTTTATCTTTCCTTTTGCATACCACTGTGATGTCTCTGTGAGAAAAATCCCCCCCTCGCGTGACCTGGACGTGATAGCTGTGTTTTATACTCTCAACATGAAAGGAAAGGGAAACCTTCCAAACAGAGTAAATGAGAGGAGGACATTTCTATTAGAGATGTGAGGTTTCTGAAGTGGAGAGGAGACGCTTTGATAGAACGCAGAAAATCCTCCAAAGGCTGACTCGGGTAAAAGGCGTTCCATAAGGACAAAGTACACGACAAATGGAATAGCAGTTCCAGCGTGAGGTCATCAAAATGACAGTCGTTATGCAGCCGTCAACCCGAAAAGTGCATTTATCCACTGTAGTATTGCCGGAAAGGAGTACTCCGTTGGACAAGTGATCAGGCGGGGGCCTTTCCTGGCACCCGCCTTTGTTATTGTCGTCTGAAAAATGCTTCTACTACCTTCATCGCTTCCTGCTCCATTGTATCGCTACCCTCTATCCATACAATGCGTCCATCTTTGCGGAACCATGTGAGCTGTCGCCGCGTGAAGTCGTGAATGGCGTATTTGAGGCGCTGCACCATTTCGGCTTCGCTACTATACTCGCCACGCAGCCAGCGACTGATAAAACGGTACTCCAATCCCAGCGCCTCTAAGCGTTCGTGGTCGATCCCCTGCTCGATAAGATGGCGCACCTCGTCTACCATCCCCTGATGCATGCGTTCGTCTACTCGCTCGTCAATGCGTCTGTAGAGCACTTCTCGCGGCCATTGTATTCCCAATAGGAGGCAGCGATAAAGCGGAGCCGCTATGCCGCGTTGTTGCGAAAACGGTTTTCCGGTGACGAGGCAGACCTCAAGGGCGCGAATCACGCGGCGCGGATTGTTGCGGTCAATCACCGCCGCGCTTTGCGGGTCCAACTCTTCAAGCTGTGCCAGGAGAGCGGCGAGCGGACAGCCCTCTAACTGCGTACGCAATTCCGGCTGCGGGGGCACTGCGGGTATATCGAGATGATCGACGACAGCCTGGATATAATGCGGTGAGCCACCAACGAGCAACGGCTGGAGACGGCGCCCTAAGATGTCATCGATGGCGGCGATGGCCTGATGCTGATATTGCGCAACGGTGTAGATCTCCTGCGGATCAACCACGTCCAGCAAATGATGTGGCACGAGCGCCCTTTCTTCAGGCGTAACTTTAGCCGTGCCTATATCAAGGCCACGGTATACCTGGCGTGAGTCCGCAGAGACAATCTCACCATGAACATGTTGGGCCAGGGCGATCCCCAGGGAACTTTTCCCCGACGCGGTTGGGCCGAGCACGACGATCAGGTCGGGTTGAGGAGAAGAGTATTCCTTCACACCAGCTACTTTCTAAATCAAGGCCGATTGCGTTTCACTAGCTGATCTACGCGCAATACTAGAGCTACCATTACGCCAATCCCTATCAATATACCAAAGGGAGTAAAGCAGTCCAGAGCCAGCCCCGCCGTCAGAAAATAGCCGAGTATGCCGCCGATAATCACTGCAACAGTGATAACGACGCCACGCATGCGTACTAATGCCTGCTCGGCTCTCTGAATGATGGTTTGGCTTACATTCGCACTGGTTCCCAATGTTGCTCCAAGCGAGGCCACTGTGAGCATTACGACGAGTTGGAGCAGAGGGAGGCTACCGTGGAAAATAAGCTGCCAGGCAAATTTGATAATCGCCATGAAGACAAGGGCGCTCCCCATACCTGTGCAGGCGCGATTAAGCCACTCTTTAAAAGAGCGTGTGCCGCTACCGTTAACCAGGAGCGCGCCCAGCGTAGCGGCTGGCACTATGCCGGTAAGCACAAGAACAAACCAGGAACTGGGAGGGAGTGGCGGCGTTTGTTGAAGCTGTGTCGGTAATGTATAGACCAGGCTGGCCGCCATAAGAGCAGCGGCAAAAGCCAATCCGCGCTGTTGCCACAAACGTTGCTGTGGTGTGGCCTGCAAGGGGTCCCAGCCTTGAGAGCTGCTGCCTGCTCCCGGCTGACCATATTTAGCCTTGTGCTCGCTATCTCGCGTTTTTACCGTGGAAGGTAGAGCTGCAATATCATAATAATTTTTCTGATTTGTTGCTGTGGTCGTTTTAGTCCCTGGCGGCATCATCACCTGGCTACCCATTGTCAGCGCATCGTCATCTTCATCATCATCCAGGTCAGCCCCGACCGTTTTCCCTCTGCGGTTCGCCTTGTTCCCTTTGGTTGTGTAGCCGAGCACGTCAACTTCCACCGTAACCACGATCTCTTTCCCATCGTTATTGGGCGTGATAGCTATCGCACCCGTATAATGGGTAGAGCCGCGCAATTGCGTGCTATTGATGCGCACATTGACAATTGTGCTCATGCCATCAAAGTGGGTCTGGTCAACCAGTATCCAGTGGTGGGAGGGCTGGATGGTTCCACTCACAAGCAGCCCTTGATCGCCTGTAATAGTGATAGTCAATGGGGCGGAAATGCCTGGATAGACCTCTCCATAATCAAGCGTGCGTGGGCTGACCTGGATCGGAGACGGCGCTTTGCGTGTCAGCCAGCTAAAACTGTTATAGGATGAACCGAATTTGATGGCTGGCTGCGCGCTGATTGAGCTGGCCCCTGGAGTTTTTGGCATGGTAGCATTGCGTATGCGGGCGTTGGGACCCATCGCTGCCTTTAAGAACCGCTCTACGGCCTCCATTGGATCGCTAATGGTCATGCGTATGCGCTCCGCTGCCCGCGCCAGATCCCTCGCCCCGATTTCTTGCAGCCATAGCTCAACTTCGCCAGAAGCAATATAGTCCGAGGCTTCTTCTGGATAGCGAGCGCAGAGATCCGCCAGTTCCTGCGGCGTCGTCGCCACATCCCCATTCTCGAAGACGAACGTGCCATAGCCCAGCAGCGCGTTACGAAACTCCGCTATCGTGCTGAAGCGTTCCCCTTGCTCCAGGGCTGCCGCCTTCTCCAGAGCGCGCGCCACAACGGGCGAAATCTGTCGATTGGCAACACGCACGTCTTTCAGACCGAAACCGGTATCGGGAAGCGTATTGGTCAACAACTGAAAGAGGGTCATTGCCAGCGAATAGATATCTGAACGTACATCGGTCTGGGCCTTGCCATACTGCTCTGGTGGCGCAAATCCTGGCGTTCCGAGCAGTTGCGTGTCCTGCGCCCCCGTTGGACGGAAAAAGCGGGCAATGCCAAAGTCAATCAGCTTGATATGTCCATTACGCGTCAACATCACGTTGCCGGGCTTCATATCGCGAAAGATAATCGGCGGGCTCTGGCTGTGCAAATATTCCAGCACGTCGCAGAGTTGCCGCGCCCAGCCGAGCACGCGCCTCTCAGAAAAAGGACCGTTATTGCGTTCAAGCAGCTCTTCGAGCGTGTAGCCGTCAATATATTCCATAACCAGGAAGTAGCGTTGGTTTTCGGCAAAGAAGCCGGTGAAGGAGGGAAGATTTGGATGGTTCAATCCCCATAAAATCTTGGCCTCGATCTTGAAGTTCTGGATAGCCTGAGGTCGTTCCGCTGGTGGCACCATCGAAAGGCTCATCTCTTTGATGGCGCAAATCATTCCCTGGCGTTTCAGGTCTTTTGCCTGATACACGGCTCCCATGCCACCCTGCCCAATAATGCGCTGAATCACGTATCGCCGGTGAAGCAGGGTGCGGCGGTCCAATTGTCCCGTTTGTATATTCCATTGACCGCTGTGCTGGCTAATAGCGAACCCCCCATCTTTTCTCTTGATAGCCTTGATATGACAAGTGCATCTCAGTATAACATACCACCGTGGGACATACTACCTATTAAAAACGTGTTTCCTGCGTCAAGATCACATATCATGGTACAATTTAGAAAAATATCGATGTGACATGACCGTTCATACATATACTTTGACGTACGGAACGGTCCATTATGCAATTACTCTTTCACCCAATTTCGATCCTGCTACGTCCTTAATCATACAAGCAGGCGTATAATGAAGTAAAGATGGTGGAAGTTGTAATCATGAGAGATCAGGATTGTTTATGAAGAAGATGCGAGCGGTCCTTGTACAGCGGCGTTCATACGTATTTCTGCTGATCAGCACGTTACTGGTTCTGGTCGCTGGTAGTTTGACGATAGTATGGCAAGTAGAGCAGCATTATAGTACCAGAGCAGATGGATCGAATGTGATTGGTCCCCCTTCGCTGCCCTCTGCTACTGTTAACACAATCCTGACTCGTGCGGGCAGCCCGATGGCTGGCACCGGCGCTGTCATCGAGCAGGCCGCGCGCCAGGCGAACATTGACGACGCCTTCGCCCTCGCCGTCTGGTGGACTGAGACAAACGATGGGGCCGCCGGCGTGGGCAGGGCTGATCACAATCCCGGTGGCGTGCGCGCCAGCCCCGCTTACCCGGCAGCCGCAGATGGCTATACCATTTATCCATCCTATGCAGCCGGTGTTAGCGACTGGTTCAATGTCGTGAAAAGCCGCTATACCAATCGTGGGCTGACTACGGTCTATGCCATCAGCTATCCTTACGTGGGCACCTCCGGCTCTGGCAATTGGGCGAACAAAGTGGTCAATCTGATGCTGCGTTATCGCGGCGAGGCACCTGTACCGACTCCTATACCGACTGCGAAGCCAAAACCTGTTCCGCACAGCCATGTGCAGGTTCAGCCCGAATCGGGTTTTGCAGCAAGCCAGCATAACCCAGCTCAAACGACTGGAAAAGTGCAGGCTGCTACAAATTCTCAGCCTTCATCTCTCGTCGCCAGGATAGGCCAGACGATGCTGGTCATGCTCGGTCTGGTAATTGCTCTGCTGCTCTTCCTATGGGGCAAACGAACAAGGCAAGCTAGCAGACTGTCAGGGGCTTCATTGCCTGCATGGCAAGCCCAGATTGGAAATTCGGTCTCATCTGCATTAAAAACTATAACTCCTTCAGATGGAGTAAAGCAGCGATTTGAGCCAATCAGTTCCTATGCCTCATCTTCATTGACAGATTTCTCGCCGATGGCTCCTCTGCCTCGACAATTGCCGTCATTGGCTGAGCTACAGCCGACGGCTCCTATGCCCGTAGCTCCTGTCGCATCATATACCCTCGATACAGATCTATTGCTGTCATCGCGCACTACAGAGGTGCGGTTACGTCGTGTCACGCTCTTAGGACGCAACGGGACGGCATCCAAAACTCGTGTAACAGATGAGACCAACAAGCGAGCTGCTATTAGAACTGTGCGAGAGCAAGTATCGCAGTCGGCGCCCGAGCCTTTTGTTACAGCAGGTGCGCCGGGTGTCAGGAAGGGCTTGTTATCCGGGTATAAGGAAAGCTGAAAAATCGTCCATTGCACTCAAGGAGAAACGCCAGAAAACTCCTCAAAAAAGGTGCAATGGAGCCAATAAACCCGTTGACAAACCGGAGGGATAGGTGTAATATGGTTGCGTAATCCGTTGGCAAGCAATGCCCTCGTGGCGGAATGGTATACGCAGCAGGTTGAGGGCCTGTGCCGAAAGGCGTGGTGGTTCGAGTCCACTCGAGGGCACCCAGAGGCGGCATCCCGAGTAGCATCGTGCGCAGGATGCCCATTTTTATCTGGCAACATCGCGGGCGACTAGCTCAGCTGGTTAGAGCGGCTGCTTTACACTTGCGCCGCAAAAGCGCACAGAGCTTGGCTACAACCCAGTAGCACCACTGGTGCGACGTGGTTAAAGCACCTGTCTTACCTGATGGGGAAACCCTTAGGGGACAATAGCATGACAGGAAAAGGCTGGATGGGGGAAGTACCTTACCCCAGGTCAGTCAGCTAAATTGCATATGGTTAAGGCTATACTGCTTGAACCCTAATTGGTGTGGTCCAGCAGCGACCCACATCATCACGGTACTATTGGATGTGTATGATGATCGGTTACGGAGCGTGTAAGCGTCACCGAAGCATCTCATCATAACAAACCTCAATGAGAGGGGATGCCAATGAGTAGGGGACCTAAGTGCAAGGGAAGCTCAGTGTGAAAGTGCGGGATTGCCTAAAAGCCGAGAGGCTCATGGTAACAGAGGACTCATAGTACTCAAATGATCGGGGTAATGCTTGATACACGGGGAAGGAGTCTAGCTGTAGGAGACGATAAGTTAGGGCTGTACCGGAGGGTGCAAAAGGCTCATAGTGTAAGGCTCCAAAGCAGGTGAGAGCCGGATGCGTTGAAAGGCGCACGTCCGGTTCGGAGGGGGTTAGTTGGAAACGTGCTATGGTTCAAACGGTTAACCGGCCATAGTAACGCGCTGGCTTTCTACCCTGTGCAGTAGGTCAGGGGTTCGAATCCCTTGTCGCCCATCTTAGATGGTTTCCAAGCCGTTTTGTTAGTTTGAGGCTTAGCAAGCAAGACAATCAGGGAAGGGTATAGCTAGAAGTAGCTGTACCCTTTCTTCTTCAGAAGTTTTGAAAGTGCTATTTGGAATTGTTTTCCCGCTTGTAGAAATTCTTCTTGGGATATACTCTGGTTAAGGCTTTCTATGGTATCTGAAGATGACTCTAAAAATTTGATAAAGGGATTTAACTTCGATTGATAAATTTTTAAATCATCTTGTATTGGGTATAAATATAGCGTTGTTAACATATCTATCTTTTTGAGGCTGTTTTTTATAGTGATTAAATAAGAATCTCTTGCACCCTTAAATGTTTTTTCTATGGATTCGTACCGTTTAATCATGTCATAAGGATCATAGTCAATGGGTTTCTCGTTTGATGCTTCCTCTTTTTCCTTTATGCTATCCAATATATTATTATATAAATCTTCTATTGATTGTGTTTCTTTATATATGTTTTCTATCATCTCTGTTATAAATTTTTCCTGGTTGTTTTTCTTTGTAGTTTTCTGTGTATAATAGCTGGCAAGAAAGCCAGCCGATATGGAAAGCGAACCACCAATCAAAGCTGAAAGTAAGGTTGTAAGATTTTGATCTAGCATAGGGTGTCCTCTGTTTGATAAAGCGAGTGAATTTATAATAACCTCTATTAACTTTAACGAATAATGTCCTTTTTCTTCAAAGGCGAGTTGGAGGGAAAAATTTAGGCGTGCATCAAAACAGTTATTTTTCTGTAAACTACTGTATCTCTAAAAAAATGTAAGCTTACTTCCCCTGGCTTGTTCTCTTCAGATCGCTATGCTCCATGAATGCTAATTTCTTTATCACGAGCATAGCGCCATATCGCGCCCGGGTCTGTTATCCCTTTGGCCCTTGCTTCCTGGGTCCACTCGAACATTTCGTATTTATTCTGAAAAAGTCTATTAGTACAGAAGATATTTCTTCGTGCAAAAGGTGGGGGCGTGATTTTTACTAGTTCCTCGCGTATAGAGGGGCTATCAGCCTGCTTTGTATGCCACCAGGGGGTCTCTAAGGTGTAATAGGGGTCGTAAACCCAATCAGGGCAAGGAACTTGATAGCGTTCACAAAGGAATTCGACAGAGGCGGCACAGAAAGCTCCCCAGCGGCGTGTATATTCTGTTTCCTTTCCTGGCTTTATTAGAGGAGCATTGACCAACTTTGCTCGTTTATCTTTTGCGTAGCCATACCATGCATGGCTAAAGTTACCTAAACCAGTCCAGGGGTCCTCTCCTGCACAAATTTGCTGATAAGCCCATCTCATTGTTTCAAGAGGTCTTGATGAGGTCGAAGAAGCTTGCATCAATTCTTCGTGCATTTGTGCTAATAGCTTTATCGTTTCGGGCTTCATCTTGCTGGGTCCTTCTGTCAAGAACTATCGGTTCTTAAAAAGCCAGTTTAACGAGCGTTCAATCTGCTCGGCGTTTTTCTCCTGCCCTTCAGGCAAGAGGTACCGACCTAGTAATTGCTGGGCTTGTTGACGAGTTTTAATGTTTGTCTGTGGAAGTAGTATAGCACAGTCATCAAGATCTTTGTCTCGTCCTGCTGCAATTTTGAGTGCAAGAATGTACTCGGCACTTGGAGCATAGATATGTAATGGCCCGTATCGCTTCCATAGCTTGCCATCTGGGACAATAACTTCATCCTGCATAAGTATCTGTGCAAGGTAGTTGAACCAGTCTCCCCTTAATGCATGTCTATTAGTGATGGCCTGGACGCTTTCTCGTAGTGGGTGAAGCACTTGTTGGAGCGCGTCCTCTTCGAGCCAGAAAATGTCAATATCGTTTGTGGTTCGAACCGCGTTCTTTAAGAGCAGCATATAAGCTCCTCCTATAATCATTATACGAACAGGCTTCTTGACGCCACGTTTTTTTAGTTCTGTTCCCAGCTCGGTAAGATATTTTTCTATTTCATGCGCATCCATGTTAGCCTACTTTCGGAATACAGGGTGCTTTATGCCCTTGCTTTTAGCAAATAACAGTGTACTACACATGCAAGCACAGAAGAAAGAGGAAAATTCCAGTATTCATCTTTTGACCTGAAGGATCAGCCAGCTCCTAATTGTTTGCTGGAGATACTCATTTGCCCTACAATAAAAAGAGATCACTTTTAAAGAAAAGTAAAGGGAACGCTTGATGTTGATGCTGCGCCGCTATACTTCCGCCGATCAGGAAGCGGTCGAATATCTCCATGTCTTCGTTATTCAGCAGACTGGGGCCTACCTGGGGCGTGGTCCCTGGGATAATGATATCTATGCTATCGAGGAAGCATATCTCAAGAATCAAGGAGAATTTCTGGTTGGTGAATGCGATGGCCTGGTTGTGGCAATGGGAGCCTTGAGGCGCACCAGCCCGGAACGGGCCGAGATTAAACGCATGCGCGTCCATCCTGATTATCAGGGGCGCGGTTACGGCCAGCTCATTCTGGATGAACTTGAGGCCCGTGCCCGCACACTCGGCTATCAGGTCTTGCATCTCGATACCTCCATCCTCCAGATTCCAGCTCAGCGACTCTACGAAAAAAACGGTTACAGGGAAGTCGGTAGAGCTACCTATCAGCAGCTTGAAGTTATTTTGTACGAAAAGCAATTAGTATAAAATAAGATAAGCACCATGAGCTTTCATAGTTGCCTCCTCTTCCGGCTGCATCTGTTCAACAAAACCTGCCCTACCAACCTTCTTCTCCTTTCTATACCGAAATAAAGACAATGATTGTGGATAAGTATGTGGACAAATGTTCTATTTTGTGGATAACGTTGAGGGAATTTGCTGCTAGAGATCGCTATGCGAATTTTGCTTGCATAGAGCGTTTTTTCACTGGATATCTCTCCAGACTCTGAATACCTGGGAGAATATCACACATTCTGATAAAATTAGTGATTTAGCATGTTGAAAAAGGAGTGGTAAGTTATGGTGACGCAGAATGCAGAGCCAAATCTGTTTGAGCTTCATGGACATGAGACCCATATTACCTATTCGACGACCAGTACTGCGGGCAAACCTCAGTTAGTTTATCGTAATAATGAGCAGAACTATAGCTTTTCCGGCGATGAGATTCGCACGCAGGATAGCGAGCTCGGCACCCTGGTTAGCGTTTCACTGGTGAGAACTATCGATCAGGGTTCCACTTCCCTTACCCTGGTGGTGCCCAGCGTCAATCTCGCCGGGGAGCAGCAACAGCACATCAAGACGCTGGCCGTTGTCACAAAGCATCTCGTCGGCATCCAGCCGCTGCAAAAGGGGGCCAGAGAGCTTTACCATGAGGTGAGCCTCGAAGGAAAAGCGGAGTTGGTCCAGTTCTAAACAATTCAGGGTACCTGGAAAGGTACCCTGACCTTCCTATACAATAAATTCTCCCCTATTGAGGATACCATCAGGGTCCCAGCGGGCTTTCAACCGTCTCATTATGTCCAGCGCCTGAGGCTGATAGCCCCAACGATCAAGCTTCCCCTGTAGCAATGTGGGAGCGTCCATGATGCAAGCATAGCCCTCGATAGCCAGGGCGGGCCTTCTCAGCTTTTCCAGCCATGTTTGAGCACCCTGCACGGTTGCACACTCTTTGAGCGCATAAACCAGACCGTTGCCGATATCGGCGATAAAATTGCCTTCGTTCAGGACCTGCGTTTGATCTTGCACGTAAGCTGGCAACTCTCTAACAGGGATGCCTACGCGCACTTGCAGGGATGCGCCGAGGTCGCTTCTCAACGTCTCCACCCAGATATCGCTGCCGCTGATTGATGCGCTCTCGACCGGCTCGGGCGCTCCTGCCACCTGTAAGGTCTGGCGAACCTGAACCAGTTCCGCCTGGACATCTTCGGGCAAGCCTTCAGCAGTGTAGACCAGTATGTAGCTGCTCTCCGGTATGCCCGTTCCTGAGTAGCCTTTGCTCAGCACGATGGCCGAGGCGGTTAGAGCCAGCGGCAGAAGCTGCCTCGCCCAGACCAAGCCGTAGCGCATATCGTCAACCGGTATCAACAAGGTACGCTTTGTTCGGGGTTGCGTGACGATTTTGAGCGTGATATCCGTGAGCAATCCCAGCGTGCCGTGCGAGCCGATGAAGGCTTTGGTCAGGTCGTAGCCCGCCACGTTTTTGACGATAGGACGGCCCGTGCGAATGATCCGACCGTCGGCCAACACGACTGTGGCGCACAACACAAGGTCACGCAGCGAACCGTAACGTATACGCAAGGGCGCGTTGATGTTGGCAGCAACCAGCCCTCCGATAGTCGCATCCGGCCAGGGAGCTGCCAGCGCGACTTGATAGCTGGCTTGAGCCAGGAAGGATTGTACTTTGCTTAACGGTGTTCCCGCCGCTACTGTAATGTACAGGTCGTCCGGCGCGTACATTTTGATCCCGTTCAGTTCGTTGGTGCGCAGAAGGCATGCCAGCGTTGGTGCGCTTTGTTGTTGCTCGGCATTGCTAATGTATACGGCATGTCCTGATTTTGCCAGGGATAGCAATCCTTCAGCCGCTTCTTCTGCCGTTGCCGGGGTAAATATTTTTTTTGAGGGAGGGGCAGGCGATAAATCGCTGGAGGACGCGGTAAACCGGGTCCCTACGAAGGTCTGGTTGTTCGTTTGAGTAGTGGCTGGTTGATACAGGCTATAGCCTGCGAAAGGACCTGTCTCGTTTTCGGATGGCAGGGGAAATAATTTACCAGGGTTGAGGATGTTGGCGGGATCGAATGCTTGCTTGATGTCCCACATTGCTAGCAGTTCAGCGGGGGTGTGCATGAGGGGCATATATTGTCGCTTTTCAGTGCCGACGCCATGCTCTCCTGAGAGGCTGCCATCCATCTCGATGCAGCATTTGACCAGCTCCCAGGCTGCTGTGTGGACATGTTCCATCAACTCGGGATCGTGCGGATTGGGGATAAGGATGATGGGGTGAAGATTGCCATCGCCGGCATGGAAGACGTGACCGACGCGCAGACCGTGATCCGCGCAGATTTGATTGACCGCAGCCAGCATTTCAGCCAGACGGCTGCGCGGAACGGTTACATCTACTGTATAGAGTGCGCGGCTGAGATGCGCCATCGCTCCGGCGGCGCTCTTGCGAGCCAGCCAGATCTTCGCTCGCTCCTCCTCATCGCGGGCTGTACGCATATTATACCCACCATGTTGCTGAAGGATGTGGGTGATCTCCTGCGCCTGCGTGTCCAGACTTTCTGGGTAGCCATCGACTTCGATGATGAGCACCGCTCCGGCGTCCTGTGGCAGGCCTGCGTGTGCAAACGGCTCGATAATGCTCACGATCTTCTGATCCATCATCTCCATTGTCGCGGGCACCAGGCCAGCCGCAATGACGGCGGAGACCGCCTCGCCCGCTTGCTCAACAGAGTCGAAGACGGCGAGCATGGTCCTGATCCCGGGAGGATTGCGTACCAGCCGCACAATAATGGAGGTCATGATTGCCAGCATGCCCTCGCTGCCGGTAATCAGCCCGCACAAATCATACTCGGGATAGTCCCGCGCATGACCGCCCACGCGTGCGCGCCGCCCATCGGCCAGGACGACCTCCATGCCGGTGATGTAGTTGGTGGTGACGCCATATTTGAAGCAGTGCGGACCGCCTGAGTTTTCGGCCACGTTGCCCCCGATGGTTGAGGCGCGCTGGCTCGCCGGATCTGGCGGGAAGTATAGCCCATACGTTTTGACGCGCTCATCCAGACGTAGATTGATCAGAGCAGGCTCGACGACCGCGCTCCGCCCATCCACGTCAACGTCGAGAACCTGATTCATCTGCGAAAACTCGACGATGATCCCTCCTCGGTCAGCAACAGCCCCGCCAGACAGTCCTGTACCCGCTCCCCGCGCGACGAGCGGGACGTTATGTTCAGCAGCCCAGCGTACAACACGGGCAACCTCGTCGGGCGTACGCGGAAATACCACGCCCTCCGGCATACCCTTATCTCCTCCCGCATCAACTTCATAAGTCACAAGAGAGGCCCGGTCGGTAAATACCTGTCCTTTGGGGAGTAATGTTTTTAACGTGTGGAATGCCACCTCTTTTACCATTGCTCGTACCTTTCTTTCCTATAGGGATGATCTGGCCTGGGAGGGCAAACCCCGCCTTGAAACTTTGCCAGCCAATGCCGCTGCCGCTTCTAGCCTCTCTCAGTCTGGCGATCCCTATGCGTTTCCTCCGTATAAATAGAGACCTATCCATTGCGCTAACTTGACATACCAGTATGAGCACCATATACTCCAGTTATAAATTTGACTCTGCCCATTTGGAGATTAAAAAGCATGCCTACAGGTCAAAATGGTAAGCTCGCTCATGTTTCTTCGCTCCCTCATCCCGATTCCTTTTTCCAGACGGCATCCGGTCATGAGGTACAACTCAAGGTTCACCGTTGTCTCTGGAGCGGTGACTATCCCGAAAACTCGCTGGCAGCCCTTGAAGAATGCTTACGCGCGCCCGTTGCTCGCACCGAGATCGATCTTTATATGCTGCAAGATAGCGATTTTCTGATCGTTCACGATGCCAGCGCCCTCTCCAACGCTGAGGACATCGGCCCATTCCGCGACACGACTCGCCAGGAGGTGAGCGGCCTGCGCTTGATGCATCGGGGCGAGGTATCATCTCATCGGCCCATGCTCTTTAGCGAAGCCGCCGACGCCATTGCCCGCATTCCATCGCCGACGTTGATCGAGCTGGATATGAAGGACCTGCAGCCACTTCCCTGGTCGCGCGTTGAAGAACTGGCTCGCCTGGCCCAGCCGGTGAAGGATCGGGTGATCTTCAGCTCCACCGACTGGAACCTGCGCCGCCTGCTGACCGTTGATTCGAGCCTGCTGGTAGGCTTTAATCCCGCAGCTTACCTGGACTGGCTGCCCGAAGGTCACGATGCCAGGCTTCCGCGCGGTGCCTACGGCTACCTTGATCGCCACCCTCTGGCCTGGTGGCGGCTGACATCCGTAGATGACTACCTCTCCGACCGGCTAGGCGGTATCCTGCGGCTGGTAGCGGGCTTACGCGAGGCTCACTTGCGGCTGGATGCCTTTGAGCAGATGCTTGCCGATGGCGTTGCTCATGCCGCAGAGCTGTTTCATCGCGAAGGCGTCATGCTTGATGTCTGGACGCTCGATGCTGGAACGCCGCACTGGCGCGAGCGCCTGGCCCGCGCGGTTGCCGCCGGCGTCGATATGATCACGACCAATACCGCCCGCGAGATGGCAGAGGCCGGACGCGCATTATAAGGCCATGCCGTCTGCACAATATCCTATCTGCTCACTTGCGCGCCCACCAGTCCTGGAAATTCAGCGATTATTATCGGAGCTGCAAGCTCTTCTCATCCGTTAGGATTTCTTGTGTGGACGACTATACAGCCCGCCCGCCTGTAACCTCTAGCACATGACCGGAGACATAGTCCGAGAGGGAAGAGGCCAGGAAAAGCATAGGACCAGCAGCCTCTTCAGGCGTGCCGGGGCGACCGAGCGGGATGAGCATCGGCGCCATTGAGCGCATGGCATCGGGCACGCCCAGAGCAATCTCTTCACCGTCGCGCTCAATCTTCTCCGCGCTCTCTTTCGCTGCGGTAAGCCGTGTATCGATAAAGCCATAGCAGACTGCATTTGCCTGGACATTATAGCGTCCCCATTCTTTGGCGAGGGTCAGTGTTACCCCTACAATTCCTGCTTTGGCTGCTGAATAGTTCACCTGTCCGGCGTTCCCATAGACGCCCGAAACAGAGGAGACATTCACAATTTTACGGGCGTTGGCGCGTCCATTAGCTGCTTGCTCGCGTTTCGCAGCCTCTCTGATATAGGTGGCAGCTTCGCGTAAGATGCGAAATGGGGCAGTGAGGTGAACGTCGATCATGGCGTACCATTGCTTATCGGTCATGTTCTGGATAACGGCGTCCCAAGTGTAGCCGGCGTTGTTGACGATAATATCAAAACCGCCAAAGCTGTCGAGCGTCGCTGAAATAAGTTGCCTGGGGAAAGCGGGGTCAGTCACATCGCCAGGAACGACGATGGCTTTTCCGCCGGCGTTGCGAATAGTCGTAGCGGTATCTTCTGCTGGAGCGGGATCAAGGTCGCTCACGACCACAGCGGCTCCATGCTCGGCAAATAGTTTCGCTGCCGCAGCCCCGATGCCCCGCCCTGACCCGGTTAAAATAGCAATTTTGCCATCAAGTAAGCCCATGTTTTTTCCTTTCCTCTCTTCGGGCGAAAGTTTCTAGCTCGCCAAAGAAGTACACCTCTATTCTACAATAGAAAACATGAGAATGGGAAAGCATGGTTTTGCCTGGCGCGAGGGAACGGGGCTACGCGTATGTACGGAACAACGTAACTTGTAAGCCGACACTCCCGAATTATAAAATAAGCATAATGTTGCAGAATCCTCTTGTCAAGAAAGGAAGGGCCGACGATGTCGATGACAACAACCGATGCCGAGCTGAATGCGCTGTATAGCGATATGGAGGCGCGCCATTTGATGGCGCTCTGGCGGCTTGAGGGCAATATTATGCCACGGCAACCCAGCCCCAGGGCCAGACCCTGGCTCTGGAAGTGGCACGAGCTGTATGCCATTGCCGAACGAGCAGGCAGCCTTGTGCCGGTTGAACGTGGCGGCGACCGGCGTGCCATCGCGCTGGCGAACCCGGGACTGGCCCCCGAGCCGTTTGTCACACCTACCCTCTGGGCCGCTGTGCAATGGCTCAATGGGCGTGAGGTTGCTCCTGGTCATCGTCATACTGCTCAGGCTGTACGCTGGATTATCGATGGGTGCGGCGGCTATAGCACTGTTGAGGGCGATAAAGTCTACCTCGAACCTGGCGATCTCGTGCTCAACCCGCCCTGGTGCTGGCACGATCATGGCAGCGATGCCGACGAACGTTCGATCTGGATGGACGGTCTTGACATTCCGATCAACAATTTCCTTGACGCAGGCTTCTTTGAGCCATATCCGCAGGAGCAGCAGCCGGTTACCGAACTGCAAGATGGCAAATATTTAAAGTATGGCGGAGGTCTGGTGCGACCGGCCTGGGAAGAGCGCAAAGAGGCATATCCGCCAGTATCGACATATAAGTGGAGCGATACCGAGCGGGCGCTGACCAATCTCGCTAAAGTGGATGCCAGCCCTTTCGACGATGTCGCGCTGGAGTTCACCAATCCCCATACTGGCGGCCCCGCGATGAAAACCATGACCTGCTGGATACAGATGTTGCGGCCCGGCATCAAAACCCGAGCGCATCGACAGGTCAATAGCGCCGTCTATTATGCGCATGAGGGCCAGGGAGCGACCATTATCAACGGTATCCGCTTCGAATGGCAGAAGGGCGACTTTTTCGTCGTGCCAAGCTGGTGCTGGCATGAGCACCATAACGGCTCAAGCGGCGAGCGGGCAATCCTCTTCTCCATTCAGGATACACCGATCATGACGGCCCTCGGCAAGTATCGCGAGGAGGCTTACGCCGAGAATGGCGGTCACCAACCTGTCACAGGCGACTTTGTAGCCGATTAAATAGATATATCGTCCGGCTGACCTCTGCGTCAGCCTATAACATAATGGACGAATCACACATGCAACAAGAGCCAATCGTCATCGTAGGCGCGGGACCGGTAGGCTTGACCGTGGCAGAGATCCTCGCGCTGCAAAACATCCCCGTGATTGTGCTGGAACAGCATGACATGCCCAGCCCCGAGTGGCGAGCCTCGACGTTTCACGCGGCCACCCTGGAACTGCTGGAGGCAACAGGGCTTTCCTGCGAACTGATGGCAAGAGGATTGATCGCCGACAAGATCCAGTACCGCGACCGGCGCACAGGCGTTTACGCTGAATTCGATACCAATCTCCTGAAAAACGATACGAAGTACCCATTTCGTCTTCAATGTCCCCAATCAACCTACGTGCAGATCCTCGCCGAACGCCTGCAAAAACGTCCGTTAGCCGACCTGCGTTTCAACTCGGCTCTGATCGGGCTTGAGCAAGAAAGCGACGGCGTGAAAGCTATCGTCCAGACGCCAGAAGGTATGTACACGTTACATGCGCCGTTCCTGCTAGGAGCAGACGGAGCGAAGAGCGCCGTGAGGAAACAACTGGGCATCTCCTTTGATGGCATGACGTTCGAGGAGCGCCTTTTGCTGGTCGGCACGCCGGTGCCATTCGATCAGTTCCTGCCGGACATCACCTATGTCAATTATGTCTCCGACCCGCAGGAGTTCCTCTTCATCCTGCGCGTGCCGGAGGCGTGGCGTCTTTTGTATTCCGTTCCGGCCACGCTATCGGATGAGCAGGCGATGAGCGATGAGCAGATTCAGGGCACCTTGCGCCGGGCGTTGCACACTGAGCATTATTTTCCTATCGTTGAGCAGATGATCTACCGCTTTCATCAGCGCGTAGCCGCGCGCTTTTATGACAGTCGCGTCGTGCTGCTGGGAGATGCAGCCCATGTTAATAGTCCGTTTGGTGGATTGGGCCTCAACAGCGGAATTCACGATGCCGTCGATCTGAGTATGCGCCTGGCGCGTATCCTCGCTGGCGCTCAGTCGGTAGATATAGAGGCTGAACTACAGACATACGCGCAGCGCCGCCGCCAGGTTGCTATCCAGTACGTTCAGAACATCAGTGGGCGCAATACGCGTCTGATCGCCGAGCAAGATCCGCAGGAGCGGCTGCGTTTGCAGCAGGAACTGGCCGATGAGGCCAACAATCCTGAGCGCGCTCGTCAATGGCTGCTGCGTTCTTCCCTGCTCACAAGTGTGCGCGATCAGGGCATCGGCGTTGCGCCATAACTGTTGCACCAGTCCGTATTGTAATGAAGAAAGGAGATAGTTTTTCGGCCCCGTTACCACAGCAAGTATAGCTATCGGCAGCCGTTTTCAGTGGCCTGGTTGGGGTGGCATGGGACTTCCTCTCGCTATTTATCGTCCGTGATCTGATTGGTCTGGGCGATGGTATCGGCTGGTCCGTGGGAAGGGCATCGTGGGCAAGGTTTCTCGTCCGGCTCAGCGAGCATTCAACCAGGGATTGGTATCGGCGGGTTATACCCTGGTAGGAGTGGGGGTAGGCGCATTTCTTATCACCCAGATCGCCATTAATCTGGGGTGGAGAAATGTCTACTGGATACCGGCTCTCCCGGCTATTTTGCTGGTGTTCCTGCTGATGAGGCTCTTACCAAACCAGGCGGTCGGCGTGGCGCTGGCGCTGCGGGAGACGGCTCCTCGCATCGTTGGGGCCGCAAAAGATCTGCTAAACGAACCTGAAGGAGCAATAGGAGCTGCGCCATAGTCAACGGTTAGCGCAATGGAGTTGAAGCAGGTCAAGATCAGCTTCAACTCCATAGTTTATGAAGCATTCGAGCAAGAGGAGAAATACAGTAATTACTGATAAGTTGAGAAGCTCCATATAGAAATTCAAATAATTTACTGAAAATCAACCGTATTTATACCGTTTTAATCTTGATTTGATGGGCTATTTTACTTTACAATACATAGTAGCTTTACGGTATATTACATAATAAAAACCGTTTTTCTCGTAATGTGGCGGAGGTGCCACGGCGTGAATAGCGCCGCGAGGTTGTAGTGTCAAGGAGAGGTTTGTGGGTATTTTGTGGAAGTGGAACGGTTTAAAATGGCGACAGCTTCACCGGCTGCGTCAGATGTTTGAGGTAACTCTTGGCCTGGGTGTTGTGCTGGCGGCGAGCTGGTATGCGCCGGGCGCATGGATAATCTCGCATCTCATTTTCTGTGCCGTATTCCTCATCGTTTTTGCTACTGCTATTCGTTACCACACGCTTGCAGCGTACTATGCCAGTTTGCTTGCTGCGCTGATGTACGGGCTCTTACTCTGGTGGCGGCCTGAACTGCATACACAATTTAGCGTTCCCCATATGGTATTTGAGTCTTCCCTGCTATGTGTTGGCGGCATCCTTGCGAGCGATCTTCTACGGGCGCAGCGCCGCCGGTTTAGCATGCTGGAACGCAGATGTGCGCAGACGGAAGAGAGGCTGCAAAAAACAACCCGGCGCTATCAAACGCTACTGGAAGTGAATGCCGGGTTAGAGCAGCAGGTCTCCGGGCAACCCGCTTCGATGGCGACCATCAGCGGGAAGATGGTGCAGCTGTGGCAGTTGAGCGGCAAAGAGCGTTATAGCGCAGTGCTGGATATGATAATGCACGCAATTGAGGCGCAGTCGTGCGCATTGTACTTGCAATACAACGATCTGATGCAGCTTTGCGTTGGCAACTCGATTGATACATATGCGCATGCAACTGTTTTAAGGCTCGATGATCCTCTGATCAGCCGCGTGGTGCAATTGCGCCGCGTATGTACTGTGCGGGATTCGCTTGCTGAAGAAAAGGTGCTCTCGCAAGATGTTGCCGTGATGGCTGGCCCGCTATTTGATAGCGATGAGCAGATTATGGGAATGGTTGTGGTGGATAGTATGCCGCTCTTGAAATTCACCCCTGGCACTGTTCAGCTTTTTAGCGCATTATTGCAGATCGCCTCGATTGCGCTCCAAACAGTTGCTACCGGTTCTGATACGGATCAACTCAAACGTCTTGACCGAGACGAGTTTGATTTGTTGAAGCCTGTTACCCCCATTCCTGCGTTTCTTTCATCTAAAGATAGTATTTCCTGAAAAAGCTTATGCTGGTACCTGGGGTTGTTGGTAAAAGGGGAGAGCTTTATGCTAAACGTTCAAAAACATTACTTTGTATGGACAGGTGTTGGTCTGCTTCTGCTAGGAGCTGGCCTTGCCGGAGATTGCTTTGCAGGAATGGCTTTGCTGGCCCACCCTGCCAGAAGAATATTGCTGTGGCATATTCCTGCTGCTATCGTCTGGGCGCTGGGTGTTAACTTTATGTCATTAGGCAACACCCGACCTGAGGCAATTTCTACTGAAAAGCATCTAAAGCATAGATATAGAAAATATATACGCTGGTCAGGGCTTGTGGCGCTATTTCTCGGACTGGGTACATTTCCAGGTTTTGGATCACTGGCGTACAGCGTTGCCCTGGTGGTTGGAGGTTTTTCCCGTCGTCCCGATATAGAGGCGCAGGAAGAACCATCTCTGCCTGCAAAGATGCCACCGCTTCCCGTCGAAATATCGCCGTCCCTTGACTGGCTGGTTCAGCCTCTGGTGGATCACCTCCAGGTTGCAGATATTGAGACCAGACGCACGGCTGTGGCAGTATTGGGCCGTTATGGAAACCCGCAGACAACGCGACTATTGCGCCAGTTGCTTTCGGACCCACAGAGCGAGGTCCGCGCCGATGCCTCAATAGCGCTCTCTCGCCTGGATGATGTATGTTCGCAATCACTTAATCTTTCTCTTGAGCAGTGGTCCGTCAACCCGACCGATAACAAGCTGGCTCTCACCCTGGCTGAAGAATGTTACCGCTACGCGTGCAGCAACATTCTTGATCAGACCAGCCAGCATTTTTATCTTGAGCGTGCGCGCAACCTGTTATTGCAAATCATTGTTCAGAATAGCAACAACGCCGAACTCTGGCTGAAACTGGCCCATGTGCGTGCGCGCCTCGGTGAATCTCAGGCAGCGTTGCAAGATGCCCAGGTTTCTCTGCGCCACAACCCCGCATCCGTTGAAGCTGCTGTCCTGGCAATGGAATTAGCCTTTCGTTTGCATGCCTGGGATACGCTAATTGCCCTGGCTGATAGGCAAGGTGCAACTTTATCGCATGAAGCAGCCTCCCTGCGCTGGTGGAGCGAGCTGAACCCCGAACTACAGGAGGTCTTGCATGGCTGATATCTGCCTGTTAGTTGAAGGGGCCTATCCCTACGTATTAGGAGGCATCTCTGCCTGGTTGCATGCTCTGATAAGCAATCTGCCCGATCTAACTTTTACGCTCTTATCGATTGGGACGCGTCCTGAGCAGCAGCGGGAGGCGTTATACCGTCTGCCCGACAATGTGGTCGAGTTTCGTGAAGTGTTCATTAACGATGCCCGGCGGCTCAAAAAACACAGAATCGCGAGGCGCGTATCTCCAACCTGGGATACTTTTCACATGCTGCACGAAGCCGTTGCGCTGGGCAAAGCGTACGATATTGCGACTTTGCGGCCTCTGTTGCGCGAAGCGGGTTTTGCGGGATTGACCGCTTCAGATCTTTTTCATGGCCGCGCGAGTTGGAAACTCCTGGTGAAGCTCTATGAGCTTTATGCGCCGCAGGTAGCATTTGCCGATTTTTTCTGGACCTTCCGTTTTACCTATCTTCCCATTTTTACGCTTTTTGAGACGATGCTGCCACAGGCGCAGGTCTATCATGCTGTAAGCACAGGCTATAGCGGCCTGCTGGGCGCGCTGGCGAAAATTCGTACCGGTCGTCCCTTTATCATTACGGAGCATGGGCTTTATACACGAGAACGCGAGATTGAGATTGCCCAGGCGACCTGGATGGACCAGCCCGCCTCGCTCCATGATATAAGCAAGCAGCGTATGGGCTATTTCCAGGAATGGTGGCTCAATATCTACCGCTTTATGGAGAAAATAGCTTATGACTCGGCTGATTCGATCATCTCTATCACTGCTGTAAACCAGCGCTATCAGCTAACACACGGAGCTAATCCTGAAAAAACGCGCATTATCCCCAATGGGATCGATGTTGAGCGCCTGTGGAACTTGCGTGAGCGGGTGGCGCTGGTCGCCGATACCTCTCATCGTGTTCCAGGTACGAACGGGACAGCCTCCCCTGTTATGGATAAACGGCAGGCTCCGCCTCAGCAGTTGCCACAAAAGGACGCTTCCCGGCGCTTCCTGGTCGGTTTTGTGGGTCGTGTCGTTTCCATCAAGGATGTGAAGACCTTCATTCGCGCCATCAAAATTGCTCAGCAGATGATTCCTGACCTCATGTCATATATTATTGGTCCCACAGAAGAAGAACCAGCATATTTCCAGGAATGCTGCCGTCTTATAGAACTGCTCGACCTGGAAATGGTCGTTCACTTTACGGGCTCTGTAGATGTACAGACCTACTATAGCAAGCTGGATGTGCTGGTGTTGACCAGCCTCAGCGAGGGGCAGCCGCTGGTCATTCTGGAAGGAAACTGCGCCGGGCTACCTGTGATCACAACCGATGTCGGCGCTTGCCGTGAGCTGCTGCTGGGCATCTCTTCCGAGGATCAGGCGCTGGGCGCGAGCGGTATTATCACGCCCGTCGCCAGCCCGCAACAGACCGCCGACGCTATAATCCAACTCTGGCGCGATGAAGATCTACGCCTGAAAATGGGACGCACAGGTCAGAAACGCGTCCGCCGTTTTTATCGTCAGGAACAGCTCTATCATGCCTATGATGAGCTTTACCGGCATTATATGACGCAAGCATCCTTTGTTTAGAGCATAATACAATCTCTTGATGCTACACCTCACTCATTACAGACAAATAGATCAGGAGATTGTTGAGAATGGATAGGAAAGGAATCTAGATGGCTGGTATTGGCTTTCGCTTACAGACCCTGGTATCGAAGGGATCATACCTGGAGACCGCAACCGCTTATGTGTATGCTGCCATTATCTCGACTGGTCCCTGGTTATCGGGAGTAATCGCTCTCGTCGTTCTAAGTGGCACAACTTCCGCGTATCTGCCGCAGGCTGATCGCTCTTTTTTGCTGGCAACCATCATCTCCGTGTTCGCTGCCAGCCTGCTCGTCACGGGAGGGCCGCAAATGGTGGTAACTCGCTACCTGGCTGATCGGCTCTATCTCAACGAAAGAGAGGGTTTTGCACCCACATGTACAGGTGTACTATTTTTGATGATCCCTTTCTCCCTGTTGATAGTCCCTTTTTTACTTTTTGCTCCCTTCGGTATCGTCTATCGACTGCTGACGGCGACGCTTTTTCTGACGCTTACCATGATCTGGATGGTGACAGCGTTCCTGTCAGCCGCGCGGGAGTATATACAGATCGTGCTGATCTTCTCAATGTGCTACGCGTTGGGAGCGGTGGCATCAATAGCGTTGGGCTATTCCTACGAGTTGATTGGGAGTCTGGCCGGGTTTGTCCTGGGACAGGTGCTCTGTCTCGCTTTGCTGCTCATGAGCGTATATTGCGAGTTTCCCTCAACCCAGAGCTGTAGTTTTGCCTATCTCAGCAACATTCCCAAATACTGGGATTTGTTGGTAATTGGCGCTCTCTATCCTCTAGGGATCTGGGCGGATAGTATCATTTTCTGGGTATCACCGGAGGGAAGAAGCATTCAGCATTTTTACCATCTTTTTCCTCCCTACGATACAGCAAAATTTGTCATCTACCTGTCCACTATTCCCGCAGCGGCAATCTTTATGATTGCCCTGGAAACCGATTTTTACCGTCATTACAGGGACTACTATCTTTTCATTCAGCAGAAAGGGACGCTCTCCGACCTGACGCGTGCAAAGGAAGCCATGATTGCCTCTGTACGGACGGGGATAGGATTGATCCTCAAGATCCAGGGGATCATAGCCCTCTTTCTTTGCCTGATGGCGCGAGACCTGGCGGCCTTTGTGGGCATTGCTCCCCAATGGGTCCCACTCCTGCGCATACAAACGCTGGCGGGAACAGGGCAATTTCTGGTGTTTGTGATGATGCTGTTTTTGCTTTACATTGATCGGCGACGCGCCACGCTCCTGGCTGTTGGCACGTTTACGGTCTGTAATATTAGCTTGACCCTGCTATCCCTTTACTTAGGTCGCTCTTTCTATGGCCTGGGATATCTAGGAGCAAGCGTCATTGGGGCCGGTCTTGGGTGGATTTTGCTCATATCCCGCCTCAAAAAACTGGAATACCTGACTTTTATGGACCAGCCTCTGGTATAAGAGGTCAGTGTTTCCTGCTATCAGGGTTGATGATGTAAAACAACCCTTATAAAAAATTTGCGCTAAGGAAAGGCAAGGTTTTTCTATGAAGTTTTTGGGTCGTACGTGGGCATCGGGGAGGTTCGGTGTCATTACTATCACGATTTTAGCGCTGGTGATATTGTTCACTCCAACAGTATTTACCGGGTCCGCAGGAGCAACAGGGCCACGCCCAAAAAGGCCGCACAGTAAAACGCAGCTAAGGAAAGGACCGCCTATGCTACCTTTCGGTAAATCAAAGCCGCTTCACCCGGTGATTAATCCACCAAAGCCGGTGACGATTTTACCACATTCAGCAATCAAAGCTGCTTTATCAGCAGGTTGCACAGCCATAAACGTTGATCTGAAAGTGCTGCTTATCGCGACCGATGGCACCGAGGCGGATTTACCGGCAATTACGCAGGCATTAGACTATCTGGGGACACCTTACACGCTTTACCTTGCAGCAAAAACCCCCAACGGGCTGACCCCGGATAAATTGAGCAATGGTTGCCACGGATTTTATCAGGGCGTGATCCTGACCACCGGCGATCTGGGCTATTTCAATGGCACAGCCTGGGTCAGCGCTCTATCACAGCAGGAATGGACCAACCTGTGGACCTATCAGGCAACAATGGGGGTACGCCTGCTTAGCTGGTATACGTATCCGAATGCGAACTATGGCTATCAGCCGCCGAGCGGAGCCATTGATACATCGTCTCATCCTCTGGCAATCCAACTCACCACGCAGGGGCAGACGACTTTCTCCTACCTGAATCCGACCGCGACGATTACAGTCCAGTATGCCTATACCTATCAGGCAATGCCGCTGACGGATGGGGCCACAACATCGCTGTTAACTGACGACAGCGGCAACACCCTTGTGGCTATGCGTGCCTATCCCGATGGGCGTCAGGCGCTTTCGCTCACCTTTGATAGTAATCCGAATCTGCTCCATAGCATCGTGCTGTCCTATGGTCTCGTCAACTGGTTGACAAAAGGGCTGTTTCTGGGAGAGCGCCATACTTATATGTCTGCGCAGGTTGATGATCTCTTTATTGATGATAGCGAGTGGTTGCCGACTACGCCCTGTGGCACTCCTGTCGATAATACCGGTACAACATATCGCATTACCGGTAACGATCTGCAAACGGTCCTGAACTGGCAGGCAAGTAAACGGGCAACAGGCGTAGGCGCTAATCTTACCCTGACGATGGCATTTAATGGCTTCGGAACGGAGCCAGGAGCGTACACCCCTGATACCTTGACGCCGTTTGCTGGCAATAACGAGGATCAGCTTAACTGGGTTAGCCATACTTACGATCATACCAACCTGGATAGTGTGAGCTATGATACCGCGGTCGCGGAAATCACGCAGAATGTGCAGGCGGCTTCAGACCCGCTGGGGTTGACGCACTTTAGCCCGCTCAATATGGTCACACCCGATGTCTCTGGACTGACCAATGCCAATTTCCTCAAAGCGGCATACGATAATGGCATCCGCTATCTGGTCACGGATACATCAAGGGCTGGCTATAACAATCCTTCTCCCAATGCGGGCATCTATAATTCGCTACAGCCGCAGATTTTGATGATCCCGCGCCGTCCCAACAACCTGTTCTACAACGTCTCTACGCCCAACGAATGGGTAGCCGAGTACAACTGCATCTATCAAAGTTTCTGGGGCCGCTCGCTCTCTTATCAGGAAATCCTTGATATCGAGAGCCAGACGCTGGTTATGTATATGCTGAAAGGCGACCTGGACCCCTGGATGTTCCATCAGCCAAACCTGCGCGCTTACGATGGACAGCATACGCTGCTCGGCGATTTGCTCGATCTGGTGATGAAGAAGTATGCCCAGTACTACAACCTGGCAGTGACAAGCCCGACTATGGACTCTCTCGGTCAGACGGTAGCTAGCCGGATGCAGTATAATGGCGCGGGCGTTACAGCCAGCATTGTTCCCGGAGTGTCCATTACCATTACCGCACAGAAGGCCGCCCGCGTGCCTGTGACAGGGCTGAATACGCTTGGAGCGGAGAACTACGGCGGTCAGTTCATTTCGTACATTAATGTGGCTGCCGGGCAATCGGTGACGCTGCCTCTGAAATAATCGCTTGCCACTATTAAGGAGGTACTATTCTCCATGCCGAATGTTATCAGACAAACGGCATTGCGCATACTCATCGCTACATTTGTAGCGGTGGGTATGCTATCCCTGGCCGCTTGCAATGCTGCGAATGGAGGAAATATGATGCCTGCCCCCAATGCGGGAAGAAACGCTCAGCTCACAACGCCGACGGCAGCGACAAAGCCCGACTCTATGCGCAGGCCCTGGAATGCTGTGCATAACTGGGCATACTGGCTGGATAATCCCAATCTCGATCAAATCAGCCGCTCGAATTATGAACTGGTAGTGATCGATTATTCGGCTGATGGCTCCGCCGCGAAAGCATTTACTGCCCGCCAAATTGAGACGCTGCGTAATTCATCGTGTCAACGCCGTGTCGTGGCCTACCTGAGCATAGGGCAGGCTGAGTCATATCGAGGATACTGGCAATCAAACTGGAAAGAAGGCTCTCCTATCTGGTTGGCGGCGCCCGATCCCGATTGGAGCAAGAACTACTGGGTGCATTACTGGGACCCCGCCTGGCAACGCATTATCTACCACTATCTCGATGCCATTATCGCCGCCGGTTTTGATGGCGTGTATCTTGATCGCATCGACGCTTACCAGGAGGATTATGCAGCCGGGCATGAAGATGATATGGTGCGCTTTGTCAGCGATATTGCTCAGTATGCCCGCTCGCATTCTCCTCTAGGCGAAGATTTCGGCATCATCGCTCAAAACGCGGAAGACCTGGCGCAGTATCACCCCAGGTATGTACGCTTGCTTACAGGTATCGGGCGCGAGGAGGTGTACATCCAGGCCACCAATCAACCAACCTCTGCGGTGATGCGCAATACCGTAGAACACAACCTGGACTTTTTCCGTCAAAATAGCCGGGCGGGACTGGTACTGACCGTTGACTATGCTACTAACGCCGATATGATACGTATAGCGTATGAACACGCCCATGCTAAAGGATACATTCCGTATGTGACGCAGGTCGCCCTTGATCATCTCCAGATCAATGCCGGTTACGAGCCTGTATGTCGGCCTGTTACGCCATCTTCATGACTGGCTATCGTAGTTTGTTCTAGTTCAAGGAGGCTATTTGTGCAGATTCGACGCTTCGGCCCCGAGCTCAAAACTAAAATTTCCGGGAATCATCCTGGCCTTTATGGCGTTCCCATCCAGATGAACCGCGCCCGCGTTCCCTCCGATAAGCTGGAGGAGTTTGTCCGGCGTGTCAACGGCATGCCCATACTGCTGGATGCGGAGCTTCAGGTAGAAGTGATGTACTTTGATCCACATGCTTCCATAGAAGAACATTCGACGGATCACCCCGTCCTCTTCCTGGTCATCAGTGGTGAGGGGACGGTGCGCATCGGCGGTCCGACAGGCGAAACCCACAAAATCCAGGCCAACGATGCCGTCCTCTGGCCCGCCTACATCGATCATACCGTCTGGACCGATGACGAGCCGCTCTGCGCCATTGTGATTAACGCGCCTGGCGAGGAGACGGCTTAGGTTAATTTCAGTACCAAGAGGGTTGAGGGGTGCCGACTCTCTCAACCCTCTTGGGGGAAGATACTATCCCGTCAACCAGTCTTGCGCACCTGACGTCGCACCCATACATACCCAAATGGCGTGATGATGGCGAAAGCTGCTATATAGATCGCAGCGATGCCCAGGAAAGAGCCAGCCAGGAGCGTGGAAATTTGCTTTTCCTGCACAATCAGATCCGCGGCGGTGATAGTGAGTATGACGGCGGCCACCAGAATCATCCAGGGTAAGCGCTCGATGATGGCGGATACGAGCGCGCTGGCAATCAGCAAAAAGGTGATGCTGAAGAGCAGGCCAAAAATCAATAAGAGCTGATCACCCTTTGCCAGGGCTGCCACTGCGATGATGTTGTCAAGGCTGGTGGTGGCATCGGCCACGATGATCGTGAGCATTGCCAGCAGAAAGCTTCGGCGCATTTGTAATGGTTTGATACTGATTCTGTTGAAGAGCGTAATGGATTGGCCCGCCGGATTCGTCTTCTCCGCCGGATCGTCTTGATGTAAAAGGAGTTGCGCGGTAATCGCCAGCAGAAAAACGCCGCCAACAGCCTCTAAAATAGGGAATTGCAGCAGCAGAGATATGGGATAGGTGAGCGAAATACGTAGCGCGATAGCTCCCCCACCACCAAAGAGGAATGCCGCCCAGCGCATGCTAATGGGCAACCTGGCAGCTACCGCGCCAATCACCAGCGCATTGTCGCCGCTGAGAATGAGATCAATCAGAACGATACTACCAAGTATCGGTAACCAGCTAATCAAACAGACCTCCTTGTCGCGTCAGTCGGCTACTTCTTCGCGCATAACTTGCTCAATGGTTTTTTCCTTGCGTAACCATTGCCGGATCAGACCAACAGGGATGCGATAGCGTATGTGGTCCGAGCTATGGCCGTGCTTTGTATCCGCGACGCTTTCGATGATATCGGCCTCGATTAGCGATTTCAAGGAGGCCAGGACACGTTCACGTTTATAGGGGAGATGGTAGCGCTGGTAAATCTCTTCAATTTCAATCAGGGATAGCCGGTGGCCTTCGTTTTTCCCACCATGCCCCAGGATGGAGAGCGTAATGCGCTCCTGCTGCGCGATATTGTCCCAGATCCAGTTAAAGTGAAACTGGCCTGTCTGCATCACTTCGTGAAGGACGATATTAACATCGTTGATCGTCACATAGTTTTTGCGTTTGTCGTTGCAATGATCGACCAGAGCACGGCAGAGCAGATGCAGCAGATATGGCTGGTCTGCTGTCAATTGCCGAATCTTCTCGACGGTATGCGGGCCGTATTCCAGGTATCCCGCCACGGGCTTCGTAATCAGGTCGATAGCTCCCTGGGCGCTCAACTTGCCGAGCCGGTAATGCAGCGCGATATTGAAAAAGACGGACCAGTAACCTTTGATAAGTTGTTCAATTTGATGCGTGCCGGAAAGCAAAAAATTGAGATACTGCCGATGCTGCATCAGGCTCCGCAGATAGCCGAAGATCTCCGCTTCGAGCTTGCCCTTGATGACAAGATCTTCCAGCACCTCAAATTCATCAATCAGAATAATGACGCGCTGGTCCTGCAATTGCGCTTCCACGTCGTCCAGGAACATATCGAAAGCAAATGTGGGATCGGCTTCAAAGTTCTTTGGCTCAGGTTGGTCTACAAAAATGCCTCTTTTCTTGAGTTCTCGATAGATGTTAAAGGCAATATTATGAAAGAATTTGCTGACACTGATCATATAGGCGTACCGCTGCATATCAATCAGAATAGGAATATGCCTCTCCAGTATCGGCGTGCTGGTCATATGATGCAGCAGCGTGGTCTTGCCTGAACGACGCTGCCCATAGAGTACAATCACCGTTTTGGCTGAAGTGCGGGTAAGGTTATCTTTCAGAAAAGCGATATCTTTCTCGCGCCCATAGAACATGCTGCTATCGTGCGTCGGAGTGCCTGTGGAGTACGGATTAGGGATATATTGAAAATCCTGCTGTGAAACCTGAAGCTCCAGCCGATCCCCATAAAGCTCGACGTTTATCGCATCGGCGGAAGCTCCGTGAGCGATTTCGAAGACGAGGTTTGGCGAGCTAACACGAGGCTTGATGATAAATTCAAGCTGGATATCTTCCTGCGCGAGAATCGTTTCAATATCGTATGTACGCTCGCTAACCATATCGAAGTCGTTGCTGTGGAGCAGCGTTATCTTGGCGTGATTGGCTGAGCTGCGACCCATGTTGCTCACCACCAGAACGATACCCACCTCCTCTTCGTGCCAGACCTGCTTCGTTTGCAACTCCGCTTTAAGCTCGGCCTTCCCTCGCAGCTCGCTCAGTTGCGTCATGACGATAGCACGCCAGCGCTTGAAAAGCCGGATGAACATGTAACGGTCGGGGAGGCGCTGTAGCGGCTCTCCCTGTACCTGCCTGGTATACGCCTGTTCCGCGTATTTGCTGACTTCTTCAATTGCCTCGATTGCTTCAAGCAGCCCGGCCAATCGATCATCAATACTTTCACGAGTGAGATAAATCCTCAATTTACGCGTAATAGAGCTCAGTTGTTGGAAGATGCGCAGGGCCACGGTGAAATGTGCATTGGTAGAGCCTGGCTGTTGGGTTAGCATGCAGCGATATTGGGCCATATCCGCCACTGTGTACATGGTGAGGAGGCGATGCAGTTCGTTGTAGATCTGCCAGGTTTCCTCTCCATATTTGAGGGAGCGCGTTTCTTTCAGCGCCTTGACCGCGAGCGCCAGCCTCTCCTGTGCCTCTGCCTCGTCATCTTGCTCTGTCATCAGCGGCACAAGATTCTGGAAAATTTGCCGGGTGGATGTGGTCGAGGCGTTATAGCTGATCTGGTAGAGAATAGGCGTTGCAATCCCTTTCGCAATCAATACATAAGTATATTGCAGCAGGTCTCCCTGATAGATGTCGAGAAAATGGGCCAGCGTACGAGCCGCTTCCTGCCGTATCCACTCGGACTCTTTATCCTGAGCGTAGGTGAGCAGCAACTCAAATATCTTGTCCCTGGGCTTCTCATAAGGGGCGTCGATCAGGCGGTACAGCGTTCTGAGCACCGCTCGCCGCACGAATCTGTCGGGATTGCTGGAGAAGCGTATCATATACTCAAAACCTGCGTCAGAGTCGTAGCGGAAAAGGATGAGCAAATTCTCGATCAGCGTTAGCTTGATATCCTGTTCCTGGTCCAATGCCAGATGATTGAGGATGCTGCGCGCTCGCTGGGAGTCAAGGGGATAGCGAGCAATAGCAGTGCGGATAAGGGCTTTACGCACCTCGGATGCGCTATCATTGACGAAATCTTCGAGGCGTTCAAAAGTGAAATCGGGTTGTTCAGCGTATTTACTCAGCGCGAACGCTCGTAAGAAGGGATCAGACTGGTGCAGGAGTTCTTCGATCAGGTTCTGGGGAGATGTTTGACGCTGCAATTCGTACCAGCAGCGATGGATGATCTCACGCAGGTGGTGCTGGTTGACCACTTGCAGCACGTCCAGGCGATCCTCTGAGCCCAGCGCAATCTCGGCGTGCCTGTCTTCATTGATGTCTTCTACACGGATCTCGCGGATGCGGTCATTCGACTTATGTCGCCATAACAGGTCGCCTTCACGGCTAAGCACGTACATATTGCCATCGTCACAGCCTGCCAGGATCTCCATCTTCTTATCGCCATCGATATCCGCCGCCTCAACTGCCAGGATGCGATCAGGCAGGTAATAGCGCCAGCGGAGATGGCCCTTGCAGTCCAGCACATGCAAGTTGCGATCTTCCGAACCGACGATGATCTCTACTTTCCCGTCGTCATCGATATCGCGAATAGCAATGGCCTGGACGCGGTCCTGGGTAGGATATTGCCACAGCAAAACGCCCTTTCTCGTATAGGCATAGACATACGTGCCCAGGCTGCCGGCGACGATTTCAATATCGTCGTCATTTTCAGGGGTGCGCGCGCTCAAAACTTTAATGCCCTGTGGGGTAGAGATGATCTGGCTGGGCGTATCCAGATTATCCTGGAAGATGTAGATTTTCTTGTCCTCGCAGCCAACAATCACTTCAGCTGACTCGTGACGACCAGGAGCGTTGACATAGATGCTTGACATCCATTCATCAACATAGTGCGCGCTTTCGGCGATGGGCTTAATCTGGCGCGTTCTACCCGTTTGATGAACGCCGCTCAATATATGGATATGGTGATCGGTAGAGCAGACGAGGATGTCGGCCCATTTGCCGTGATTGATGTAGCCTGCCTGCGTTGCCAGAATCTGGCTGCCGAATACACGCGACCAGAGTAGCTTGCCATAAGATGTATATGCCTGGATATCTCCTCGATCCGTTCCTATAAGAATCTCTAACTTCGAATCCCCTGAAATATCCCCTATGCAAAGAGTGCGCACATGGCCGATACTTTCTTTGTGCCAGAGAATTTGCGTTCTCTGCTGCTCCAGCTTGAGCGCGGTTTGCAATGCCAGCAGATACGCTTTCTCCTCTAGAGAGGTTTCAACCTGTTTGAGTGTTACCGGCCTGATCTGCTGCTGAACTTCTTCTCCCAGAATATCTTCCAACAGAGCTCGCTCTTGTTGTGATAGCGCAGTCAGGTCGTTGAGCGAAGGCTTGCCCTGTGCCTGATAAGAACGGCGAATTCTCCGCTCCAACCCTCGTATCAGGCCAACACGATAAGCATGCACACGCCCATCTTTAGCTCCTGCGATGACTTCGTACCGACCATCGTTGTCAATATCACGAGCAAGCACGCTGCACACGCCCGAACCAAGATGGTGCCGCCAGATGGTCTTTCCCTGCCCATCCAGAAAATAAATATGTTTGTCTTCTGAACCTGCAATAATTTCGTTATGCCCATCTTTGTCAATATCGATAACATATAATGAGAGGAGGCGGTTGTCGAAAGGGCAGCTCCAGCGTGGGGTAAGTGTGCAGGCATCAAGAGCGATAAGGTCTTTTGCATCGGTGCCGACTAGAATTTCGAGTCGTCCATCTTCGTCGATGTCGGCACAAAACAGCGTATAAATCTGGTGTTGCATATCATGGGAGGCGATACATTGTCCGCTTGCATTGAGGATATAAAGGGAGTTGTCGCCTGAGCCAACCAGCGTTTCGATCTCGCCATCGCCATTGATATCGTAGGGGAAGATGGCTCGAACGCGCCCTCCAGTCTGAAATTGCCAGCGTAACGCTCCGTTTTCCGGGGCGAGCGCATAGACGCAGCGATCCTCAGAACCGAAAATAATGGCGTCAGCATAGCAAACTTGACGGATGACGTGATCCGTGTGATACCAGCAAGCCGCTTTATCTGCCTCGGTTGGCCGCTCATTCTTGTCCAGGGCGTAAAGATTACCTTCTCTATCAACCGTCTTGCCATGCTGGTCCAGGGCGTAAAGATTGCCATCGCGCGTACCTGCTATGATGCGCACGGCGTTGCTCAGCGGACTGGTCGAGGTAATACCAACCAGCGTGCCAACCCAGGTTTTATTGCCGAGGATTCTGCGCCAGCGCAGATCCCCTTCGCGGTTGAGCACCTGGATGCGGCCATCGCGTGAACCGGCCAATATTTCGATGTTGCCATCATCATCAATATCGGTTGTATCAATACTGGTGACCCAGTTTTTAGCTTTATAGTTCCATAATTCCGCAACCACGGCGAGGCCGAGGCGGAGATTTTCTTGTAGCTCAGAGAGTGCAGTCATAGCGCGTCCTTTTCGGCTGGCACACATATCCCTTCCAAGCATACAATTGACTTACTGACAGACACTGCCAGAAATATGCCAGGAATTCCGCGAAACGAGCGAAAAATTTATTTTCGGCTATTGAAATAGTCATATTTATAGACTAGTATATAATAACGGTACGTTCTTATACATATATTCCACGCAACAATTCGTTTCAAAAGAGGGAGAAATAGCGGAACGATACGCACTTTTAAACTGTTGGGGTAAGTTAAGAGGTTGGCTCTTCTGCTTGTACGAAAACGTGAGGCACACTATGGCAATGGGACCTTCCAATCCTTATTACAATATGGCTGCGGTACGTGACCCGCAGATGTTCTATGGGCGCAGTCGCCTGCTCAGCACACTTTTTTCCGCGCTCACCAATCGCCAGTGCATTTCCCTGGTTGGCGCGCGCGGCATCGGGAAATCCTCGGTGTTGCAATGTATGAAGCTCGCGGAGGTTCAGCAGCAGTTTGGCTTTGACGCACGCCAGTATATTCTGGTGCTCATTGATCTGAGAGAGTACCTGCGCAAGAGCGCCGACGACTTTTTTGATACGGTGAGCAAGCATATCGTCGCTCAGTGCCTGGGACGCCTGACAGTGACGCTGCCAGAAGAGGAGGGCGTGGACCAGTTTAGCAATGTGATCGATCAGATCGCCGATCAGGGCTATCATATCGTGCTGCTGATGGACGCGTTCGATAATATTACGCGCAACGACAACTTTGATCCCGAATTTTTCTCCTTTCTGCGCGCCTGGGCCACAATAGGGAAGGTATCATATGTCACTGCGTCCATTGCCCCGCTCTACGAAGTATGCCATCGTGGCATCAAGGATTCACCATTTTTCAATATCTTCGCCACCTCGCGCGTTGAGCCGCTCACACCGGAAGAGGCGCGGAACCTGGTACAGGAGCCTGCACAGCGGGTCGGCAACCCCTTCACTGCGTCAGAAACGGAATGGGTCGTCTCCCTGGCCGGTCGCCATCCCTACTTTATCCAGCGCGTTTGTTGGGTCTTGTTTGAAGAGAAGTGTACGCAGGGTAATGCTGCGGCAGATCGTAGCGGCGTTCAGAAGCGCGCTTATGAAGAACTGCTTTCCCTCTTCAACCATATGTGGGAGCGCCTGGATGACAGACAATCGCAGCTATTAAGGGATGAGGCCAGGCGCGAGGATAGCCAGCGGCGAGAGATGCCCGAATTGAGCGAAAGCGCCCTCTTTCGCGCATTTGTGCGCGAGAAGTGTAATATCCAGCTCTTCCAGATGACGGTGGATGAGATAGAAAAAGTGCTCGACAGGATAGAGGATACGCGCTTTCTTGGCGAGAGCGATCTGCGGTTTATGAAGATCGTAGCGACGCGGATCAAGACGATGGATACGCCCTCGCTGGTGGAGCGTGGCATAGCGATCCGCGAGGTGCTTAACGCCGCGCTTGAGCAACTACGTGGCGCAGGGCCGCGCCGCGACGCCGCGGCTGATTGGAGATTGTATAATATCCTTTACTACCGCTACTTTAAGTATCAGCTCAAGAATGAACAAATCTCGGCCCGGCTACAATTCACTAGCATTCGGCAATATTACCGTGAGCGCAACAAGGCGCTTGAAGCATTCCTGAATGCTCTCTTCGAGATGGAGGCAGCCGCAAATAGCGTTGTACGAACTTTGTAGCAGCAATGGACGCAAGCTGACGCTCGTCCTGATGGCGGGACTGCCCGGCGCCGGAAAAACAACGCTCGCCTTGAAATTAGGAGCTACGCTGCACTGGCCTGTGCTGAGCAAGGATACATTGCGGTCCTCGCTGATGATGGTAGAGGTCGTGGAGCGCGTTGCGGGCTTTGCCGCTTACGAACTGCTTTTCGCGCTGGCTTACGATCTGCTGGTGCAGCAGCAGATTTCCATTATCCTGGACTGCTCATCGGTCTACCCCTTCATTTTGCATCGTTCCATCGAACTGGCCCGTAAAGCGAACGCTCAACTGCGGGTGGTGCGTTGCGCCGTTGATAGTGCCGTGCGAAGTCAGCGGCTTGGTGAACGCAACAATGGAGCAATATCAACCGCTCCGTTGTCGCCGGCCTTAACCAGCGATGAGGAGCAGCGCCTCTTTACCCACCTTCCCCACGATACGCTTGTTCTGCAGACAGTTGATCCTCTTGAAGCGTATCTGCCAGAAGTCATAGCGTACCTCTTCCAATCCCGTTCCTCTTGAGTATTTTCAATCAGTATCCATGTCACCTTTTTCTGCTTACGTGAGCCGTGAAAGAGAGCCGAGCCCGTAAATGATAGCTCCTATTGTCACATTTTTGGCAATATCTGGCAGATAGTGGCAGGTATCCTATAAACGAAATTTGTAACTCGCCGGCAAAATGGGGATGTTACCGGTTGTTAGAATGATAGTGCGGGAGGATGTTAGTAATGCGCACAGTCTGGTTTATCAGACATGGAGAAAGCGAGGGTAATGCGGGATTGCCGACCACAGATCCTGCAAGTATCAGGCTCACTAAAAAAGGCTATGAGCAGGCGCAGCATATAGCTGCTATGTTTGAGGAACCGCCATCATTGATTGTTACCTCCTCCTATATAAGGACAAAGCAAACGGCATGGCCGACCATGATGTACTTCCCTGAGACCCCACAAGAAGAATGGCCCGTTCACGAATTCACCTATCTCTCGCTGGCAAACAGACAGTGCAGTACCGTTCAGCAGAGACGGCCCCTCGTCCAGCAGTTCTGGCACCGCAACGATCCCTTCTATGTCGCTGGCGAGGGGGCCGAATCTTTTGCGCAATTTATGCAGCGGGTGCAGATTGTGGTAGAGCGGATCAGCAAGCAGGAAGGTGATTTTATCGCTATTTTTAGCCATGAACAATTTATTCGCGGGGTCATGTGGTCCTTATTACTGGGTACCGCCGAAAAGTTTTGCAACCTGATGAATTTCAGAAATTTCCTGACCGCATTTTCCATGCCCAACGGCGCAATCTGGAAAGTGGAGTTCCATGAAAAAGGAGAGATCTGGTGCAGCAATTTCGTTCATGCCGCTGCGAAGGCTGATGTCTAATCAGAGTGACCTGCACCAGCCTTCACTTTCTCACTGATGTCTCGGGATTCTCAGGCGCTGGTAACGGCAAGATGCATGCCCGGTAAAAGTATGCTGCTCGTCTGGATAAATTGATCCACCTTCAAGTTGACGTTTTTCATCACAATATGGTGTACCGTGCCTCCCGCCAGCAATACCAGCAAATCGGCAGGATTAGTGAAGCTCCCCAATGCCGTTTTCAGGTCGCTGAAAACAGAAGTTTTGATGGCGACTCCCGAACCCGTGACGTTGCCTGATGCAGTAATCACTACCGAAAGATTCGCGGTAATGGGGTGACTTAATCGCATTCCCTGCATGCTGACGGCTGAGAAAACAAGAATGGGCTCAAGCAGGTTTGGGAGGATCTTGAGATGCGCATCAGTACCGTCAATTTCAACAGCCTGTAAGGTGTAGACTCCCTTGATGAAATAGTGGGTTGTGCTGGAGCTAGCCTCGGATCGCCTATCTATAGTCTGGTCAACTTTAGCAGCTGCCCTGGAAGCAGCATTTTTAGGAGCGGCTCTCGCCGGTATTATATTGAGCAGTTCGACTAGCAAAGCAATAACTAGCAGCGCCGCCAGCGATATTTTCAAAATACGCACGCTTTTCTGCTCCATTCTATCTTCTGGCTACAGCCACCCCGTCGTCTCTGGATGGCTGTAGCACTATCGCTATACACTGACAGGCATCTGGGAACTAATTGTGGGTGATTGAGAGCGAGAGCCCCGGCAAGGTGATATTACTCGCCATCAAAAATGGTGAACTAATGGTGGCGTTGTTCAGGGTTGCGCTGGCAGCGGTCTGATCAAGCCCGGTTCCGGCTGTGCTGAAAGCCATGTTGCTGAAGCTCGCCGAATCGGTGTTCAGGCTCGAAATATCGGTAGTCAGGCTGGTAATATTGACCGGCGTGCCTTTATTTCCCGCGGTCAACGTGACGGTAATCGTACCAATAACCGGAACGGATAGAGATTTGCTGATCGTGAGGTTGGTGATGGTGGCATCCATCTGGTTGACGGCGACGGGCGTCGCGTTATCGGCCTGAGACAAGCCGGGGAAAAGGTGGAAATTGGTGCCTTTCAATGTGCCTGCCTGTACCGTCATCGGGACGGGAACCGCAGCCGCCATTGCGATTGCTCCCTGACTCATAGCACCAACCATAATGGATAGGACAATCAGAGAGGCCAGAAAGACGCCCCAGAAGATTTTTCGGTCAGTTGTGCCACCCTCTACTGTTTCGTTATCGTCGGTTGAGTCGAGAGAGGTCTGGATTTCAGGATCGGTATGCTCCATATGTTTCGCTCCTGTCTTACAAAATAAGCTCGCAACTAATTGACAGCTTTACCCGGCCTGGTTCGCTTTTGCCTGCGCGACCATTGCCTGGTACGGGCATTTGCGCTCCGGTTTTTGGAAGGATGCCGTCCCTTAGGCTTCCAGGCGACGCCTAACGCTCCGCCAATAAGCCCTAAGATCATGCCGAGGCCAAAACCTCCCAGCGCTACAATGAGTGAGATAAGGGAAAGGACAATGCCAACAGCGCCCGTAATCAGCGCATAGGATGGCGCGAACAACTGAATAAGGCCCATTGTGAAGAGCAAGGCCCCAACCAGCAATCCGGCCCATATAAGATTGCCGGGAAAGAGCGCAAACCTCATCAAGCTCGCCGGTCCCCAGAGTACCAGCAGCCCGGCAAGGATCATCAAGCTTGCACCGGCAAAAGGTCGCTGGCGCCGCCAGAGCCGGAAACGGGACCAGGTTACCTTGATCGCTGCTACTATTCTGCCAACACTCAGGCCAGAGCCAGAAGATTTATCTGTGATTTTGGCTCCTGCCTCACTCAAAGGGCTGCGCTCTGCAAACTCTCTCATGTCTGGACTCCGAGAACCGCTCATCTTGGGTTGCCTCCTTTTCCTCGTTTTGCGAAAGCCTCAAAAAGAACGGGTAAACCGGCACCTTCATATTCAGATCAACCAAAGAATGAGGAGACTTGCCGGCGGCAAGCTCGTTCAGGACTTTCTCCGCTATCTTGTGACTGACAGTCAGTCATAACAAGAGATATAGATACTATACGTGAGGGTATAGCGATTGTCAAGATAGAGAGTACTAACGGTTTTGATCCCTCGCGGGGTCTACGAGACCCCCAGGGCGCGGCGAATAAAGAGGATCGTTTCTGTGATATACGCCTCCGGGTCGCTCTCTTGATTGTAGAGGTAGCATTCGTCAGCAGAGTAGAAGACGAGGCCAACGATCAGCATGGCGGTGATCGGGGGATCGATGGTCGGGCTGATCGTGCCGCGCCCCTGCTGCTGGCGAATCAGGTCGGCGATAAAAGCGTAGTACGGTGCGAAGATGCGCTCGCGCTCGTTGGGGGCCTCGGTCCAGTAGACGCCCGAATGGATGATGCCCAGAACATCGCGATGCTCCCCCATAATCTCGAAGGCGGCGCGCACACTTTTCTCCACAAACTCGCCAGCAGTTTCTGCCATCGCATATGCCTGGCTAATTGCCGCCGTAATTTGTTCCTGTATCTCTTCGGCGAGAGCAATTACCAGCAACACTTTTGAGGGGAAATACAGGTAGAATGTGCCCTGAGCAACACCCGCTCGTGAGACGATCTCTGAGATGGTGGTCGCGGCATACCCCTTCTCGGCAAAAATTTCGCGTGCGGCCTTCAGTAGTTCAGCGCGACGAGTGTTTTTGTTCCTTGTTGTTTGTGTCATAAACCCATATCTAGCATTATATTTTCGGTCAATTGTTGTTACAGGATAGCACAGGGAGCCATAAGAATGCAATAAAGTTGTTCGTGATCCTCTCTTTTGGCATGGAAGAGAAGCGGCGCGGCTATTAAGAGAATAGTTGTAGCATGCAGCCACGTATTAAGCGTCTTGGGGATTTTCGTTACAAAACAATCATCTATCCTATTCAATAAATGATCTGAATAAACCGGTAAAAAATAAATAAGATGAATAAAAGGAATGATGATAATATTGTTTTATAAAATAACACCCATTTAATATTGACGTGACAAAATAATGTTATGTATACTTTGATTACCTCGGTTGCGTTGGTATGTTCGACATCAGTACTGCTCAGTGCTGGTAAATAAACATGCCCCTATCTGACAGATGAGGTTCAACGGTAGCGTCCTCTTAATGTACATTATTTGGAGACGGTTCCCCTTACTGCGTCCTCTTGAGAAGTAAAAACCATGTAGCCCCCCATGTAGAAAATGCAGAGGAGCATGTTATGGCCGATATGTACGAAGCGATTCGGGCGAGAACTCCCTCAGCCACTATTCTTCATCCACTAGATCCCCTGCTGGCTGAAGAGATTACAGATGCGGTTGATATCATACGAACTGAGCGTAATCTGGGCGAGCATGTTCGTTTTGTGTCAGTAGCGCTGCATGAACCCCCCAAGAATGTCGTTCTCAGCTTTAAAAAGGGCGATCCAATCACGCGAGAAGCGTTCATGATCTTGCTCGACAACAGCGATGGTTCAGCATATGAGGCGGTCGTATCGCTTACTGAGGGGAAAGTGACTTCGTGGCATCACATTCCCGGCGTTCAACCTCCCATTATGCTCGATGAATTTTTTGAATGCGAGCGTGTCGTAAAAGCTCATCCTGATTTCCAGGCCGCGTTGCGCAAGCGTGGCATTACAGACTTTGACCTTGTGATGGTTGATCCCTGGTCTGCTGGCAACTACGGTACTGAAGAGGAGAATACCAGGCGGCTCTCGCGCGCTCTGTCGTGGGTGCGGTCCGATCCTGCTGATAATGGTTACGCTCGCCCCATCGAAGGCGTGCTGGCTCTGGTAGACCTCAATAAAATGGAGGTCATCAGAATCGAGGATACCGGGATCGTACCCTTGCCCCCTGAAGCTGGTAATTACACCGCTGAAGCGGTAAAGCAGCTCCGTACAGACCTCAAAGAACTGGCAATCAATCAGCCTGACGGACCGAGTTTTAGCATCGAAGGCAATGAAGTTTACTGGCAAAAATGGCGTTTCCGCGTTGGCTTCACGCCACGAGAGGGTCTTGTCCTGCATACTGTCACTTACGAGGATCAGGGACGGGAGCGGCCCGTGCTTTACCGCGCTTCGCTCGCGGAGATGGTGGTTCCTTATGGCGATCCCACGATCAACCATTACCGCAAAAATGCCTTTGACGTGGGCGAGTATGGCGTGGGCATGCTGGCAAACTCTCTGGAGTTGGGCTGCGATTGCCTGGGGCATATCCATTACTTTGATGCTGCAATGACCGATAGCCGTGGTAATGCAGTGAAAATGCCCAAAGTTGTCTGCCTGCACGAAGAGGACTTCGGCATCCTCTGGAAACATATCGACTGGCGTAATAACCAGACCGAGGTACGACGATCAAGGCGTCTCGTTATTTCGTTCATTGCCACCGTGGGTAATTATGAGTATGGCTTCTTCTGGTATTTCTACCAGGATGGCAACATTCAGTTTGAGATCAAGCTGACGGGCATCATGAATACCGGCGCGTTCCCCTCGGGAGAGAAGCCCGAGTACGGACAACTGGTCGCGCCACAGTTGAATGCGCCAATTCACCAGCACTTCTTCAGCGTGCGGCTCGATGCGATGGTTGATGGCCTGAATAACTCGGTCTATGAGGTCAATACCGAGGCCGTCCCAATGGGACCGGAAAACCCCCACGGCAATGCGTTCCGCGCTATAGCAACGCTCCTTACCACCGAGAGCGAAGCGCAGAGAATCATCAACCCACTATCAGCGCGATACTGGAAAGTGGTCAATCCTGCGGTGAAGAATCATGTGGGGGAGCCCGTTGCCTACAAATTGATGCCTGGGGAGAACGTTTTGCCTTTTGCTCATCCTGAGTCAAGCGTGATGAAGCGGGCCACCTTCACTACCAGGCATCTCTGGGTGACTCCATATAGCCGTGAAGAAAATTATCCCGCGGGCACCTATCCCAACCAGCATCCAGGAGGAGCCGGGTTGCCCGAGTGGACGAAGGCCAATCGTTCTATTGAAAACACCGATGTCGTGCTCTGGTATACCATCGGCGCGCATCATATTCCTCGTCCAGAAGATTGGCCCGTTATGCCTGTTGGCTATATCGGTTTCATGCTAAAGCCCGTAGGCTTCTTTGACCGCAATCCCGGGCTTGATGTTCCGCCTCCTGCACATGGACATTCTTGCGAATGCTAGCGTCCTGGCAGGCTGGCGCAATAGCTATTGCGCCAGCCTGCATATATTCTCAAGTTGTGTTTGCCAGCTCTATTTAACAAGAGAGGACCAGACGAATGTCCGAGATCGTAAAAGGGGGCTCTGGCGCTCAAGAGCCTGTACCCTCAACCATTGCTGTAACCACCGCTGAAGACACTGCTCTGCGGAAGGACGCTCTCGGTTTGTCCGAAGTGCTGTTCCAGTCGATCACGGCTATGGCCCCAGCGGCGGCTGTAGCGACTGCTCTTTCCCCTGCCGTCGGTTTTGCAGGAGCCTCACTGCCTCTGGCTGTGCTGCTTGCCACCATCGCCTGCGCTTTTATTGCGGCCAGCATCGGTCAACTGGCGATCCATATCCCCTCGGCTGGCGGAATGTATACGTACATTAGCCAGGCTATGGGGGCGAAGATCGGCTTCCTATCTGCCTGGACATTTCTCCTTGCTCAGCCGCTACTCTTACCCCTGGTCGCGTTGATCTGGGGACCGTACGCGGAGGATCTTTTCAAGCTTCTCACGGGCGTTGATATCCCCTGGTATCTCTGGACGATCCTGGGCATTATCCTGGTATTCGCTCTAACGTACTATGGTATCAAACTTTCCGCTGATGCAAGCGTGATCCTGGGCGCGATTGAGATTGTGATCATTCTGTTATTGAGCTTCACTATGATCTTTGTCTCCGGTCAAAGTAACACGCTCTCCGTCTTTACCCCGGTGCATAGCGTGCTGGGTGGCTTAGGCGGCTGGGTTGGCATTTTCCAGGGGATGATTTTCGCGTTCCTGGCCTTCGTCGGCTTTGAGACGGCGGCGCCATTGGGAGAGGAGACCCACAATCCGAAACGCAATATTCCTCGCGCTGTGGTATATTCGGCTATCGGCATTGGCCTGCTCTATACGCTGGCCTCGTATGCCGGTATGATCGGCTGGGGTATTCCTAAAATTGCTGGCTATGCTGCCTCGGCGGCTCCCTGGGCGGATCTGGCTACGCGCTATTGGGGAACGGTTGGACCTGTGATTGTTAGCTTTGCCATCCTGAACAGCGCCGTCGGCAACGGCAATGCGGGCATTAATGCAACTACGCGTGTCGCCTACGCGATGGGTCGCATCGGGACCCTGCCATCCTTTTTCGCCAGGCTGTCAAAGCATCGTACGCCAAGCTTTGGCATCATGTTCCACACGACGATGGCGCTTGTGGTCTCCATCGGCTGCGGGCTAATCTTTGGCGTCGCTAATGCTTTTGGCCTGATCGGAACAATCCTGACGCTTGGATTGGTGTTACTCTATATCGCTTCCTGTGTCGCTTCCTTCACCTACTACCGTAGTAAACGCCCGCAGGACTTCCGCATCATGCAGCATGTGATTGTGCCGGTGATACCGCTGATCATCCTGCTTTTTGTTGTGGCCGCTCAGGTGTATCCCGTGCCTCCTTATCCGCTCAATCTGGCCGTGCCAATTCTGATTGTCTGGATAATAATTGGCGCTGCCTATATGATGTATCTGGCACGGACTAGGCCAGCCGCGCTTGAGCGTGGTAAGGATGTCTATCTGAAGGATCTGGAGACCGAGCCAACCGATCTGGCGCGCACGTTGTTATAACATTGGTTGGTTGAAGGGAAAAATACTCTGGGGAGAACTTCTATCGGAAGCTCTCCCCAGAGCGATCCATTAGCTAAATGGGCGGCGTGACGCGCAGAACGGGATCGGGCATAGGCGGATCGGCGTGGAAGAAGCTGGGCTTGCCCCATCGCTTTGCTGCCTGCCGCCACGCGCACATCACGGTTTCCAGGTCTTTGATGCGCAGCAGAGCTTCATTACACCACGGTTCATCATGGCAGTATGGGTAATCCGAGCCATCTGCCGTTACCTGCTTTAAGCGTGCTGCAATATCAGGAGCGTTGGTGAGCACACTCTCCATGCCCTCGATATTCTCTTCCAGTTGGCCCATCAATACCAGGAAGCGCACCCACCAGTGATGGTCGAAGTTGAAAGTCTCCGGGTTAGAAAGTATCTGTCCCGCCTCCTTCCCTTTATCCACCACCTGCTTAATGATCGGAGGAGGCATGGTAAGGTTCAGTCCTCCCTGGTTATCATCAAGGCGAATCTGGACGATGCGTTCGCGGTAACTTGGCAGGTTGGCCTGCATGGTATCGCGGTAGTTCTGGGATGTGCCGAAGATGGCACTCAAAAATGAGAAGAGCTGATCAATATCAGTCCACTCAGGGTCTGGCCGGTCCTCTGCTGGTGGCAGGTAGACGTTCTGCCCTATGGCTTGTGCGAGTGCGGCAATAGACCTCCGTGAACTGTCAGGCTCAAGCGTGCTGGTCGCAGCTGACATTTTGGTCAGGTTAATGCCAAAAGTGGGATGAGTCGGCAGCCAATCGTCAAAGAAATGGATTGGAAAATTGCTACAAATCCCCCCATCGCTAAACCAGTTTTTTTGTAGATGGAGTTCTGGGTCCAGATGGAAATTCGGGTCCTGCGTCGGAAACTTTCCTTCGCGCCATGCGTTATATGTCTCCGTGCTGACAGTATAGAGCGGCACGGCGCTCAAGAGCAGTGGAAAGCTGAGGCTCAGGCGTGCGCCAAAGACTACTGGGATTTGCTCTTGATCGGGAAGAAAGTAGTAGTCCTTGGGCAGGATTCTCGGCGGCACGGGATAATCCTGATCCTCACCTGGCGCCTGGGCAAGCAGGTGGTTGACAACATAATCAGGAAAAAGCTGCTGCATGTCGCTTTTCCTATATATGAAGTTTTTTAGCTTTTCCGGCAGCACATATGGTTGTCCATGACTCAGATTGGACGTTACCATTTTGAGGGTAATATCTTTCTCTTTCAAATTTCCAAAGGTAAGCGGGCTGCTCTGTGGTGGTAGTCCAGCCATGTTGTCGATAACGTCGCTGAGCCAGTCGGTGAGATTGGTGCCATCGGGTTGCGCACTATGTCCCGTACAAATACCAAAGTAGTTGTCGGGCACTTTTTTAGTGATCTGTTCAGAGACCGCGAAAAGCGTCGTGACGATACGGCCAATCCACATGCCGAGCCAGCCGATGACCAGGCTGTACAGCAAAGCGAAGATCAGGAACGAGGCCGGGAGGAGCCAGAGATTGCGCGCACCGCCGAAAATTGCTGCTATTCCCATGACTGATAGCGATGAGATGATAGCTAGAAGCGTTGCGATAAGGATGCCGCCGCCGATGCCCATACGTCCCCCATCCTGAAATTGCTTATTCGAGCTCTTCCACTTCCGAATCAGGCGACTGGCGGCAAGCAATGCAGCAGGTGATGTGGCGGGCGCCAGGCGTTGCACGATGCGCAGAAAGAAGGGCAACTGGTTGAGTTCTGCTGGATCACCATTGCGTTCCATTGCGACATTGAGAATATCTAGCAGAAGCTGGGTATCGGCTGTAGCCTGGAAAAGATTGCGCAGATGATCATCCTCGCTCAGCCATGTTCGCACATCCTGGAGGCGGTCAAATCCTCCCTGCTCACGGTTATACTCGGCGGCAGCTGTGCCCGCGGCGGCAATGGCGCCCGCTGATGTGCCACCGATGTTTTCAAAAGTATAGGTTTTGTGTAGTTCCAGGACGGCAGGAGGGTAAACAATCCCGCTGGTAATGCCCCCCTTCATCACCAGATCACATTTCTTTACCATGAGGAAGGCTCCTTTGATATGATACCGCTTGAAATGATGCTATTCCTATTATACTACCTAAAGTGGCGCAATCATCATTAAGTGCATGCATTTTCTCTGGTATACGATAAACGTTTCAGCGTACGTTTTTTAACCGATGATATTGCGCACGCTAGCAGCTCACTCTGGGAAAAAGATTGTTGCCCCAGTTTACCTTTATGCTAGAATAGGAGGAAACGCACTGATCCAATCTCGAAGAAAAGAGGAGATTTACGCATGCCGCGCATCCCTCCCGATGAACATGCGCAGATATTTTCGGCAGCAGCGGCGGGTAGCTCTACCATGTCTACCCTGTTTCGCGTCATGAATCACCGTCCCGCAATTATGCAGCATGCCAGGGAGCTGGTGGAGGCCACTATGAGAGGCGGGACGGTTGATCTAAAGCTAAAAGAGTTGCTGGCGATCCGCGTCTCGCAGGTCAATCACTGCTCCTATTGAATGGCTGCACATACTGCTTTGGCAAAGCAGCTCGGAGTAAGTGAGCAACTGTTGGACGCGCTCTATCACATTGACCAGCATCGTCACCTGTTTACCGCGTCAGAGCTGGCTGCCCTGCGCTATGCCGAGATCATGACGACGAGCGCGCGCGAGGTGGATGAGGCGCTATGGGACGAGCTACAATCCCATTTCGATGATGGGGAGCTGGTGGAAATCACCACCGTGATCGGGCTGTTCAACTTCTTTAACCGTTTCGCGGACGCTCTCCAGATCGATCCGCCTCCAATGGGCAAAGCCGGAGACCAATAATATCATAAGGAATGATTACCATGTCAGACAACGAAAACAAGCTACCAGCTCTTTTGAACGATCTGCGGGAACTGCGAACCTATCTGCACGGGCGTGGCGAGAAAACGCACGCGCTCTCGCTCAAATTCGCCGAGAATGCCAAAAAAGACCCTTCGAACCGCGAATTCGATCTCAACCAGTCGCGCATGCTTGATTATCAGCACCACCTTTGGCACGAGATTGGGAACCTGGTGGATAAACTGATAAAGCAGTATGAGTAAAAATAATCACTAAATATTATAATCTTTCGTTCCAACACCAAACAAATCTTCCTCGTGCTTTTTGTGCTGTCCCCCCTTTTAAAGTGCCGACCATTCCTAAAAACTGCCGTATCATTGACAAACTAATCAATTTCTTTTATTATTGCTATTGAATGCAAGGCATATTCGTTGTGTTCTATCCATAATTTTCTGGGTGCCAAAGTTTTTCGGTCTTGTTAAGCAAAGTGTATGCTATGTTGGCATACACCCTGTGGCATAGCTGAAATTTCCCCGGGATAGAAAGGAGGTGCCTCGGGTGTACATGAGGAAATGTTTCTCATGTCTCACGCCATTTTTCTCCTCGCGACCAGGTTCATTGTATCCAGATTCCGCATCGCATCGTTAGCTCTTGATCTTAAGGAGAAAAAACTTCTATGGACTCTCAATCCCCCGAACGTATCGTCGTACACGTTGACGAAATCAAAAAGGCTCCGAAAATACCCGTCAGTCGTCGTGATCTGCTCAAGCTTGGTATAAGTGGCGCCGCAGCAACGACTCTTGCGAGCATTGATGCTCTGGTATGGGCGCCAGAGCGCGCTGCACTCGCCGCTCCAGCGGTGGCGCCCTCGGATATCCAGTTCGACATCGGCAATTTTATCGCACCAGCGCAGACAATTAACGGCATTCAGTTCCGTTTTGGGCCGGTCTATACCCTTTTCCTTACCGCCAGGTTAAACTTCACACCGGACAGAAATGACCAGGCGGATATGGCAAATGCGCTCAACACGATTGAGCAGGTATTTCCCTGGAGCCCGAGCGGAGTCTTCACCTTCGTTGCCTATGGCCTGCCGTATTTCCGAAGAATACCAAGCAGCCTGGTGAATAGTGCCATGCCGCGCCTGCTCTCGGATAACACCCGCTTTGCGCTTGAGGAGGCTGTACCTGCCCCAACCGACGTGACCCCAACGAATGGGATCGTCAAAGCCACCTTCAACGTCAATGTGTTGATCGAGTCGAATGATATTCTCTTCACGATCCGCAGCGACTCCCTTAACAATGCGCAGAACGTCGCCAACTGGCTCCAGGGTAGCAACAACCTGGGTGGTTTCTTCGTTAGCTCGCCTAATTTTGCTTTCAATGGCCTGGTCACGTTTACGACCATCCGTACCATGTTTGCGCAGATGGGTCTCCCGCGCCAGATAGCGAACCAGAACAACCTTCCCTATGCTGGAGAGATCAACCCGCAGAGCCCGATGTGGATGGGATTTGCCGACCAGCAGGTCTCAGGCAGCGGACCGGCAGCGATCACAACGTTTGCCGGCAATGCTTCGGCGAAATTCACCAATAAGGTCGCTGGCAACTACTTCGACAATGGCTCGATGCAGCATCTGTCCCACGTCATCCAGGATCTGGCGCAGTTCTACAACAAGGATCCCAACAAGTTCGCTGGGGCAGAACCGTATACCGAGCGGGTACAATACATGTTCCGCACTGACCCGATCCCGAGCCTGGGCAACACCGATCAGTTCACGGATGGCGGCGGACAAGGGTTCCTGGTTAATGACGCCAGCATCTTCCTCAAGTACCAGGCACAGGGAACAACTGAAGCAGCCCAGACGGCGGCCAGCCCCAACGTGGTCAACGATCCCCAGCCGGATGGCAGCGGGCGCATCCCACGTATGGGACATCTTGCCGCGCTACAGCAACTTTCCCGTGCTTCCGACGGAACCCCTCTCCATATTCGGAATGATGGTCCCGGCTTTAGTGCAGGAGACGTTCCCAATGGTACCGCGCAGCCGAAGCTCCAGTTCACAGTCTTTATGCCGACTGCCGATCTGTTCAACAGGATGCGTGCCGCTACAGCAGCATTACAATTTCAGAAGTTCGAAACGGGCAAAGGTGGAAGCACCACCGGTACCGTCGATGCCGACGATAACGGATTAGAGCGCTTCCTGACCGCGACCCGCCGTCAGAATTTCCTGATCCCGCCACGTCGTAATCGCGCATTCCCGCTCGTTGAGTTCACCTAAAATAGGCGTCTCCAAGAGTTTATGGGAGGGCAGCAGCAATGTTGCTCTCCCGTATTTCTTTTTTCAGGACTTTTGGAAAAAAAGGTCTCAAAACACTTGACATTGCGCAATACCTGTGCCATAATGACGATGTCATCGATGTGCAAGGGTACGTAACCTCCGGTTAACAAACCTCCCACACGATTTATCCCAAAAGCTCAGCTTTTAGGGGACTCATGTCCTGTAAAAAGGCATGGTGTACATTCACAATTGAATAAACTTCTTACTTCAATTTTGCCGTAGGGCAAATTGAGAAACAGAGAGAAACTCAAAGAAGAAGAACAAGCTACACAGCGTACGGGGTGGATGCCTAGGCGCCAAACGCCGAAGAAGGACGCGGAGACCGGCGAAACGTTCAGGGGGAGCTGCACGCAAGCGATGAGCCCTGAGAGTCCGAATGGGGCAACCCCTCCAGAGTGATGTCTGGAGACCCCTCACTGAATCTATAGGTGAGGAGGAGGGCAGCGGGCGAACTGAAACATCTCAGTAGCCCGACGA